>Ga0209415_10001673_pt1 | contig 42174 bp, 43 predicted proteins | sample PeaSoiSIISIP2007_FD_187696 | JGI IMG/M metagenome (GOLD analysis project Ga0209415, IMG submission 187696) | Peat soil microbial communities from Weissenstadt, Germany - SII-SIP-2007 (SPAdes) (version 2) | ecosystem: Environmental > Terrestrial > Soil > Wetlands > Peat | place: Germany...
GCGATCTACGAGGCCGTCCTCAGCATGATGGAGTCGCTGATCACCGATTTCGACAAGCGCGGCTTCGTGCGCGAGCGTACCGGAGCGATTCTGCCGAACGTCGCGCCCTCGAACGTCTACCCGACGAGCGATGGCTTGGTACTGATCGCCGCCAACCAGGACACCGTGTTCGGCCGGCTCGCGCTCGCGATGGGCGAACCCGGGCTCGCCAAGGACCCGCGCTACGCGACACACGAGGCACGCGGCGCCCGCCAGGCCGAGCTCGACGCGCGCGTCGGTCGCTGGACGGCGACGTTGAACACGCGGGAGGTCCTGGCGATCCTCGCGCGGCCCGAGACCGCAGTGCCCTCGGGGCTGATCTACCGAGCCCCCGACATGCTCGACGATCCGCATTTCAAGGCGCGCGAGTCGATCGTCACGACGCGCCATCCGCAGCTCGGGGACCTCCGGATGCAAAACGTCGCACCGAAACTGTCGGCGACCCCTGGCCGCATCCGGTCGCCGGCGCCCGAGCTCGGGCAGCACAACGACGAGGTGTACCTGAAGCTGCTGGGGGTCGCCCCCGAGCGCTACGCGGCGCTCAAGGCCGCGGGCGTGATCTAACGGGCCGCAACGATGGCCGACGACTCGCTGACTGAGAACTATGCGCGCGGCGGATTCACGCGGCGCCTCGCCTTCGGTCGCAGGCCTGCGCTCGTCGTCATCGACCTAGTGAATGCCTATCTCGTGGAGGATTCTCCGCTGTACGGCGGCGAGGGTTGTCGCGCGGCACATCAGGGCGCGAAGGTACTGCTCGCCGCCGCCCGCAGCGCCGGCATTCCGATCGTGCACACCAACGTCGAATACCAGCCGGGCGGCCGCGACGGTGGCGTGTTCTTCCGCAAGGTCCCGGCGCTCATGCACTTTGAGGTGGGCCGCAGTCCCCACTACGCAGCGTTTGCCCCGGGTGTCGAGCCGGGGTCGGGCGAAACGGTGATCACAAAGCAGTATGCGAGTGCGTTCTTCGCGACCTCCCTCGCCTCGACGCTGACAGCGCTCGGTATTGACACGCTGCTGATCGCCGGGGTTTCGACCAGCGGCTGCGTCCGCGCGACGGCCGTCGACGCTTGCCAGCACGGCTTCGTGCCGCTCGTCGTGCGCGAGGCCGTCGGCGACCGTGCACCAGAGCCGCACGAGGCCAACCTGTTCGACCTGCAGGCAAAGTACGCCGAGGTCGTCAGCCTCGAGACCGTGCGTAGCTACCTCGCGGACGTCAGTGCGCAAGGGCGCTGAACGGCCCACCGCGCACAGTACGCGCCTGGCACAGCCGGCTGACCTGCTGGAGGTGCGAGTGGTCGAGGGCGTCTGAGGCGTGGCCCGACGGTGGCTAGCGGCTTCGCAGGTCCACTCTCGGCTGCTACTCTGGTGCACTCCCTGTCACGAGCGCGTCTATGCCCACCATATCGACTCCGCAGCTTGGACGCTTTCGCGCTGTCACGGTCGTCTGCCCGGCGCTCGACGCGAGTGTCGCCGCCTATCGCGAGTTCCTGGGGTATCGGGAGATCGAGGCGGGCCTCGTATCGGCGACGCTTGCCGACGCCTGGGGCGCACCCGCCGTGGCCGGTCATCGCTACGCGGTCCTCGGGCCCGCGAGCGGCGCCGACACCTATCTACGGTTCGTCGAGATCCTCGATTCGCCGCCGTACGCACCATACTCCGCCTACGGCTGGAACGTCATCGAGCTCACGGTCCAGGACTGCGACGCGGCCGTCGCGCAACTCGCCCGCGGGCCTTTCCGGGTGGTCGGGAAGCCCCACGATCTTGGATTTTCCGATGGGGCGCTGCGCGCGGGCCAGCTCGTCGGCCCGCTTGGGGAGGTCATCTACCTGACGCAGGTGCGCCGGCCGGTGCCGTCCTACGAGCTGCCGATCGCGCACAGCCTCATCGATCGCGTCTTTATCGTCGTGCTCCACGGATCGTCGGCCGAGCAGGGGATCAGCGACTATCACCACCGCTTCGGCAACGAGGGCTCGGCCACCTTCGAGGTCAGCGTCGATTTCATGGCCGTGTATCAGGGAGTCGATCCGCAGCATCCATACCGGATTGGGACCGTGACGTTGGCGCCCGGGTTCTACTTCGAGCTCGACGGAAGCCCGCCGCACATTGGCCCGCGGGTCGTCCCGGAAGACAGCCTGCCGCCTGGCATCGCGATGGTCACGCTCGAGACGTCGGCGGCACCGTGCGCTGGCGCGATCCGGCCCGGCGGCGCCATCTACGGCTCGAGCGCCGTGACGCGCACGCAGGGCGCGTTTGGCGAGTGGCTTGAGCTGTTGTCGCCGGCATGACGCGTATCGTGCGCGCCAGCGCTTCTCTGCGCGAATGCAGCGGCCTGAGTAACGGGCGGGACGACGAACGTCAGCGGCGACGCGGAGATGCTTTGATTCGCCGCCGGCGATACCACGGGAAAGGCGACAAAGAGGCTCGGCAGTGACAACGTTCTTCGTTCTCGCGCACCTGCTCGTGTTCGTCTACTGGCTCGGCGGGGACCTAGGCGCTTTCTATTCGAGCCGCTTCGTGACCGATCCGCGCCGAACGCCGGCCGAGCGCATGCTCGCGCTCGAGATTCTGAATGGCGTTGACACGGCACCCGCGGTCGCACTCGTGCTCGCGTTGCCCACGGGGCTCGCGCTCGCGGTTGCCAAGGGATGGATATCGCTGCCGCCCGCCGCGGTTGCGCTGGTCGCGATCGCGGGGCTCGCGTGGGCCTGGCTCGCGTTCTTGGTCCACCGCGGTGGCGGCACGCGCGCGGCGCTCCTCGCGCGAGTCGACTTCGTGCTGCGGTTCTTGCTCATCGTCGCGCTTGTGACGATCGGTGCCACCAGGGTCGCGCGCGAGCTCGGGTTCAAAGCCGCTGGACCAGCTGTCCCGCTCTTCATCGCACTCAAGTGTCTGCTGCTCGCGGTCTCAACCGTGCTCGGGCTCTTAATCCGCCGTGCCCTCAAGCCCTTCGCTGCGGCGTTCCGGGAGCTCGTGACGGTCGGTTCGTCGCCGGATGTCGAGGCGCGCGTAGCGTCCTCGATGGCGCACTGCCGCGCGCTCGTGCTGGGTATCTGGAGTTGCCTGCTCGCGGCTGCGCTCGCGGGCGTCACCTCGTCGCTGTAATCGTCTTTGCGCTCGAGCCGAGCCGTCTGAGTCCCGCGTTATAGTGCGCCGGCTCGCCGCTGCAGAGGTGGACCGACCGAATGCGTGGTTATCGGGAATTCCGCCGCGGCTGGCCCATCGTGCTCTCGTCCACGATCGGTATCGCGCTCGGCCTGGCACCGATGGCCTTCTACACGATCGGCGTCTTCGCGCCGGAACTCGCGCGAGCGTTCCACTGGGGCATTGGCGACATCATGGCGGGCTTCACGGTCACGACATTCGGGGTCCTGCTTGTCGGGCCCTTCGTCGGATGGCTGGCCGACCGCTACGGCGTGCGCCGGGTCACCCTGGTATCCGTGTTGGCCTTCGGTCTCGCGCTCGCGACCTTTTCGCTGCAGACTGGTTCGCTCGGCGTGTTCTACGCCAGCTGGGCGCTCACGGCGATCGCCGGAGCGGGCACCCTCCCGATCACATGGACGCGCGCCGTAAACCACTGGTTCGACGCGCGCAAAGGGCTCGCGCTCGGCCTTGCGCTCACCGGGACGGGCCTGTCCGGCTTCGTGCTGAAGCCGACGACGGCGGCTGCGATCGCGGCCTTCGGGTGGCGCGGCGCCTATCTGCTGCTTGCGGCGCTGCCGATCCTGATTTCGCTGCCGCTCGCCTTCTTCTGTTTCCGGGACGCGCCACCGGGCAATGTCGACTCGGATGGCCGGCGAGCTCCGGTTGCCCTGGCCGCCGGCTTCACGTTCCGGGAGACCGTGCGCGACTGGCGCTTTTGGGTCCTCGGGTTTTCGTTCCTGCCGGTCGCGTTCGCGGTCGGCGGGCCGATTCCGAATCTCGAGACGATTCTTGCGACGCACGGTCTCAGCCGCGCGGCGATCCTGGCTGTCGTACCGTTTCTCGGCCTGTCGGTAATCTTCAGCCGACTTGCTGGCGGCTGGCTGATCGACCGAATCTGGGCACCAGCCGTGGCGGTTGTGCTGCTCTCCATTCCGGCGGTGTCGGCTTGGCTGCTGGTGTATGCACCGGTGACACAGCGGAACGCGCTGCTCGCAATCATCGGTTTCGGCATCGCCGCCGGGGTCGAGTATGACTTGATGGCATTCCTCGCGGCGCGATATTTTGGTACCCGGCACTACGGCGCAATTTACGGGACGCTCTATGGATTTTTCGCGCTCGGCACCGGCATCGGTCCGCTCGTCTATGGCCGCATCTACGATGCGACCAAGACCTATGACGTCATCCTCGTCGTCGGTGCCGGCGTGATGATTGGCGGCGCGCTGCTGCTCTTGACCCTCGGCCGCTATCGGTTCCTGGCGCACGCAGAACACTGACGCCGTGGCCGGAAGCCACGGACGCCCGGCCGCCGCACCTCAGCCGGCGACGCCGACCGCGGGACCACTGCGCACGAGTTCCGTCAGTTCGTAGTACGTCTGCATGTAGCCGGTGACGGCGCCTTTCAAGAAGACATAGTCGCCGTCCGCGGTGCACCACACGTCGTACGGAGGATGTTCCTCGGGCAGCTGTCCGGCGGTGTCTACGTAACGGAAGTGCAGCGCGTCAAAGCCCCCTGCCTTGACCGTCACCTGCTCGCGTCCGACGAACTCGAGTCCGAATCCGACCGGAAACAACAACGGGCCAGTCGCGCCGCGGTGATCGGGCGAGGTCAGCATCAGGTTCTTGAAGAACTGCTTGCCAGGGCCCTGGCCCAGGTCATAGAGACGCAACGACAGCGCATCGCCGCAGATTGGGTGAGCACCGAGGCAACGCACGCGTTCTTGCAAGTCGATTCGCTGCGTGATCCGCCCGTCGCGGCGGTTGAAGGTCTCGCATTCGGCGTGGCTACCGGAAAAGCGCATAAAACCGACGCCTTCGAAACGGTCGCCGACCGTGAGACGCACTGTGCAGTCGAGCGGGCGACCGGCCCCGTCCATGCTGAGGACCACGTCGCGGATCACGTTCGGCGCGTCGTCGATCTCGCAGTGCGCGTGCATCGTCCGGATACCGTCCTTCTGGTCTGTGAGGATGAAGTACTCGCGCCCGCGCTCCTGGCCGAGTCGCTCGGGCTTGTTGCTCGTATATCGGATCGTGCCGCGAATACTGCGCTGGCTCATGCACCGGGCTCCTGCGCGGCACCGGGTACGGGCCGCGTAGGCCGAGTGTAACCCGCCGCCGGCGTCTGGGAAGCCGTGACCAGCGTCTGGTCGCGGTCGTCACGCAGGTGACGCGGAGGTCGTCTGGCCGATCAGCTCGGTGACGACCGGGTGCGGTATGCGCCGCTCGACAGTGATCGCATAGACGCGGGCGCGGACCTCGTTGGTGCGGCCGACGACTGCGACGCCGTAGTTCCGTACGGTTTCGCCCTCGATCTCGGCGGGAGCGCAGAACACGCCCGCGCCCTGGGCGCCGACGGCCTTCATCAGGCTGCTGCTGTCAAATTCTCCGGCTACGGTCGGCGAAATGCCGTATCGACCAAACCAGCCGTCCAGCGCGCGGCGTACGGCTGTGCCGACGGAGGGCAGCAGCCAGGGTGCACCGTGGAGGCAGGCGGGAAACCGGCCCTTGAGCCGCCGGCCGAGTGCGGGGGCCGCAAAGAACGCGACATCCGACTCGGCGAGCAGGTGACTCGAGCCGTGCAACGAGGAGGAGGAGGGCAAGGCACTCGGCGACAGAACAAGATCGAGGCGGTAGGCGGCCAGGTCCGCAAACAGCGCTTCGAGCGGCCCGCCGCGACAGATCAGTTTGGCCGCGAGCCCGCCGGCGAGCGCAGGGGCGAGGGCCGCGGCGGCCGTAACGTCGGAGACACTGTCGGCGATGCCGACGATCAGCGGCAGGGGTGCGTGCGGCGAGCCGGTACGAACGAGTTCGACGAGCTCCAGGCCGCGGGCGAAGATCTCCTCCGCGTACCGGAACACCGTCCTGCCGAGATCCGTAGGCTCCAGTCCCCGGCCGACTCGGATCACCAGACGGCCGTGAAATTCCCCCTCGAGCAGCTTCAGCTGGCCGCTGACGGTCTGAGGCGTGACGTTCAGGGACTTCGCGGCGCGAACCACGCCGCCCTCGCGCACGACAGCCCAGAAATAGAGCAGCTGATGGTAGTTCGGATGGGTCGTGGCCATGGGCGTCTCTGGGCGACTGTCATACTTCGGTTTTTCCGAAATGAGCCTCCATGATAAACGACTTGCCGGAGGAACGGCGGGGGGCTAGCGTTTGGCAGGTATCCACCGCCGGTTCCGGGCGCTGTTCGGGCCCCGCTGGGGGTGTCCATCGATGCCGTGCAGGGGGTTGCGATGAACGTCATCAAACATGCGCGCACCCGCGAGGTCGCGCGCTGGTTGCGGCAGGAGGTCGCGGAGCAGCGCAAGCGCTACCGAGCGATCGTGGCCGAACAGGATGCCTTGGCGTCGAAGCGCGATCGGTGGATTGCCCAGTTTTTACACCGCATCCAGACTCGCGGGTACCACGTGCACTCCGACCAGATGCGCAAGATCGCGGCCGAAGAGATCCCGTCGCGGCCGCGCCGCAAGTTCCGCGTCGTGTTCTGAGGGCAACGCCATGGCTCGCCTGCATATCGAACCGTACGTGGAGCTCGATAGCCCGTGGAAGAAGATGACCCTTCCGGGCTTCGCGAAGGGCATGCGCTACAAGGTGCTGAGTCTGGACGACGAAACCGGAGCCTGTTCGCTGAAGGTGCTCTATGAGCCCGGCTACCGGTTGCCACCCGGCATGAGCTACGCCGAGATGGAGCTGTTCGTGCTGAGCGGTTCGATTACCGTCGGCGATCGTGTGCACGGGCCGGGTAGCTACTTCTACGTGCCGGCCGGCGTCACGCTGCCGGCGTTCTCGAGCCCGCGCGGCGCGCAGGTGCTGCAGTACTACAACTATGCCGAGCCATCCTTTGTCGAGAGCGAAAGCGACCACCCGGACGCCGAGCGCGGGCAACTCGCGATGGTCAATGCCTACGACGGGATGCAGTGGTCGTCGACGCACTTCTATCCCGCGACCGCGCCGGGCTGCCTCGTGAAGGTGCTGCACTTCGACGCGCGCACGCACGCGTTCACGTTCGTCTACTGCATGACTCCGAACTTCTGGCAGGACAACATCAGCTATCACGACTGCGCCGAAGAGTCGTACCACATCTGGGGCACCTCGTGGATCATGCAGTTCGGTGAGCTGCCGGGCGGCGGCTACTTCTGGCGCCCTCCGTACATCAACCACGGCGCGTTCGCCAGCAAGCACGGTACGCTGGCTCTCGGTCGGACGGACTCGCAGCTCTACAATCACTTCCACTTCAACCCCTGGACGACTCTTGAGGAGAACCGCGAACGTGCGGCGGCGCGTATCCAGCAGTGGAAGCCCGATCTCTACTCCTGGGTGGCCAGCGGCGATCACAATCACCCGGTCGACTTTGAGCACGCCGATGCGCATGGCCACGCTCACGGCGGCGCGCCTCATCACCACGGCGACGGCAAACTGCAGCATGCGCACGGACCGCACCGCCGGCGCATGCGGAAATGACGAGTTTGCGCCCGAGCTCCACGGAATTGCACCGGCGGGCCGCCTGACGCCGTGCCCGGTCCTCTCGAAGGCGTACGCGTCATCGAACTGACGAGCGTCGTGCTCGGTCCGTGGGCAGGTCAGCTGCTCGCCGATATGGGCGCGGACGTGATCAAGGTCGAGCCGCCGCGGGGTGATAGCAACCGCGCGCTCGGCGCCGCTCGGCACCCCGGAATGGCGGCACTCTATCTGACATGCAACCGCAACAAGCGCAGCATCGTCCTCGATCTGAAGCTGCCCGATGCCCGCGAGGCGTTCCTGCAGCTGGCCCGCGGAGCCGACATACTGATTCACAATAATCGCCCGCAGGCTATGGAGAAGCTCGGCCTCGGCTATGCGGCTCTGAGCACGCGCAACCGGCGCCTGATCTATTGCGGCGCCTATGGGTACGGGCGGCGCGGACCTTACGGTGAGAAGGGCGCGCTCGACGATTCGATCCAGGCCGCGAGTGGCATCGCCTTCCTCAATCAGCTGGTACTCGGCGAACCGCGATATCTGCCGACCATCGTTGCCGACAAGACAACTGCCCTGACGGTTGTGTACACGGTCCTCGCGGCGCTTTTTCACCGCGAGCGGAGCGGTCAGGGGCAGGAGCTCGAAGTGCCCATGTTCGAGACGATGGTCAACTACGTGATGGCAGAGCACCTATGGGGGATGGCATTCGTTCCACCGATCGGTACGGCGGGCTATACGCGCCTCATGAGTCACCACCGCAAGCCATACCGGACGCTGGACGGCTACATCGCAGTGTTGCCGTACCTCGATGCCCACTGGGAGTCGTTCTGCCGGCTTGTTGCCCGCCCGGACTTGTTGCAGGATCCGCGATTCCGCACGCTCGCGACGCGCCTCCAGAACATCGACGACACCTACGCCGAGACCGGGCGTATTCTGGCAGCCCGACCTACGCAGGAGTGGCTAGATCTGTTTGGAGGTTCCAGCATCCCGGCGATGATGGTCAACACCCTCGCCGACCTCGTCGACGATCCGCACCTGCGGGAGACGGGCTTCTGGCACGAGGTTACGCACCCGACCGAGGGTCAACTGCTGATGCCGGGCTTCCCGGCCGGCTTCAGCGACACGCCCGCGGACGTCGAGCGGCGCCACGCGCCGCAGCTCGGCGAGCACACGGTCGAAGTGCTGGAGGAAGCCGGCCTCAGCCGCGCGGCCATCGACGCGCTGGTTGCCAGCGGCGCGGCCGGCGCAGCAACCGGACCGGGCCCATGACGAAGCCGCGCGCGCACGCGGCGCCGGAGGTCGACGTTAGAGCGATCGACACGGTCGTCAACATCTGGACACCGGAGGCGCTCGCACAGCGTCCCGACTGGAAGGACGGATTCTTCGCCGGCAAGGTCAAGTCGAAAAGCCCGATGCCGGGCATGTCGCTCGAGGAGATGCTCGCCGGCATGGACGCCGCCGGCATCGAGCGCGGCTTCCTGGTCGCCGCACGCGCCGGGCGTCTGGGCCTGCCGGGCTCGTACCACATGCCGTATCAGATCGTCGCGCGCGCCTGCGAGCGGTACCCCGGACGGTTCTACGGCCTGGCCGGAGTCGATCCGACGCAGGGAATGGACGGTGTCAAAGCCCTCGAGCACGCGGTGCGGGAGCTGGGCTTTGTGGCGGCTCACGCCTATCCGCACTGGTTCGAGCTCGCGCCGGATCACGCCAAGTGGTATCCCTTTTACGCCAAATGCTGCGAGCTCGGCGTGCCGTTCATGACGCAGGTCGGCCAGTCGCTGATCTACTCGCCCGAACAGCGCCTGCGCAGCGTCGGGCGACCGATTGCTCTCGACGCGGTCGCCTGCGACTTTCCGGAACTCAAGCTGATCGGGATTCACGTCGGAATACCGTGGACGGACGAGATGATCGCGATGGCGTGGAAGCATGAGAACGTCTACATTGGCGCCGATGCCCACAGCCCGCGGTACTGGCCGCCGGCGTTCGTTCATTACCTGAACAGCTACGGGCGCACCAAGGTGCTGTTCGGGACAGATTTCCCGGTGCTCGACTTCGGACGGACAATGACCGAGGTCGCGGCGCTCGAGCTCAAGCCCGAGGTGCGGCGCCTGTTCCTCCGCGAGAATGCGCTGCGGGTCTTCGGCCTCAAGGGCTGACCGGGGACCGGGGGACGGCGACCGGCTCGGTTGGGGGCGACTGAATGGCGAGCAAGCATCTCTTTGATACGTGCCTGCGCAACGTCAAGGTTGTGCGGCCGCGCCTTAGCGGCGTGCTACCGGCCGACGTCGGCATCCGCGACGGCAAGATTGTTGCGATCGGGCCAAGCCTCGAGGGCGCCGCGCGCACGACAATCGACGGGCGCGGCCGGCTCGCCTTCCCCGGCGTCGTCGATGCCCACATGCACACGGGCATCTACTCGCCGCTCGCAGAGGACGCACTGACCGAGAGCCGGGCTGCCGCTCAGGGCGGCGTCACCTCGAGCCTGAACTACTTCCGGTCGGGGCAGTACTACCTCAACGAAGGTGGGCCGTATGCGCGGCTGTACCCAAAGGTCCTCGAGCTGTCGCGGGATCGGTTCTATGTCGACTACGCGTATCACCTCGCGCCGCTCGATTCAGTGCAGATCGGCGAGATGGAATCCCTCGTCGCCACGCACGGCGTGACGTCGTTTAAGATTTTCATGTTCTACGGCGGCTACGGCCTCCACGGCGCGTCTGGTCAGCAGCGCGACTTCCTGATGATCGGCGCGGATGAGAGCTATGACTTCGCCCACTTCGAATTCGTGATGCGCGGGGCGCAGCGCGCGATGGAGCGTTTTCCAGACCGGCGCGCCGAGATTTCGGTGAGCCTGCACTGCGAGACCGCCGAGATTATGAACGCGTACACCAGGATCGTGCAGCGGGACCGTACGCTCGCGGGCCTTCGCGCCTACAGCGCGGCGCGTCCGCCGCACTCGGAGGGCCTCGCGATCTGCATCGCCGCCTACCTTGCTCACGAGACGAACTGTCTCAACATCAACCTTCTGCACCTGAGCTCGCGCAAGGCGGTCGAAGCGGCCATGATGATGGCGCGGACTTTCCCGCACATCGACTTCCGGCGCGAGGCCACAATCGGCCACCTGATCCTCGACTATGACTCGCAAGCCGGAGCGCTCGCCAAGGTGAACCCGCCGATCCGCTCCCGGGAAGACGTCGAGTACCTGTGGTCGGCGCTGCTCGCGGGCCACCTCGACTGGGTATGCAGCGACCACGCCTGCTGTCGCCACGAGCTCAAGGTTCCGCCGGGCAGCGGCCATGACGTGTTCCTCGCCAAGTCCGGCTTCGGTGGCACCGAGTACCTGTTGCCGGCACTGATTACGGCGGGGCTGCCTCGCGGCCTATCCCTGAATCGAATCGCCGAGCTCACATCCCTGAACGCTGCGCAGCGCTTCGGCCTGCGGGGCAAGGGCGATCTGGCGCCGGGATTCGACGCCGACATTGCGCTGGTCGATCCGGCGTCGACGTCAGTGATCCACGCCGGCGATTCGCTGTCAGGCCAAGGCTACACACCATTCGAGGGAGTGGAGCTGACCGCCGCCGTCACGACGACGATCCTGCGTGGCGAGATCATCTACGATGGCGGCCGGATGGTCGGCCCGCCACGCGGTCGGTACCTGCACCGACCCTACGTCGCTTGAGCCTCTCCCACGGACCCGCCAGTGTCGCCGGCGCGAGCGCCGGGCGGCGCCGCGCGTCGACTCGTCGCTTCCGCGGCTGAGGCCGATAAGCACGCCATGGCCTACTCTCCCGACAGTCAGACCGGCGCCGATGCCGCACGCGTGGCCGATGGAACGCTGTTCGACCGGATTTGGCGGCAGCATGTCATCGCCGAGTCTGGTCGCGGTGCGAGCCTGTTGGCCGTCGACCGCATCTTTCTTCATGAGCGGACCGGGTCGATCGCGTTGAAGAGCCTGAGCGACCGGGGGCGCACAGTGCTCGATCCCGCCCGGGTGTTCTGTACGATGGACCACATCGTCGACACGATGCCCGGCCGCGGCGATCAGACTCGCGTACCGGGTGGCAGCGAGTTCATCACCGCGACGCGCGCTGCAACACGGGCGGCCGGAATCCGGCTTTTCGACGTCGGCGATCCCGATCAGGGAATCGTCCACGTTATCGCACCGGAGCTCGGGATCACGCTGCCGGGCGCAACCGTCGTCTGCCCGGACAGCCATACGTGCACCCAGGGTGCACTCGGTGCCTTCGGCTGGGGCATAGGCTCGACAGATGCCGAGCATGCTCTCGCGACCGGCACGCTGTGGGCGCACAGACCGCGGGCGCTGCTCGTACGCTGCGACGGACACCTCGGCCCCGGCGTCAGTGCCAAGGACCTCTGTCTCGCGCTCATCAGTCGCTACGGCGCGGCCGGAGGTCGCGGGCATGCGGTCGAGTACGCCGGCAGCGCCGTGACGGCGCTGGACATCGAGGGCCGGCTGACCCTGTGCAACATGGCCACGGAGTTCGCCGCCATGACGGCGCTGATAGGGCCGGACGACCAAACCTACGAGTACTTGGCCACCCGACCGTTCGCGCCCCACGCCGCGGCCTGGGACCGGGCGGTCAACCATTGGCGGACCCTCCGGTCAGCCCCCGACGCGGTGTTCGATCGGGAGATCAGCATCGATGCGACCGCCGTCGAGCCGATGGTCACCTGGGGCACGAGTCCGGAGCACGCAGTCGCGGTCACGGGCCGCGTTCCGGAACCGCCGTCCGGCGCAAGCCGCGAAGCGCACCAGCGCGCGCTCTCTTATATGGGTGTCGTGCCCGGCACCCCGCTCGCCGAACTCCGGATTGACGGCGCGTTCATCGGGTCTTGTACGAACAGCCGTCTGTCTGACCTGCGCCGCGCGGCGCGGCTGGTCGACGGTCGACATGTGGCTGCGGGCGTGCGCGCCATCTGCGTGCCCGGCTCCTCCGCCGTCAAGCGCGCGGCGGAGGCCGAGGGCCTCGATCGGATGTTTCGCGGCGCCGGCTTCGAGTGGCGGGAGTCCGGTTGTTCGATGTGTTTCTACGCGGGCGGGGAGAGCTTCGGTCACCGCGAGCGTGTAGTCTCGTCCACGAACCGCAACTTCGAGAGCCGACAGGGACCGGAGACCCGGACGCACATCGCAAGTCCCGAAACGGTGGCCGCGTCCGCGATCGCCGGACGCATCGCCGACGTTCGCGAATTTTTCGCCTGACGATCATGGACAAATTCACGGTCTTTACGGCGGTCGCCGCGCCTCTGATCCGCCCAAATATCGACACCGACGCCATCATTCCGTCGCGCGAGATGCGGACGGTGTCGAAGCAGGGGCTCGCCGGCGGATTGTTCGCCGGCTGGCGGTACCGGGAGATCGGCAGCCGGGAGCCAGCACCGGAGTTCGTGCTCAACCAGCCGGCGTATGCCGGAGCCGGCATCCTTCTGGCGGGTGACAACTTCGGCTGCGGCTCGAGTCGTGAGCACGCCGTCTGGGCGCTCAGGGAGTTCGGGATTCGCGCGGTGCTCGCCCCGAGCTTCGCGCCTATCTTCCATGCGAACTGCGTACGCAACGGCGTGTTGCCCGCGGAACTGCCGGTCGCCCCAATCGCGGCCCTGAGCGCAGTCGTCGAGGCGGATCCAGTCCGCCACGTGGTGACGATCGATCTGGAGGCCCAGGAAGTGTGCGCGCCGGGTGCCGGGCCGTTCCGGTTCGCGATCGATGCCGAGTCGCGTGAGATGCTCCTCGGGGGCCTCGATGCCATCGAATTGACGCTGAAACGCCAGCCTGCAATCGACGACTTCCTGTCGCGGGATAAGCGCGAGCGTCCGTGGATCTACCTGACCTGACGAATGAACTCTCGGCACACATGAGCGCCGACATCCCAGTCAACGAGGCAGGTTCACGGGACGGGCTCCAGGGTATCGCGCGCGCAATGCCGCTCGCCGGTATCCGGGTCGTCGAGTTCACGCACATGGTCATGGGGCCGGTAGTGGGAACGATTCTCGCCGAGCTGGGTGCCGAGGTCATCAAGGTCGAGCCAATCGGCGGTGACGCCACGCGCGAACTGCTCGGCTCCGGTGCCGGCTACTTTCCGATGTACAACCGCGCCAAGAAGAGCGTGTGCCTCAATCTTAAAGATCCACGCGGGCTCGCGCTCGCGCGACGACTCGTGCTCGGCGCAGATATCCTCGTGGAAAACTTTCGTGCCGGGACGCTCGACCGGCTAGGGCTGGCGTACGAGTCGTTGTCGACCGAGAACCGACGACTGATCTACTGCGCGGAAAAAGGCTTTCTCAGTGGGCCCTATGCAAACCGCACCGCACTCGACGAGGTTGCACAGATGATGGGAGGCCTTGCCTATATGACCGGGCCGCCGGGGCGGCCTCTGCGCGCCGGCGCGTCGGTGATTGACGTCACGGGAGGCATGTTCGGAGTCATTGGTATCCTGGCCGCTCTCGAAGAACGCCACCGAACGAACCGCGGGCAGAAAGTCACGAGCTCCCTGTTCGAAACCACGGTCTACCTCGTCGGCCAGCACATGGCGCAGAAGGCCGTGACGGGGCAGGCGGCAACGCCGATGCCCGTGCGGGTGTCGGCATGGGCCATCTATGACGTCTTCGAGACGCGCGACGGCGAGCAAGTGTTCGTCGGCGTCGTATCAGACGGCCAGTGGCGGGCCTTCTGCCGCGCCTTCGGGCTGGATACGCTGGCGAGCGATCCCGGTTACCGCACCAATGCGCAGCGTGTGCGCGCGCGTGACGCGCTGTTGCCGCACGTCCGCACGCTGTTCGGCAGTTTGTCGAAGGCAGAACTGATTGAGCGGCTGGAGCCTATCGGTCTGCCGTTCGCTCCGATCGGCCGGCCGGAGGACCTGTTCGAGGATCCGCATCTTGCGGCGAGCGGCGGCCTTGCCGATGTCCGGCTGCTGGATGGCCAGCCGACGCGGCTACCGAAACTGCCTATCGAGCTGGGCGACCGGCGTCCAGCCAGCGACGGACATCTGGCGCGACCCGGTGAGCACACCGTATCGGTGCTGACTGAGCTTGGGCTCAGTGCCGCGGAGATCGATGCTTTGCAACGGGACGGGGTGGTCGGTGAGAGCTGAGCAAGGCCCGACATGCACTTGCGACGCTGCTCGCGCCGACCATCGCGGTCTGTTCCCGCCCTTGCGGGTCACCGCGGCAATGCTGATATAGTTCTCGATGGGCCTGCCACGCGGCGCAATGTTGCGATCGCAGCGCTCGAGGCGTCGGTCCGCCACACCTCGCGGCCGCTGCGGTCGACGTGACGCGGGTCTCGAGTCTCTAACAGGTTCAGGAGAACCGCTATGTCAGAGCCAGTCGTCAGCCTTAGCGCCATTCGCGGCGATTGGGATTTTCATGCTCGTTACGTGACGAACAGCGTGGAACAGACGCTCAAGCGTTTGCAAAGATACTGGCGTTCGTTGAAGCGTAAGGCACCGGCCGCCGGGCTGGTCCCGATGGACGGGGAGCTGATGGACGAGTTCATCGAAGCCTGTCGCCAGACGCGAGCGCTCTGCGACGACCTGTTGCTGATGCGCGAGACGAAACCCGCCAAAACTGGCGCCCGCAAGCCTGCGAAGGGCTCAGAGAAGCGCAAAGGTCGCGGGCGCAAGTGAGCGGGCTGCCGCCAGGCGCGATCCGATCGCTCCCCAGGCCGCGTGATTCGATTACACCGGGAGAACCAACGTGCGTCCTCACGTAGAAATCGTCCAGCAATCAGACCTCGTCTGGCACTCGGCCGAGTTGCACAAGTCCGGCAGCGCGGCACGCCAGCGCAACCTGTCGTACGACGAAGAGAACGGCGCGGCTTCGACCCGGGTCGTGTTCGACAAGGCGTGGAGCCGCCCATCTGGATACCACCATGCCGACGTCGAGTGGTACGTGATGCAGGGCCAGGTGAAGCTCGGCGAGCGCGTGCTCGCCAAGGGCAGCTATTTCCGTGCCCCGGCCGGCCTGTCGGTGCCGGCGATCCAAGTCGCGGCCAACACCGACGTGCTGATCTTCCGCGAGTACGGCGACTGGGGGTTCACCCCGTCGGTCAAGAATCGGTCGAAGTTCGTGCCGCGCGGTGGCAACACAGTCTCGAAAGAGCCAGGTGAGCTGACGATCGTCGACACCGGCCGCCAGGAGTGGCTGCCGAACCTCTACGAGGGCGACACGCAGCGATTCCTCAAGCTGAAGCCGTTGTACATCGACCCCTCTTCGCCGGATGACAACAACACCGGCTTCGTGACGCTCCTGTGCTGGGCGCCACCCGGCTGGTCGGACAACCGGATGGTGCACCACCCCGTGTTCGAAGAGGCTTACAGCCTCGACGGACACATGATCTACAACTTCGGATCGATCGACGCCGGTACCTATTTCTTTCGGCCGGCGAGGGTCAAGCATGGCCACTTCGTGGCCGGCGAGGAGCGGGGCTGGTCCGGGATCTTCCGGCTCGACGGCAGCCTCATCAACTGGATTACCGTGAACGAGCGCGTGACCGTCGAAGGCGATGCCCTGAACTACGACAAGAAGACGCAGGCGCCGGTGATCGCCGGCATCCCGGTGCGATCGAGGACGACCGGCGACTGGGATCTTGACGGACGTTAGAGTCCACCGTGGATGAAGCCGTCAGGACCCGCTCGACCGACCGTCGAGTTCTTCTACTGCCTGTCCTGCCCCTGGACGTACCTCGCATTCGTGCGCCTCGCGGAAACGGCACTGCGCACGGGTTCAGCCGTCAACTATCGCCCGATCGTCGCGGAGTGGCTGCGAGCGGGTAACCAACAGGCATTGCCGCCCGCGTGGTCGGATCCGAGTCCCGACGTCCAGGCCTATGTCGCCAAGGACCTCCAGGACTGGGCGCACTTCTGCAGCGTCTCGATCCGCCTGCCGCAGCCATGGCCCGTCCGCCCCGAATGGGCGCAGCGCGGCGCCGTGGTGGCGATCGAGGCGGGGCTGATTCGGCCATACCTGGACGCTATGTTTCGCGCGCATTTCGCGGCCGGACGCAACATTGCCGATCGTGAGGTCGTGCTCGAGGTGGCCGCGCGCTGCGGTCTTGCCGGCGCCGCGTTCGAGACGCAACTCGCCCATGAGACTACCTTGGCTGTGGTGCGACGCAACTGCGATGAGCTGTATGCCCGGCACGGTTTCGGCTCGCCAACGATGTTCTTGGGCACTGACTTGTACTTCGGCCACGATCGCATGCCGCTGCTCGAGGTGGCACTCATGCGCGCGGCCGATCGCCCGTTCGTTGCCCCCGGCGAACATGGTCGCGCGTAACGGCGGCCCTACGCCCCCGCGGCTCCACCGCCGCTCCGTCAGTGCTTGTGATCGTGCTTGTGGCCGGGCCCGTGGCTATGTATGCGCCCGCCGTGGCTGTGGGTGTGACCCTGGCCTGATCCGTGATCATCGTCGTGACTGTGGATCGGTCCCGCGTCCAGCACGTGGCCCTTCCTAACCACCGTGCGCTTCCGCTCGCTGGCCGCAGGCTTGCGCCAACCGGCACCCCGCAGCTGGAAGCTCGGCGTCGACAGGCACTTCTGCAGCTTCAGCCTGCCGCACTCCGGACACTTGTGCAGTGCTCGCTCGCCAACCTTCTGCAGGGCGTCGAACTGGTGGCCGCAGGACTGACAGAGGTATCCGAAAATCGGCATGCGCGTGTTACCGCCTCAGCTGCAGATGTTGTCGCAATGTTGCAACCTGGCCCAGTGTCGAAGCTCCGCACCGGGCACTGCTCCGCCCTGCATCAACATGTCCGGGCAAAGGGTCCGCGGTGCTCGGTCGCGATCTGGACTCGCGACGATGGCGCCGATGCGGTCGTGGCGCTCGTACCAGCGTCTCATGCGCCACTCGCTCGCAGCACCTTTTTCAGAACCTTGCCCCCCGCATTGCGCGGCAAAGATCCAATGATCCGAAACTCTCTCGGGGTCTTGTAGCCCGCGAGCACGCTTCTGCAGTGCGCTTCGAGCGCCGACGCATCGACATGCATGCCGGGCCGCACGACGATGAACGCGCGCGGCACCTCCCCGAAGTAGTCGTCCGCCACGCCGATCACCGCGGCTTCGGCGACCGCCGCATGCTTGTGTAGGACTTCCTCAATCTCGCGCGGATAGATGTTGATGCCGCCGCTGATGATCGTGTCCTTCTTGCGGTCAACGATGTAGAAGAAGCCGTCCTCGTCTCGCCGGGCGAGATCTCCAGCCGTGACCCAGCCGTCGCGCAGAGCCGCTTGCGTCTCGGTGGCCTGTCCCCAATAGCCGTTGAACAGATACGGTGACTGCGAGTAGAGCTCACCGACAGCGCCTGGTTCCACCTCCCGGCCGCTGTCGTCGAGCAGTCGTACCGAGTTCATCGCAAACGCGGGGCCGACACTCTGGCGGCGGCTCAGCTGGTGCTGTGGGCGGAGGCTGGTCACGATGCCCGCCTCCGTCGACCCGTAGGCCTCATGCAGCTTGCCGGGACCCCAATAGGAGACGATTTTCTCCTTGACGGCCTGCGGCAGCGCCGCTGCATTCGAGATGATCGTCTTTAAGGCGGCGGCGCGACCGCGACGCCGATCGAGAACGGGCGCGCCGAGGGCGAAGATTCCTTGGAAGTGGGTCGGCACCATGAAGATGCCGGTAAACGGCTCGGTCGCGAGCTTTTCGACGACTAGCTCCGGATCGAATTTGGCAAGAACCTCCACGGTGCCACCGAAGTAGAGCGACGCCATCACGAAGGCGAAGCCAGCGCCGTGAGCCATCGGCGCGACACCGAGCTGAAAGTCGTCGGGGCCGTAGCAGCCGTATTCCATCGCCATGCCGTGAAAGGTCAGCGTCCGCGATCGGTGACTGATTACGATGCCCTTTGGTCTACCCGTCGTTCCTGAGCTGTATACCAGCGTGAATGGGTCGGTCTCCTCGAGCGTCGCCAGGGGCCAAGATTCGGGCGCGGCTTGCAGCCACTCCTCATACTCCTCCCCGAGGACCAGCACCTGCGTAATCGTTGCAAAGCAGGCCGCCCGGGCGATGTCTGCGAGTGAGCGATGCACCAGCAGGAGCACCGCGCCGCAGTCGTCGCAGACCGCCGCGAGCTCGTGGCTGGTCGAGCGCGGGTTGAGGGTCGCAACGACGACGCCGGCGTCCGCCATACCGACGACCAGCTCTGGATACTCTATGCAATTGGGGGCGAGGACCGCCACCCGGTCGCCCGGTCGCAGCCCCAATCGTTGTGCCGCTCCGCAAAGCTGACGCACGCGCGCGGCGAGGGCGCCGTAGCTCCGTGTGACTCCTTCGCATACCAGGGCGGGCTTGCGCGGCGAGCGCGCGGCCGACGCGTGCAACCCACCGGACAGCAACAGCGGATGGTAGGTCGTGGGTCGCGTCATGAGAACTTCAGCCGGCCGTGCCGCGCCCGGCCCGCTTGCGCTGACCGACAACCGGACCCGCGCGACGATTCCGCCTTGCCTCGGGCAACCGGCTGAACACTGCGAGCGCATTGTCCCGCATCAGGCGACGATACGCCTCAGGGCGGAAGTCGAGCTCGGCGATCTCGGCGACGGCTCGCTCAGGATCGATGACGGGCCAGTCGGTGCCAAACAGGACCTTGTGGCTGCCGTATGTGTTCGCATAGTGCACGAACGCGCGCGGCCAGTGCTTGGGCGCGTACGCGTCGCCACCCAGGTAGATGTTGCCGTGCTTCCAGGCCATCGAGATCGCCTCGTCGGTCCAAGGCACTCCGACATGGATGCCAATGAGCTTCAGCGTCGGAAAATCGATGGCGACTGCGTCGAGCGCGATCGGCCTGCCTACGGAAGGCAGCCGTCGCTCGGCCGAGTACACAAGATTGTGCCCGATCTGCATCATGATCGGGACATCGAGTTCGGCGCATCGCGCGTAGATCGGATAGTACTTCGCGTGATCCGGCGCGAGGCCGAACCAGTGCGGGTACAGATGTGCGCCGACGAAGCCGAGGTCGTTGACAGCGTGATCGAGGTCCTTCAGCTGCGCGATGCCGCGGAACGGATCGACACCGGCGAGACCAGAGAACCGATCCGGATACTTCGCACAGATCTTCGCCACCCGCGCATAAGGCAGTTCAAAGGAGCCCCTGACATTCAGGTCACCCGCCCGCACCGCGATCAAGAGCGAGCGACTTATCCCGGCGCGGTCCATCCGACGTAGATAGTCCGAGACCGGCACGCCGCCCCACATCCGCCGGTCCATGCGGATTTGCTTCTTGAAGGCGGCGTCGAGCCCGGTTTGACCGCGGCGAACGGCCTCCGGGTCGTACAAGTTGCAGACAATGTCGATGTGACCGGACAAGAGCATCCCCTCAGGCGGACCCAGTGTCAGCAGCGCTGCGAGACGCAACTATCGCGCGTGCCGGACTCGCGAAGCAAGCCGATTCTGGTAGTGTTGGATTTCGCCGGCTCCAGCCACGCAGTGGAACACCGGCGCGGCGCGCGCGCCGCCGGTGATCCGCTGTCCGGAGCCGGCTGACGCGTTGCAGGTGCTTCGGGTCGAACGTGGCGCCCGGTGCGAGGGGCATTGCCCGCCGGTACCGTAGAGCCGCTGCGGTCGGCTGCGCGGCGGCGGGCTTTCCAGGCCAGACAGCTGGGCGACGCTGCTGTCTTGGCGAGACACCGCCTGCCGGTGGCGCATCGTTCACTGGTAGCTTTGCTGCGCCCAGGATGGGGGAATCGGTGCCAGAACCAACTCCGCGTACCACGCGCACCTTCTTGATCTGCCTCATTGGCCTCGCGCTCGCCAACTTCGATCACGCACTCTTCACCTACGTGCTTCCACAGCTCACGATTGCTTATCACTGGGGCGCGGTCGAACGCGGCTGGTATATCGCGCTCACATTCGTCGTCGCTGGGCTGGCGGTGACTCAGGTGGGTGTGCTCGCCGATCGCGTCGGGCGCAAGGCAGTGCTGTCCCGCGCGCTCATCATTGCGCCGTGGCCCGTGCTGCTGATGGCGCTCGCCCCGAACACCGTGGTGCTCTTGGTGCTCCGGTGCATCGGCTTCGTCGCGGCTGGAGCGGCGACACCTTTGACAGGCACGATAGTGGTAGAGGAGGCACCGCCAGACCGACGCGGACTTCTGAGCGGCATCCTGCAGACCGGTTACCCCATCGGATTCACATTTGCGGCGCTTCTCGTCTATCCGATCCTGTCGAGCCATCCGGACGGCTGGCGATGGGTGTTCGCGCTGCCGCTGATCACGCTTCCATACGTTTGGATCGTCGCGCGCTACCTGCGCGAGCCACCGGCATGGCAGGCCGTTCGTGCGGCGCGCAGCGCGCCGCCACCGGGCACCGCGGTCCTGTTCCGCCCCGAATACCGCCACCGTACGCTGGCACTCTTCGCCGGGCAGTTCCTGCAGGTGTTCGCATATGGCGCCTCGCTGCTGCTGATCGTGTTCTTCGTCGAGGCGCGCGGCTGGAAGCCGACCGACGCGACGCTCCTGATCGGCATCTCCTATGGCGTCGGTTCCCTCGGCTACGTTCTCGCCGCCGTTGCGGGGGAATTCTGGCTGCCGCGCCGCACGGTGATCGTGTTGTGGTGCTGGCTCGGGAGCGCAGCGTTCTTCGCCCTCGTCTGGTTTGCCTCGGGTTGGTGGCAGACGGTCATTGCCTTCAGCATGATGACCTTCTTCTTTTACGGAGCGTCCGCCGTGATCTTCACATTTCTCGCCGAGAATTTTCCGGCGGAGGTGCGCGCGACTGCAGTCGCCTTCTCCGGCAGCTTCGGCGTCATGCTCGGCATCGCGCTTGGGCCCCTCGCGCTGTCCTACGCCGCGGTCGCGAAAGGGTGGCCGTTCGCGTACACGGTCTGCGGTGTTTTGCCAGCATTCCTTGCGGGCGGGGCGTATCTGCTGTTGAAACCCGTACCCCGCGGAGCTTAGGGCCCCGTATCGGGTCAAAGCGGCTTCAAGACTCCGAGCGTTCCGATTGCAAAGAGAATCACCCACAGGGCGCCGAGCAAGACCGTTGCTTTGACCATGAGCCGGCGGAAGTGTTCGTTCTCCGCGGCGCCGGCCCGATCCGCCGCGATCGCCGGCAGTGCCGTGCGATACGCCTCGCGGATTTAGTAACGCACAGCGATGCCGCAACCGATACCGGCCGTGAACAGCAGCAGCTTGAGCGCAAGCCAGCGCGCCCCGATCGGCCAATCCGTCGCGAGCGACACGAGGCCGGTCACTACGAAAAGCGTAATGAGGGCGTATCGCAGCCAGCAATCCCACTTAGCATACGTCGGCCCCTCCGGGGCTTTGCGTCGCCAGTGCACGAGCCACATGAACCAGAATCAGATCGTGGATGCGATCCAGATCAGAAGGAAGCCGAGACCTCTGATCGACACAAGGCCGAGAATCGAAGCGAGCGAGAAGCCGAGTGGGACCGACATGATCATCGCGTTTCGCAGGTGTTGATCGACGTGCAGCAGGAAGTCCCAGAGCTTCATGCGCTCGACGCCTGGGAGTGTGGTCGCATGTGTGATGTAGTGGGTCAGGGCATTGATGACGAGTTCGCTTCCGAGCCGGTACCCCATCACGAGGACGTGCGCCCAGAGGACGAGAGGGTAGAGCACCACGACTACCCGACCCAGTTCGACGCCGAGCCTCTGGCCTCGATGGTCTTACCGAGCTGACACCGCGACCCATGACTAACCAAGTTCGCACCGATGTCACCACGGGGCAAAGCCAGGCGGTCGCGCAGTCCGGCTATGAATCGCAGCTTGGTGAGGCGGTCGGCCGCGATGTCGGGGGTCGTTCGGGTGGTAACGGGGCATGGTTATTCCGTCGTGAATCAGGCCCCTCCCGTCACGGATTTACATGCGTGCTGCAACGAGAGACGCAACGTGCGCACGGGCTTCTCACGGACGCGACGGTGCTGAGTCTCGCCCGCTCACCATGACCTAGGTCCAGGCGCCGCTTCCCGGGCAAACGCTAGCAGTTGGGGCGGCAGGGCTGGCCGATAGGGTGGCCACCAGCGAAACGGCGTCTCGGGCTGGACATAACGGATGACGAGCGGTCCACCCTTGCTGCGGAAGAAATACAGGTTGCCGGTCAACGTGCCATACGGGCCATGCGGCACTCGCCCGGGGCGCCAAAAATAGGCGCCCGGCCGCATAACGCCGCGATCCCCATGGCTCTCGCCGGAGAGCAGATACATCTCTTCGACGTGATCGTGCTCTTCCGCGCGTTCGGCCCAGCGGATGGGCAGCGTGCCGAGAATCCACGACGTCTCTTTCGTTGCGGGATCGGTAAAAAGAACCTTTCGCGCCGCGCCCGGCGGGAATTCCGGATGGAAATTGCCCGTGTAGGGCGTCGCGTAGGCATCAATGTGCTCGACCAATCGCGCGCGGTCGAAGGTCACTGGCGGCGGCCGCCGCCGGTCCGAGGAGACGAACGTCAGTACCGTCGCGCCTGCTCGGCTTGCCCGTTCGGCTGAGACATGTCCCGCCGGCCAGTGGGCGTACCCGAGATGGCGGAACAGGATACCGCCGACCTTGAGCTCTCCGTCCAGGACCAGAAACTCCTCGTCCGCGCCGCTGGCGCCGGCCGGGAAGGTCCACCCCGCCGGATAACAGACGAGCAGGCTCGCTCCGCCGGTCTCGTGATCCTCGCTCAGCACTTTGATCTCGACGCCGTTGCCAAGGCCCATGCGAGTGTCCTTGACCCACGGAAGGCTTTGCGACTGGATGAATTCGATCTGGGGGCGGGCCATCAGGATCTCCGGTTGTCAGCGGGTCTTGCCGATTGGCGCGCGAAGCGGCGTACGCGGGTCGGGATGTTCGGTGAGTACACGCATTACGCCTGCCATCGAACGGTCCAGGCTGGTTAACGCTTTTGCATGCACGTCGGCCCGAGCGGCGATGCCGTCGGCCGCAGCGGGGACCAACACGCCGGCAGCCTCAAGAGCGGCTTCCAGTGCGATGCGATGGACTCGCTCTACATGGAGTTGCGACGCGAGCTCGAATACGAGGCCCGTGAGCTGCTCCAGCGTTGGGGTACCGAACGGCGACAGGGGGAGGGGTTGGCGGTTCACGGCGCCGCCTCGGCGTGCAGCACCGCCCAGGGAAAATGCCATTCCCTTCGCTGTGGCCAACGCGCCTCGCCGAGATCTCCCGCGCCGCGCTCGTCGAAGGCTGTCCATCGGGCGCGCTGCAGCCCGGCTGCCTGCGCCATGCCCGGAAGATCAGCGGCCATCATGGGCGCCATGAACGGTTCATTGTTGCGGGCAGAATGCTCGATCATGGCCAAATCCCGAAACGCATCGCCAGTGGGTTGGAAGTCCAGGAAAGCGAGAACGCCGGCCGGGGCGAGCAGCCGCGCGGCCTCGGCGAACAGGAGCGGCAGCACGTCGGGCGGAATCTCGTGGACGAGCATGGTGGAGGTCACGAGATCGAATTGGCCCGCCTCAAGGCCCGTAGCGCAGGCGTCGGCCTGGCGAAACTGGATTGACAGTCCGAGGCTGGCCGCCCGATCCACCGCGAGCTCCAGGCAGGACGCAGCCAAGTCAACCCCAATCACTTCCGCCGAAGGATAGGCTTGCTTCAGCGACCAAGTCGACTTACCGAAGCCACATCCCAGATCAACGATCCGCCGGTAAGCCCGTGCAGGCAAGGCCGTTTTCGCGAACAGTTGGTGGAACTTGTAGTCGTCATTGTCACCCATCATGACGAGTTTGGCGCCGAGTTCGTAAATATCGGCGGCCGATCGCGACGACCAGACGCCGCCAGGCTGCAGGTGGATGTCCCATGCCGTATACCATTCAGGTAGAGGCAGGCTTGGATCGGTCAGCGCGCGAGCGGCCAAACCCTGTGGCGCGGGTCTGGGCTGGCTGCGGTCGACCGCGTTTTCGACCGCACGCCAAAGCATCTTCTGCGAGCCACGCTCGAGCCATGCAAACCAACCAAAGCCGGACAGGGCGTGCACCTTGGGCGCGATCTCCATCGGCAAGCCCGTATTGCATCGGTTGCCGGCGTCAAACGTTTCGCGCAGGTGCGGATAGACAGTGTCCGCCCATCGGCGCCTGAGAGTAAGAACAAAGTCGAGGGCGGCCTGTTCGTCTAGTCCGATCGTCATACACGTGCCTCCGGCGATGCCTGGCGCGAAGGGGCGATGAGCTCGATGATTTCGCCTGCAACGCCGCGCAGGCAGGCGGCGACTCGGTTCGTGCCCGGCAGCGCGCTCGGTGCAGGCGGGCCGATGAAGCGGCGACCGCCCAGTGTGTCGGCGTCGAAGCTCACCACTGCCATGCCGGGGGGGAGCGCGCCCTCGGCATTGACGCGGGGCGCCGCCGAGCTCGGATATTCGTCGAGCTCTACCAGCGTCCCTCCGGGCAGCTTGATCAAACCGTGGCGATGGAGTGTGTCCGCCGGCAGGCCGTGTGCCTTAGAAATCACTCGCACCGGAGTAGCGACCGGTGGATCGATGGGATTGTCGAAGCCGGCATAGGACTCATAGAGAGCGTCGACATCCAATCCGGCCGCGACGACTATGAACACCCGGCCCACGAAGGAAAGGGCCTGCGCCAGATCGAGACCGGAGTCCCGCCCGATCTGTGTGAAATAGCAACATTCCCCCGCCGGGCCGATCACTTGCATGGCGCGGATCATCGGGAAGCGGGTCAACCTGGCTGGCGGACCGATGATTTCAAAGGCACCGGAGCGCAGACGATCCGCCAGGGCCTCGACGTCTTGCACGACGAATTCAGTGGCGTTCCAGCCGAGCGTCTCCAGCGCCCGCCAGCCGCACGCATCCGCGCTCTCGACGAAGCGCAGGTACACCGCCTCGCCGCTCGCCGGTCCCAGCGTTAGCATTGGCGATCCTTCGACGGCCGGTGCGCCCCAGGCCCGGGCCTGGGTGCGGGGGACGCGGCCGTGGGCAGCCACGATATAGCCCAGGTCTCCGACGTACGCAGCTTCGATTGCCCGCAGGTCGGGCGCGGCATAAGTCACCGCCCGAACCGCCCCCAATATGGATCGAGCCGCGCGGTCAACCACTGATCAACTCCGCGCTTTCCGCCTCGACCCGCTCCACGCCCCAGCGGAATGCGCCGAAGCCGAGCCCCAGCAGTATCAGAGCCGGGATCGAGACTGTGGCCGCCTCGATGGACACGGCATAGCGAAGTGCCTGCGGATCGCTGAAGCGATCGACCATCCAACCCACCGGCGGGGGACCCAGCATCTGCCCGGCCAGGCTGATCACCAGGTAGTAGATCGCCGTAGCCTGGGCGCGAATCTGTCCTGGAGGTAGGTAGCTCAGGGAGACTGGTCGCGCGGCCGTGGCCATGGCTTGGCCGGTAAACGCCAGGAACATACTGCCGAGCGCAAAGCCAGCGGTCGAGGCTAGCGGAAAGAGGACGAAACCCGGCGCTCCTATGGCCAGCCCTGTGAATAGTGCTCTGATCGTTGTGTCCTTTCGGCCGAGCGCGCGCCAGCGCTCGGTGAGCCAGAGGCCTGCGATGGTGCCAATCGGTCCGGCCGTGATGAACATGAGGCCGGTGGAGATGCCGACCTGCCTCGCGTTCCAGCCCCAGGTACGCTGGAACAGTGCAACATTCTACAGGCTGAGCGAGCCGAGCGTGACGACAAAGGCGGAGCCCACGAACAAAGTGCCGAACGCCTTCGACCGCCCAACGATGAAGCGCACAGCGGTGGCGATCGAGGTGATGGTCGTGCGGATGAGCTCGGTTCGCGCGGCTTCTGAGAAGGTTAGCATTAGCAGTGCGAGCCCGAACCCCGGGAGACCCACCAACAGAAAGGTGGTCTGCCAGCGCTTCATCCCGACAACAATTGGCGGCGCAGTTTCCATCCAATGAACCAGCGGTGCACCCAGCAGAAGGGCTGCAGCGGCGCCGATGAAGGAGCCGGCCATGTAAAGGCTGACCGCCGGCGGCCGCCGGATCCGGTCAAAGCGGTCGCTGATCAGAGATATCGCGGATGGCGCGACGGCCGCCTCGCCGAAGCCAACGTCCAAGCGGAGGACGAACAAAGGGAGGAAGGCTGTTGCCAGGCTCGCCGCCGCCGTCATCGCACTCCACGTGGCGATGCCAAAGGGCAGAATTGCGCGCCGGGATAGGCGGTCAGCGACCCAGCCGAATGGAATGCCGACCGTGACATAGAAGAGTGGAACGCCGGCCCGAGTAGCAGGCCGAGCTGGAAATCGGTCAGATGCAGGTCACGCTTAATGGCCGGAAGGACCGGGCTCGGCAAGAAGCGGTCGATGTAGGACACGCTTTGCACGAGGGTGAGAAGTCCCACCATGTACCAGCCGCCGTGCGCAGAGCGAAGGGTCGTCGAAGCGATAGGCTGAAGCTCGAGGGGACGGCTCATGGTAGCTCGCCTGACGTGAAGCAGTGCAGACCAACGCGCCAAAGTAGAATGTCACACGAGCGCATTTTCTGGAGGTTGTGAATTTTGCTCACCTCGCTCTTTAATGTCACCGCTCCCAAACCAGATCCTGCGCGCATCCTTTGTTCGCCAACAGCTGGCTCATCTCGAGTCTCGACGGGTTCACCTCGCGGCCTCCCGCCGGCACGCAGTGTCTTTGTCAACCAAGATCTCGCCATCGGACGGCTGCTGCGCCTGTTCGAGATCGTCGGCGTTTTCGCATATTTCATCGCATGGTCAGGGAGTTCGGCGGGCACAGGCGGCCGAGACCTCCGCGGCCAGCGGCCTGACAAGATGCAGTCACCGTGACGAGGCTGAAGCGTTGAGCGAATTTTTGATTTCATGAGTACGCTGGAATGCGCGATGTGTACTTCTATAGGCGAACTGACGGCATCGACGCTAATTCTCCGGCAGTCACACTCTTGATCTCATTATCGCTAGCCGGCTTCAGACGGAGCGCGAATTAATCGTTGACCGCATTCGCGTTGACCTCGCCGACCGTAAGCTCATGCGTATCGGGTGACGCAGACACTGCACGATCCACAGCACAATCGAGGTCGCGCGGTGACTTGTGGCCGAAGGCGCGGCGGCTCGAGATTTTGCCGAACACCAGGGCCCGTTCGCAGCTGACCCTTTAATGCATGGTTCCCAGCGTCCGCGCGACGCTAGAGAGGTCTGCGAGACTACCTATTTCCAAAACCCCATTCATAGTACGATTATCAATCAGCTGCCTCCTGCGTGGGCACACAAGAGGGCATTGAGATCGAGGCGCAGGCGATCGGGGACAAGGAGAACCGAAGATGCTAACGAGAATCAAGATCGTCGCTGGGCTGGGTATTTCCCTCGCGGTGTTAGCGGCGGCGCCAACGGCGACCGCTCAGACGACCGCCGCACCGAGCAGCGCGACCGGCGGGCTCGAGGAAGTGGTGGTAACGGCCCAGCGCCGTAGCGAGAATCTGCAAGAGGTGCCCATCTCGGTCACAGCCTTTTCTGCGAGCACGCTCGCGACGCAGCAGATTGAGACCACGATGGATCTCGGGCGAATAGTGCCCAGCTTTTTCTCGTCCAATAACGTCGGCCAGGGCTCCGCCAACGTCTATTATATCCGCGGCCTGGGGCAGACCCAGTCCTTCCCGACCTTCGAGCCTGAGGTCGGCACCTACGTGGATGACATCTATATCGCCCGCGTGAATGCGAGCAACTTCGCGTTATTCGGAGTCGATCAGCTGCAAGTGCTGAACGGACCGCAAGGCACTCTGTTCGGCCGCAATTCCGCAGGTGGAGCCATTGTGGTGACGCTGGAGAAGCCGTCCCATGACCTGGGCGGGGACGTGCAGGTGGGCTATGGTTCCTTTGACCAGGTCACCGGACGATTTTCGGTGAGCGTGCCGATCAACGATCAATTCCTCACGCGTACCTCGGCCTACGGCATCTACAACGACGGATACGTCCAAGACGTCACCACCAACCAGAACCTGAACTACACACGCAATTGGGGCGTGCGCGAGGCAGTGACCATCCTGGGCGCGGGGTCGTCCAATTTCGAGTGGGACCTGTCTGCGGACTACGAGCACAACAACGCGGCCAATCTTCTGAATCAGCCGTCCGATACCGGCGGCGTGAACGGCAGCGACCGGATCTCCTACAGCGGATTCACCACGCAGGGGGGCGCCCTGCTGCCGTACCTGACCGGCGTTAAGGCCGGCGACGGCCAGGGAGCGCTGGTCATTACCTATGGCGTCGCCTCCAATATCAGGCTGACCTTTGACGCCGGCACCTTAAACTTCATCACCGGCTTCCGTGGCCTCGGGCAGGACCTGGCCGCTGATTTCGCGGCGACAAGCTTAGGGCCCCTCAACATTGGCGACGCGATCCCCACGGGCGAGATTGCCCTGGCCCAGAGGCTGAGGAGCGATGAGTACACGCAGGAAGTGAAGTGGACCGCCAAGGTGAATGACCGGGTCAATTACACCGCGGGCGTTTATTACCTGTACGAGGTAACCGGCGATGATTACGGCCAGGTCCTAGGGCTGGGTCCCGCCTTTGCGTTCCCCCTCAACGACCAGTGGGTGCGAAACACGACGTCTTCGACGGCGGGCTACCTCCAGGGGGACTTCAAGATTGCGCCCGACCTGACCTTGACTGCTGGCGGTCGTTTCACGCACGAAACCAAGGACGTGGAAGCGAGGCCCAACGTTGCGGCGCTGGGCTTCACCACCGCCCAGATTCAAGGAGCCGGCTACCTCACGCAGCTGACCGCGAATGAGTTCACGCCCCGCGTCTCCCTGCAGTACCAAATCGATCCGCAACTGATGGTATTCGCCTCGGCGACCCGTGGCTTCCAGGGCGGAGGATGGAACGGACTGACGGGCGCGAGCCCGGTCGATTTCAACAACTTCGCGCCCGAGACGATCTGGTCCTACGAGGCGGGCTTCCGCTATGAGACGGCAGATCGGCGCCTGCGACTGAACGCGACCGCCTTCTTGGAGGACGTCACGGACTATCAGTTGCTCTCTGACAATCCGACCACCCACTCGTTCGATACCAGCAACGCGGCCAACATGACCGGCTACGGTTTGGAGTTGAGCGTCACCTGGCAGCCGATCGACAGTCTGACGCTGAGCGGCAACCTCAGCTCCATGCGCGCGTACTACTACGACGCGAGCGCACTAATCCGCAGCCAGCAGGCTCAATGCCTCGCCGGCGTCGCCGGCACTTGCGACAGCGGCATCGTGCGCGGGGACGGAACCTTGTCGACGCCCGTGTATACACCGCCTCTTTCCGTCTCGGGAAGCGGTGCTTACGTCTGGGGGTTCGAAGGCTTCACGCTGACACCCACCGTTTCGGTCCAGTTCGTGGCATCGGAATGGTTCGATACTGCCAATACCAGCGGCTACGCGGCCTCATTCCCGGCGCACGAGGGCGGCGAAACCAAGCCCCGGACGCTGCTAGATGCCGGCCTTGCGTTTGCGCCGCGGAATATGCCGCTGAGCGTGACCGCAGAGTGTAAGAACTGCACGAAGGTGAATTATGGCGTCGCCGATCTGATCGGCTTTGACTACTTCAATTACCCCGGAACTTGGGATGTGACGGTGAGATACAAGTTCTGAGGTTGAAGCACGAGTCGATCGCACGTCTACCGGTGCGACTCAACGACGGCTGTTGTGGCGTCTTTGTATCAGTGCGGGTAGGGTCCGATCGACTCGGTGCGATCAGGTTTTGAATTGTCATAGCAAGCGGCTGAGGTCAGTTGACGGCCGCTTTCTCCGGTGGCGAGAACATTCTCCGGGCCGCGCCCGCTTCACGGGGTTCTGGTGCATCTGTGGACAACAGCGCATCCGCGGCCGCCGACGCGTCGCTGCTCGCTCGTGTCCGCGACACGAAATGGCTTGAATTAAAGCATCTGCGCTTTGCCTTCGGTCCGTCTCCGTTCCGCTACGGAGCCTTCACCCGTCCAAGGTCCCCAGATGCACCAGAACCCGCGAAACGCACACTCGCGGGAACCCGACCGCCCGGGACGCCTCCGGATCGCCGATCGACACGCGCTCCTTACGTCTGACACCCTCCGAAAACCCGACCGAAATCGGCGATTCCGTGCCCAACTCTCCCGGGGACCTCTCGCTCGAACGCGACAAGCACTTCGGCCCGACCCGACCCCTCACGGCTGTGTCCGACCCGGCGAGTGGCAGGCGACCGTCGGCGTGTTCTGGGAATTCGGGTATTTGCCCGACCAAGCCTTGGTTCCCATCGCCCGATTGCGGTAACGTCGCACGCCTTGTCCGGAGAGTATATGACTGCGCCGAAACCCATCCGCGAAGTGACGGATGCTGTCCGACAGGCCGGCTTCGTCGGCTACATTGCCCAGGGCCGCGTACCGCGATCCCGGTCGCCCCTGCTGCCCGGTCTCGAGGTTCGTGAGCTGAGCGCCGATGCGGCGACCGGGCGACTCGCGGCCTACGTAGACTTCGCGCAGGGATGGCGACTCACCACGGGACGCATCGCTCCGCTCGCCCTGCAGTTGTTCGTGCTCGACGGGGTGTTGCGCGCCGGCGCCGACACATTCGGCACGTATGGCCTGTTGCACGTACCACCCGGCCGACCGTGGCCGGACCTTGAGGCACTCAAGTCCGGTCGAGCGCTGGCGTTCCTCGATCCACCACTGCCCGCTACGACCCTCGGCGATTTCGTCGTCGTCCGGGCCAACCAGCTCACCTGGAAGCCGGGAACGCTGGGTCAGAAGCTCGGCCTCAACCTGCCCATTGAAGTGAAACTCCTATGGAAGGACCCCGCGACCGGAGCGCGTACCTGGCTCGCCGGTCTCAAGCCCGGTGACCGGCTGCCGTGGGAGAAGCACTCAGTCGTGCAAGAGGGCTATCTGCTCGAGGGCGACGACCGGGTGGCCGAGTCGATCGGCGGCGAAGTCCTCGTCGGCCACTACCGTGCAGGCGGCTACTTCTATCGGCCGCCCGGAATCGTGCACATGGGCCCGCTGTCGGGAACCGAGTCGGGTGCCGTCTGGTTCCTGCGCGCCCCGTCGGAGATCGACCTCATCATCGTCCCGGAGCCTTAGCCCGGCTTATGCGCGGACGGAGGCGATTTAGAGCGGTCCATCCCGGGTGCTGGGCCGACAGTTTTTTGAGTTGGTCTTCCAAGTCTTAGTTTCGGCCATTGGAGGCCGAGCAGAAAGTTGGTGCGGTGCGGCTGAGCACCAGACTGCGCGTTTCACCGCCAGTAACCCCCCGACTCCTGATCACTGAACAAGTATCCCTGGCTGAGCTTCACGCTGCCCTGCAACTCACTTTCGGCTGGAGTGACGAGCACCTGTATACCTTGGGGTCGCCTTGTTTTCAGTGTCAAAACAGACGGTAGAAAATATCGAGAGTTATAGAGAGTGACAGGGATAACCCATTGACAGGGAGCGTTTTTCTGACCCGCTGTTTGAGCTGGGCTGCCTGTTTAAGAATCAAAGGGTTGCGATATCAAATTTCGCGCCTCAAAGGAGCTTTTTCACGATCATAAGTCTCTGATTTCTAAAGAAGCCAGCTGCCTGCATTGACTCACGAAAACTCATTTTGAATTAGCGAGTTGTTCGCGCTACGCCTATGAAGATAGGCAGATCCTACCGTCACTTCTGGCATGAAAATCATATGGGCGCCCACCACTGCTGAAAGCGGCGGTGCACCGTCTTGTAGTTCGGGTAGGACATGCGCAAGCATGTGCCACTGGCTGCCGGTGTTCAGGATCCACAGCACCGCATCGAGCACACGGCGCGCCGCGATCGGTTTGCGACCCGGACGATCGTCAGGAATATGCTCCTCCGGAAAATGCTTCCGGATCAGTTCCCACTCCTCGTCGGTCACGCGCAGCACGCGAGAATTTTACTCGCGACGACCGATTCACGAGATTTTGAGATAGGTTCTACTGGCGCCTACGGTCTGTCGTCGATATTGCAGCAACCGGGCCCTGCCCGTCTGCATCGATCCCTTGCAGAATCGCAGTCCGCAGGCTGTCGACAAAGTACTGGTGAAATGGCCGGACCACCATGCGTGCGCGCTGGCAAATGCTGAAGCGGCGCTCCTGTTCGATTTCCGGCACGCCAAAGTACTTGACCCGGCCGGCGTCATGATTCGAGGACCGGAACAACTTCTGGGAAAGCATCCCCACAGTATGACCGCCCTTGATGAGCGCGGCGGCTAGCGTCATCGAGTTTGTCCTCACGAGTCGGGGAGTAGTATATATGTCCGCCGACGCAAAGATCCGGACCAAGAATTGTGGCCAATCGGGCGTGGTCGACACTGCAACCCATTGGTGACGAGCAAGATCCGCGAGGGTCACGTGCCCACGTCGATACAGTTCGTGCTTCTCGCCGACCACGATCTGCACGTGGTCCAGAAAAAGCAGCTCGCGTTTGATCTCCGGCATCTCGTGGCGCAGGAAATGATCAGACAGGAACGCGAAATCGATATCTCCTTCAGCCAGTAGAGTTGCGAGTGTCGGTGACCAGTCCTTGATGATCTTGACATTGTATTCGGGGTAAGCACGTTTGAACCTGGTGATCGCCTGGATCAGGATCTGGTCGTTCAGGCTCTGGATGATGCCCACTCGGATCTCGGCTCCGGCTTGCCGAGCGTGAGCCAAGAGTTCCATCTTGGCTGCCTCAAGCTGTCCCATGATGACTTTCGCGTGGTCATACAGTTTCCGACCGTGCTCAGTAAGCACGGATCCGGTCTTGCTGCGCACAAACAACTGAAGCCCCAGTTCCTTCTCTAGTTTCGATACCGACTGGGTCAGAGCGGACTGCGTGATGCCGATGCTGTCGGCGGCCTTGTAGAAATGCATGGCGCTCGCCAACGCCATGAAATGCCTGAGTTGACGGAGATCCATCTTGATAGCTCCGGTGTCTTTCGCCCATTAGAGGATCTTATGTAGACTTTATCAGAATTAATTCTTCTAATTTTTTGAGACGGTAACTTAATTCAAAGCTGCATGCACAAAGGGATCGGTGGATCGGTCTAAATGGCGATTCGAGCCTACGACATCCTGCTGCTGCTCCACGTCCTGCTGTTTGCCTACTGGCTCGGCGCCGATCTCGGTGTGTTCTACGCAGCAGGGTTCGCCTCCGACAAGAAGCTCTCGATCGAGACGCGCCAGGCGATCAGCGATATCATGGCGTTCGTCGATCTGGCCCCTCGACTCAGCGTCCCGCTGGTGGGCGCTACCGGAATCTCGATGGGCTTCCGCTCCGGGGCACTCGCGATTCACGAGATCTGGGTCTGGCTGGCCTGGCTCGCCGCACTCATCTGGGTGTCGAGCAATCTCTACATCTACCTGAATCGTGCCGAGCCCGACCGCATTCAACCAGTAGTGCAATTCGACACCTTCTGGCGGACCGTCGTACTCATCGTTGTGGCGAGTGCTGCGACCGCATCGCTTCTCGGCGTCGGCATCACCTCAAGCGTCAGCCACGCAGTCAAGCTCCTGCTCCTGGCGATGACGATCGCGCTCAGCCTCGTGTTGCGCGCTATGTTCAAGCCCTACCGCCCGGCGCTCCGGAGAATCGCGGCAGGGGGAGATAACGCCATCGAGTCCGCGATCATGACCGCCGCGCTCGCGCGCGCCAGGCCGATCGTGATCTCGATCTGGGCGCTGACCATCGCGGCGGCTGCGATTGGACTGTGGGCGTTGTGAGCGCGCCTGCGAGAGGTTAACGACATGAGGCTAACTCGCGTCGCTGCCATCAGCGACGGCAGCGACGCGAGGACGTGCCCAGCGTGGACGCGCGCGAGCAGGCGCTGAGATTCCAGCCAAATCGCCGCGACTGGGTCGTCTTGGACCAGGCCGTAGTCGACCGCGCGCCACCGATCCTCGAGGCCTGGTCGCGCGCGGAACTGGCGGACGCCTTCAAGGCGCCGGACGCAAACTTCTACCGCGGCGATACAATCCAGGAATTGGCCAAGGCGGCGGGCCTGCCCGCGGCCACGCTGGCCGCGACGGTTGAGGCCTACAACTACGGCGTGCACACGGGCAACGACGTTTTCGCGGGCAAGCACCTGCCGGTCAAGCTGCAGAAGGCGCCGTTCTACGCCATCCGGCACCAGGAGACTTCGATCACGAGCACCGCCGGCGTGGCCGTGAACGATCGACTGCAGGTGGTGCGTCGCGACGGCTCCGCTATGTCGCATCTGTACGCCGCTGGCGAGATCCTCGGCTCCGGTGCGACGCAGCGACCGGCAGTCTGTGGCGGCATGATGGTAACGTCGGCGCTGACAGTCGGGCGGCTGCTCGGAGAACGATTGATACGCTTTGCGTGATCGGTGCGACCGGACCAAAGCGAGTTTACGACGGGAGCAAGCGTTGAACGTAAGAGCAGTCGCGTCGGTCAGCCAGCAATTCGAGTTCGACGCACTCAGCGCGAGTCGGCGACGGGCCTGGTACGTCGTGCTCCTGCTCATGTGTGCGCAGATCTTCTCCTACGTAGACCGCTTCCTGCCCAGTCTGCTGCTCGCCCCGATCAAGGCCGACCTTCACCTGACCGACTTCCAGCTCGGCCTGATGCTCGGGCCGGCGTTCGGCCTCTTCTATGTGTTCGTCGGCGTGCCCGTCGGCTGGCTCGCCGATCGTTACAGCCGACGCGCCATCCTCGCGACGGGCATCAGCATCTGGTGCGGAATGACGGCGGCGGCGGGCTTTGCCCGCAGCTACATTCCCTTGGTCATCGCGCGGTTCGGTGTGGGATTAGGTGAGGCGACGGTCGCACCGTGCAGCGTCTCGCTGATCAGCGACTACTTCGACCGCGACCGGCGTCCACGCGCGATCAGCCTGTTCATGGCGGGCACGTTCATCGGCGCAGGATGCGCGTTCCTGCTGGGTGGGCCGGTTGTGCACTGGGTCAGCCAGCTCAAGCCATGGGTGATCCCGGGCTTTGGGTCGATGCGTCCCTGGCAGATGGTCTTCCTGAGCGTCGGCCTGCCCGGCTTCGCGTTCGCCGGATTGACATTCACGATCAGGGAGCCGCGCCGCACTGAACAGGTACGGCGCGGGTTGCAGGCGGGCGGCGCCGGCCAGGCATCGATGTCTGCCACCCTCGCCTACATGCGCAAGCGCTGGCGCGCCTTCGCGACGCTGTTCGCAGGCTCGGCGAGCATGGTCACGATGGGCTCGCTCGTGTTCTGGAACGTCGCACTGTTCGGCCGGACCTGGGGCTGGGACGTGCGCGCGGTCGGCATCGCCACGGGGACGCTGTTCCTGATCGGCGGTCCCGTCGGCACGCTGCTGGGAATCCGGCTGAGCAACAAATGGATCGCCGCAGGCCGGCGCGACGCGACGCTGCGCGTCCTGTGGGTCGGAATACTGCTCGGCGCGCCGGGCTTCGCGCTCTACCCGGTGATGCCATCGGCGCCGCTCGCGATCGTCGCGCTGTTGATCGCGTTCATCGGCCAGGCCGCCGCGGCAGCCGCGGGTCCGGTGTCCCTGACGTACATCGCGCCTGGCCAGGTCCGCTCGCAGGCGATCGCCATCTACTACCTGATCATCAGCGTGTTCGGCCAGCTGCTCGGCCCGCCACCCATAGGCCTGATGACTGATCTGTTCGGCGATCCCGGGAAGCTGCGCTATGCGATGACGATCGAGGCCGCGGTGATCGGCACTATCGGGCTCGTGTTGGTCAGGCTGGGCATGAAACGCTACCGCGCCGCGGCCGAGGAACTCGTAGCTCTGGTGGAAGCCTGTGATGTCGGTCCATCGCTTGCCAGCTCGCGCGATAGCCCGGGCTCTGATTAGCGATGACAATCGTCATGCCGTTGTTATTAATTGGACTAATCGAACCTTAACTCGTAGAATTTTTCGCACGCAAATTGGAAAACGACATCGAGTGCCGGGCGTTGCGACGGCGATCGAAGCGGTACACAGACCAGCTGGAGCAAGAAATCGATGACTGACTCGACGGAGACGAGCATCTTCAAGCGCATCGAGGCGGCGGGCCGGAAAGTCCTGCCCATGCACGAGTTCCTCGTCAAGAACGACCCGAAGACCCTTGAGGCATTCGACCAGTTCCTGATGAACTCCATCTACCGCAGCGACGGCCTGTCGGCCGGACACAAGGAAATGGTGCTCGCGTGCGTCTGCGTCGCGGCGGGCTCCAGCCCGCCGGTGATCGAGAACCACTGCCGAAGGGCGATGGCCGCCGGCCTTCCGAAGGACCACCTGGTCCAGGCGCTGGAAATTACAGCGGCCGTGCTGGCCACGCGCACGCTGGCGAGCGGCATCAACGCGGTCATAGCCGCCGAGGCCAAGTAATGAGTCTCATCGGCGCGGACCAGCCCTTCGGCGTATCGCGCAAGCTCAGCTACCAGATGCTGGCCGACCGGTATACCGGCCACGTCCTGTACGTAACGTTCAGGACCGACACCGACCTGTCGCAGTGGTTGCCCCCGCCGTTGCAGCTCGCGGAGCCTCACGATGCGTTCCTCAAGCTCTACAAGCTGCGCCGGCGTCCGGAGAACAGCAAACCGTATCCGCCAGGGTTCAGCCAGTACCACGAAGCGTGCATCGCGGTGATGGCCGCTCCCCCGGGGGAGGTTCCGCGCCATTACAACCTGTTCATGTGGGTCACGCATGACTGGGCGATATTCAAGGCGCGCGCCGCGCTCGGCTGGCCGAAGAAGATCGCGAACATCGCGATGACGTCCTGGCATCCGGTCAATGACCGCGACGACCCGGACGTCGGCGACTTCAACGTTGACGTGGACCGCTACGGCTACCCACTCATCCGGGTGCGCGCGCAGCTCGACCGCAAGGCGCCGGCGACGCAGGGCAAGCCGTTCAACGGCTTCTATACCGTGCGGCACATCCCGGCGCCCATCGCCGGGGGCGAAGACATCCGCGAGCTGCTGGTAATAGAGCCGCGCGACGCCTGGTTCAAGAACCCCGTGTGGGGCACGGCGACGGTCGAGTTTGGCAACGCGCCCGACGAGGAGGTAGGACTCCTCGGGCCAGTCGAAGTAACGAGCTGCGTCCTCAGGGACACAGGATGGACCCTTCCGGCATGGCCCGCGCGTCGCCTGATGGTGCTGGATCCATTGGGCACGGATCTTGGTTCGGAAAAGCCGCGTTGATGCTGGAGATCTAGTATATGAAAACTTTCAGAGGTGTCTTTCCCGCGATCGTCGCACCACAAGATGCCAACAACGAAGTTCTCTACGACGTCATGGGAGATCTCGCCAGGCGCCAGGTGCGCGACGGTGCCGGTGGCTTCCTGGTCAACGGCCACACGGGCGAGCTAAGCGTGCTCAGCGGAAACGAGCGCCGCGAAGCCATCAAGACCGTCAGGGCTGCGGTTGGCAACGATGTGCCGATCATCGCTGGCGTCCACACGCAGGGGCTTGGCAGAAAGTTTGCCTCGCAGTGCGAGTCGGTAGCCGAGTGCGGGGCCGACGCCGTGCTCGTCTTCTCGCCCTTCTCGTTTGCGCGCGGCGCGTTCCAGTACGCGCCCGAAGCGGTGATCGAGTTCTACCGCAAGGCGGCGGAGCTCACGCCGATCCCGATGTGGTTCATGCAGTACCGCCCGATGACCAACCTCATGATGCCGCGCCACGTACTGAAGGCGGTTGCGGCGCTGCCCAACGTCATCGGCATCAAGCAGGAAGTCGAGGACGATATCGAGTACGAACGAGACCTCGTGGCGCTGCGGCAGGCGAACCCGAAGCTGATGGTGTTCTGCGCGACCGACTGCGGCCTGCTAGGCAACTACGCACTGGGCGCTGACGGCTGCACGATCGGGCTCGCCAACTTCGTCAAGCCGGTGAAGGCACTGCAAGATCGCCTGTGGGCCAACGATCTTGTGGGCGCGAGACAGGCATCGGCCCACCTCATGCCGTTGTCCGACGCCATCTACGGCCGGCCCAGCTACCGCTGGTCCGCGCGCCTCAAGTACGCGCTGCACGCGGCCGGGTGGATTCCCACGCCGAACATCCGCATCCCGATGTTCCCGGCACGGCCCGAAGAGCGCAAGGCAATCGACGCCGTCCTGCCCAACTATATGGATTGAGAGAGGCGCATGAAGAAGATTGGCGACCGCGAGTTCCTGACCGAGCTGAACGAGATCATCGATCCGGCCCACACGGCCGTGCTGGTAATCGACCAGCAAAACGACTTCTGCCACCCGAACGGCTACTACGCCGAGGTCATGAAGCTCGACGTATCGATGACGCGAGCGCTGAATGAGCCGATCAACCAGCTAACCGCCGCGGCCCGGGCGAAACGCGCGATGGTGATCTTCACGCAGTTCGTGATCGCCAAGGGATTCACCTCCGATTCGCCGATGTGGTTGAGTCTGCACGTCAACGTCGGGCTGAAGTCGCTGGACCAGGAGCGGTTTTATTCCATCGAGGGAACCTGGGGGAGCGAACTGTACGAGGCCATGCACGTCAAGCCGACGGACTATGTCATCAAAAAGTACCGCGCGTCCGCATTCAAGGACTCGATGCTCGAGTTCCTGCTGAAGCAACGCGGCATCAAGACCATCATCATCACCGGACAGGTCACGGAAGGCTGCGTCGAGAGCACGATCCGGGCGTCGCGCGACGCCGATTACTACACCGTACTGGCCAAGGACGCGATCGGGTCGACCAGCAAGGAGCGGCACGACCGCGTGATGGCCGGCTGGTTGGGCCGCACGCCGTGCCCCACCACCGCGGAGATCATCGCCGCGTGGAATCGCGTCGACTGAACCGTCGTCCGATCGTGCGCGCGAGCTGGACATGATTCGACTGCTGGACGTGCCCGGTGGACGGCCCGCCGAGCCGCTGCTGATCGGAAGCCTGTTGCGCACGCCGCTCGCGGTGTCTCCAGCCCAGGAGATCGTTTACCGCGACCAGACACGCTACGACTACCGCACGCTGCGGCAACGCATCGGACGGCTGGCCGCGAGCCTTGCACGCCTCGGCGTCACCGAGGGGACCACGGTCGCGGTGATGGACTGGGACAGCCACCGCTACCTGGAGGCGTACTTCGCCGTGCCCATGATGGGCGCCGTGCTCATGACGGTGAACCTGCGCCTGTCTGCCGAGCAGATCCGTTACACGCTGCATCATGCACAGGCAGACGTCCTGCTGGTCCACGCGGACTTTCTCCAGCTCGTCGCGGGGCTGGCCGGCCGGCTGCCGCGGCTCAGGCGCATCGTCGTGCTCGAGAGCGCTGCCGGCACCGACACCGGGACCGTAGCCGGCGAGTACGAGGAGCTGCTGCAGCGCGAATCGGAAGATTTTCCGTTCCGTGAGTTCGACGAGAACGCCGTGGCGACGACGTTCTACACGACAGGAACGACTGGTTTTCCCAAGGCCGTGTGCTTCAGCCACCGGCAACTGGTGCTGCACACGCTCGCGGTGTTGGGTGCGCTCGCGAGTCCGCAGTTCGGCCAGTCGGTACGACATGGCGACGTCTACATGCCGCTCACGCCCATGTTCCACGTGCATGCCTGGGGCCTTCCCTACGTAGCCACGCTGCTTGGCCTGAAGCAGGTTTACCCCGGCCGGTATGATCCCGAGCTGCTGCTCACGCTGCGACGCCAGGAAAGAGTGACCTACTCCCACTGTGTACCCACGATTCTGCAGATGCTGCTATCAGCGCCGGCCGCAGCGGTCACGGACTTCAGCGGCTGGAAGATTACGGTGGGCGGCTCGGCGATGAGCACGGCGCTGGCGCGCCAGGCACTAGAGCGCGGCATCGACGTGTTCGCGGCCTACGGAATGTCGGAGACTTGCCCGTTCCTGCTGGTCAACCGGCTGCTGGAGCAGCGCCAGCTCGGCGGACTCGATGAAGAGGTGGCGACGCGCTGCCTAACCGGATTGCCGCTCCCGTTGGTCGACCTGCGCCTGGTGGACGAGGAAATGAATGAAGTGCTACACGACGGCCGAAACGTCGGCGAGCTGGTCGTCCGCGCGCCGTGGCTGACGGCAGGCTACGTCGGCAACGCGGAGGCCTCAGCGGAACTCTGGGCCAACGACTACCTTCACACGCGGGACATCGCGAGCATCAACCCGGCCGGCTACGTGCAGATCCGCGACCGCGCGAAGGACATGATCAAGAGCGGTGGTGAGTGGATCTCGTCACTCCAACTCGAGGAGTTGATCGCGCGGCACTCGGGCGTTGCTGAGGTTGCCGTGATCGCCGTGCCGGACGCTCGCTGGGGCGAGCGGCCGCTACCCGTCATCGTGCCGCAGCGCGGGACGTCAGACCCGCCGACTTTCGCGGCGATCATCCGCCATCTCGAAGCATACGTCGCTGCAGGCGCGATCCCGAGGTACGCGCTGCCAGACAGGATCGAACTGGCTGAAACGCTGCCCCGCACCAGCGTCGGCAAGCTCGACAAAAAGACACTGCGCGGCAAGTACAACTGAGGCCGGATTGCGGACCGCGCCCGATCGGGCCGCGACGACCGGTCGCAAATCGCTTCGATGTAGCAGAAGGCCCGCCCCACCGCCGGTGTCGGTAACTTTTCAAACTGTCAGTTGCCCCCTCTAATTGACAGACGAACCGGACACTGAAGCCGGCGCCGCAGCCCTCTGATGGCTCGGGCATTATTCGACGTAGGTGGCTCCAATGCGCCCGCCACCGGCTGCCACGTGTGATTCAAGAAGTACTCTCGAATAGGGCGCCTTTGGCACCCATGCCGACAATTCGCCATCGCAGTGTGACGCGAGCATCTCGTTGTCGTCGAAGAACGCGTCGGCATTGACCAAGTAGCCGTTCGTGAGTTTGCCACCGACAAGCTACCGACCATTGCGATCCGCGAGTTGAGATCCCGCTAGCTGCTTACCGCGCAGGAGCTCGCGCGGCGCGAGGAGGTTCTTCGCACGCCCGATCAGCCGCCGCGCAATGCGGCAACCGATCGCGAATGCATCGCGGACGACATGCTGAACGACCCGACGCCGCTCCACTCGCGCGCACTCGCCGCCATCGCACCGGTCAACCTTGTGCGACGCACCGTGTTTCACTGGCTCAACAGCAGTACACCGATGCCCGCTGACGATGTTGCTCCTCACCGACGTCGCGTTCAGTCCGTTCATGCGTCGCGCCGCACGCTGAATCGCTCATGTGCGCCTTGCGCGCCAGCATCCCTGGCGGCCGTACCAAGGTCGCGCTCAGCCTAAGAGAGCGCCGGCGACGGATCTTCCGCTACCAGAACGGCGAGAGCCTCAGCTGGTTCGTTGCGCAGGCGCGTCACTGGCCCGACGAGTACGTCCGGCACCACTGGAACCGCCTTGCCGAGGTCCGGGAGCGGCTCGGGTGATCAGGCGGTGACACAATAAAGAGGAGGATTCGACGCTTGTGCCAAATTACGGGTTGGCGGTGCCATTTCTGGCGGTTACCGACAACGGGTGTGCTGCTGCTTCCCTCCCTCCCCGCACCTTGCGAGTCGCGCCGTCGCCAGGACGTGCTGAACGCCTCGACGGAGCGTTGCATCTCTCACGTTTTTTTTGGCTCGGCCGAGCCCGACGCCGCAAAAACGTGCGGAATTTCAGTGACTTTCATAGGGGCAGGGGAGGTGTGAGTTACACGAATGCCTGTCAAAATCTCAGGGGTATCCTGTTAGGTCCAGTGATGGACTGGATCGAGGTCGGCAGCGTCGGACGGTTGATGCGGGAGACGGGT
>Ga0209415_10001674_pt1 | contig 42173 bp, 43 predicted proteins | sample PeaSoiSIISIP2007_FD_187696 | JGI IMG/M metagenome (GOLD analysis project Ga0209415, IMG submission 187696) | Peat soil microbial communities from Weissenstadt, Germany - SII-SIP-2007 (SPAdes) (version 2) | ecosystem: Environmental > Terrestrial > Soil > Wetlands > Peat | place: Germany...
CGCACCCAGGCGTTCGAGGGCGTGTGCATCGCGCGCTCCAACAAGGGGCTGAACAGCAACTTCACCGTGCGCAAGATCAGCTATGGCGAGGGCGTGGAGCGGGTGTTCCCGCTGTATTCGCCCTCCATCGCCGAGATCGCCGTGGTGCGCCGCGGCGATGTGCGCCGTGCCAAGCTGTATTACCTGCGCGGCCGCTCCGGCAAGTCCGCCCGCATCGCCGAGAAGGCGCGCGGCGCCGTTGGCCCCGCTGCTGCCACCGCAAATGCCGCCACCGTAAATGCCACGCCGAATGCCACGCCTAATGCCGCCGGGGCGGGCGCCGACGCGCCTGCCATCGAGTAACGTCCCACCGCGGCGGGTCCGGGTCATAGAAGGGGGGAAACCAGCAATGTCCGATACCAAGCCGCGGACGCTGTTCGACAAGATCTGGGACAGCCACGTCGTCGAGCGACTGCCGGACGGCACCTGCATCCTCTACATCGACCGCCACCTGGTGCACGAGGTGACCAGCCCGCAGGCGTTCGAGGGCCTGCGCCTGGCCGGCCGCCCGGTCCGCCGCACGGACTGCACGATCGCGGTGGCCGACCATAACATTCCGACCGTTGGCTCGCGGGTGCCGCGCGACATCAAGGAGGAGGACAGCCGCATCCAGGTCGAGACGCTGGAAAAGAACGTCAAGGAATTCGGCGTTCCCTACATCCCGATCCTGGATGTGCGCCAGGGCATCGTGCACATCATCGGTCCCGAGCTGGGACTTTCCCTGCCGGGCACGACGATCGTCTGCGGCGACAGCCATACGTCGACGCACGGCGCACTGGGCGCGCTGGCGTTCGGCATCGGCACGTCCGAGGTGGAGCACGTTCTCGCCACCCAGACGCTGCTGCAGTCGCCGGCGAAGAACATGAAGATCGAGGTGACGGGCACACTGGGCTTCGGCTGCTCGGCCAAGGACATCGTGCTGGCGATCATCGGCAAGATCGGCACCGCCGGCGGCGTCGGCCAGGTGATCGAATACACCGGCGAGGCGATCCGCGCGCTGGACATGGCCGGGCGGATGACGGTGTCCAACATGACGATCGAGGCGGGCGCGCGCGCCGGCCTGATCGCGCCGGACGAGAAGACGTTCGCGTATCTCCAAGGGCGTGAGTTCGCGCCGAAGGGTGTGGCGTGGGAGCAGGCGGTGGCGTATTGGCGCACGCTGCCGACCGACCCGGGCGCGGTCTACGACACCAGCGTATCGTTGGACGCCGGAACGATCGCGCCGATGGTGACCTGGGGCACCAACCCGGGCGCGGTGGTGCCGGTGACCGGGGTCGTTCCGGACCCGGCCGGGGTCGCCGACGTGGATGCGCGGGCGCAGATGCAGCGCATGCTCGACTACATGGCGCTGACCCCCGGGCAGAAGCTGGCCGGGGTGCCGATCGACGTGGTGTTCATCGGCTCCTGCACCAACGGGCGGATCGAGGACATCCGCGCCGCCGCCGCGGTGGCCAAGGGGCGGAAGGTCGCCGCCGGTGTGCAGGCGCTGGTGGTGCCGGGATCGGGGCTGGTGAAGCAGCAGGCGGAGCAGGAGGGCCTGGACCGCGTGCTGCTGGAGGCCGGGTTCGAATGGCGCGATCCGTGCTGCTCGATGTGCCTGGGAATGAACCCCGACAAGCTGACGCGCGGGCAGCGCTGCGCGAGCACGTCGAACCGCAATTTTGAGGGGCGGCAGGGCCCGGGCGGTCGCACGCACCTGGTCTCGCCGGCCATGGCCGCGGCCGCCGCGGTGATGGGGCGGCTGACCGACGTGCGGGAACTGGTGTGAGGGTGACGACAAGCGTCATGGCCGGCCATGACGTTGAGAGGGCATGACGGGAACTGCGGAGAAACCCGATGGACGCATTCACCACGCTGACCGCCGTCGCGGCACCGATGCCGATGGCCAATATCGACACCGACAAGGTCATCCCCGCGCGCTTCCTCAAGACGATCAAGCGCTCCGGCCTCGGCGTGCACCTGTTCGACACGCTGCGTTTCGACAACGACGGCAACGAACGGCCGGAGTTCATCCTGAACCAGGAGCCGTACCGCAAGTCCCAGATCATCATCGCGCACGAAAACTTCGGCTGCGGCAGCTCGCGCGAGCACGCGCCGTGGGCGCTGCTGGACTTCGGCATCCGTTGCGTGATCGCGCCGAGTTTCGGCGACATCTTCTACAACAACAGCTTCAAGAACGGCATCCTGCCGATCCGCCTGCCGCGCGCGATCTGCGACCAGCTCATCGACGACGCCAAGCTGGGCGGCAACGCGCGCGTCACCATCGATCTTGCCCGCCAAGTGGTTGTCCGCCCGAACGGGGAGGAAATCCACTTCGATATCGATCCGTTCCGAAAACACTCGCTGCTGAACGGCCTGGACGACATCGGCCAGACGCTACAGCACGGCACGCGGATCGACAGCTACGAGACCACGCGGCGTCAGGCGCTGCCCTGGATGCCCAGCACCGCAGGCGCCTGACCGCAACTTCCGCACCCCACTGGCCGCACCAGGCTGGCCGCACACAGGAACCTCGCAATGCCCGCCAACAAGAAGCTGCTGGTTCTGCCGGGCGATGGGATCGGCCCGGAGGTGATGCGCGAGGTTCGTCGCGTGATCGACTGGATGGACCGCCGCCGCATGGTGACCTTCGAGATGTCGGAGGACCTTGTCGGCGGCGCCTCGCTCGACGCCCGCGGCGTGCCGATCACCGAAGAAACGATGGAAAAGGCGCGCGAGGCCGACGCCATCCTGTTCGGTTCCGTGGGCGGACCGAAATGGGACGCGCTGGGCTTCGACAAGCGCCCGGAGATCGCCATCCTGCGGCTGCGCAAGGAGCTCGACCTGTTCGCCAACCTGCGCCCGGCCATCGTGCTCGACCCGCTGGTCGATGCCTCGACACTGAAGCCCGAGGTGATCCGCGGCCTGGATCTGATGATCGTGCGCGAAAGCACCGGCGGCATCTATTTCGGCACGCCGCGCGGCGTCGAGACCCTGCCGAACGGCGAGCGGCGCGGCTACGACACCGAAAGCTACACCACCAGCGAGATCGAGCGCGTCGCCCGCGTCGGCTTCGAGCTGGCGCGCAAGCGCAAGAACCGGCTGTGCAGCGTGGAAAAGGCCAACGTCATGCAGTCCGGCCTGTTCTGGCGCCAGACCGTGACGGCGCTGCACCAACGCGAGTTCGCCGATGTCGGGTTGTCGCACATGTACGCCGACAACTGCGCCATGCAGTTGGTGCGCAACCCGCGCCAGTTCGACGTGATCGTGACCTCCAACATTTTTGGCGACATTCTGTCCGATCTTGCCTCGATGTTGACCGGCAGCCTGGGCATGCTGCCCTCGGCGACGCTCGGCGCGGTGCAGGCCTCGGGCAAGCGCCACGCGTTGTATGAGCCGATCCACGGCAGCGCACCGGACATCGCCGGCAAGGGCATCGCCAATCCGATGGCGCAGATCCTCAGCTTTGCGATGCTGCTGCGCTACTCGTTCGGCATGGACGAGGACGCGGCGCTGATCGAGACCGCCTGCACCCACGTGCTGGGCAGCGGCCTGCGCACCGCCGACGTGATGGCGGCGGGCACCGCGCGGGTCGGGACATCGGTGATGGGCGAGGCGATCATCCGCGAGCTGGACAAGCTGGCGTAGGGAAGCGGGGCGACGCTGAACATCGGGGCGTTGGATCGTCCGTAAGCAAGAAGGTTCACCGCGGAGCGCGCGGAGCACGCGGAGAAGGCAGGCAGACAATAGCGCTTCGCGCGGAGCGCCATCATTGCCTGCCTCGTGGTCTTCGTGTCTTCGTGGTGAATCCTTCCTTTAGTGGATCGAACGCCCCGGTCCCGTCCGGGGCACTCCGACCATCTCACCCCAGCGCCGCCACCCGCTCCACCGCCGCCCGGCGCGCCGCCATCGTCGGGGCCATCCGCTCGCGCACCAGCGCCAGCACCTCGGCCGGCGCCGTCTCCGGCCGGCCGGCGTTGAACGGCGGGGCAGGGGCGTATTCCAGCGCGAGCTGGATCGCCTGCGCCGCCAGCGGGCCGGCCAGTTCGGTCGCCAGGGTCAGCGCGAAGTCGATCCCCGCCGTCACGCCGCCGCCGGTCAGCACGTTGCCGTCGCGCACCACGCGGGCCGGGTCCGGCACGGCGCCGAACAGCGCCAGCAGGTCGCGCCACGCCCAGTGGCAGGCGGCGCGCCTGCCGCGCAGCAGCCCCGCGGCGCCCAGGATCAGCGAGCCGGTGCAGACCGAGGTGACATAGCGCGCGCCGTCCGCCAGCCGGCGGATCGCCGCCATGTAGAGCGCGTCGTGCATCGCGTCGGTGCAGCCGTAGCCGCCCGGCACGCACAGCACGTCGCAGCGCTCGATCGTCTCCAGCGGCGCCAGGTCGGCGAACACCAGACCGTCGGCGGCGATCGGCGCTCCGCCGACCGAGGCGGTGATCAGGGTGGCGCCCGGCAGGCGCGTCAGGAACTGGTGCGGGCCGGTGAAGTCCAGGTGGGTCACGCCGGGATACAGCGGGAAGACGATGGCGAGTTGGTCGGCCACGGCGGTGCGCTCCTGATGTTGAGCGGTGCAGGATGGCGCATCATGAGGGCGGCTGGAATGACATATATCCCTCGCTTTACGTCGTCTGACGCCACCCCGGCGACCCAGCCCAGCCGAACAGGCCAGGGGTTGCAAACGAGGCCTGCGGCCGGGTATGGCTTGCGTCGTGCGGCAAAACGCCCATCTGTATCGTGCGAATGGCCAAGGAGGCATCGTGGGTACCCATCCGAGTGCTCTCGACATCGTCGGCGGCTCTGCCGTCGTCGGCGGGAACGTTGCGCCCGGCATGGACCTGGTCAGGCTGGTGCGTCGCGGATTGCCTGTTGGCGCGGTACAGGCTGTTCTCGACAGCGGCTGCCTGACACCGGCCGAGCTGGATCGCATCGTGCTGCCGCGCAAGACGCTGGCGAACCGGCGGAAACTTGGCACTTTGACGCCGGAGCAGTCCGGTCGGCTGGTGCGGGTCGCCCGCGTGCTCGCGGCGGCCGAGGAAACCTTCGGCAGCCGCGAGAAGGCGGGCACGTGGCTCCGTCGCCCAACCACCGCACTCGCCGGCGAACGCCCGCTCGAACTGCTCGATACGGATGAAGGTGCCCGAGAGGTCGAGACCCTGCTTGGCCGCATCGCCCACGGGATCGCTGCGTGACCGGCTGAGCGTGGGGTGCGGCGGAGGTGCTGGCCTGGCGGCTGTGCCGTGCGCCTTTCGCGGATCTCACGGGAGAGGGCGCACGCCGCTATGGCGGAAGGTGGAATGCGCCCGGCCGCCCGATCGTCTACGCGGCGTCCAATGCCGCTTTGGCCGTGCTCGAGGTTCGCGTGCATCTCGATCTGACGCCGGACTTGCTGCCGGATGACTATCTGCTGCTCACGATCGACCTTGGTGACCTGGCGACCGAAGAAGTCGCGAGCATGCCGGCCGATCCGGCCGCGTTCGGCGACGCCTGGTTGCGAAAGCAACGTACCCCCGTGCTGCAGGTCCCGTCCCTGATCGTGCCGGAGAGTTGCAACCTTCTGGTCAATCCCGCCCATCCGGACGCCGCGCGGGCCGGTGTTGTCGCCAGGCGTCGGTTCGCGTTTGATCGGCGGCTGTGGCTTCCGTTGTGATATCAGGCGGCGAAAGGATTGACGTACGCCTGCCGATAGCCGTTTCCCCCGTCATGGCCGGCCCTCGCCGGCCATGACGGGGGGAGGGGTCGGCAGGGTCGGTGCCAGCCTCCCGCCGAAGCTTCGTGCCGTCGAACCCCTCCCCCCTCCCCCTCCCTCAAGGGCAGGGGGAGAAGTGCTCCAATGCCGCTGCGACGCGCTGCATCACACTCATCCAGTCTTCCTGCGCGTCACGGCGGAACTGGCGCAGGCCGGGATACCAGGGGCTGTCGTCGCGCCCCAGCAGCCAGCGCCAGCAGGTGTCGAACCGGTTCAACAGCCAGACCGGCCGGCCCAGCGCGCCGGCCAGGTGCGCGACCGCGGTGTCCACCGCGATGACCAGATCGAGGTTCGCCACCAGCGCCGCGGTGTCGGCAAAGTCACCCAGGCGGTCGGCGACGTCGTGCACCAGCAGCCCCGCCGGCTTCTCGTTCAGTTGCGCCGCCGGCGGGCCAAGTTGCAGCGACACGAACGAACAGCCGCGAACCCCCGCCAGCGGCGCCATGTCGGCCAGCCGCATCGAGCGCCGCCGATCCAGCTCCGCCGCGTGCGGCAGCCAAGCGCGTGCGCTGCCGGCCCAGACCAGCCCGACCCGCCGCCCGGGCAGGCCAGCCAGCGCGTCGCGCCACGCCGCCTGGTGCGCCGGGTCAGCGGTCAGGTAGGGCAGCTTCCCGGGAACCGTCTGCGGCGTGGTGGCGAACGCGCGCGGCAGGCTCATCAGCGGGCAATGCAGGTCGAACTCCGGCAGTGCGTTGCCGTGCGCCACCACCTGGGCGACGCCCTCCAGCCGTGCCAGCAGCCGTGCCAGGGGCGGCTGCACCTCCAGCACCACGTGGGCGCCCTGCGCCGCGACCAGGGGCGCGTAGCGGCAGAACTGCAGCGTGTCGCCAAAGCCCTGCTCGGCGTGCAGCAGGATGGTGCGGCCGGCGATCGGCTGCGCGCCAGTCCAGAGCGGCTGCGCGAAGCCGCGGCGCGCCACGGCAAGGTCGCCGATCTGCCAGCGCGCCTCGTAGGCCGGCCATGCTTCGGCCCAGCGGCCGGTCAGCAGCAGGACCATCGCCAGGTTGACCTGGGCGTCGGCCATCTCCGGGTGCAGGCGCAGCGCTTCGCGGCAGCTTGCTTCGGCCTCCGTCGTGCGGCCCAGCTCGCGCAGCAGCACGCTCAGATTGTTGTATACCTGCGCCGCGTCCGCGCCGAGGCGCAGGGCGTCGCCATAACTTGCTTCCGCCTCGTCCAGCCGGCCGCGCGATTGCAGCGCCACGGCGAGGTTCAGATGGGCGCCGGGGTGCTCCGGCCACAGGCGCAGGCAGCCGCGGAAGCAGTTCTCGGCCTCGGCGACCCGGCCGAGATGGTAGTGGACCAGCCCCATGCCGTTGTGGGCATCGGGAAACGCCGGATCCAGCCGTAGCGCCTCGCGCTGGTGCTGTTCGGCCTCATCGAACGCACCGGCCGCCATGCGGACCAGGCCGAGATTGGACCAGGCGGCCGGGAAATCGGGACGGTGGCGCAGGGCGGCGCGATAGTGGGGTTCCGCTGCATCGATCTGGCCGGCCCGGTGCAGGTCGAAGCCGCGCTGGAGACAGGCGCCGGCCTCGTTGGACGTTAGGTGATATGACATTCCGCCTCGCAACAGTTCCTAGTATGTTCATACCATAAGGCCGGGAAGAAGCCAAGAGAGACGGAATACGATTGCATCACTAACGCGGGATGGCTGGGCTTATGTCCCCTGCCGCTGTCGCGGGGACCACCCGGCCGCCCGCGCACCACGGTCGCAGCGTGGATGGCCGGTTGATCCCCGGGACAACGGCCCGGGGACAAGGGTGTCGGCCATCCGGTTAGGGGTGATGGGCGTCGGTCATGATCGCCATGATGAGAACTGCTGATGTGTGCGGGCTGCGTTGACACGGCGAGCGGTGCCGATCATGGTGGCGTCTGGAATCGTCAATAACCCTCAGTTTCCGTCATGCAGCGCGACGTTGCGTTCCTGATCTTCCCGGATTTCCAGTTGCTTGACCTGGCCGGCCCGATCGCCGCCTTCCAGATGGCTGGCTACGACCTGGACACCGCACCCTATTGCCTGCGCGTGCTGTCCGCGGCCGGCGGCCCGATCCGCAGCAGCGTCGGCGTCTCCGTGCAAAGCGAGCCACTCGGCGACCCGCCGCGCGACACGCTGATCGTGGCCGGCGGCGCCGGCTGCCGCCCGGCTGAGCGTGTGGCGCCGCTGCTGGCGTTCACCCGCCGCGCCGCCGCCGTCTCGCGCCGCGTCGCCAGCGTGTGCACCGGCGCCTTCATCCTGGCGGGCGCCGGGCTGCTGGACGGGCGTGCCGCCACCACCCATTGGCGCTACGCCGCGCTGCTGCAGCGCCAGTATCCGCGCGTGCGCGTTGACGGCGACCGCATTTTTGTCCGCGACGGGGCGATCTGGACCTCGGCCGGGATCACCGCGGGCATCGACCTGGCACTGGCGCTGATCGAGGACGATCTGGGCCGCGACATTGCCCGCGCCGCGTCGCGCCAGTTGGTGGTCTACCACCGTCGGCCGGGCGGGCAGTCGCAGTTTTCCGAGCTGCTGGCGCTGGAGCCGGCGTCGGACCGCATCCGCCAGGCGCTGGGCTTCGCCCGCGCCCACCTGCATGAGGCGCTGCCGGTCGAGCGCCTGGCCGACGCGGCCTGCCTCAGTCCGCGCCAGTTCGGCCGCGCGTTCCTGGCCGAGACCGGCCAGACGCCGGCCAAGGCGGTCGAGCGGCTGCGCGCCGAGGCCGCCCGCCTGCGCCTGGAGACCAGCCAGGAGCCGATCGAGCTGATCGCGCGCGGCGCCGGGTTCGCCGACCCGGAGCGCATGCGGCGAGCCTTCCTGCGGGTGTTCGGCCAGCCGCCGCAGGCGCTGCGGCGGGTGGCCCGGGTGGGGACGGCGGCCGCGGAGTGAAGGCGCGGAGGGCGCCCACCGGGTTGAGGCTGCGCCGGTCTCAACACCGGGGGGTTATTCATCACTCGGCAACATCGCGGTGTAAGCCTCGCTGCGCGCGCAATCGGATCGGGCCGCCGGCGCTATCTTTCCAACCCCAGATCCGTTAGGATATACATACAGCCAGACGTATATCTACCGGAGAGGTAAATGCAGGTCGCCAAATGGGGCAACAGCCTCGCCGTCCGGCTTCCCGCCGCCGTGGTCGAGGCGCTGGAGCTGAAGGAGGGCGACGACATCGAGATCCATGTCGCCGATGCGCGCGCGTTCGCCGTATCGCGCAAGCCCGGGCGCGCGGAGCTGCTGAAGCGTCTTCGCGCGTTCCGCGGGCGGCTGCCCGCCGACTTCAAGTTCGACCGCGACGAGGCCAATGCCCGATAACCTGCCCGCAAGCTTCATCGACACCAACGTCCTGCTCTACATCGCGTCCGGCGATGCAGCGAAGGCGGAGCGCGCTGAGCAGATCGTCGGCGCCGGCGGGACCATCAGTGTTCAGGTGCTGAACGAGGTCGCCCACGTCGCCCGCCGCAAGATGGGCCTGTCGTGGACGGAAACCGAGGCGTTCCTGGCCATGATCCGCGGCCTGCTGGCGGTTCGACCGGTCACGCTGGAGGTGCATGACACCGGTCTGGCGCTCGCGCAGCGCTACGGCCTGTCGATTTATGACGCGATGATCGCCGCCGCGGCCCTGCTGGCCGGCGCCGAGACGCTGTGGTCCGAGGACATGCAGCACGGCATGCTGCTCGGTGGCCGGCTGCGCATCATCAACCCGTTTCTTGCCGGGAGTTAACCACGGGTACAGACATCGCCGTGCGACAGGGTGTAGTCTGGCCCTGCACGCGCACGAAGTTCGTGGGTGTGCGGCTTTGCCACGCTCGCTCTTCCGGACAACGCCGTCATGGGGAAGGGAGGTCGGTCATGATACGCGCACGTCTGGTGCTGGCGATTGCGGTTGGTCTTTGCCTCGTGGGACGCTGGGCCATGGCGAACGACCCGGCCAGCTTGCCGTCGTCGAAAGTCTGTTCGTTCCAGAGCAGCGGCTTCGCCGAGCGGGGCGGCGTGCCGCCGGCGCCCAATGTCATCACAATGGATAACGATGGGGGATGGTGCGGCCATCTCAGCGTATCCGTCGCGGGGCACAGCTTCGGGTTCGGTGCGCCGATGCACCTCGTCCGCCAGCCGGCGCATGGCCAGGTGTCCATCGCCGTTGTCGGCGGAGGAACGCGGATCTTCTACAAGCCCGATGCCGGATTCACCGGGTCTGACAGCTTCAGCGTGATGAACGAAACGTTGAACATTGTCATGCCGTACAATGTGGTCGTTACCCAATAGGGGAAATGCCGAGGCGTAGTTTGCCCGTGCGCCGCCGCTCAACAACTCAGTGCGTCGGCCGCGGTCTGTAGACCTGCAATTTGATCCAGATCAATGACGCGCCAAGGCGAGTCAATGGCGAATTATCCTGGGTAATCGCATGTTTCATCCGGCCTCTGGCACGCTCCGCCGGAAGCCTGACGAAAGAGTTGCGGATAATGGCCAAGCCCAGCCACCGAACGCCGGCCGAATGGGAAACGTCGCATGAAACCGTCCAAGCGCAGGCTTTGCTATCTGGCTTCTTGTCTGGTCCTCGGTGCCGGTGTTGCGTGGCATTCCGCCGCGCGGGCCGCCGGCGAACCGCCGCCGCTGAAGATCGGCGTGCTGGACGACATGACGGGACCGAATTCGGAGAACAGCGGCGCCGGTACGGTCGAAGCGATCAGGATGGCGATCGAGGATTATGGCGGGACGGTGCTCGGCCGCCCGATCCAGTTGGTGCTCGGCACCGACCAGAACAAGCCGGACATCGCCGTCAGCCTCGCGCGCGAATGGTATACGCGCGATGGGGTGTCGATGATCACCGGCCTGCCCAATTCCGCCTCCTCGCTCGCGGTCAACCAGATCGCGCACGAGCTGGGCAAGGTGGATATCGTCGCCGCCGCCGCGTCGGCCGACATCACCGGCAAGGGGTGTTCGCCGAACAGCGTGCATTGGTTTCACGATACCTATGCCGATGCGAAAGGTCTGGTCGATGCGATGACGGCGCAGGGCGTCAATTCCTGGTACTTCATCACGGTGGACTATAATTTCGGTCTGACCCTGGAAGCGGATGCGACCCGCTTCATCGAGCAGCACGGCAAGCGCGTGCTCGGCGCGGCGCGCCACCCGCTGGGCGAGCTGGACTTCTCCAACGTCGTGTTGCGTGCCCAGGCGTCCGGCGCGGACGTCATCGGGCTGGCGAATGCCAGCGCGGACCTGGGCAATGCCATCAAGGCGATGCATGAGTTCCACGTGACCGAGAAGGGCCAGCGCGTCGTGGCGTTTTTCCTGAACACGCCGCAGGTCGAAGGGGTCGGCCAGGATGTGACGCAAGGCATGATCACGGTGACGCCGATCTTTCCGGCGCTGAATGCCGAGACCATTGCCTGGAGCGAGCGCTTTACCAAGCGGCTGGGCGGCAAGCCGCGTACGCCGTCGGCGCAGATGCTGGGGGCCTATGGCGCGACGCTGCATTACCTGAAGGCGGTGGCTGCCGCCGGGACCGACGACGGCGCGGCGGTGATGGCCAAGATGCGCGAGCTGCCGGTCAACGACATGACGATCAAGAACGGCCATATCCGCGCCGACGGGCGGTTGATCCGCGACCTCTATGTGGTGCAGGTGAAGCCGAAATCCGAGGCGACCAGCCGGTTCGATTTCTTCAAGGTGCTTGCCACCATCCCGGGCGATCAGGCGTTCCGTCCGTTGTCGGACGGCGCCTGCCCGTACGCCAAATAGGCGGGTTGAAGGGGCGCGCGCTGTTGGCGCTGTCGACACCGGCGCACGACGGCGGTCTTGCGGTTGCGTCGGTTGTTGTCGTGGCCGGCGCGGGGGTGCTGCCGGCCCGGCCGGCCCTATGCTGCCTCGCCCCAGACCAGGAACAGGCCGATATCGCCGGGCATGCCGCCGGGATACTCCAGCACGCGGGCCGCGAGGCGAAAGCCGCGCCGCTTCAGCTCGCGTTCCCAGCGCAGATAGAGCTCTGCCGCCTCGCCGCGCAGCGTGGCTGGCCAGGTCTCCGTCGCCACGTCGATCGCGCGGCCGCCATCGGTGCACAGCTCGTTGGGGAAGCGCAGCAGCAGGCACTCCTTCTCGCCGGCCCCGGCGGCCTGGCGGGCGCGATGCAGCAGCCCCTGCCAGACCTCGTCGGACACGTGCGTGTCGATCAGTTCCTTGGCCAGTTGCTGGCGCCGCTCGGCCGCGGCACGGCGCGCCGCGTCCTGGTGCTGGGCCGCGCCGTTCTGATGATCCTCGATCAGCGCGCGGAACGCGGCGGCGTCCAGCCCGGCCGAGGGCGACGCCGGCGCCGCGTCTTCGTGCGGCGGAATGACCTGCCAGCCCGGCCGGTGGTACTCGCCGAACATGCTGAGCAGGAAACCGCGCTTGCGGGGCACGGCGCGCGGACCCTTCGCGTCCGGCTGGGGGGTGGCGAGGGCGTGCAGCAGATCGGCGCGGCTGACGATGCCGATCACATGCCCCGCCTTCACCACCGGCACCCGCTTGATGTGATGCTGCGCCAGCAGCCGGGCGACCTCGGTCAGCTCGGTATCTTCGCTGACCGTGACGATCGGCGCCGACATCACGTCGCCCGCCGTGCGGTCCGGGGCCCGCAGCTTGGCGAGGAAGCCGGAATCGGGCGCGGCGTCGTCGGCGACCAGCTTGAGCCACCAGTCGCGCCGCGCCACGCGTGCCAGCTCGTCGCGGCTGACCAGGTCGCCTTCGCTCACCATGCCGACCGGCACGCCGTCCGCGTCCAGCACCGGCACGGCGCTGATCCCGTGCTCCAGCAGCGTCCGCGCCACCTCGCGCACCGGGCTGTCCGCGGTGGTGGAAATGACCTCGGTGGTCATCACGTCCGATGCCTGCATGTCGATGCCTCCTGCGCGATGGATTGCGGCCGGTCCTGCCGGGAATGGGGTGGCCGGCGTCGGCATGGCTGGTCCCGCCGGCCGTCCGCCGCGTGCGCCGATGCCGCGCCGTCGTCAACTTACCGGGGCGATCGGCGTGGCGTTTGATCCAGGTCAATCCTGGCGGCTCGTTCATGCGCCATTCGGGGGGCAGCGCCCTTGCGTCATGCCGCGAACCCGCCGCAGACGGTGTGCCTTGGCGGTGGCTGGCGGCGGCGTGGGGCAGGACGGCGGCGATCAGCGGCGCCGGGTTTTGCCGGCCCTGTCACCGCGCAGGCGGGCGAGGATGCGACGGCCAAATACCAAAGCCAGGATCAACGTCAGCGCGATCGCGGCAAACATGGCGCCGAGATATCCCAGCTTGTGCACGACCTCGGCAATGTGCGCACCATGCCGGCCGAGATAGAATCCAGCCATGGTCCATGCCAGGACCCAAAGCGCGCCGCCGAGTGCGTTGAAGGCGAGGAATCGCCGCCAATCCATCTGCACGGTGCCGGCGACGACGCCGTTCAGTTGGCGCAGCACGTTGAAGAAGCGCGCGAACGCGACGGTCACGGGGCCATAGCGCACGAACACCGCCTCGACCTTGCGCAGCCGCTCGGCGGTCAAGCCGATTTTTCCCCCGTAGCGCCATATGACGCGATGGCCCAGCATCCTGCCGATCAGGTAGCCGATATTGTCGCCGATCACGGAACCGGCCCATGCGGCAACAAGCAGGCCCGGGAACGAGATGTCGCCGCGGCCGGCCAGAACCGCCGCGACGATGAGTAGTGACTCGCCGGGAAGTGGGATGCCGAATGACTCGAGGGTCAGAATCACGCAGACGGCAGCGACGCCGTAGTGATGGATCCACGGTTCCAACGTTCCCAGTTCGTGGCGAAATTCCATCATCGCGCGCCCGATCGATGCCGGGGCAGACCATAGCCCAAGTCTTCGCCCCCCGCGTCATGCCGGCGAAGCATGCCCCGGCGAAGGCCGGGGACCGGCATCCACGACTTTTCTTCGTTCAAGCAGCGAAGCCGTGGATGCCGGCATGCGCCGGCATGACGGAACGCGCGATCGTGCCGCGAGGCGAGGCGCGCCGCCGGCTCAGTAGGTCAGCCCCGCCTGCATCGCGAACAACTCGGCGACCGGTCCCAGCGCCACCGCGGGGAAGAACGTCAACCCGCCAACGATCACCGCCACACCCACCAGCAGGCCGACGAACTGCGGGCCATGCGTCGGCAGCGTCCCGGCGGACACCGGCACGACCCGTTTCGCCGCCAGCAGCCCGGCGATGCACAGCACCGGAACGATCACGATGAACCGCCCGGCGAACATCCCGGCCGCCAGAGTCAGATTGTAGAACATCGTGTTGGCGTTCAGCCCGGCGAACGCGCTGCCATTGGTCGCCGCGGCCGAGGTGTAGGCATACAGCGCCTCGGAAAATCCGTGCGGTCCGGCATTTTCCAGTCCGGCGAGGCCGGCCGGCAGCACCACCGCCACCGCGGCGAATCCGAGGATGCACGCCGGCGGGCAGAGCAGCGCCAGCATGGTCATCTTGATCTCGTTGCTCTCGAGCTTCTTGCCGAGATATTCCGGCGTCCGTCCGATCATCAGGCCGGCGGCAAACACCGCGACGATGGCGAACAGCAGCATGCCGAACAGCCCTGAGCCGGGACCGCCGACGATCACCTCGTCCAGCATCATGTTGCTCAGCAGCACCAGGCCGGACAGCGGCATGAAGCTGTCGTGCATCGAATCGACCGCGCCGTCGGACGATGCGGTGGTCACCGTGGCGAACAGCGCGGACTGGGCAGGGCCGAAACGGACCTCCTTGCCCTCCATGTTACCGCCGGCCTGCTGCCCGGTTGCTGCCTGGTCGACGTGGAAGCCGGCAAACGCGTGGTTCGGGGTCGTTTCGCCGGTGTAGACCGCCACCGTTCCGACCGCGAACATGATTGCCATCGCGGCGAACAGCGCCCAACCCTGCCGCTGGTCGCCGACCATGCGACCAAATGTATTGGTCAGCGCCACGCCGAGCAGGAAGATCAGCAGCATCTCCAGCATGCCGGTCAGCGCCGTCGGGTTCTCGAATGGGTGCGCCGCGTTGGCGTTGAAGAAGCCGCCGCCGTCGCCGCTGAGAACGGCGACGGCCACCTGCGAGGCCACCGGGCCGCGCGCCAGGATTTGCGTGGCGCCCTCCAGCGTGGTTGCGCTGACATACGCGCCGAACGTCTGCGGCACGCCCTGCCAGACCAGGACCAGCGTGGCGACGACGCAGACCGGCAGCAGCACATAGAGCGTGACGCGGGTCATATCGACCCAGAAATTGCCGATCGTCTTGGCCGAGCGGCGGGCGAAACCGCGGATCAGCGCGATCGCCACCGCGACGCCGCTGGCGCAGGACAGGAACGACTGCACGACGATCCCGGCGATCTGCGTCAGGTTGCTCATCGTCGTTTCGCCGGCGTAGGACTGCCAGCTTGTGTTGGTGGCGAAGCTGACCGCGGTGTTCAGCGCGAGGTCGGGCGCCACCGCGTCCGTCTGCTGCGGATTGAGCGGCAGCACATTTTGCAACCGCTGCAGCGCATAGAGGGCGGCGATGCCGGCGATGTGGAACGTCAGCAGGGCGAGCGCGTAGCCCACCCAGGTCTGTTCCTCGGCCGGATCGACGCCGGCCAGGCGGTAGAGCGCGGTCTCGAGCGGCGCGAACAGCCGCACGACCCGGCTGCCGCCTTCGACGATGCGGGCGATGTAGCCGCCGAGCGGTTTTATCGCGGCGGCGATCAGGGCGGCGAAGACGGCGATCTGCGCCCAGCCCTGCCAAGTCATCGTTGCTGGTCCGTCGCGCCGCTGACCGGCTGGGTCACGCTGACGCAGGCGTGCACGTAGCCGATCGCGGCGGCGAAGCCGACGATCAGCAGGGCGAGCATCAAGAGATCCAGCACGGCGAATCCTTTGCTGTCTGGCGGTGTATGCCGCCCTCAGCTTGCCAGGGCATAGCGCGGCCTGGCGCCGGCCCGTTGCTCGGCCAGCATGATCGCCGGCAGCACGCGTGCCAACCCATCGCGGGTCGCCGCGGTGGCGCGCGTCAGCGGCAGGCGCACGGCGCCGGAGCACAGCTCCAGCAGCTCCATGGCGGCCTTCACGGGGATCGGGTTGCTCTCCGCGAACAGCGCGCGATGCAACGGATCGAGCAGGTCGCGGAGCGCGGCGAAATGGGCAAGGTCGCGCTGGTCCCAGGCCGCGTGCAGTGCCGCGCACAGGGCAGGGGTGACGTTGGCGGTGACCGAGACGCAGCCGACGCCACCCATCGCGCGATGGGCGGCGGCGGAGGCGTCCTCGCCGGTGAATTGCAGCAGGCCGTCGCCGCAGCGGGCGCGCAGGCGCGGCGGACGCGACAGGTCGGCGGTGGCGTCCTTCAGTGCGAAGATCAGCTCGGCCTCGAACAGGCGGCCGATGGTGTCGTCGGTGATGCCGAAGCCGGAACGGCCCGGGATGTCGTACAGCATGATCGGCAGGCAGGCGGCATGCGAGACCGCGCGGACATGGGCGAACACGCCCTGCTGCGTCGGCTTGTTGTAGGGCGGCGCGGCCAGCAGCAGCGCGTCGGCGCCGGCATCGCGCGCTGCATTCGCCAGCAGGATCGACGTGCCGGTGGCCGGCGCGGTGCAGCCGGCGATCACCGGCACGCGGCCGGCCGCCGCCTCGACCGTTACGCGGACGGCAAGCTGGAATTCCGCGGCGTTGAGGCAGGACGCCTCGCCGGTGCTGCCGCACACCACGAGCCCGGCGGTGCCGGCCTCGATCTGACGCCGGCAGAGCGCGGCGAGCGCGCTCGCGTCGAGATCGGTGTCGCGAAACGGCGTGCCGATGGCGACGAGCGAGCCACCGAGCCGCGACAAGGCGCTGGTCATGGCAATGCCTTCCATAAGGTCGGGATTTCGGTTGGGCCGGGCCTGGTGTTACGCCGAGGCAAGCGGGCCGAACCAGGGCAGGACGCCGGTCACCAGGGTGCGATCGCCGGCGCGGGTGGCGCGCACCGCGGAGAATCCCTGCAGCCGCAGCATCTCGGCGACGCGTTTCGCCAGGCGGCCGGTGGGATCGGCGGTGATGCGCAGGATCAGGCGGCCCGACGCGGCGAGCGCGCGGCGGGCGTGGGTCAGGGCGGAAAGCGCCTGCTCGGGGGTGTCGATTTCGGTCGCGACGGCGAGGTCGGCGGTGGCGCGCTCCGGGCGGACGCCCTGGCGCAGCAGGCTGACCGCGGCGGCGCCGCGGCGGATCAGCGCGCACATGAGTTCCAGCGCGTGGGGGCCGATGAGCAGGGCGTGCTCGCCCCTGACCTCGCCGGCCAGTCGCAGCAACGTGGTGTCGGGGTCGACGCCGACGTGCGGCGCTGGGTGGGGGGGGCGTGGTCGGATCGCGGCACGTTGGGTCAGGGGTGACATTGAGGACGCCTTGAGAAGCCTGCGGTGGAGTCTTGGTCCCGCATCGGCGCCCCAAGGTCATGACGCGGGCATAAAATTTCCATTGGGGAGATTGGTCGCCGGTATGGGGGTGGCGTAGGCGTCGCCGGCGAGGCGTGCGCCGGATCTCGGTCAACGTCGAGCGCCCGGCCAGAGCGGGCCGAGCCGTTCCACGATCTCGCCGTGATGCGTCAGCAGGTCGATTGCCGTTTGCCGGCAACGGCGCTGTTGCCCCTTTGGCGCATGGCCGTGGATGCCGTGGCGGGGCTGCGTCGGGTTTTCAGGTTCGGGGAGGGCGCACCATACGAATTCGCCGACCTGACAGGGGAGCTGGGTCAACCCTTGCGAGCGACAGCAAGTGCGGCGTCGAGCAGACGCTGCTTGGCCGCATGGTCCTCGTCCCTGCCGACCGTCACAAACCGATCCTCGCCTTCGTCCAGACCGTGGTCAGCCGATTCGGACGCGCTGCTGCCCGACGAACCGGCAGCTCAGCCGGCCCTGGAGGCAGCGCCGTCACACCCGCGTTGATCGTGCGCGCCCCAGGATGAATGCGCCAGCGATGGCCAACGGCACAAGTCAGTCATGGCTGCCGCGCGGTCTGGCCGACGCACATGATGATGGCAGGGCAGTTCTACGTCGCTTCGAGGGTTGGATGCGACTACCGCCTGAGCGAAGTGCGGCCACCAATCCCGTCCACACCGATCCACGCCAGGAATCCTCCGACGAGGGGAAGCACCACAGTAACGGGCTGGTCCAGAAGCCACGCCTCAATTCCCGAGACATGACGCAACCACATGGGGTCAGGTGAAGCGCCCCACAGCGCAATCCATAGGGCGCTGAGTGGGATCGGCGTGCAAAACCCGTCCTGTTGCCACAGGAGAAGTTGATCCTGGGCCACCGCAAGGCCGGCCAAGCCCATGCCGACCCCCACGACCAATGCCATGGCGCGCATCATCCGATTACTCCCTTGACCAATCGGGCCGCAGTCCGGCGGCCACTGCGGCGCTGACAGTTCTTCGCCCCAGGCGTTGCCGAGCGCCCTGTAGGAGGCCTGGTCCGGTGGCCTTCGAATTGTCTGTTCGGCATTGGCGGACTTCCTTGTCCCTTTGGACTAGGCCACGTGTCCTTTGGACTAGGCCACACGCACTATGTATCGCCTTTCGAAAGGATTTCAAAGCGTTATTTTGATTGAATCGTCTCAAAAAACCGATAAAATGGTTACGTCCCGGTTTCTTAATGGTTTCAAGCAGGTTTCAGACTGAATTTTCTGTGACGAACAATACACCCAGCCGTTGGCCACACCCAAACAACAGCGAGAACCCGATCACCGGTGGCGCCAAAGGTCGCGTCGTGGCTGCTGATGGTGAGGTTCTTCCATTCGGACGTTCCGGCCGTCGTCTCGGTCGCTTCGCCCGAGCATCACGAGGGTTCCTCTGCGTCGATTTTACCCTTGCTCAGGCAACAGAAAGTGGCGACGCAAATGCACGCCGATAAGCCGGGATGCACGGCGATGACGTGGCGCGCTCGCATGGCCGGCGGGTCGGACGTGAGCCAACGACGGTTCAGCGCGCGATCCGCGTGCATCCTTCTGATCTGCGTGCATTTGCGTTTCCCCTTGCTTGCTTTGCCGCGGACGACGCAGGTCGCGGGAACGGCAAAGGAATGCCAGGTCCACGTACGGCGCCGCCATGACGCTGTGCTGCGCCAGATCGCGCTGTTGGCACGCGGCGGCTGGTCGGGAAGGTTCCCGCGCGTCGTCCCCAGGCTGAATGCGCCAGCGATGGCCAGCAGCACACGTCGGTTGTGCACGCCGCACGGCTTGGCCGGCGCGCGCTGCGGGTATGGGCCGGTCCGCCGGTTGCCGGCAGGGTACCGCTCGTCACAAGGTTTGCATGGCGCCGGCGGGTGACTGGGTGGGCTGAAGGAACGGTTGTGCAGCGGCACCTCCCTCAGCAGTGCGGCGTTCGACGTCGCCGAGGCCGGCGGCTGGATGGACGTCATCAGGGCGTGCAATGCGGTGCAGGCGGGAACGGCCCGGACGCCGGACACGATCCGGCCGGCCAAACGCCGGTGACGCGCGGGCGCGGTGAAGGTTGGGACAAGACGACACGCTGAGCCTGCCCTGGGCATTTGTTTCTGTGGTCGGAGGGTGCGGGGTGGCGGCGGCATCCTCACCCTCGCCGCTGCGCGGCTCGACCTCTCCCGCAAGCGGGAGAGGTGACGGTCAGGCGCGCGCCAGCATCGTGGCGTGCGAGGCCAGGCGGCGATGCAGCATGTAGGCCGGGACAGCCAGCGCCGAGACCGCCGCCGCGCACAACAGCGCGCCGGCCGGGCCACCGGTCCAATCCGCCGTGGCGCCGCACAGCGCCGGCACCACCGTACCGCCGGCGTAATAGATGGTGTAGAAGATCCCCATCCCCGCGGCGCGGGTCTCCACCCGCGCGGAGAGCGTGCCGACCGCCTGGATCACCCCGGGATGGAGCTGGCCGATGAAGCCCAGCACCGCCGCGAACAGGATCGGCCAATCGGTCAGCGCGCTGCCCGCCATGCCGATCACCAGGGCGCTCGTGCCGATCAGGAACACGCGGAACGCGCCGATCCGGTTGGCCAGCCCGGCGCCGAACAGCGTCGGCGGCAGGCTGCCCCAGGAGGCGATGGCGATCACCACGCCGGTCAGCGCCATGCTCTCGCCGCGCGCGGCCATCAGCGACGGTGCGTAGGACAGGAAGCCGGTGTAGCCCGCGGTGTAGGCGGCCCACACCAACCCGGCGATCGCCGTCAGCAGGCACTCGCGTGCGCTCGGCAGCACCAGCCGGCGCGCGCGCGCCACGCCGTGGGGCGGGGTGCGGAAGCTGGCCAGGAACATCGCCAGCGCGGCCGCCTGGAGGAGCCCGCCGGCGAGGAACGCCGCGGGCCAGCCGAACGCCGCGGCCAGCGGCGGCTGGGTAAGCTGGCCCAGCCCGACGCCCACCGGATAGGCGGCGACCGAGGCGCTGATCGCCAGCAGGAAGCCGCGCCCCTGGAACCAGTCGGCGAGCACTTTGGCCTGGATCACCACCATCGCGACCGCGCCGACACCGCACACGGTGCGCCCGATGGCGATCCCGCCAGGGCCACCGCCCAGCGCGCTGATCACGCCGCCGGCCACCATCAGCGCCAGCCCGCCGGCCAGGATCACCCGGTCGCCGAACCGGCCGCCCGCCAGGCCCAGCGGCAGCGCGGCGAACGTCCCCACCAGCATGAAGGCGCCGATCAGCTTGCCGAAGGTGGTGTAGTCCATGCGGAACAGCGGGATCAGCGTCGGCCCCAGGCTGCCCACGGTCTGGAACTGGTAGCCGAAGCCGACGCGCGCCAGCACGATGGCCGCCAGGATCACCAGGGGCCGGATGCTCGGTCGTCGTTGGGTCAAAATTGCCCCTGGGCTGAAGGCGGGGCCGGCGCCACGCAGCGGCGGGCCCCCGGCACCCTACAGGGCGGTCTCCGGAGGCTCCAGCCGCTTCTCCATCTCCACCCAGGTCGGCGCGGCATAGCCGGGATGCGCGTGCCGGGCGATCTCGACGAAGCCGCAGGCGGCGAACAGGCGGCGGTTGCCGGTCAGCACCAGCCGCGTGCCCAGGTGCAGCCGCGGCACGCCGGCCAGCCGCGCCGCCGCCTCGGTCGCTGCCACCAGGGCGCGGGCGATACCCCGGCCGCGCCAAGCCGGCGCCACGGCGAGGCGCTCAAGGTAGAGGCCGCCGTCCTTTGGCTCCCACATCACGCTGCCGACGATCCGGTCGCCGGCGCAGGCCACCGCTCCCCCGCCGGCGGCCAGATGTGCCGCGACGGTGGCCGCAGTCTCGCGCAACGCCGAGGGCGGCGGGTCGGTCCGCGTCGGCTGCGCGCTGAAGGCGCTGCGGATCAGCGCCGCCACCGCGCGGCAGTCGGCCGGTGTCATGGGGCGCACCGCTTGGTGTGCGGGAGCGTCGCGAGGGTCCGCTTGCGTGTCGCGCATGGGCCGCACGGTAGCCCGGAGCGGGTGGAGTGCCTATGTTTCGGCGATGTCCGAAACGCCCGCCTTTCTGGACGGCGGTCGCCCGCCGGTGCCCGACCTCGTCGTGCCGCGCGGCGTCACGCCGTTCTTTCTGCCGCGCCAGCCGGTGCGCGGGCGGCTGATCCGCCTCGGCCCCCTGGCCGACGCGCTGCTGAGCCGCCACGCCAACGCGCCGCCGGTGACGCGGCTGGCGGGGCAGGCGCTGGCGCTGGCGGCCGGGCTGGCCACGGCGCTGAAGTTCCGCGGCACGTTCAGCCTGCAGGCGAAGGGCGACGGCCCGCTGCGCCAGCTCCTGGCCGACTGCACCGACGCCGGCGAGCTGCGGTTCTATGCGCGCACGGATGCCGACCGGCTGGCTGCCTTGCTGGCGGCGGAGGCGCATCCCGCGGCCGACCAGTTGCTCGGGGCGGGGTATCTGGCGTTCACCGTGGACCAGGGGCCGGAGCTCAATCGCCACCAGGGGATCGTCACCATCGAGGGTGGATCGCTGGCGGAGATGGCGCTGCACTATTTCCGCACCTCCGAGCAGTTGCGCTACTTCGTGCATCTGGCGTGCGAACCCGGCCCGGATGGCTGGCAGGCCGGCGCGCTGATCCTGGAGAAGATCGCCGGCGCCGGCGGGGTCGATCCGGCGCTGGACGAGGCGGCGCAAGAAGAGAGCTGGATCACCGCCACCACGCTCGCCGCCACGCTGAGCGACTCCGAGCTGCTCGACGAGACGCTGCCGCCGGAGCGCCTGCTGTATCGGCTGTTCCACAGCGCGGGCGTGGCGATCGACCGGGCGCGGGCGCTGTCCTATGGCTGCCGCTGCTCGCGCGCGCGGCTGGCCGGCATCCTGGAGGGGTTTTCGCCGGACGATCTGGACCACATGGCGGTGGACGGCGACATCATCATGACCTGCGAGTTCTGCAACTTCGATTTCCGCTTCCCTCGGGCAGCGGTCAGTGGTCAGTGGTCAGCGGTCAGTGATCAGCGTGGTTCAACGAGCGGCGGTCAGTGATCGGTGATCGTGGCCAGCGACCGGGAACCGCAGGCCGGTATTCCGCTACGGCCAACGACCAGCTACTGACCACTGACCACTGACCATTGAGGTCCAACATGCCAGCTTGCCTGCTCAGCCGACGCTCGTCCCTGCTGTTGCCGCTCGCGCTGGCGGCCTGCGGTGGACCGCCGCCGAACTACCCGACGTTGCGCTACGACTACCTGCCGCCGATCCGGCTGAATGTCGCCAGCGTCCAGGTGCGGCAGGATTACGTGCCGTCGGGCGTCGAGCCGGATGTCTCGCCGCTCGACCCCGCGCAGCCGGTCGATGCACTGCGCCAGATGGCGGCGGACCGGCTGAAGCCGTTCGGGCCGGCGGGACGGGCGGTGTTTGTGATCCAGACTGCCTCGATGATCCGCGACGGGGACACCATCACCGGGACTTTTGCGGTCCGGCTCGACATCTACACCTCGACCAACAGCCGCGTCGGCTATGCCGAGGCGCGCGTGGCCCGCGCGCATTCCGGCCATATCGATGACATCCATCAGTTGCTGTATGACATGACCAAGCAGTTGATGGAGGAGATGAACGTGCAGTTCGAGTATCAGGTCGTTCACTCGCTGCACGACTGGGTGGCGACGGGCGGCGCGGTTCCCGCCGCGGTGCAGCAGCAGCCGCTGGAGACGCCGAGCCCGGTGCCCGCGCCGGTCCCGCTGCGGCCCTGATCCATCGCGCCACCGACCGCCGCTTCGGTCGGGCGCCACACCACGTTCATCGGAGGTTCCATGCCCGACGCCGCCCCGACGCAGTCCAACGCCGCGGAAACGCAGCAGGCGCGCATCGATCTCGCGGCGATCTTCCGCATGGCGGCACGGCTGGGCATGCACGAAGGCGTGTGCAATCATTTCACCGTCATGCTGGACGGCACGGCCGGGGGCCGGCACTTCCTGATCAATCCGAAGGGTGTGCATTTCGAGCGGATCACCGCGAGCGGTCTGATCGTGATCAACGAGCAGGGCAGGACGGTCGAAGGCCATGGTCGCCCGCCGACTTCGGGTTACGCCATCCATACGCGGATCCACTTGAACCATCCATCGGCGAAGGTGGTGCTGCACCTGCATGCGCCCTATTCCACGGCACTCACGGCGATCCGTGGCGGGCGGCTGGAGATGATCCATCAGAACGCCGCGCGATTTTACGGCGAGATCGCCTATGACGACCACTTCAACGGCATCGCCGATGCGACGGCGGAGGGCGAACGCATGGCAGCGGCGATGGCTGGCAAGCGCATCATGTTTCTGGCCAATCACGGCGTGGTGGTCGTCGGCGAAACGATCGCGCGGGCCTTCGACGACTTCTATTACCTCGAGCGCGCCTGCCAGGTGCAGGTCCTGGCGATGCAGACCGGCCGCGAGCTGAACGTGATGTCCGACGCACTGGCGAAGAGCACGCACGACCAGTTCGCCCAGTTCACCGTCAACGCGGATCTGTTCCTGGAGGAGATCAAGCATATCCTGGATGAACAGGAGCCCAGCTATGCGTCGTGATCCAACCGGACGGCGCCGGTCGCTCGCGTTTCAACCGAGCCGCCGGGGCGTGCCGGCTCAATGCAATCTGTCGGGCAGTCTGCCGGGCAATCCGCCGGGCAGGTCAAGCGGCCGCATTATCGTCCGTTACCGGAATAATGGGCAGCCGAACAACGACACGCGCGATACCGGAGTGCCGCCTACATCCAGTGCGCCGGCTGCCAGGCCCAACTGCCGTCCGGGGCTTTCGCCCAATACCCGGGCATCCACATGACGCCGTGCCCCGCACCGGGGACGAAATCGCCAGGCACCCAGGTGTAGCCGCCGCCGGTCCAATCCCAATGCCCGGGTTGCCAGATCAGCGGCGTCGTGGTCACCGGCGGCTTGCCCATCACATCAGCCTGCAACGGCGGCACCGGCGGCGGGCCGCTCGGGGGCGGTGGCGCGCAGCCCGCCAAGGCGAGGCAGGTTGCGCCAAGCAGCCAGCTTACAGTCCAGCGTCCGATCATCTCGTTGCCTCTCCGTGGTCCGTGTGCGTCATCCGCGGCGTCACGCGGGCCTATGGGTCATCCGCCAGCAGCACCGTCGCCACCGCCTGCGCGGCGATCCCCTCCCCGCGGCCGGTGAAACCCAGCCGCTCGGTGGTGGTGGCCTTCACCGAGACGCGGGACGGATCGACCTCCAGCAACGCGGCGAGGCGCTCGATCATCGCCGCGGCATATGGGGCGATCTTCGGGCGTTCACAGATCAGCGTCACGTCGACGTTCGCCAGCCGGCCGCCGCGCATGGCGATCCGCCCGGCGGCGTGCAGCAGGAAGCGCGCGCTGTCGGCGTCCCTCCAGGCGGCCTCGCTCGGCGGGAAGTGACGGCCGATATCGCCCTCGGCCAGCGCGCCATAGATCGCGTCGCACAGCGCGTGGATGCCGACATCGGCGTCGGAGTGCCCGGCCAGCCCGCGATGATGCGGCACGGTGACCCCGCACAGCACCAGCGGTCGCCCGGCGGCAAAGGCGTGCACGTCGAAACCCGTGCCGGTCCTTGGGTGCAGAACTTTGCCCATCGCGCGCTCCAGCCGCCGCAGGTCCTCGGGATAGGTCAGCTTGATGTTGTCTTCGGCTCCGGGCACCAGCAGCACGGTCTGGCCGGCCGTCTCCAGCAGCGAGGCATCGTCGGTCGCGGCATCGGCTTGGGGCGCCCGGTGCGCGGCCAGCAGCGCGGCAAAGTGGAATGCCTGCGGCGTCTGCGCGCGGAACAGCCCGGCCCGCGGTACGGTCTCGGTGATCCGCCCATCGCTGCCGCGCTTCAGCGTGTCGGCGACCGGCACGGCGGGAATCGCCCCTGGTGCGCGCTCCAGCGCCGCCAGCAGGGCGGGGATGGTGCCCGCGGGGACCAGGGGCCGGGCAGCATCGTGCACCAGCACGATGTCCGGCGCGTGCGGGGCCAGCGCTTCGAGCCCGTTCAGCACGCTGGCCTGGCGCGTTGCTCCGCCGGGCACCACGGGCAGGAACGCCAGGCCACGCAGCGCCGCCTCGATCGGCGCCGCCTCGCCGACCGGCTGCAGCAGATCGACCTCGCGGGCCAGCGCCTCGGCGGCATGGCGGATCACCGGCTTGCCGGAGAGCGGCAGGAACTGCTTTGGGGTCTCCGCGCCAAAACGGCTGCCGGAGCCGGCGGCGACGAGGATGGCGGCGATGGTCATGCGGCACCCTTGCCACGCAGCGTGCGGCAGTCAACGGGGCTGGCGAGCAGGACAATCAGATGGACCGAGAGAAGGCTGGGCAATGCTCTGAAATCCGGGTTGCGCTGGCAAAAGTGTGTCGGTAGTTTGCCCAAATCATGAGCAACTGTCACTATGCCACAACGGATGCTGCCGCCATGTATTGCAGCGCCGCGGCAGCGCCATTGCCGGGCATCGATCTCGGGCACGGGGTCCGCATCGACACCCCGGTCATCCTGGCGCCGATGTCCGGGGTCACCGACCTGCCGTTTCGCCGCCTCGCAAAGCAGCTTGGCGCCGGGATGGTGGTCTCGGAGATGATCGCCTCCTGGGCGATGATCCGCGAGAACCGCAACACAATGCGCATGGCCGAGGTGGACGGGTGCGGCGGCGTTTCCGCCCTGCAATTGGCCGGCTGCGAGCCGGGGGCGATGGCCGAGGCGGCGCGGCTTGGCGTCGATTGCGGCGCCGACCTGATCGACATCAACTTCGGCTGCCCGGTGAAGAAGGTGGCACTGGGTCAGCTCGCCGGCTCCGCCCTGATGCGCGACGAGGTCGCCGCCGCGCGCATTCTCGCGGCCACCGTCCGCGCCGTGCCGGTCCCGGTCAGCTTGAAGATGCGCATGGGCTGGGACCATGCCAGCCTGAATGCGCCGCGTCTGGCGCGCATCGCCGAGCAGGCGGGCATTCGCATGGTCACCGTGCATGGCCGCACCCGCCAGCAATTCTACAGCGGCAGCGCTGACTGGGATTTTATCCGTCAGGTGAAGCAGGCGGTGGGCATCCCGGTCATCGTCAACGGCGACATCCTGACCGAGGACGATGCGGCCGAGGCGCTGCGCCGCTCCGGCGCCGACGGCGTGATGGTCGGCCGCGGCTGCTACGGCCGTCCCTGGTTTCCTGCTCAGGTGGCGCATTTCCTGCGCACCGGGTGGCGCCTGCCGGAACCGAAGCTCTCCCGCCAGAAAGCCATCATCTTCGAGCATTACCAGTCGATGCTCAGCCATTTCGGCCACGACGCGGGGTTGCGCCTGGCGCGCAAGCATGTCGGTTGGTACTCGCGCGGCCTGCCTGGCTCGGCGGAGTTCCGCGCCGGGGTGATGCGGCTTGCCTCGGCTGCCGCGGTCATCGACCTGATCGGCGCATTCTACGACCGCCAGATCGCCCGCGGCGCGGTGCGCATGCTTTCCAGGGGGGAACTGACCCACGCGGAACTGACCCGCACCGAGCTGACCGCCGAGGCCGCGTGATCAACCCGGTCGCCCGCGCCGCGCGCGCCGTCATCGCCCGCGCCAGCGAACGCCAGCGTCCCGAGCGCCAGCACCTGGCGGACCCCGGCCTGATCCTTGGCGCGCTGCCGGTCCCGGTGGTGCTGCTCGATCCGGAGAACCGTTTCCGCTACGTCAACCACGCCGCGGAGCAGTTTCTCGGCGTGTCCGCCCTGCAACTTGCCGCGCTTCGCCTGAGCGACCTCGTGCCGCCCGACAACCCGTTGTATTTGTTGATCGACCAGGTGCGCCACGGCGAGGTCACCGTGTCCGATCACGAGCTGACGCTGGACAGTCCCCGGCTGCACAAGCGGGGGATCGCGGTGCAGGGCTCGCCGCTGCCGGAGGAGCCGGGGGCCGTGCTGCTGGTCATGCAGGACGCCTCGGCCGCCCGCGCGCTCGACCGCCAGCTTGCTTTTCGCGGCGCTGCTCGATCCGTCAGCGGCATGGCGGCGATCCTGGCGCATGAGGTGAAGAACCCGCTATCCGGCATCCGCGGCGCCGCCCAGTTGCTGGAAACCAGCGTCGGGCCCGAGGACCGCGAGCTCGCCGTGCTGATCCGCGATGAGGCCGACCGCATCCGCGGCCTGGTCGACCGCATGGAAATCTTCGGCGAGAAGCCGATCGCGCGCGGCGCCGTCAACATCCATCGCGTGCTGGAGCACGTGCGCAAGCTGGCGCAATCCGGCTTCGCCGCGCATATCCGCTTCCAGGAGAATTATGATCCCTCCCTGCCGCCGGTCTGGGGCAATCGCGACCAGCTCGTCCAGGTGGTCCTCAACCTGGTGAAGAACGCCGCCGAGGCGGTCACCGATGCCACCCAGCCGAATCCGGAGATCGTGCTGTCGACCGCCTATCAGCATGGCATGCGCCTGGCCGTGCCAGGCTCCACCGAGCGGGTCGAACTGCCGCTGACCGTCGCGGTGCGCGATAACGGGCCGGGCATCCCGGAGGATATCCGTCCGCATCTGTTCGACCCGTTCGTCAGCAGCAAGGCTGCCGGCAACGGGCTCGGCTTGGCGCTGGTCGCCAAGCTCATGGGCGACCATGGTGGCCTGATCGAGGTGGACAGCCGCCCGGGACGCACCGAATTTCGCCTGCATCTGCCGGTGCTGACCGAGCGGGATGCGGATTCCGCCGACTAGCGTGGCCTGACAGGTCGCCCGGACGCCAAGCCAAAAGGCGCCAAACCAAAAGACGCAAACTCCAAGACGCCGAACCCCAAGACGCCTGACCACAAGACACCGAGCCGCAAGACATCGAATCGCAAGACGCCGAATAATGGCGAAGGAACCCCAATGACGCCGCCCACCGTGCTTGTCGCGGACGACGACCGATCGATCCGCACCGTCCTCACGCAGGCGCTCGGCCGATCCGGCTACCAGGTGCGCACCACCGGCAACGCCGCCACGCTGTGGCGCTGGGTCGAGGAGGGCGAGGGCGATCTGGTGATCACCGACGTGGTGATGCCGGACGAGAACGGGCTGGACCTGATCCCGCGCATCCGCCGCATCCGCCCCGACCTGCGCGTGGTGGTCATGAGCGCCCAGTCCACGTTGCTCACGGCGGTCAAGGCGGCCCAGCGCGGTGCCTTCGAATACTTGCCCAAGCCATTCGATTTGCAGGAATTGCTGGCGGTGGTCGGCCGCGCGCTGGCCGCCCCGGTCGAGCTCGCGGTCCCGGTCGCCGAGCCGCGCGACGCCGACGAGCGCCTGCCGCTGATCGGGCGCAGCCCAGCGATGCAGGAGATCTACCGCACCATCGCGCGGCTGACAGCGGCGGATCTGACGGTGATGATCAACGGCGAGTCGGGCACCGGCAAGGAGCTGGTGGCCCGCGCGCTGCACGACTACGGCAAGCGGCGGGCCGGGCCGTTCGTCGCCATCAACATGGCGGCGATCCCGCGCGAGCTGATCGAGAGCGAGCTGTTCGGCCATGAGCGCGGCGCCTTCACCGGTGCCACCAATCGCAGCCAGGGCCGCTTCGAGCAGGCCAATGGCGGCACGCTGTTCCTCGACGAGATCGGCGACATGCCGCCGGAGGCACAGACCCGCCTGCTGCGCGTGCTGCAAGAAGGCGAATTCACCTCGGTCGGCGGGCGCCAGCCGATCAAGGCGAATGTCCGCATCATCGCCGCCACCCATCGCGACCTGCGCAACTCGATCCGCCAGGGCCTGTTCCGCGAGGACCTGTTCTATCGGCTCAACGTGGTGCCGATCCGCCTGCCGCCGCTGCGCGAGCGCACCGAGGACATCGCCCCGCTGGCGCGCCACTTCCTCGACCGGGCGCGCGAGGACGGCCTGCCGTCCAAGTCGCTGGATGCCGGCGCGCTGGATCGGCTGCGGCAGTACGGCTGGCCGGGCAATGTGCGCGAGCTGGAGAACCTGATGCGCCGGCTCGCCGCGCTGTGTGCGCAGGAGGTGATCACCGCCGCGGTGATCGACGCCGAGCTGACCGAGGCAGCGCCGCCCGCCGAGGCGCCGGCGCAATCCGCGCCGGAGACGCTCGCCCGCGCCGTCGAGCGCCACATCCGCCAGTTCCTTGCCGCGCATGAGGATGGGCTGGCGCCGTCCGACATCTATGACCGGGTGATCTCGGAGGTCGAGCGGCCGCTGATTCGCATGACGCTGGCGGCGACGCGCGGCAACCAGATCAAGGCGGCCGCCATGCTCGGCCTCAATCGCAACACATTGCGCAAGAAAATCCGCGATCTGGAGATCCCGGTGGTGCGAGGCATCGCATGACCCGCGTTGTACCCATCCGTCATGGCCGGCACAAGGCCGGCCATGACGGATGGATGATACTTGGTCCGGCCAACATGAGACGTCCCGATGAACGCGCAGCCACCGCGTGACATGCTGACCGAAATCCCGGCCGATCCGGCGGAGCCGGCGCCGGCGCGGTCGCGGCTGGGACGGCTGGTCGATCTGCTGCTCGGCAAGGCGGCGACGATGGTGCTGGCGGCGCTGGCGCTCGCGGTGGCCATCGCCACCTTCGTGCTGCTGGCCGGCTCGCCGACCAATGTGCGCCCGGGGGTCGGCGTCGGGCTGGTGCTCGCCAACCTGATCTCCTTGCTGCTGCTGGGCGCGGCGCTGGCCGGCCGGCTGACCATGGTCTGGGTCGAACGTCGTCGCGGCTCCGCCGGCTCGCGGCTGCATGTCCGCCTGGTGCTGCTGTTCAGCGGCGTTGCCGTCGCACCGACCATCTTCGTCGCCTGCTTCGCCGTGGCGTTCTTCCATTTCGGCATCCAGTCCTGGTTCAACGACCCGGTCCGCGCGGCGCTCGACGAGTCGCTGCAGGTCGCGCGCGGCTATCTCGATGAGCACCGCAACAACATCCGGGCCGTGGCGCTCGAGATGGGCAACGACCTGATGCGGGCCGGTCAGCTCATGCCGGCCGATCCGCAGGCCTTCGCCGCGGTGCTGGGCGAGCAGACCGCGCTGCGCGGCCTGACCGAGGCGGTGATCTACGATGCCAGCTCCGGCCAGGTGATGGCCTCGGCCGGTCTGTTCGCCGGCCTCGGCGTGGAGCCGCCGCCCGCCTGGGCGATCGAACAGGCGCGCACCGGCGACGTGGTGGTGCTCAACACGGGTGACGCCACCCGGGTGCGCGCACTGATCGAGCTCAATTCGCAGCCGCCCCTGGTGCTGATGATCGGCCGTCCGGTCGATCCGCAGATCCTCACCTACATGACCCGCACCGAACAGGCGGCGGCGGAATACCGCCGACTGGATGACAGCCGCTCCTGGCTGCAGATCGCCTTCGCCTGGATCTTTGCGCTGGTGGCGCTGCTGGTGCTGTCGGCGGCGGTGCTGATCGGCCTGGTCATCGCCAACCAGATTGCCCGGCCGATCGGGCGGCTGATCAACGCCGCGGAACGGGTGCGCGGCGGCGAGCAGGGGGTGCGGGTGCCGGAATCGCCGACCCAGGACGAAGTCGCCGGGCTGTCGCGGGCGTTCAACCGCATGACCGGCCAGCTTGCCGCGCAGCGCGCCGAGCTGATGGATGCCTACAGCCAGATCGACGAACGCCGCCGGTTCACCGAGACCGTGCTCGCCGGCGTCTCCGCGGGCGTGATCGGCCTCGACGCGGGGGGGCGCATCGAGCTGCCGAACCGCGCCGCCGACGAGCTGCTGGGGATGGACCTGATCGCCGAGGTCGGCCACGAGCTGGCGGCCGCGGTCCCCGAATTCGCGCCGCTGCTGCGCCAGGCCTTGACCCAGCCCGAGGGTGCCGCGGTGGGCGAGATCGTGGTCGGGCCGCCCAATCGTCGGCGTACGCTGCTGGTGCGCATCGGCGCCGAGCGCGGCGGCGGACGCACCGACGGGTTCGTGGTCACCTTCGACGACATCACCGAGCTGCAATCGGCCCAGCGCAAGGCCGCGTGGGCCGACGTGGCGCGGCGCATCGCGCACGAGATCAAGAACCCGCTGACGCCGATCCAGCTCTCCGCCGAGCGCCTGAAGCGCCGGTTTGCCCGCGAGATCATCTCCGACCCGGAGACCTTCGCGCAATGCGCCGACACCATCATCCGCCATGTCGGCGACATCGGGCGCATGGTGGACGAATTCTCCGCCTTCGCGCGCATGCCGCAGCCGCAGGTCAGCCGGGAGGATATCGGGCGCATCGCCCGCGAGGCGCTGGTGCTGCAGAAGACCGCCCGGCCGAAGATCGCCTGGACGACCGAGATCCCCGAGCGCGGCCCGATGGCGCGCTGCGACCGGCGGCTGGTTCGCCAGGCGCTGACCAACCTGCTGCAGAACGCCGCCGACGCCATCGCGATGCGCCCAGGGGGACAAGGCGGGGGACAAGGCGGGGGACAAACCGGGGCACCTGCAGGGGGGCAGCCGGGGGAGCCTCCGGAAGCGGGGTTGGAGGGTGGCGCCATCACCCTGGCGGTGCGCCAGGTCGGCGCCGAGGTGCTGATCAGCGTCGCCGACAACGGCGTCGGCCTGCCGGCGGAGGATCGCGCACGCCTGACCGAGCCGTACATCACCCACAAGCCGAAGGGCACGGGGCTCGGACTGGCAATCGTCAAGAAGATTATGGAAGACCATGGCGGGCGGCTGCTGCTGGACGACCGGACGGACGGACCCGGTGCGATCGCCACATTGTCGCTGCCACTGCGCGGGCCGCCTGACGCCGCGGTGCCGGGCGACCAAGTCCCTGGAGACCCAGTCCTTGGTCAACCCGTCCTTGGTCAACCCGGCCTTGGTCAACCAGTCCTTGGCCAACCCGTCATTGCCGAACCTGTCTCTGCCGAAAAGGTGCCGGATGGCGCATGACATCCTGATTATCGACGACGAACCCGATATCTGCCTGCTGATCGACGGCGTGCTGCGCGACGAAGGCTACGACACGCGGTCGGCCGGCGACGCCGATACCGCCCTGGCGGCCTTCAAGGTGCGCCGCCCATCGCTGGTGATTCTGGATGTCTGGCTGCAGGGCTCGCGTATGGACGGCCTCGGCATCCTCGCGACGCTGCAAAGCGAGGAGCCGCAGGTGCCGGTGGTGATGATCTCCGGCCACGGCACGATCGAGACCGCCGTCGCCGCGATCCAGAACGGCGCTTACGATTTCATCGAGAAGCCGTTCCAGTCGGACCGCCTGCTGCTGGTGGTCCGTCGCGCCCTGGAGGCCGCCGCGCTCGCCCGCGAGAACGCCGAGCTGCGCCTGCGCGCCGGTCCGGAGACCAGCCTGACCGGTTCCAGCCAGGCCATCAGCATGCTGCGTAGCAGCGTGCAGCGCGTGGCGCCCACCGGCTCGCGCGTGCTGATCGCCGGGCCCGCCGGCTCCGGCAAGGAGGTCGTGGCCCGCATGGTCCACGCCAATTCGCGCCGTGCCGACGGGCCGTTTGTGGCGCTGAATTGCGCCACCCTCGCCCCCGCCCGCTTCGAGGAGGAGCTGTTCGGCATCGAGGCCGGCCCCGACCCATTGGTCCAGCCGCGCCGCGCCGGCGTGATGGAACGCGCTCATGGCGGCACGATGCTGCTGGACGAGGTCTCCGACATGCCGCTGGAGACCCAGGGCAAGATCGTCCGGGTGCTGCAGGACCAGGCCTTCGAGCGGCTGGGCGGCTCGGCCCGGGTGAAGGTCGAGGTGCGGGTGGTGGCGACCACCAACAAGGACCTGCAGGCCGAGATCGCCGCCGGGCGCTTCCGTGAGGACCTGTATTACCGCCTGGCGGTGGTGCCGCTGAAGGTGCCGGCGCTGAAGGATCGTCGCGAGGACGTGCCGGAACTGGCCGCGCTGTTCCTCGCCCGCTCGGCCGAGGCGTCCGGCATTCCGGCGCGCGAGCTGTCGGCCGACGCCCTGACGGCACTGCAGGCCTATGAGTGGCCCGGCAACGTGCGGCAGCTGCGCAACCTGATGGACTGGCTGCTGATCATGGCGCCGGGCGGGCCGGGCGATCCGATTCGCCCGGACATGCTGCCGCCCGAGATCGGCGCCCGCGCCCCCTCGGTGCTGGCGGTCGATCGCGCGGCCGATATCATGTCGCTGCCGTTGCGCGAGGCGCGCGACCTGTTCGAGACGCAATACCTGCAGGCGCAATTGCTGCGGTTTGGCGGCAACATCAGCCGCACGGCGCAGTTCGTCGGCATGGAGCGTAGCGCGCTGCATCGCAAGCTGAAGCAGCTCGGCGTGCATTTGGACGAGAAGGTGGGGGGATAGGAGTCTTCCCCCTCCCCTTGAGGGAGGGGGCAGGGGGAGGGGTTCTGCGGCAAGGGGTCCAACCAAAGCCCTTGCCGCGGAACCCCTCCCCCCACCCTTGGTCCGCTTCGCGGCCCAAGCCCTCAAGGGGAGGGGGAGAAGGTTAAGGGCGTGGTGCCATGGTTCACGCTCGCGTAACCCTCCTGTATACCGACCTAAAGCCCACCTCGACACAGCCCCAACGCGCGGAGTGCCCATGAGCGACGAACCCATCCTGCGGGTGCGATCCCGTTCGAGCACCGGCTCCGGCCGGGCGCTGCGGCTGCCGGTGCTGGCCCTGTCGGCGGGGATCTGGGTGCTGGCGCTGTCCGAGATGGGCCAGAGCTGGGAGATGGTCCGCCTGGCGAACGGCTACGAGGCGCCGGGGCGCGTCGGCGACCTGGTCAGCACGACACTGGTGAATGGCCAGGTGTTCTTCGGCACGCTCGAATCGGCCTCCCGGACAACGATCCGGCTGCGTGACGTCTTCTTCGCGCAATTACCGCCGCAGGTTGGGCGCAACCAGGAGCCGGAGGCCGAGGCGCGCGCGCCGAACATCATGCGCCGCAAGGACAATGAGTGGACCCAGGCCGACGTCATGGCGATCCCGGTCGAGCGGGTTGCGTTCATGGAAACGGTCGGGGTCGACTCCCGCATGGCGCGCTTCATCGCCGATGCCCGCTCGCAGCCGCCCGTGCTGCCCTACGGCCAGCCGAGCAGCGCGGCGCCTGGCAGCCCCGCGCGGCAACCGCCGCCGCCGCCCGCGTCGCCCGGGTCGCCCGCGCCCGGATCGCCACCGTCAGCCCCACCGAAGGGCTGAGGCGGCCGCGGGTTTCGCCGCGCGCGATCCGCCCGATGCGTGCGCGCACGATCATCCATGTCGTGAGCTGCCATGCCGCCGGCGAGGTCGGCGACGTGATCGTCGGCGGGGTCGTGCCGCCGCCAGGCGAGACGCTCTGGCAGCAGTCGCGCTGGATCGCGCAGGACGCCACCCTGCGCGACTTCATGCTGAACGAGCCGCGCGGCGGCGTGTTCCGCCACGTCAACCTGCTGGTGCCGGCGCGCGACGAGCGAGCGCTCATGGGCTGGATCATCATGGAGCCGGCCGACACGCCGCCGATGTCGGGCTCGAACGCCATCTGCGTGGCGACCGTGCTGCTGGAGACCGGCATCCTGGCGATGACCGAGCCGGAGACGCATCTGGTGCTGGAGGCGCCGGGCGGCCTGGTGGAGGCGCACGCGACCTGCCGCGATGGAAAAGTCGAGCGCGTGCGCATCCGCAATGTCGCGTCCTTCGCCGACCGACTGGACGCCACGCTCGAGGTCGCGGGGATCGGCACCCTGAGCGTGGATACCGCCTATGGCGGCGACAGTTTTGTCTGCGCCGACGCGCAGGCGCTTGGGTTTGCGCTGACCCCGGACGAGGCGCGCGATCTGGCGGCGACCGGCATCCGGATCACGGCGGCAGCGAATGAACAGCTCGGTTTCCATCATCCGGAGAACCCGGACTGGAACCACATCTCGTTCTGCCAGATCGCCGCACCGCTGACGCGCGAGGACGGCGTCGCGGTCAGCCGGAACGCGGTGGCGATCCGGCCGGGCAAGATCGATCGGTCCCCCTGCGGAACGGGTTGCTCGGCGCGGCTGGCGGTACTTTTCGCGCGCGGGGTACTGCGGGTGGGCGAGGCGATGATCGGCCGCTCGATCATCGACTCCCGGTTCGACTGCCGGATCGAGGCCGCGGCAAGCGTGGGCGACCGGAAGGCGATCATCCCGTCGATCGAGGGGCAGGCGTGGATCACCGGCACCCACCAGCACATGCTGGATCCGACCGATCCCTGGCCGGGCGGCTATCGGTTGTCGGATACTTGGCCGAATTTGGCGTAGGGCGGGTTGCAACCCGCCACTCTTGCCGCCCGCGCCGCCGACAACCGAGTGCGTCAGCCTCGACGAGCGTACGCTCGAACGGCGTCGATCAACTGTGCGGACGGGGCGAGGCGCGGCCCTTCACCCTCATCGACCGGCGGCACGATCGTTACGTGCCAGGCGGGCAACGTCCGCAGCGAAGCCTGCGCCTGGGGGTGGTCCAGCAGCGGCTGGTTCAGCGACGGGCCCACGATCACCGGGGTGCCGCGCCCGATCGCCTCGGCGACAACCGACAGCGCCAAGTTGTCGGCGATGCCGTGGGCGAGCTTGTTGAGCGAGTTGAAGCTGCATGGCGCGAACAGAACCACGCCGCGCGGCGGTCGCGGACGGATGGCCAGATCGAAGTAGGACTCGACGACCTGCACCCCTTCGACGTCGGCGAGTTCACGCGACGCGATCACGCGCGACGCGTTCGGCGTGGGAATCGCGATGACGGTGGAAAAGCCAAGCCCGAGCAGCTCACGCAGCAGCTCGGGACAGCGCGCGGCCGTCGTCGTGCCGCTGAGCACCAGGTAGGCCACGTCAAAACGTTCGCTACCAGCCGAGTCATCAAGGATCATCGCGCTCTCCTTGCTGCGCGTCGTCCATACACGAGTTCGCCGCGGCCAGGGCGACCGGGAGCCGTCTTGTGCATGCCATTTGATGCGCTGCCGGCGAGCATCTTCCGGCGGGCAGCAAAGCCATGAACCTAAATTCGGCAGTTCAGCGCTAACCAATTGAAAAAGCTGCATTCCTTTCAACTGCTCCGTAGTTGTCTAGTTTTCCGAAATTGCTAATCTTATCAGCGGGTTGCCGTCAAGTTGGACGGATCAACTGCCGGATTTAGGATGAAATGAAGAGCGTATTTAGCGTGGGGGCGCGAGCGTGGCCCTCGGCCTCATAGGGCCACGCCGTCGTACCTGATCTCGTGGACGGGGTGGACCCGGACGATTTGCGGCCGGGCGGCTACCGGCGGTCCGATAGCCGGCCACGGTTGGGGTAGGGCTTCGTCTGTGCGTCTCGCGTGCTACGTGGGGGACTTTGCCGCGGTCAGGTTCGCCAAGTTCCTTGCAAAAATTCCTCAGATGGAATACTAATCCTCCGATGACATGGCCGGTAGAGTATACCGACGAGTTCGGTGCATGGTGGGACACACTCGCGGCACCCGAGCAAGTCAGCGTGACCGCTCATGTCCGCACACTGGAGCAGCGCGGCCCAACCTGCCGTTTCCCTATTCGAGCGGCATCAAAGGATCGCGGCACGCCCATATGCGGGAGCTCAGGGTGGAGAGCGGCGGCAAACCCTTGCGGGTGTTCTACGCCTTCGACCCGCGCCGCATGGCGATCCTGCTGATCGGAGGCGACAAGACGGGCGACAAGCGGATCTACGATCGCATGGTCCCGCTGGCCGACGATCTCTACGACGAACATCTGGCCGAGTTGGCGAAGGAGAAGGACGATGGCCGGTAGGCATTCATTCGCGGAACTGCGCGCCCGCATGGCGCCCGCGGCACAGGCCGAGGCCGAGGCCGAGGCGCTGCGGCTCGGCGAGGAGATGGACCTTGCCGCGGTGCGGCGGGCGTTAAAACTCTCCCAGGACGAGATCGCGCAAACGTTGCAAATCGGCCAAGGCTCGGTGGCGAAGATCGAGAAGCGCACGGACATGTATGTCAGCACCTTGCGCCGCTTTATCGAGGCGATGGGAGGCGAGTTGGAAATCGTCGCGCGCTTCGCGGATCATTCCGTCAAGATCAGGAATTTCGCCGACCTGGCCGAACGTGAGCGCACCTGATTGGCGGCGTAATGACCGCCGTGGTCACTCTGCTGGCGACCCGCTATATAGTGTGTGGTCGGTTAAAGGCATCGGCGAACGTGGTGGACCCTGCAATCCTGGCGAAGCTGGCCGCGCTTAAAGCGCAGCCCAAGTTCGTCGACGAACCGGGCACCATCTACAACGGGATGCACCCGGAGGAGATGCGTCAATTGGCTGAAGCTCAGTTAAATAACCTCATCGAGCGTCTGATGTACGCTCCCCGGGGATAGCCCCGCTAAGCGATTTGTCCTGTCGCAGTTCGCCAAGAGCCTGTCACAGTTCCCAGGCCATGACACGGAGGACCGCGAGCGTGTGTGTCGGTATCTCGAACAGGTCATGGAGATCGTCGGCATCGAACACTCGGGCGGCCTGCTCCCGCGCTGGCTCTACGGACCAATTCTCGGCACCTTCGTGTGGCTGCGTTATAGGGCGAACTGACCCAACACCGAGGTGAGCCACGCCTTCGCGCGCTCCGCGGTGAATCTTGCCTGCCGAAGATCGAACGCCCGGATCGCCTCCCGCGTGCCCCGGCCGCCAGGCTACAGCAGTCCCGCCGCGATGTTCACCGTCAGCGCCAGGATCACCGTGTTGAACACAAACCCCAGGAACCCGTGCAGTAACGCCAGCCGCCGCAGCTTGCGCGCGGTGATCGCCACGTCGGAGACCTGGAACGTCATGCCGAGCACGAGCGAGAAGTACAGGAAATCCATGTAGTCAGGATGTTCCTCGCCCGGAAAATTCAGCCCGCCGTCCACCGCCGGCCCGTCGCCCGACACCGCGTAAAACTCGTGTGCATAACGTAATGCGAAGGTGGCCTGCATCATCAGCCAGGTCAGCAGCAGGGTCACTCCCACCAGACCGACATGCAGCACCTTGCTGGCGCCTTGCAGGTGCGCCGCGGCGCCGAATTCCCCGGCGATCGCCACCATGCTGATCACCACCGCGCCCACCGTCAGGGCGAAGATGGTCCACTCACCCTCCTCCTGCGCCGCGGCGTGCGCCGCCATGTTTCGATGGTCCTCGGTCAGGAACAGGATCAGCGCCAGCACCAGGAACACGCCGACGCCGATGTCCCAGGCCAGGATCGAGCGCGCCGTGGCAGTGGCGCCGCGCGGCAACAGCGGTGCCGCCAGCAGCCCGCATGCCAGGCCGATGAACAGCCGGCGGCGCGCGGCGACGATGTGCCACGTGGTGGCGAACACGCCGCGCGGATGTCGGATTCCCTGGGGCATTCCGTGGGGCATTCCCTGGGGCATTCCCCCGCTCAATCCAGCGCCGCCAGCAGTCCGGCGAACAGCCGCCCGCGCACGGCCAGGCTGTCGATCACGATGTGCTCGTCCAGCGTGTGCGCGTTGGCGCCCTGCACGCCCAGTCCGTCCAGCGTGGCAATCCCCATCGCACCGGTGAAATTGCCGTCCGAGCCGCCGCCCGCGCTCTGCGACGGGATGTCGAACCCCAGGCCGCGCGCCACGCCGTGCGCCACCGCGTGCAGCGCCATGGTCCTGGCATCCGGCTCCCACACCGGGCGCGTCACGCCGCGCGTCACCTTGAACTGGACATCGTTCGACGAGGCGCCCAGGGCCAGCATGCGCGCGACGCCGCGGTCCAGGTCCTCCTGCCGCTTGGCCATCGACAGCGCCTCGCCGGTGCAGGTGGTGGACACGCAGTTCACCCATTGCCCGCCATGGATCACCCCGACGCTGAAGGTGCAGTCCGGCGTGGTCATGTCTTCGATCTCGATCAGCTTGCGCGCCATCTCGCGGATCGCCGAGCGGCCCTCGGCCAGCCGCGCGCCGGCGTGGCTCGGCCGGCCGGTGGCTTCCAGGTTGAAGCGCGCGATGGCGTAGCGCCCGGTCACCACGCCGCCGTCGGGGCGCGCCGGCTCCGGGATCAGCACGTAGCGGTGGCGCGCGGCCTCGGCCTCGATCAGGTCGCGCGTCGAGGGACTGCCGACCTCCTCGTCGCTGGTGAGCAGCACGGTGACCGGCAGCTTTGTCGCGATGCCGGCGCGGGCGAGTTGGCGGATCGCCTCCAGCGCGATGTAGTTGCCGCCCTTCATGTCCAGGATGCCCGGGCCCCAGGCGCGCGCCCCGTCGCGGCGGAACGGCAGTTTTGTCAGCGTTCCGACCGGGTGGACGGTGTCGAGATGGCCCATCACCAGGATGCCGGGCACGTGTGGGGTGGCGTGTGGGAAACTGGCGCGGACGCAGTCGCCGAAGCCCATGCGCCCGGCGATCCGCTCGACCCGCGCCCCGGCGATCACCAGGTCGCGCGCGGCCAAGTCCATCATGCGGTTGACCGCGGTGGGATCGTAGGTCGGGCTTTCGCACTCGATCCAGCGGCGCAGGCCGCCCAGCATCGTGTCGGCGTCGAACGGCAGCGCGCGCGGGTCCATCGTGATCTCCTTCTTCTGAGGCGCAGCAAACCGGAGTGGCGGCGTTACGGCAACCGTGCCAGAGCCGCGCCGAGCAAGTCGAAGAACCCATCAGCGTCCAGTGTCTCCGGCAGGGTCACGTTGACCGGCCGGTCGGTGCGGCCCCAGCGGTCGATCAGCGTTCGCCCGCGCCCCGGACCGGGGCCGAGATCGACCTCGACGGCGCAGTCGCGCGCGGTGAACAGGTCGGGGCGCAGCAGCCAGGCGACGGCGCAGGGATCGTGCAGCGCCGCGCCCCGCCCGGCGAAGCGGCGCGACAGCGGCACGGTGGCCTGGATGTTGCATGTCGCGCGCAGGCACCCCCCGTCGCCGGCCGCGCGCAACGCGGCCAGCCGCGTCGGCGTGCAGAGCGCCTGCGCGGTCAGCTCCAGCGTCACCAGCACCACGGGTCGGCCGCAGGCCAGCACGATGGCCAGCGCCTCCGGATCGTTCAGGGCGTTGAACTCGGCCGCCGGCGTGGCGTTGCCCTCGCCCCAGGCGCCGCTCATCAGCACGATGCGCGCGACCTTTGCCGCGAGCGCCGGCTCGGTGATCAGCGCCAGGGCGAGGTTGGTCACCGGCGCGACCCCGATGAGAGTGACCGGCCGTGCCGTGGTGCGCAGGATACGCCGGATGGCATCCGCCGCGACCTCCGGCGCCGCCGTGCCGCCCGGCGGCAACGCCACGCCACCGAGACCGTCGACGCCGTGCACCCGCGTCTCGCTGGTGAAGCTGCCCAGCAGCGGCCGGTCGGCACCGGCGAACACCGGCACGGGCGGACGCTCCGGCGCGGCGGCAAGCGCCACCAGCGCGAGCGCATTGGGCAGCGTGCGGTCCAGCCCGACATTGCCGCCGGCGACCGTTACCGCCAGCAGCTCGATCTCCGGCGACGCCAGCGCCAGCAGCAGGGCGAAGGCGTCATCGGTGCCGGGATCGCAGTCGAGGATGACCGGGATCGTGTCGTGTGTCGGCAAGGCGCACTCCTGTCAGGCCGTGGCGCGGGCCAATGTGCGGCATGGTACGCCGGGCGGCGCCATTTCGACAGGCGGCGAAGCATGCGCGCCGGGAAATCGGGCAGGGCGGCCGCACCTCAACCGCAGGAGGCACGCCGTGACCCTCACCGTCTTCATCCGCTATCAGATCGACCCGTTCAAGCGCGCGGCGTTCGAGGCCTATGCGCGACGCTGGCTGGAACTTATCCCGACATGCGGCGGTGACCTGGTCGGCTATTGGCTGCCGCACGAGGGCACCAACAACATCGCCTACGGCCTGGTTTCCTTCCCCAGTCTGGCCGACTACGAGGCGTATCGGACGCGTCTGCGCGGCGACAGCGAGGTGCAGGCGAATTTCCGCTTTGCCGAGGAGCAGCGCCTGATCCTGGCCGAGGAGCGCACATTCCTGCGCCAGGTGGCATAATGTTTGGTGGCATGCCGGGCGTCGACATGGCGCAGGCGTGGCCGTGCATCAGGGGGATGAACGGATGATCGCGGTGATCTTCGAGGTCTGGCCGGCCGAAGGCCGCAAGCAAGCGTATCTCGACCTGGCGGCGTCGCTGCGGCCGTTACTTGAACGCATCGAGGGCTTCATCTCGGTCGAGCGCTTCGAAAGCCTGTCGGAGCCCGGCAAGATCCTGTCGCTCTCGGTCTTCCGCGACGAGGCCGCCGTGCAGGCCTGGCGCAACACGATGGAGCACCGCGCCGCGCAGGCGCAGGGCAGGGCGGGCGTGTTTCGCGACTACCGCCTGCGTATCGCCGGCGTCATCCGCGACTACGGCATGCACCAGCGTGACCAGGCGCCGGCCGACAGCCGCGCCAGGCATGGCTGACGCCGGTCGATCTGCCCGGCGATCTGCGTAGAATCCGAGGCTGCCGTCCTGCTGCACGGCGCGCCATATCCACCGCCGATGACTTGGAGTTGCCGCACGAGACCAATGGTGCCGGCTCTCGCCAGGAGGCGTCATGCCCGACACGACACCGACGCAAGTGCCCCACAACGGCGATCCGCAAGGGTCGGAGCATGCTGCTGAACAAGCCCAGGAGGACCAAGGCGGCTCGTCAGGTCCGCCGGCGCCGCGGAGCCATGCAGATTTGTTGGCTCGGCATAGTGCTCCGGGACGGAAGCCGCTTTTCGACAGCTAAGGCGCGCACCACCCGGCGTTGCTTGATTCCCATCTGATCAATATCAATCCGCAAATAATTCGTCCCATGCAGCGTACGTCACGGAGGCACCAAATGAGCGCAGGATACCAGAAAGTGCTTGCGGCGACGTTCACCCTGACGGCCTTGGTCGCCTGGACCGCTACGAGCACGGGCGAGACGGCCCTGGCGGACCCGATGGGCAAACTTACCCGGGCGACGGCGTGTGCGACGTCGGCGTATCATGTGGCGGCTGGCGAGAATGCAACAATGACCGTCGCAAATGATGGTGGATGGTGCTGGGCAGACACGTATCAAAGGCGCAACTGGCGCACCCTTTCGGCGCAGTCCGTGGCGGTGACCCACCCATCCCGGCACGGTCATGTCCTGGTGGGTGACATCGAAAACCAGGAGGTCAGGATTGCCTATCAGCCGGAACCCGGTTTCGCCGGACGGGACAGCTTCACCATCCGCTACGATACCGATGAGTCCGAAAGGATTTTTTTGATAACGGTTGCCAAATATACCCCGCTCACGCCAGAATCCGAAAATCCTTGGGCGAGATGATGCGGAAGTTGTCTGATACCTCATCGCAATA
>Ga0209415_10001675_pt1 | contig 42172 bp, 37 predicted proteins | sample PeaSoiSIISIP2007_FD_187696 | JGI IMG/M metagenome (GOLD analysis project Ga0209415, IMG submission 187696) | Peat soil microbial communities from Weissenstadt, Germany - SII-SIP-2007 (SPAdes) (version 2) | ecosystem: Environmental > Terrestrial > Soil > Wetlands > Peat | place: Germany...
CGGTAATTCCTAATGGTCCGGGCAAGCCAAAAGAGGCTGCTGAAAAAGTCTGAAAAACATTTTGGAGCCACAAATGAACACGGAGAAGCCAGTTTTTCTCAATCTGTGTTCATCTGTGTTTATCTGCGGCTCGTTGTTTTGGTGTTTTTCATCGGGCAAGCTAAAAGCGTGCCCTACCTACATACCCTTGATGGTGAAGCCAACCAGGGCCAGCGTGATGCCGATCATGAAGGCGACTGTGATCCACGAGACCAAGTTGAACCAGCGAGGATTCACCCATTCCTGCATCAGGTCCTTGCGGTTGATCAGCAGGATCATGGGGATCAGCACGAACGGCAGCAGCGCGCCGTTGAGCACCTGCGAGAGCAGGATCATTTTCACCAGCGGGAAGTTCGGCAGCAGAACCGCACCGGCGCCCGCCACGATCAGCAGCGTGTACAGAAGGTAGAAGATCGGCGCCTCGCGCAGCCTCTTGTCGACGCCGGTTTCGAAGCCCAGCCCTTCGCAAACCGAATAAGCGGTGGATAGCGGCAGGATGGAGGCGGCGAAAATCGAGGCGTTGAACAGGCCGGCGCTGAAGAGCAGGAATGCGTACTGGCCGAACGGCTTGAGGCCCAGCGCCGCTTCCTTGGCGTCCTGAATGTCTTTCGGCGCCACGCTGTAAATGGCGCCCGCGCAGGCGACGATGATGAAGAACGCGATCACGTTGGTCATGATGCAGCCCACCACTACTTCCACCCGCGAGGCCGCGTACTCCTTGGCCGTGACGCCTTTCTCCACCACGGCCGATTGCAGGTAGAACTGCATCCACGGCGCGATGGTGGTGCCCACCATGCCGATCAGCATGTAGATGTAACCCGGCTCCAGCAAGAGCACCGGTTTGACGCTGTAGATCGCCGCTTCCTTCCAGTCCGGCCGCACCAGAATGCCGGAAATGATGTAGGAGACGTACAGAATGCTGGCGAGCAGAAATATCTTCTCCACGCTGCGGTAGTTGCCCTTCACCACCAGAAACCATACCGCGATCGCCGATAGCGGCACGGAGATGAAACGGCTGATATGGAACAGCTCGAGCGAACTGGCGACACCGGCGAATTCCGCCACCACGTTGCTGAAGTTCGTCACTACCAGCAAGGTCATCATGATGAACGTAATCCGCAGGCCGAACTCTTCGCGGATCAGGTCGGACAAGCCCTTGCCGGTCACCGCGCCCATCCGTGAGCACATTTCCTGGGTGATGATCAACACCACCGTGATGGGCAACAACGTCCACAGCGGCAGGTAACCCCAGCGGGCGCCGGCGGCGGAATAGGTGAAGATGCCGCCGGAATCGTTGTCCACCATCGCGGTGATGAACCCCGGCCCGATCACCGCGAAGAACACCAGAATGTGGTAACGGAACCGGCCGAGCAGTCGCCCCATCCCTATTTCCGCCTCAGCACGGAAATGATGTCGTCGGCCGTGATCACGCCGGCCAGCTTGCCTTCCTCGTCCACTACGGGCAACGTCAGCAGGTTGTACTTGTCGAACTGCTCGGTAACGCGGTCCTGCGATTCATCGACCGGGGCTTGAATCAACGGATCGCTCGCCATCTCTTTCAGGGGCGCGTCGGCCGGAGCGATAAACAGCCGCGCCAGTGGCACCGAGGCTACCAGCCGCTCCTCCGCGTCCACCAGGAAAATCGTGTTGAGCTGCTCCAGCAGGTCTTCGTTGGCGCGCAGCGCGCCCAGTGCGTCGGCCACCGTGGCCGCTTCGGGAAGCGCCACGTACTCGGTATTCATCATGCCGCCCGCCGTGTCTTCCTCGAACTCCAGCAGCTCCTCAACCTCTGTCTTCGGCTCCGCCTCCATTTCTTCCAGGATTTCCTCGCTGGTCTTGTCTTCCAATTCGGACAGAGCATCGGCCGCTTCGTCCGGCGCCATCTCCTCGACGATGTCGGCCGCTTTTTCCGGCTCGAGCGACTCCAGAATCGCCGCCTGCATCTTGGGATCGATTTCCGAAAGCGTGTCGGCCGCCACTTCGCTGTCGATGGTTTCGAAGATTGCCTCTCGCTCGGCCGGGCTCAGGTCCTCCACGATGTCGGCCAGGTCGGCCGGGTGCATCTCCTCCAGCTTGTCGTAGCTGATGGCGAGCCGCAGCCGCCGCAGCGGATCGGATTCCACCACGTTGCAGAGTTCCCAGCGAATGGAGTTCGGCGGGATCGGCTCCTGAACGCGGCGGATCCAGCGCCCAGGCATTCCGCCCTGCAGCAGACGGCGCACCATGCTGCGCAGCCCCACATCTACTTCCACCACGTGCACCGTGGCCCGCCCGCCCTCCGGGCGGATTTCCATGGTGAGGTCGGTCACCCGCACCACTTTGCGGCCGGTCACATCGATGATTTGCTGGTCCAGCAGGTCGCGCGCGATGCGCAGAATGCAGTCGTCGTCATGATAGGGGACCAGTTGTTCGTCGCTCAGCCGGATACCCCCGTCCCGGCTGATGTCCGCGATCTGGTCGTAGCGGACGGTCAGCCATGCATCGCCGCCGCCCACCAGATAGCGGTCGATGCGCGAAGGGTGGTCGCGCGGAACCAGCGCCGCATCCTTGACGCGCCCGATGCTGCGGCCCTTCAGGTCGAGGACCGGCATGCCCATCAACTCGGTAAAGAACAGCACGTTGTCCGCCATCGAAGTCACCCGCGCGCCGTTCGCGCAGCCCGAGCGCTGCTTGCCTGCTTCGATGTCGCTCGTTGCGGTGCGCTCTACACGGCTTTAGCTCTGACGCCATTCCCAATATGGCGCATCCCCGCTCGGAACCGCAAGAAAAAAACACGGTGGGTCAAAGACCTTTCCGGCGGCCTGCCCCTGCCAAAACGGCTGTGCTAGACTCGCCGGATATGAAACTCATCACCCTCGGCCTGCTGATGACGTTCGCCGCGCTCGCCCAGAAGATTGAAATTGAGGCCGATCAATCCGTCGATTTCACCAGGTTCAAGACCTTCGCCATCCGCGACGCCCGCCTGAACAGCCAGAACCCGTCGCTCAACAGCGAGCTGATCCGCAACCGCCTGAACGCCGACATCCAGCGGGCTCTTGAGAAGAAAGGACTCAGCTTCGTCGGTTCCGGCGCGTCCGACCTCAACGTTCGCTATACGCTGGGTGCGGCGCAGAAGACCGAGCTCGAGGCCTATCCGGCCGGTTGGCGCGGGTTCGGCACGCAAATCGTGCGCGTCCCCTATACCGAGGGCACGCTGGTCATCGATTTGCGGGACCCCACCACCCGCTCGCTGGTCTGGCGCGGAATCGCGCGGCAGGAAAAGAGCGACGCCGCCAAACTCGAAGGCAAGCTCGACGACATGGTCCGGAAATCGCTCGATAAGTTCCCGCCCAAGATAAAGTAACCCCCGGGCTCAATCCAGCTTCGCCGGCGTGTACCTGGGCGTCATCAGGTGCAAGATGATGAGCGCCACAAAGTAGGATGATCCGCAGACTGCAAACACCGGAATATAGCTTCCGGTCCACTTCAACACGTGGCCGGTGAAAACATCGAACAGCGCGCCGCCGATGGCGCCGACCATTCCGCCAATCCCCACCACGCTCGCCACAGCCGCCTTGGGAAACAGGTCCGACACCACCGTGAACAGGTTGGCGGACCAGCCCTGATGGGCCGCCATGGCCAGCCCCGTCAACCCCACCACCACCCACAGGTTCTTCGCAAAAGGAGCGTAGAGGACCGGCAGAATGGCCACCGCGCACACCAGCAGCGCGCTCTTGCGCGCCACGTTCAGACTCCTCCCGCCCTTGAGCATCGCTCCCGAGAGCCAGCCTCCACCCACGCTGCCGATGGCGGCCAGGCCGAAGGCCAGCATCACCGGCCACCGGTTCTCGCGAATATTCAGGTGGAACGTCTCCTGCAGATAGCCGGGAAGCCAGAAGGTGTAGAACCACCAGATGGGGTCGCTGAGGAATTTGCCGATGGCGAACACCCAAGTCTCTTTGCACGGCAGCAGGCGGACCCAGGCGACTCTTTCGACCCGCTCATCGGGATCGCTCTGAATGTACGCCAACTCGGCCGTCGAAACCGACTTATGATCTTGCGGCCTGGCATACATCAACAGCCAGAACGCCAGCCAGACAAAGCCAGTGGCGCCGGCAGCGACGAAGGCGCCGCGCCAGGTGACAGCAGCCACCAGCAGCGGTACCAGCAGCGGCACCAAAGCGGGGCCGATATTGGCGCCGGAATTGAAAAGACCAGTCGCCAGCGCCCGCTCGCCCTTGGGAAACCACTCCGCCACGGTCTTGATGCAGGCGGGGAAGTTGGCGGCTTCACCCAGGCCCAGAAAGAACATCGCGATACCAAACGTCAGCACCGAAGTGGCCGCGCCCGGGGACATGGCGGCGATGCTCCATAACACGATGGCGATGGCGAGCCCCTTGTACGTGCCCAGCCAGTCGGTGAACCATCCCGCGCCCACCAGCCCTATCGCGTACGCGATTTTGAACGAGGCCAGAATATACCCGTACTGGACGTTGTCCCAGCCGATGATGTGCTGCAGCGTGTCCTTCAGATAACCGAGCACGCCGCGGTCGACATAGGCAATCACCGTGGAAAAGAAGAGCAGCGCGCAGATATACCAGCGATAATGCGACGCCGATGGGCGGGCTTGGCCGGGCGGCATGAAGCTCTGATTATAGCCCCGAGCCAGTGGCGCAGGCCCCCGGCCTGCGAATGACGTTTCGACATTTTCGTGAGAGTCTCGGCAGCGCCGGCGGTCTTGCCGCCGGTGTCTTGTTCCTTGTGCTTCAAAAAACACCCGCGGCAAGACCGCCGGCGTTACGTCAGTTGCGCGAAATTCACCAGCTCGATGGAGTTCCGCTCGAAGGCCTGCTTTGTTTCGGGGGCGGTCAGCGCTTCGAGTTCGCGCTCGCGGCTTTCTTTGAGACGGGTGGGGGCATGGCGCAGAGCCTCGCCGCAGCGCCCCGGGTGGCACATCAACTCGGTGGATCCTTCAGGCAGCGCTGCGGCCAACGCCACCAGTTCGCCAGGCCCCAGGCGTCCGGTCATCTGGAAGCCGGCGAAATGATCGACGGTGCGGCAGCCGTGCGCCGCCAGCACGCGGTGGAAGCGGTCTCGCAACAAACCGAGCGCGCCGCTCGCGAGGCGCGTCAACCGCGGCGCGCCGCCCAGGCCGTGCATCGGGAAATCGAACGGCCGCCGCACCCACAGGATGCCGAAATCGTGCGCCACGCGGGCCACGGCCTCCAGCACCGGCGGGGCCAGATGCGTGTGCTTGTGGGTGTCGAGGTGGGTGGGCCGGATGCCGGACGCGATCACGCGCCGCGTTTGCTCCGCCAGTTCGTCATAGAGCCGGATCTCGCGGCGGACCAGCGCGCGCAGCAGTTGCGTCACCGTGGCCGGAAACGGCTGTCCGGTTACCAGCGAGCAGCCGCCGATCAACACCAGGTGGCATCCGATATCGAGGGCCGGAGTTTCCCGCGCCAGCCGCACAGCATCGTCAAACGCGTCGCCGTTGGCCATCAACGTGGTTGCCGTCAGGATGCCCCGGCGGTGCGCCTCCACAATCCCCTGGTTGACGTCCGGGGTGAATCCGAAGTCGTCGGCGTTGACCACCAATTGCCGGCGCGCGCTCAAAACAGAGCCAGCCGCAGGGACAGAAACTTCTTGGGGTTGGCCCGCATGTCCTTGGCCAGCGACTGGAATTCGCGGGTGGCGCCGTTCAGCGCGTCGTAGAGCTGCGGGTTCACCACGAACTGGCCCAGCGTCCCCTGGCCCGCGTTAATCTTATCCACGGTGACGTTGAACTTGGCCACGAGATCATCCATGCGGGTGTAGAGTTGTTCGTCCTTCACCAGCTTGCCGGCGGTGCCCTTTCCCGCGTTGAGCTCGTTGAGCAGGGTGTGAATCTCGCTCAGCGACTGGCGCGCTTCGTCATAGAGCGCCGGGTCTTTGAGGAGCTTGCCCGCCGTGCCCTGCCCGCCCTGCAGGTCGGCGATCATGGAGTCGACGCGCTTCAGCGGCGCGTCCAGATCGCGGTAGAGCGTGTCGTCGTAGATCAGCTTGCCCAGTGTTCCGTTGGCGGTGCGCACATCGGTCAACAGCTTCTGGCCCTCGGCCGCGATGCCGTTCAGCCGGTCGTAAAGCTCCTGGTCCTTCAGCAGCTTGCCGATGTTGCCCTTGCCCTGCTCGATTCCGCCCAGCAGGTTGTCCACGTGTACGACGATGGTCTGCAAGGAGTCCAGGACCACTTTCATCTCACCCATCAGCTGCGGGATGTCCTCCAACTGGGCGGAGCGCAGCTCGGCCCCCGGCTTCACCGCGACCTTGGACACGCCCTTGGTGATATCGATGATCTTGCCGCCCAGCAGTGTGGAGGCGGCGATGGCAACCGTCGAATCTTCCGGAATCTGCGGCACAAAATCCGGTTTCACCATCATGTCGAACTCCACCGCGCGCTTCGGATCGCGCGATTCGGTGAGCCTGGGCGTCTCGAGAAACCCGATGATGATGCCGTTCAGCCGGACCTCGGTGCCGTCGGGAAGGCCCGCCGCATTGTCCATGTACGTGCGCAGCAGCGCGTAGTGGGAGAACGGGTTCTTGGCCGACGTCAGCAGGAACACCAGGATAAAGAGAATGACGAAGGCAGTGCCGGCGATGATGCCGATCTTGAGTTGCGACCAACGAACTTTCTTACGATCCGCCATGCGTTATTCCCGCCGCTTGCAGAACTTCGAAATGTAATCGTCGGCGGAGGACTCCAGCCGGTCCTGATCGCCTTCGAAGATCAGACGGCCTTCGCGCAGCACCATGAACGTGGTGCGCGGAAGCGGCCCATCCTGCTGCCGGGCCGGCTCCAGACGCCCTTGCTTCGAATTGTAACGGAAGTTGGCCATCAGGTTCCCGTCCTGGTATCGGTGGGTTACCAGCATCGTGGTGGTTTGCGCCATATCGCGCTCCTTGATCAGCAAGGCCATGATGGTGTGGGCGGTGATCGGATCCAGCCCCGCGCTGGGCGAATCGTACAGTACCAGCGGAGGCCCGGTCACCACCGCACGGGCGATGGCGGCGCGGCGCCGCATGCCGCCCGAAAGCTCACTGGGAAACTTCTCCAGCGTGCCGCCCAGTTCCACGAAGTCCAGCGCCTCCTCCACCCGCGCGTGCACCTCATTCGCCGGGCAGCGAATCGATTTCTGATTGATCAGCGGATAGGCGACGTTCTCCTCGATGTTGAGCGAATCGAACAAGGCGCTTTCCTGGAACAGCATGCCGATCCGGCTGCGGATATCGAATAGCTGCGCCTCCCGCATCGCGCCCAGATCCTGGCCGAAGGCCAGCACCCGGCCGCTATCGGGCCGCACCAGACCCAGGGCGGCCTTCAACAGCACCGTCTTGCCGCTGCCGGCCGCGCCCAGGATCACCCTGGATTCGCCCTCGAAGGCCTCGAAGGAAACGTCGTTGAGCACCGTCTCGCCGTCAAAGGAAACGGTAACGTTCTCAAACCGCAGGATGCTGGGTGCGGGGGTTTCCGGCATCAGCTGACACCCTGGCTGACAAAGAACTCGGTAATCATCACGTCGGTGATGAAGATCATGATGGTGGCCGCCACCATCGCCTGTGTGGTGGCGCGGCCCACGCCTTGCGTGCCGCCGGTGGTGCGCAAACCGTAGAAGCACCCGATGAGCGAGACGACGACGGCAAATACCAGCGGCTTGATCAGCCCCTGCGCCACGTCGTTCCATTCGAGCGCCTGCCAGGCGGAGTTCCAGTAAAGCCGCGAGGTGATGTGCAGCTTCACCACGGAGATCACCCAGCCGCCGAACAGGCCGACAAAATCCGCAATCACGGTGAGCAACGGCAGCATGAAGCAGGTGGCCTCCAGACGCGGCGTCACCAGCTTCTGGATCGGGTCGGTTCCCAGCGCGCGCATGGCATCGATCTGCTCGGTCACCTTCATCGACCCCAGCTCGCTGGCGATGCCGGAGGAGTTGCGCCCCGCCATCATGATGGCGGTCAGCACCGGGCCCAGTTCGCGCGCCAGGGTGATCGCCACCAGGGTGCCGGTTTTTTCCACCTCGCCATATTGCGCCAGCGCGCGCGACATCTGGAGCGCCATCACAATGCCGGAAAACAGGCCCACCAGCACCACCACCACCAGGCTGCCGACACCGATGGTGTCCATCTGGAGAATAATGTCGTCCGTGTAGTGGGGCGTGCGGAAGATATTCCGGAAGGCTTTGCCGGCGAGCACCACGAATTCTTGAACTGCGAGAACAGGCTCCTTCAGCAGATCCAGCAAGCAGGTCGTTCTCCGAATTCCGATGCTACCATACAAGCGTGACGCCACCACGTCCGTGGCGGCTTTGGCTGCTAACTCGAGAAAACAGAAGGCAAGCTAAAGCGTGCCCCACCGATTCAGTGCACGACGTCGGTGGGGCGTACTCTAGCTTGCCCGTACCATGAAGGGTCTCACCGATATTCCCGGCATTCGCGTCGGCCACGTCTCCGATTACGAGGCGCTAACCGGCTGCACGGCGATTCTCTGCGAAGAAGGCGCCGTGGGAGGAGTGGACATTCGCGGCTCCGCCAGCGGAACCGAGGAGACCCCCGCGCTGGATCCGGGCCATCTGGACGACTCTGTCCACGCCATCATGCTGGCCGGCGGCAGCGCCTTCGGATTGGAGGCGGCGTCCGGCGTGCGGCGCTACCTGGCGCGACGGGGCGTTGGGGTTTTCTACGGCGGTGAACACATCCCGATCGTGACAGGGGCCATCCTTTTCGATCTTGGCCTCGGCAAGTCGAACGTGCACCCCAATCTGGCGATGGGCGAAGCGGCGGCGGCGGCCGCTACTGCCGAAGCGGTTGCGGAAGGCGCGGTGGGCGCCGGCACGGGCGCTACGGTGGGCAAGATTCTGGGCATGAAGCACGCCATGAAATCGGGGGTCGGTTCGGCTACGGTGGAGCTCGATCGCGGGGTGCTGGTGGCCAGTCTGGTGGCCGTAAACGCGATGGGCGACGTGCGCGACCCGGCCGGCGGCAAGATCATCGCCGGCGCGCGCCGGGCGCCCGAGAGCCGCGAGTTCCTCGATACCGCCGAATACATGAAGCGCCATAGTGCGCTGGCGGGCGGCGCCATCGCGCCTAAGAACACGACGCTCGCGGTGGTTGCCACCAATGCGCGCCTGACCAAGCTGCAGGCAAGGAAGCTGGCCGAATTTGGCAGCCTCGGCATGGCGCGCGCCATCTCTCCGGTGAATACCATGGTCGATGGCGACATTGTTTTCGCGCTGTCGCTGGGCTCGCTCGCCGCCGACATCAACTCGCTCGGCGTGGCGGCGGCCGAAGCGGTGGCGGAGGCCATTCTTCGCGCCGTGAAAACCGCGCGCAGCATGGGCGGGCTGCCGGGCCTGGCGGGGTAGGACTGGTTCGGCACGGAACGATACCAACCGCTCCGTTGAAGATCACGCGCGCGCGGCGGGAAGAAAAGCCGAGATGACTCTCGGCTCAGCAGCCTTGACAGGCTGCGCCACGGGAAGGCCGCAGGCCCATGAGCACACCCTGACGGTCGCGGCTCCGACCGTGAAGGAGCGGTTGCCCTGGCGCCGATTCCGGTCTTTTTCGCCGCCTGCTGCGTCTCTACAAAAAGGGCATTTGTGTGCCGGATGATATACTGAAAAATCACCCACAACCTATGATGAAAAGCCCCTACTTCCTTCTATTGGTCTGCCTCAGCGCGGCCAGCGCCCAGACTCCGGCGCCGCCGGCAGCGAGCCCGCGGCCCGCCGCCGCCCAGCCCAAGGTGACCGCTCCCGCTTTCCCCGATCTTCCCGAGCCGACGGTCATCGCGGAGTTTCAGGACGGCACGAAGTTCACTATGGGCGACTTAAAGAAACTCTATCCGGTGCTTCCGGCCCCCCTCCAGAATGCTGTTAAGCAAGATCCAGTCGAGTTCTTCCACGAGTACGCCACGATGCTGAAGTACGAGCAAATCGCCCGCGAAAAGAAGCTCGATGAGCAGAGCCCGTTCAAAGAAGCCCTCTATTTTTCGCGCTTGATCTACATGTACCAGGCGCAATTGCAGGACGTGTTCACGACTACCACTGTGGAGCCGAACGAAATCGTCAACTATTACGGCAAGCACAAGGAAGGCTTCAAAGAGGTCAAGGTAAAGGCCATTTATATTCGCTTCGTCGACTCTCCTTCCGCCGAAGACAAAGCGCTCACCGAGGAACAAGCCAAGGCCAAGGCCGAGAAGCTGGTCGCCCAAATCAAAGGCGGCGCCGATTTTGTGACGCTAGTTAAGGAGAATTCGGAAGACGATCCCTCAAAAGCCAAAGACGGCGACTTCGGCACCTTTGGCGCTACTGACAATCTGCCCGATGCCATCAGCAAGGCGGTTTTCGCGCTCCAGATGGGCGAGATCACGGACCCCGTCCGGCAGCCTCACGGCTTTTACATTTTCAAGGCCGACATCGTGACCATCCGCCCGCTTTCGGAAGTGCGCGACCAGATCTTCAACGAGCTCAAGCAGCAGCATGCCAAAGAGTGGATCGAACGCACCAACGCCGAAATCAAGGTGGATTTTCCCAACCCCGCTTTTCCGCCGAAGGGCGCTCCCACCACGCCGGTAAAATAAGCGTCGATTGACATCGGCCGTTCGATCTTCGCCGGCCGCTTCCTTTGGTCGCGGCTCTGAAGGCGTATCGGAGCCGCGACCAAAGGGAGCGGCTGGGAGGTGTAGGCGAGGCATGCCTCGCCCGCGAGGTGCCTGCGCTAGCATGGGAGGTTCATGCCAACCGTCTCCGCTTCCGTGCTCCGAAGCTTCAGCGAGTCCATCCTGCTGGCTAGCGGCGTGCCGGCGCACAAAGCGGGCATCGTAGCGGCTTCGCTGATCGCGGCCAACTTGCGCGGCGTCGATTCGCACGGCATCCAGTTGTTGTCCTTCTATGTCGATCAACTCCTGGCCGGTGAAATGGATCCTCAGGCCGAGGGCCGGGTCGTTTCCGAAAGCGGGTCGTGCCTGTTGTTCGACGGGCAGAACGGCATCGGGCAATGGATCGCGGAAACCTGCTGCGGGCACGCCACCCGCATCGCCCGCGAGAACGGCGTGGCGCTGGTGACGGTACGCGAATCCAACCATTTCGGAGCCTGCGCCTGGTGGGCGCAAAAGATGCGCGATGCGGGGCAAATCGGCATTGTGATGTGCAACGCCTCGCCCATCGTTCCGCCCTGGCAAGCCAAGGAAGGACGCTTCGGCACCAACCCCATCTGCATGGCCGTGCCCGGGCCGTGGCTGCTGGATATGGCCACCACCACGGTGGCTGCGGGCAAGGTTTTCAAGGCCTTCATCAACCATCAACCGGAGATCCCCTCCGGCTGGGCATTCAATTCGGAAGGCGTGCCGACCACCAATACCGAGCAAGCGTACCACGGCATGCTGATGCCGCTCGGCGGCTACAAGGGCAGCGGCCTCGGGTTCCTGGTGGAAATCCTCTGCTCGGTGCTCAGCGGCGGCGCCGTGGCCAACGAGGTGGGCGGCATCCGCTTCCGCGGGAAACTGGTACGTTCCAGCCAGATGTTTCTGGCGATCGACGTCGCCCGCTACATGCCCCTGGAGGAATTCACCGCGCGCATGGAGCACCTGGTGGCGACGGTGAAAAGCGCGCCACCCGCGCCGGGCTACGGCGAAGTGCTGGTGGCCGGCGATCCGGAGTGGCGCACGGAAACCGAGCGCCTCCGCAACGGGATCCCCATCTCCGATGGCAATTGGGAAACGCTGGTCAAGACCGCGGCCCGGGTGAAGGTTTCACCGCCCGACTGAGCGGACAGACATTCGCGAGTCTCCCAGGACCAGCGCGCCTTCGGCCTCGCGGTTTTTATATACTGAACGTCTCCCGGTCCGGTTTAGGTGGGTTAGGCCGATCCGGCTCAGATGGAGAATTCGACGTAAGCCTATGCGCCGCCATTGTACGATCTGCGTTCTTTGCATCCTGGCATTACTCGCCCTTCCCGCCGTTTGCGCGAACCGCGGTGTCACCGCCGAGGACTACTTCGCCTTTCGCTCCGCCGGCGATCCGCACCTTTCGCCGGACGGCAAGCTGGTGGCGTACGTGGTCACCACCGTCGACCAGGCCCGCAATCGCCGCGACAGTTCGATTTGGGTAGTCGCCACGGACGGGCAATCGGCGCCGCGGCGTCTCACGGTGGAAGGAGTCAATTCCAGCTCTCCGCGCTGGAGTCCCGATGGATCGCGCCTGGCGTTCCTTTCCAGCCGCGGCTCGCCACCGCCGGTCTCCGACGCGCCTGCCACCACCGCCGCGCCGGCCGAAGCGTCCCGCATGCAGATCTGCATCCTCCCCATGTCCGGCGGCGAGGCGCAGGTCCTGACGCACCTGAAGAACGGCGCCAGCGCGCTACAGTGGTCCCCCGACGGCAAGCGCTTCGCCGCCCTCAGCCGGACCGGCCCCAGCGATCGCGTGGCGCCCGCGGCCCGCTCCAGCGACGTCCGCCACTACTCCCACATCCTGTACAACTTCAACGACACCGGCTGGTACGACGACAAGCGCAGCCACATTTTCGTGATCGATGCCTCGACCGGCGCCGCCGAACAGATCACCTCGGGCGACGACTGGAACGATACCGATCCTCAATGGTCGCCCGATTCCACGCGCATCGCCTTTGTGTCCGACCGCACCGGCCACGAGTACGACGACGGCCACGCCAAGAATATCTGGGTGATCCCGGCCGCGGGTGGTGCGCTGGTGCGCATCTCCGATCATGAATTCGGCGACTCGCAGCCGCGCTGGTCGCCCGACGGCTCCGAGATCGCATTCACCGGAGAGGTCGAGAGGCGCGTGTTTCCCAAGCTCTACGTCGCCCCCTCGGCGGGCGGTGGTAAACCGCGTCTCGCAGCCGATGAGATCGACCTCATTCCCACCGCGCTGCACTGGGGGCCGGGTTTCCGCGAATTGACCTTCGAGACCGGCGTCAAGGGAACGCTGCATGTGTTTCACGTCGATCTCGACGCGCGCAAGGCCGTCCAGGTCACCAAAGGCGAGCGCGCGGTCCGCGCCGTGGATGCCGACCGGAAGTCCGGCATGATGGCCTATCTGGCCAACGATTTCCAGCACCTCGATGATCTTTATGTGTCCGCTCTCGATGGCAGCGCCGAACGCCAGTTGACCCACCTGAACGCCGATCTGTGGGGCGGCCTGGAGCTCGCCGCGGTGGAGCGGCTGCCTTACAAGAGCAGCGACGGCTGGGACATCGACGGCTTCCTGGTCAAGCCGGTCGGCTGGCAGGCCGGCAAAAAGTATCCCCTGGTGTTGAGCATCCACGGAGGTCCCGCGGGCCAGTACGGCGTCGATTGGTATCACGAATTTCAGGTCTACGCCGCGCGCGGCTGGGCGGTCTTCTTCTGCAATCCGCGCGGCTCCACAGGCTACGGGCAGAAGTTTGAGCGCGGCATCCTCAACAACTGGGGCGGCATGGATTATCAGGACGTGATGGCCGGGTTGGACGCGGCGGTCCGGCAGAATCCATGGATCGATACCGGGAAGCTGGGCGTGACCGGCGGCAGCTATGGCGGCTACATGACCAATTGGATCCTGGGACACACCACGCGCTTCAAGGCTGCCGTGACCCTGCGCAGCGTGTCCAACTTCATCAGCGACGATGGCACGCGCGACGGCGCATACGGCCACCAGGACGACTTCAAGGGCTTCTTGTTCGACAACTTCGAGCAATACTGGAACGCGTCCCCGCTAAAGTACGCGAAGAACGTCAGGACGCCGACGCTGATCCTTCACTCCGACAACGACTATCGCGTGCCTATCGAGCAGGGCGAGCAGTGGTTCCGTGCGCTGAAGCACTACGGGGTGAACGCCGAGCTGGTGATCTTTCCGCGCGAGAACCACAACCTGACCCGCACCGGCGAGCCCAAGCACCTGGTGGAGAGCCTGAACTGGCAGTGCTACTGGTTCGACCGGTTTCTCAACGGCAATTCCGCAGCCCGGCCGCCCGACGCATTCTGATGCGCCTCCGGCGGCTGAACCGAACGGGATGTATGGTGCAGGCTGCGCAGGCGGCGCTTACCGGGGTGCTCCGGCCTTTACCAGCCGGCGGCGCATCAGGAAGATTACACCGATGAGCACCGACAATTCCACCGCTAAGGTAGCGGGTAGCGACGGCTCGGGTGTGCTGACGACCAGGTACTCCTGCGATATATAGTCCCTGGCCGGCGTGTAAATCGATACGTTGAGGTTCGACGCTCCTCCGCCTGCGGCCTCGGCTAGGGCTGTGTTTCTAAAGCCGTCGGCCGCGCTCTGCTGGGAGCCGGTCAAAGGATTACCGCCGTATCCATTGACGGCAGCCGGGTCGAAGATGGTCCAGATGGCGAAGGAATACTCGCCGGCCAGCGTCGCATTCGACATATTGGCGATCAGATCGTCGGCCAGCAAGGCTGCGGCATCGTACTCTTGCTCGATGGTGTAAGGCGACCAATCGGGCTTCGTGAACTTTTGCGGGCCGCTCGGGCTTACATCGGAGAGCGAGTACTCATTCGCTTTCCAAGTGTCGTCGACCCAGACATCGGTCATAAAGTCGTCGCAGATTACATAAGTCGATACGCCATCGATCGAAGCGACGTACGGGCTAATGTAGACTCCGCCCATGACGGAGCCGGTCCCGACGCCCGTGAGCGTCATATTGACCTGGGCGATCGCGCCGCCGGCGAAGCACAGTGCTCCCGCGATTCCCCAAAAAAACAGCCTCCGAATCAGTTTCATCCTCGTCCTATTCCCGTTCCGCTACTTCTTCCCCGTGCCAAAAACTACCAACCCGGCTAGACTTCTCACGCCGAGGCCGTAACCGCTTTGTAAGTCTTCACCAAGATTACGCCGGTGTGGAAGGCTCGTCAATTGTACTGGATGGTGATGAAAGCATTGGGAAACCGATGAATCAGCCCGGCGTATTCTCGCCAAAGCACTTGGCCCATCGAAAAGTCCTGGTACTGGCAATCATGTAACATCTTGGCGTGGCCCTCCCCGGCCAATCGCCGGAACACTGTTTAGTGAAGTGGCGGCCGGAATCGTTTCAGTCTGAGCCACGCGTGCGGTAACGATGCGACAATTGTGGCTGAAATGACAGGCGATTTTCCTGAATTCATGAAACAGCCGGCTAACCGCATCGCTAGCAGCCACCAGGCGACGCCAGGAGTTGAGGGATACATATTCGACGGAGCCGACGGCAGCCAGATGGCGTTCTGGACGTCCCATGAAACGGCAACGTCCGCCGAGCACGTTCACGACTACGACGAATATATGCTCGTGGTCGAAGGCTGCTACACCCTTCTCATGGACGGGCAGAAGTTGCCGGTGCAGGCAGGCGAGGAATACGTGATACCGCGAGGCATGCCGCACGGCGGCGAAGTCCTGGCCGGGACAAGGACAATCCACGCCTTTGGCGGACACAGGGCGAACCGGGTGGCGGGGTAGTCACTGGCTCGCTCCGTTGTCACCGCGCTTACTTCACCCAGCGGTCTCATCGCCTTCGCGGCAGTCCATCTCTTATCGTCGCCGGCTCTCCGGATCCGAAACCGATGAGACGTGTAAGCCCGAAGGGCGAAAGATAGTAGCCCACGGCGCAAGCCGTGCGGTATCGGGCCGCGATAATCGAGAGCCCCGGAACGGGGCGTTAGGCTCCGGTTTAGCCCCAAAGATCGCGCACGTCGTATGTGATGCCGTGCTTCTGCAAGAACGTCAGAAGCTCCTCTTGGAATGACATCTTGCGATGGTGCGCCCGCTGCCCCGCGATGTAGTCCCTCACCTCAGCCGTTCGGGAGCCGCTGACGGTGAACGCCGCGTATCCGGCCTGCCAGCCGAATCGCTTTTTGCTCGGAAACTGTTCGTGCACGCAGCGCGACGAATTGGCTTTCACCACTCTCAGCAACTCCGCTATGGACTCGTTCGTGGGAAGGGACAGGAGCAGGTGCACGTGATCTGCCGGACCGTTGATAATCAGCGGGACACCCTTTCGCTCGTTGACAATGCCGCCCATGTAGGGGAAGAGGCGGCCGGCGATCTCGGGCGACAAGTCAGGGGCACGATTCTTGGTGGAGAAGATAGCGTGAACCAGGAGGGAGGCAAAGCTGTGCGCCATAGGACTTACGCCCCGTTCCGGGGCTCTGTGTCACCGCACTCTATTCCCACGGCTTACGCCGTGGGCTATTTTCTTTCGCCCTTCCGGGCTCGCCAGCGAAGCCCCAAGTAGAATCGTGGACCGACGCGCACAAAACTCTCGGCACAAAACGAGAAACGCCGTGGGTCGGCACAAAAATACGGCATCGCGCGCCTTAACCGGCCACTGGTGGGGACGCCGGATCGCTGAAGGTACTCTGCGCTACATGAGCGCTTGGGGTCTCTCCGAACGCATGCCAACCGATTGGCATCTCCGTACTCTCTAGAGAATCGGCCCGTAGAGGATCAAGCCCGGAGGGCGACAGATAGTAGCCCACGGCGTAAGCCGTGCGGGATCACGGTGCAATAAAGCGGAGCCCCGGAACGGGGCGTAAGAGGCCTCACTATGGATCAGTCTTGGAGTTTGCCCCTTGCTCGGCTTTCAGATCTCGCAACAACCGCTCGAAGGCTTTGGCGTATGAGTCGTGGTCCTTCCAGCCCGTCATGTCCCCAATGTGCCGCGTGCGACGGATATCGGCTGCCCACGATTCGCTGGTCTCCATCACGTCATCATCCAACCGGATCGGAAACAGCACCGTGCGCTTCTCCCGCCGCTCGCGCTCAAACGCCGTCTCGACTTCCTTCTCCACCCATGCGCTGGCAATCGAATTCCCCGACAACACGAGCAGGAGCTTGTCATGAATGCGGATGGATTCGTCGATGCAGCTCCGGAACTTATCGCCGATCTTCAAATCTTCGGGTGCGAACCAGCAACGGACGCCTTTGGCTTGCAGGTCGGCGTGGAGTCGCTCGGCGAAGTCCTGGTCCTGGCTGGAATAGCTGATGAAGCAAGAATAGAAATCGAACGCCGCGCCGGTAAGGGACTTCATGTATGTGATGAGGTTCTCCGGTACGCCAGCGCCGCGGAGGAATGAATCGGGAATCTTGCCCTGGCTGCGATACATGGTGTCGATCCCTATCGTCGACGGTCCGATATGAACGACTGTTTCAAGCCCCCTCACGGTACTGAGGTCGACATTCTCGAAGACGGTTTGCCCTATCTGGACCCGATCAAATTGTGCATAATCCAAAACCACGCTTCGCAACACCGCGAGCAAAAGGAACGCGCGGCTCAGGTTGGCGCTGGCCACGTTGGTTTGGCTCAGGATCGCGGAGAACAGGGAGGCGTCACCTAAGTTCGCGCCGACCAGCTTCGCGCCAGTTAAGTTCGCGCCCTCCAAGTTCGCGCGGCTCAAGTTCGCGTGGCTCAGGTTTGCGTTGTACAGGAGGGAGAAGTGCTGTCTGCCAACGCCACTCAGGTCTGCGCCGCTCAGGTCGGTGCCGCTCAGGTCCGCGCCGTAGAGGTCCGGTATAGTGCCGCCGTTCTCCACACGCCACGCATTCCAAACCTCCACGCCTTTCGCGAGAATCTCGAGGTGCTCTTGATTCGCCATCTCGGCCAGCAATCATAGCAGCACGCGCCGCGCCCGGCCAGACCGCTCCCTTTGGTCGCGGCTCAGTTGCCCCAGGGATGGTGCGGCAGGGCGCAATGCCCCTCCGTGTGGCGGCAATAGCTCCCACCTCTCGCCTGCGTTTTTGTGTTAGCACAGAGTACTTGGAGGTGGCCACTTGGCGAAATATATCGCAGCCATCGATCAGGGGACATCCAGCACGCGGTTTATGGTGTTCGACCGCAAAGGGACGGCGGTCGCGGTGGAGCAGAAGGAGCACCGCCAGATTTATCCCAAACCGGGATGGGTGGAACACGATCCACTGGAGATCGTCAGCCGGACGCGGGAGGTGGTGGCGGAAGCCATGGAACGCCACGGCCTCGCGCCCGGCGACCTGGCGGCCATCGGCATCACTAACCAGCGCGAAACCACCGTGGTCTGGGATCGCAAGACGGGCCAGCCGGTTTACAACGCGCTGGTGTGGCAGGATACACGAGTGGCGGAGTTAGTGGCGGAGCTGGCCCGTGAAGGCGGGCAGGACCGTTTCCGCGCGCGTACCGGGCTGCCGCTGGCGACTTACTTCAGCGCCGCCAAAATCCGCTGGATTCTCGACAACGTGGCCGGCGCGCGGCGGCGCGCCGAAGCGGGCGAGCTGGCATTCGGCAACATCGATACTTATCTCGCGTGGGAGCTGACCGGCGGCGCGAGCGGCGGCATCCACGTCACCGACGTCACCAATGCGAGCCGGACGCAGTTGATGAACCTGGACAGGCTCGAATGGGATGGCGAGATGCTGGGTGCCTTCGGCATCCCGCGCGCCATCCTGCCCGAAATTCGCTCCAGCAGCGAAATCTACGGGCACGCCGCCTGGGAGGCGGTGAAAGGCGTGCCGCTGGCCGGTATTCTGGGCGATCAGCAGGCCGCCCTGGTGGGGCAAGCCTGCTTTGAGCCGGGCGAAGCCAAAAACACATACGGCACCGGATGTTTCCTGCTGATGAATACCGGAAGGCGCCCGGTCGCTTCCACCTGCGGCCTGCTCACCACGGTGGCTTACCGCCTGGGCGCCCAGCCGGCGCACTACGCTCTGGAAGGCAGCGTCGCGCTGACCGGCGCGCTGGTGCAATGGCTGCGCGACAACCTCGGCCTGATCCCTTCGAGCGACGGCATCGAAGCGTTGGCACGCACCGTGGAGGATAACGGCGGCGTGTACTTCGTGCCCGCGTTTTCCGGGCTGTATGCGCCCTACTGGAAGGATTCGGCGCGCGGCGTGATCGCCGGGCTGACGCGCTACGCCAACAAGGGCCACCTGGCGCGGGCGGTGCTGGAAGCGACGGCCTTCCAGACGCGCGAGGTGCTGGATGCCATGGAGCAGGATTCGGGCATCCACCTCGCCACCCTGCGCGCCGATGGCGGCATGGTGGCCAACGAGCTGCTGATGCAGTTCCAGGCCGACATTCTGAACCGCCCCGTGGTGCGGCCGGTAATGCGCGAGACTACCGCGCTGGGCGCGGCTTACGCGGCAGGGCTGGCGGTGGGCTACTTTGCGGATCTGGATGATCTGCGCACCAACTGGCAGGCGGATCGCACCTGGCAACCCGCCATGGAAGAGGCGCAGCGCGTCCGGCTTTATCGATATTGGAAAAAAGCGGTGCAACGATCTTTCGACTGGGTGGACGACAAGGAGAACGGCTGATGGCGTCACCGTGGTTCGGCGAGTTCATGGGGACGCTCATCCTCATCCTGTTGGGCAACGGCGTTTGCGCCAACGTGCTTCTGAAGCGATCGAAGGCCGAAGGCGCGGGCTGGATGGCGATCGCCACCGGCTGGGGATTGGCAGTCTTCGCCGGCGTCTTCACCGCCATCGCCTGCGGTTCGAGCGACGCGCACCTGAACCCGGCCATCACGCTGGCGGTGGCAATCAGGACCGGCGATTTCGCCAAGCTCGCACCCTACGCCTCCGCGCAGTTGCTGGGGGCGTTTGCCGGCGCGGCTCTCACGTGGCTGCACTTTTGGCCGCATTGGAAGGCGACCGAAGACGCTGCGACCAAGTTCGGCGTGTTTGCCACGTCGCCGGCCATTCCCCACCGCGCGGCCAACCTGGGGACCGAGGCGATCGGCACCTTCGTGCTGGTGCTGGTGGCGGCGGCGCTGGGATCGAAAGCCGTCTCCGCGACCGGAACTGCGCCCGGTCTCGGCCCGTACCTGGTGGGCTGCCTGGTCTGGGCCATTGGGCTCTCGCTCGGCGGCACCACCGGTTATGCGATCAACCCCGCGCGCGATCTGGGCCCGCGCCTGGCGCACGCCCTCCTGCCCATCGCTGGCAAAGGCGGCTCCCATTGGAACTATGCGCCGGTGCCGATTCTCGGCCCGCTGGCCGGCGCCGCGCTGGCCGGATGGCTGATCCGCGCGGTGGGATTCTGATAGCGGCGGGCCGCTGAGACCGCGTTACGCAAGGGCAGAGAACCGGCGGCGAAGACCGCCGGCGTTACACTTGGCCGTCGGACATGTGCGTTCCGCTTAAAAGCTCAGGCGGATCCCTACCTGCGCGGCGAACGGAATCCCGACGGTGGTGCCGGGGCCGAAGAAATCGCCCAGGCCGCCGGCGGGCACGCGCAACTGGTTCAGGCTGTTGATCGGCTGCGTCTGGGAGCAATCCGCATTTAGGCAGAACGCCGTCGCGTTGGCCAGGTTGTTGACCGGCAGCGGCAGCGCGGCCAGGCTGGTGACGTAGTTCGCGCCGGGATTGTTGCGATTGAACAGGTTGAAGATTTCGAGGAACGGAATTGCCTGCCAGCGTTCGTGGAAGCGGAAGGGCCGGCTGACGCGAATGTCGGTCTGCAGGTAGGGCGTGCCGCGGAATTGGTCCATTCCGGTTTGCACTCCGTTGACCACCGCCCGGTCATCGAGCGGATCTCCCAGCCCGTTGACGTCCACCGGCGTCGTCAACGTGAAAGGCCGGGCGCTTTCGGCCTGGCTCAGCAGCGACAATTCGAAGCCGCCCGGCAGGCGGACCGTACCGGCGATCACGAGGCGGTGCGTTACGTCCTCGCCGGACGGTCCGTAGTCTCCCTTGGCAAAAGCCTGGAGCGGGTTGCAGACCCCGTTCACATAATCGAAAAGCTCGCCCAGCACGCAGCCCCACGTGTTGGCCCTGGAGAGCGTGTAATTGACGATCACGCTGGCGCGCGAGATCCTGCCTTGCAGGTGAAACGACAGGCCGTCGTAAACCGACCGGTTATCGGTGCGGAACACGTCGATGCCCGGCACGTTCGCCTGCTGTGTGCCCGGGTCGGCGGCGAACAGCGGTGAGAACAGCGTGTACCCGGGCTCGTAAATGTAGTGCCGGTAACCGTGCATCCCCGTTTCGTGAGTCCAATCGGCGCTGATCTTCCAGTTGGCGTCCAGCGCATGTTCCACTCCGGCGCTGGCATCGAGCGCATAAGGCGTGTGGTAGTCCGGGTCGATGATAGCGCCCGCGCCGCCGTTCGCCGCACCGGGCAGGCAACCGGCATCGGACGGAAGAGCGCACGGGGCCGGCGCCTCGTTCACCGCCTGCAGGGCAGTCACCCAGCCGTTCTGCGCCAGATCGTTATAGTAGAGACCGCCGCCGGCACGGATCACCGTGTTGCGATCCCGCCCCATCGCGTAAGCAATCCCCAGCCTGGGCGCGAATGCCTTTCGGTAATCGTGCGGCGCACCCGGATGCTCGAAGAGCGGTATCTGCAGGGCCGCCAGCGTCAGCAGCGCAGGGTTGTCCAACTGCGATCGCCCGGAGGCCTGGAACAATCCAAACGTGGTGTCGTAACGGACGCCGTAGTTCAAAGTGAGATGCGGAGTCGCCCGCCAGGAGTCCTGCACGTACGCCCCCAGGCGCTGCACGTTTTGCGTGAAGCTGCCATTGCCGGCCGGCGTGCTGGAACAGTCCGTGCCTGGCGTGACCTGGAGCGTCGCCGTCGGCGTGCAAGTCAGATCCACGGCAAACTGCTGCGGGTTCTGTGCGTAATCGGCGGGATTCTGCGCGAACACCGTGAGGTTTTCCGCGTTTCCCGGAAGAGCGCCGCTCAGCACCGGCTCATGGATGAAATCGACGCCGAAGCTGGGCGAGTGCCGGCCGGAGGAGTGGCTCACGGTATAGCGGATTTGGTATTTTTCCTGGTCCCGCGCCACCGGAAAAGCGGTGATCGGCGTCACGAACTGGTTGTCCCCGAACGTCTCGAAGCCGGAAATGGTCTGGTACGTGGAACTGAAGGGAAAGGCCAGTGCGAACCCGAGGTCGGAGTTGCGCGCCTCCGTCAAGCGCAGCCCGCTGGCCGCGAGAGTGAACGATCCGATCCACGACGGGCTGAAGATCGATTGCTGCCCCAGCACCACGTTCCAATAGTTGGAATGCGAGGTGGCGCCGGTGGAGGGCAGCGTCGCCTGCTCAACGAAAGCGTTGTCGGAGGTATAGTTCTCCGTGGCCGCCCTCAGGAACCACTGCGAACGCGCCGATTGCGCCCAATCGAGGCGCACCGTCCCCATGTAGTCGCGGAACGGCACGGATACATTGTTGGGCACGGGGATCGAAGTTACTCCGGGGATCAGCCCTTGCGCTGCCAGCGAAGCGAGCGCGTCGAACTGCGTCAAGCTCGCCGGGCTGTAGGCGATGCTGGCGTCCTCATGGATGCCTTCGAAGGATGCGAAGAACCAGAGCTTGCCTTTCACCGCAGGACCACCGAGCGTGGCGATATAGTTCTGCCGCGAGAACGGTTGCTTAGGCAGCGGCGCGGGATTCTCGATCGGATAGCGGGCGTCCAGCGCCGCGGCGCGCTCGTAGAAAGCTCCTCCGCCGTGCCAGACATCGGTGCCGCGCTTCGTGGTGATCGCCACCGAGCCGCCTACCGTCCGGCCCGTTTCCGCGGCCTGTTGCGACGTCTGGACGGCAAACTCCTGAATCGCGTCCGGCGAAAAACCCTGCAGGAAGCCCCCGATGTAATCGTCTGAATTGTCGCCGCCGTCCACCGAGAGCACGTCGTTAAGTCCGGAGCTGCCGCCGAACGAAACCGCGGTGATGCGCGCCTTGGTCGGATCCGATGGCTCAACCGGCTCGGTCCCCGGAACCAGGTACGCGATGTTGGCGAAGCTCCGGCTGGCGAGCGGAATGGCCGCCAGGTCCCCGGCAGTCACCGCGCCGCCATGCACGGCGCTGGTGGTATCGATGGGCTGCGTGGCGATCGACGAAGCCTGCCCTTGCACGTTGACCGTTTGCTGGCCGGCGGCCGGCCGCAGCGTGACATTGATCTCGCTCACCGAACTCACCATGACCGTTACGTCGGAGCGGGCCTCCGCAAAGCCCGGTGCCCGGACGCTCACCTGGTAACCGCCCGGCAGCAGGTCATGGAAACGGAATTCCCCGCGGCTGTCGGTCTTGGCCGTCCGCTCGAGCGAAGACTCGGAAGCCCGCAGCAATATCGCGGCCGATCCGACGCGGCCGCCGCTTGCATCGCTGACCGTACCAGTCAGGCTGCCGCGGAAATCCTGCGCCAGGCACACCAGGGGCGCTATGCAGATTCCCAGCACGACGGAAGCGGCCAACGCTCGAGGCGCTGCACCGCGAACGAGATCGGAGGCCGGCGCAAGGTGGAGTTTCACTGTGTTCGATCCTCAGTATCCGCCGGTATGGCTTCGGGCGCGCCCTCAGACAGCGAGCGCCTTCCCTCCGGTCAGCCGGCGCCAAAGTACTCACAGGCTAGCGCGGACCGGAAGCTACTACCACCCGTCGTAGTCATTTTTCGCGCGGGGCAGAACAGGCACCCGACTGCGGAGGGTGGCGCAAGAAATGTCGAGACGACTCTCGACACACCAGGCTTGACAGCCTGCGCCACGGGTTTATACGAAGTAGTCCTTCACCTTCTCGAACAGCCCTTTTTCCGACGGCGCATTGTTCACCGGCAGACTGTCGCGCAGCAGCTCCAGCAGGCGGCGCTGGTCGCGGCTCAGGCGAGTAGGCACTTTGACGTCGATGTGGACGATCAGATCGCCGCGGCCGCCTCCGTTCAACACCGGAACTCCCTTGTGGCGCAGCTTGAATTGCGCGCCGCTCTGGGCGCCTTCCGGAATCTTGAGGCGTTGCGGTCCTTCCAACGTGGGTATATCGATTTCGCAGCCCAGCGCGGCCTGCGCCACGTTGAGCGGAATCGTGCAATGCAAATCGTGTTCGTGACGCTCGAAGAAAGCGTGCTCGCGCACTTTGAGGAACACGTACAGGTCGCCCGGAGGGCCGCCCTGGGGGCCGGGCTGGCCTTCCCCGGACAGGCGCAGCCGCGTGCCGTCATCCACGCCCGGCGGGATATTGATCTTTAGTTTGTGTTGCGCCTGCCGGTAGCCTTGGCCGCGGCACTCGGCGCACGCGTTGCGAATAATCTGGCCGGAACCGCCGCAGGTGGAACAAGTGCGGCGTATGGTGAGAAAACCCTGCTGGTAGAGAACTTCGCCGCGGCCGTGACAGGTGGGGCAGGTGGTGGGCCCGCTGCCGGGCTCCGCGCCGGATCCGTGGCAGCGCTCGCAGGCCTCCATGCGCGGCACCTGGATGTCGGCGCTCATCCCGAACAGCGCTTCTTCGAACGCAATTTCCAGATCGTAGCGCACGTCTTCGCCGCGTTCCGCGCGCGTACGCCGGCGGCCTCCGCCGGCGCCAAAGAGGTCGCCGAAACCGAAAAAGTTGCCGAGGATGTCGCTGAAATCGGAAAACTGGTTGGGATCGAAACCGCCGCTGCCGGCCGCGCCCTGCAAACCGGCATGGCCGAAGCGGTCATAGGCTGCCCGCTTCTGCCCGTCGCTCAAAACGCTGTACGCCTCGGAAGCCTCCTTGAAGCGGTCCTCGGCAGCCGGATCCTCGGGGTTGCGGTCCGGGTGATACTTGAGCGCCAGCCTTCGGTAGGCGCTCTTGATATCTTGTTCACCGGCTTCCCGGCCGAGGCCGAGAATCTCGTAATAATCTCGCTTGGACACAGGATTTGAATTGGTTATGGCCGCACTGCAACTTTCACCATCGCCGGCCGCAGGAGCTTGCCTTTGAAGTTGTAGCCTCGCTGATATTCGCCCAGGATCGTCATATCTTCCGCCTCTTCGGTTTCCACCCGGTCGATCGCCTGGTGCAGGTTCGGATCAAACCGTTGCCCCGCCGTATCGATCGGCTCCAGCCCGATTTTCTTGAGCGTCTCGATCAGCCGCTGGTAGATGAGCTCGATGCCCTTGGCGTAGTCGCGGCCGGCAGTTTCCACTTTCAGGGCGCGCTCGAAATCGTCCACCACAGGCAGCAGTTCTTTGATCAAATCCATCGCCGCAAACTGGAGGAATTCGGAGCGCTCGCGCTCGGCGCGCCGGCGCGCGTTGTCGAATTCGGCCCGCGCGCGGAGCATGCGGTCCTCGATGTCGGCCTTGGCCGCCGCCAGCCGGTCGCGCTCCGCGGTGAGTGATGCGATCTGCCCTTCGGCGGTCTCTACCGGCAGGTTTTCGTCCTCGGACACATCGGAAACGTTGGGTTCGGGGTTCGGAGTATCCACTGCTTCCAGCTTACCAAAGCCATGCTTGAGTCCGCCGCGCGCAGGTATGCAAAGCGACTTCTTCAGCCCTCCGGAGCTTGACTCGCACCTGGGATTGGAACGAGAGACCCGCTCATGCGTTGTGCGGCGAGCCCTAAAACTGCGCGCGCTCGAGCGCCCGGCTGGTCTGGATCACGGCTGCCATCACACGCTCGTACCGCATGCGCATCGGGCCCAGCACAGCCACCTTGGCCGGCAAGCCGCTGGCCAAGCGCACGCTCATGCCGATCAAGGCAAGGTCTTTCATCGCCGGATGCGCTTCCTCCAGGCCCACCCGCACCTCCAGCTCGCCCGGCGGCAGTTCCAGGAAGCGATCCAGCAGGTCGATCAGCCGCTGCTTCTCCTCAAGCGCCCGCAGCAGATCGCGCAGCTTCTCCCGGGTCAGGTGCAGGTCCAGGCCCAGCAGGTTGGAGGCGCCCTCCATGTGTACTTCGGGCGATGTGTCCACGTCCAGCAGCCCCTTGCTGCAAAGCAACTGCAGCTTGCCCAGCACGGCGCTGTATAACGCCCTCTCTTCCAGCACGCGGCGCAGCAGCTCGCGGCGCGCCTCTCCCAATCGCCAGCCGCTGAAATTGCGGTTGACGTAATTGCGGATGGAAAGCAGCTCGTCCGGCCGGATCGGATCTTCCAGTGTCACCACCCGATTGCGCACCATCTGGTCGCGGGTCACCAGAATCATCAGCACGCGCCGGTCGGCCAGGGGCAGCAGCTCGATCTGGTCCAGCTCCTGCGCCAGCGCCGGAAGGGCGGCGACGATGCCTACATTGCGCGTCAGCTCGGTCAGTATCTGGCTGGACCGCTCCACCCCGGCCGCCACCGTGGGCAGAGTGCGGAATTCCTGGTGCAGCCGCTCCGCTTCGGCCAGTGCCAGCTGCGCCGCTACCAGGGACCCCACGTAAAAGCGGAAAGCCTTTTCCGTTGGCACCCGGCCGGCAGAGGTGTGGGGTTGTGAAAGGTAGCCCTCTTCGGCCAGGTCCGCCATCACGTTGCGGATCGAAGCCGGGCTCAGGCTCTGCTTGCGGCCGCTCGCGATGCTGCGCGAACCAACCGGCTCGCCGGTTTCGATGTAGTTACGCACGATCGCGTTGAGGATTTCGCGATGCCGGGATTTGAGCGGTTCGGTTTGGCTCATGCGGTGCGGTTACAGTACCCCTTCTGCGATTCTAACCGTCTGAAAGGGAAGGGTCAACATGCCGATGAATGCGCCCCCCGCGGATGCGCTAGAATAGCCGTTCCGTTTGCCAGGAGGTTACCGGCGTGGGAGCCGTCAAAGCCCTGTTGCGTTTGTTCAGCTATCTGTACCACGGTTTGCTGGCGTTGTTCCTGCTGGCGGTGTCCGCCCTGGCGCTCAGCTCCGGCGCCGCCTCGCTTCATCTGGACATGTTGCCCTGGCGAGGCGCTACCCTGGCCTGGGTCCTGCTCGCCGCTTCCCTGATCGGGCTGATAGCCGTGTTACTGGCCGTAATCCGCGCCAGATCTGTGCCTCTCTTCCTGTGGAGCCTCCTGGTGGCCGGCGTGTTGGTCCAGGGATACCTGTTCAGCAGCTATCGCTTTGCGGCCGGAGCCGGCGTGCGCACCGCCGTGTATCTGGTGCTGGGATCATGGCTGGCGCTTCTCGGCGCTTGGTTCGCCTTAAGATCGAGAGCCACCGATTAACACAGACTGAGAATTCTGAATTTGTCTTATCCGCGTTCATCCGCGGCTAACTTGTTCCTGCGGTCTTTCGCTCAGAAACGGCACCGGCCGATGCACTGTTCTCCGGAACAGGTCTTGCATCGGAGCTTTTTGGGCCTTGCCGAGACCGTACCCACGCACTGGATTGAGGTGCGCGGTGGCGACTGCCAGGTTGCGTGAGACTCCCCAGCGCGATATCCGCGCACGTGGGGGGATATCTGCGCCATTTCCCCCATCCTGCTCTCAACTCTTACCATGGGACCCCTCCCAGCCTCGCCAGCTTCAATGACTTACGCTGCTTTCGCCGGCGTGGTGCAATGGAACGAGGCACGTCTCGGGCCAACTCCGTGCCAGGCCGTCCCCCGGCAAAATGCGACACAGCATTTGTGAAATATCCGATTTTGGCCGGAGTTGCCCGCCCCGCTGCGATACAATGTCCCTTCGCTATGCAGGTATTGCAGGCCGGACAGCACAAGCTGATTTATATGGAACTCCAGCCGGAGATGGTATCCACCATCGCACGGCAGGCGGGGTTCGAAGTCCGTGCTCGCGACGGCGCCAGAACCATCAGTCTCGAGTTGACCGTGCCCGGCCGCGTAGCGCCCCTGCTGCTGTTTGACGCCAGCCAGCCGGCCAATCTGGGCTGGTTTTCGCGCTGCCAGTTCTACGTCGATGGCCGCACCGGAACCGTGATGCAGACGCCGCTCAGCGTCGCCAACAAGCGCGACCGCAGCGGCCGCCTCTGCCCGAATGCGGTGCGCCTCGGGATCGCCAAAGAACTGCCCGTAACCTTCCGCCTGCCTGGCAACCAGCCGCTCACCGAACAGGTGCTCTACAACCTGCTGGTCGGCTTCTTGAGCGCGCTGGTCGAAACCGGTGTTGCCGTCTGCGGATCTGGCGCCGTCGAGCCGTTGTCCGGCCGCGCCGAACCCCGCGGCTCCCGCAACTGAGGGATGGTATGCTTGTCGGCAGCCGGTGGCTGTCCAGACGCAAACGATGAGCACGCCAGCCCCTCTGTCCGGCGTCCCGCGAAGAATTCCCTCTTTGCCCGCTCTTTTGTACGGCATCCTGATTGGCGGCGCCGGCTTCACGGTGTTCTTTCTCGCCGTTCTCCTGCGCTTCGTCGGCTTGCTGGCCGATCCGCACGGCCGCTGGGTGGGCGTCATCCGCGAATTGGTCTGGTATGCGGGAATGCCGGTAGTGGCCGGGTTCCTCCTGATCCTGTTCGATCTGTTCGTGCTCCTTCCCCGCAAACGGACGCGCGTCACCGTTCGCTGGGATCCACCGGCGAACCTGGATTTGACGGTCGTGCTGACCGCCTACAATGACGAGTCCAGCATCGGCCCGGCGGTCGAGGATTTTCGCCGGCACGCGAAGGTGAAGCGCGTCATCGTCGTCGACAACAACAGCTCCGACCACACCTCCGAGGCCGCACGGAACGCCGGAGCCATGGTGGTTTGCGAGCCTCGCCAGGGTTACGGCCATTGCGTCTTTCGCGCCCTCGAGGAAGGCGCGGCCTTCACCGACACCGGGCTGACGCTGCTGGCGGAAGGCGACATGACGTTCCGCGCGTACGATATCGACAAGTTCCTGGCCTACGCGCCGCACGCCGATATCGTCAACGGCACGCGCATCGTCGAGCAACTGCGCGACATGCGCACCCAACTGACCACGTTCATGTTCTACGGAAACTTTTTCACCGGCAAACTGCTCGAGGCCAAACATATCGGCAAGGGGACCCTGACCGACGTCGGCACCACTTACAAGTTATGCCGCAATTCCGCCTTGCGCGATCTGCTGCCGGTGCTGGACCGCAGCATCAATCTTGAGTTCAACGCCCATTTTCTGGATCAGGCGCTCAGTTACGGTTTCAGCGTGGTCGAGTGTCCCGTCACATTTCACGCCAGGGTGGGCGCCAGCAAGGGCGGCAATACCGGCAACCTGCGAGCGTTGCACGTCGGGCTCCGCATGATCTTCGGCATTGTGTTCAGCTGGAGGCCCCTGTCATGAGCGGCGCGAGCGGCTACCACGACACCCGTCTTCCCTACGACGCCAAGCGCGAAGTGCTATGGAAGGCCCTGTGCGAATACTATTTTCAGCCGCTGATCGCACCCGATGCCTGCGTGCTGGAGATGGGCGCCGGCTACGGCCACTTCATCAACAACATCCGCTGCGCCAGACGGATCGCGGTCGATCAGTGGGAAGGCTTCGGAGAATATCTTCAGCCCGGCGTCGTGGCATCGATCGGCAGCGTGACCGACTTGAGTTTCCTGGAAGATGGCTCGGTGGATTTCGCCTTCGCCAGCAACCTGTTCGAACATCTGACGCAGGCCGATTTCAGATTGGTGCTGCAGCAGCTCCGCACGAAATTGAAGCCGGGCGGCACGTTGAACATCCTCCAGCCTAATTACCGCTTCGCGTACAAAGAGTACTTCGACGACTACACCCACGTCGCGGTTTACTCGCACCACAGCCTGACGGATTTCCTGGCCGCGTGCGGCTTTCGGGTCATCGATTGCCAGCCCCGGTTTCTTCCCTTGACGGTGAAATCGAGGCTGCCGGTCTGGCGCGGTCTGATCCGGCTTTACCTGACGTTGCCGTTCAGGCCTTTAGGCAAGCAGATGCTGGTCAGGGCGGTCGTTAGCGACTGAGTGGCACGGGGGACAGGAAATGTCGAGATGACTCTCGACACAACAGGCTTGACAGCCCGCGCCACGGTGCGCCTAAGGCAACGCCACGCTGCGCGCGGCGCCGTAGTACAGTCCATTGAAAAGGAACTTGTACGTTCCGTGGGGCTGATCGCGGAAGTTCACCTCCGGGCCCAGCAGCACCACGCGGCCTTCTCCCACCTTGGCTTCCACCACCGCCGTGCCGCCGTCGAGGTACTGTTGCCCCCACGCCCAGCCGCTCGCCAGCGGGTGCGTGCCGGAAAACCAAGCTACGGGGTGAGTCAGCTTCTGCTCCGCGGTCGGCTCCAGCTTGAACACGGGGCTCGAGTCGAAGAACACGTCCACACGGTCCGGCATGCCGTAGGCCAGCGGGTTGGTGGTATCCACGCTGGTCTCGAGCAACGAGCCGGGAATAAAGAACTTGTCTCGCGGGAGCGGCCGCTCGTGGCTGTCCGGACCCATTTCCGTCAGGTAGTCTTTCACCGGAACGCCGAACCAACTGGCAATGCTGGTTGAGTTGCCGATGGTGACAACCGATCCGCCCAGTTCCACAAACTTCTTGAGCGGCGCCGCGTCTTCATCTTTGCCGAAGCGGCCGAGCCGCGCGCGATACTCTTCCGGAATACTGTCCACACTTGGAGCAGCACCGCCGAAGCCGCCGCGCGAGGGGAATACCAGCACGTCGAACTTCGCGTTCAGGTCGCCCGCCTGGATGGTGGCCGGGTACACCACCTCAAACGGAAACTCATATTGCTCGAATAACCAGCGCGTCCAGCCCGAGGGCATCAATCCGCCGTACTGATCGTAGAGGCCGATGCGGATCGGCCGCAGTTTCAACGCCTCGCCCGAGGGCGGCTTGGCAGCGCCATACGCCGCCACACCCAGTTCCCTTGCGCCGCGCTCCACAATCGGTGTCGACAGACCCGACGCCGGCACCCAGATGGCGCCCGTGCCCAAACTCCGGCCCTCCGCGCTTTCGTCGCGCTTCAGCCAATAGACGTCGCAGCCTGCCTTCAGCAGCCGGTTCACCACGATGAACGAATTGTTGACGCGGTGGCTCAGCAGGTAGCCTGCGGCGCCGGCAGCGCCGCTCACCGTCATCCGCGGCGGCGGCTCCAGGCCGGTGACCTTGACGAACGGGCCGTCGGGCACGGCATCGAACACCCGGTCGAAGGCCACGCCCATCTGGTAGGCCAGCGTCCAGCCGGTGACGTCGTAAGGTGGAATCGGCGGCCCGCCTGGATAGCGGAAATCGTTGGGGTGGTCCTGCGGCTCGAACATGTCGCGGATGTGCGGCCGGAACGCCTGCGCCGCTTTGATCACATACGAGCCTGCCGGGTAATTCTTGTCGGCCATGGTAAACGGCGCGGTCGCCCGCAGGATCGTTATGCCGTTCTTGAGCAAAGCGTTGACGAACTCGATGGCGTTGGCCAAATCCGGCTGATCGGCGGAGATCACATAACCGCGCGCGTCGCGCATTTTCGGATCGTGCAGCACCTTGGTGTAGAGATCGCTGGGAAGCGTGCGGGCACCGAGTCCGCCCATGGTAAGGCCGGCCGGCATATCGCCGCCCGCCGCCGCACCGCCGCGGCCCCCGCGTCCGCCGCCTCCGCTCTCTGCCGCCGGCGCCGCGTCTTCCAGCGCCTTGATCCGCTTCGGCGTGATTGTCCAGGAATCCTGGCTGCCGCGCTCAATCGAGTTCATCCCCATGCGCCAGATGTTGAACAGGAACACTTCCCGGTAGCGCGACGCCAAGTCTACAATCGCGCGGTCGTTGGTGATTTCGTAGTCGATGGACTGCCGGTAGTGCCAGACCTGCGGCGCGATCGGCATCGGCCAGTCGCCCTGCGGCAACTGCTTGTCCGCCACCAGCGGAATATTCATCGGCGTCGGGCTGCCGATGATTTCGGTCAGGATGCCGATCACGTTGTGAAAATAGGTGATGGTGCGCAGGCCCCCGTTGAACCAGGTGGAGTAGTTGGCGCCGCTGCGCATGGTGCTGCCGCCCTTGCCTTCCGCCACCAGGCGGCTGTGCATGGCCGTTCCCACCAGCTCGATTCCCAGCGGCACCAGCGGATCGAAATTGTAGTTGAACGGATCGCGAAACGGCGGCATGAAGATCACCGCGCCCGCCGGCCCGGTCTGGTGGTGGTTGTACATGATCTGCGGATACCATTCGCCCGACAGCACGCGGTTCATGTTCGTGGTCTCCACCATGTTCGACATGTAGAAATCGCGGTTGTCGTCGTGCCCGATGTACTTGTTGTAGAGCCGCGGCAGATTATCGAGGGTGCGCTTTTCCGGGTCGCGCAGCGGCGCGTTCAAGTTCTCCGACCGGCGCATGTACCAATTGGCGATCAGCTCCTGCCCGTCGGGATTGGCTTGCACCGCAAGGATAATGACGTCGTCGAGAAACCGCAGCGTCTCCGCGTCCGTGCGGCTCACCATCTGGTACACCCATTCCATGAGCTGTTGCGACCCCACACTTTCGCTCGCGTGCAGGCCGCCATCGATCCACACCACTGCCTTGCCCTCGCGCGCCAGCGCGTGCGCCTGCTCTTCGGTGACGCCTTCGGCGCGCGCCAGCTTTTCCGAAATCTGGCGGTAATGCTCCAGGTTGCGGATGTTGGCCGGTGAGGAAATGACGGCCATCCACTGGTCGCGGCCCTCGCCCGTCTTGCCGATGCTGACCAGCTTCATGCGCGGGCTTTCGGCGGCCAGCTTCTTCCAATAAGCTTCCAGTTGGGTGTAGTTGGCGACCATGTAATCGTCGCCGATGTTAAAGCCAAGCTGCTCTTTCGGGGTGGTGATGCGGGCCGCGGTCTGCGCTTCCAGCGGCCAGCAGGAAAGACAAATCGCCAGGGCAAGCCAACCCCTCCGCACGGGTTTCAGCATCATGCGTTAGAGTGTACTATTGCCCGGGCCGCCGCCACTTGTGGGGCGGGTTGGGACTCGTCCCGTAAACACTGTACCGGCCGCTCCCTTCGGTCGCGGCTCCGATGCGTTTCAGAGCCGCGGCCAAAGGGAGTGGCTGGCCTGCCCTCACACCACTTTCGGCAGGCGCTCGCGGCGCGTCACCCACTCTTCGCTGTTGAACACCCGCGGGCCGACCGCGATCATCCGCGGCAGCAGGTTGAACAGCGTGGTGGGTGTCCACGAATCGCTCAGGCGTGTGCGGTAACCGCGCCGGTTCAGTTCGTCGGCGACGCGCGACAGCGGGCAGTCCTCCACAATCATGTCCAGCGCCAGAATGATGATTTCCACCTCGGCCGGGTTGGCCACCAGTTGGGTGCAATCGTCGGAAACCTGCAGGCCGTACGGTATTTGCTCCACCCAGCCTGGCGGCTTCGGAGCTGCGGCCACCGCCGCGTCTCGCTTCCACTCCAGGCCCACCAGCCGCCATCCTGCCTTGATGCGTTCTTCGAGATAATCCGGTCGAACCAGACCGGCGATCGGTTCGTGAATGCGTTCTTTCCTGGCCATTAGACACCTCCCCCGGCAGCTTGCATAGCAATCGACTTGCCAGGTAGGATAGACCATCGCCTTTAATGGTCTGCCGGCGTTCGCCAAGGCGCGACGGCTTGACAGACGACAAAAACCGATCGTCTATCCTACCTTTGTCGCTGCTGCAGGGGCCGGGCGTTGCCCGGCTGCGCCGATTGACAATCGGCGCGCAGGTTTCCAACCTGCCCCACCACCTGTCCGTTTCCGGGAAAGCGCCGTCTCCAATTGGGACCGCCCGCGCTACCATGGCTCGATGGAGCAATTTGCGCTCGAATTCGACCTGACTCCCCAGCGGCGCATCTACTCCGTAAGCGAGCTCAACGGCGCCATTCGCGCCCTGCTCGACGAGGAGTTCCGCGACATCTGGGTTTCGGGCGAGATCTCCGGGCTCAAACTGGCAGCGAGCGGCCACTATTACTTCACCCTTAAAGAACGCGACGCCCAGCTCAAGTGCGTGGCCTTCCGTTCCTCGCACCGCTACTGGAAGTTCAAGCCGGCCGATGGGCTGGCGGTGCTGGCGCGTGGCCGCATCGATGTCTACGAAGTCCGCGGCGAATACCAGCTTCAGGTGGAACTGCTGGAGCCGCAGGGCCTGGGCGCACTGCAACTGGCCTTCGAGCAGCTCAAAAAGAAGCTCGCCGCCGAAGGGTTGTTCGCGGCGGAACGCAAGCGTGCCCTGCCACGGTTTCCGCGCCGCATCGGCATCGTCACGTCACCGCGCGGCGCGGCCATCGCCGACATGACCGGCATCCTCTCGCGCCGCTTCCCCGGACTCAGCATCCGCCTCTTTCCGGCGCTGGTGCAGGGCCCCGGCTCGGTGGAGGAGGTCTGCCGCGGCATCGAGTATTTCAGCCGCAGCGGATGGGCGGAGGTGGTGATCGTAGGCCGTGGCGGCGGGTCGCTGGAAGATCTTTGGACGTTTAACGAAGAGGCCGTGGCGCGGGCCATCGCCGATTGTTCGGTACCGGTAGTCTCGGCGGTGGGCCATGAGACCGATGTCACGATCGCCGATTTCGTGGCCGACTTGCGCGCGCCCACCCCGTCAGCGGCCGCCGAGCTGGTGGTCCCTACGCGCGACTCGGTTCGCGACCGCATCGCCGCTGCCGAGGGCAAAGCTCTGCAAGGAATGCGGTACCGGCTGGCGATGCTCGACCGGCGCCTGCGCCAGCAGGGCGTGGACCGTGCCCTCGGTGTGCTCCACCGCCGCGTGGGCCGCGGCCTGCAACGCGTGGATGAGCAGGAGTACCGGCTGCGCGAACGCGTGCGCTCCACGCTTGATGCACGGGAGCGCGCCCGGCGCGGGCTCGAAGGGCGGCTGGGACGTTTCGATATCCGCCCCAGGCTGGCCGCCGGCCGGCGCCGCCTGGAAGTGGCCCAGGCGCTCGCCGCAGAATCTGTCAGACGGCGCCTGGCGCGCCGCCGCAACGGTCTCGACCAACTCGTTACCCAACTCAACGCGCTCAGCCCGCTCAACGTTCTGGAGCGCGGCTACGCCATCGTCTCCAATCAGTCGGGAATCCTGAAGGATGCCGCCGCCGCGCCGGCCGCTTCGCGCATTCACGTGCGCCTTGCTAAGGGCGCGCTCGACGCCGTAGTAGAAGAGTAGCCCCGTGGCGCACGCACTCGTGCGTGCCGCGTCGGCACTTTTGCCGACGCAGGGGCGCCGATCGGCTTCTATCGCCGGTCAACGTGTCGTACCCGGCGAACCATGACAGACGACAGAACCCAATCGTCTGTCCTACCAAGAACCAAGAAAAGCCGAGATGACTCTCGGCTCAGCAGGCTGGACAGCCTGCGCCACGGGGTCGGCCTCACACGCCGCGGCGGGCGCCCCACAGATCGATGTGCAGGCGTGGACTGAAGCGGAGGCCTTCCTCTTTGCAGATTTCGGCGAGCCATTGGCCGCGCTCGGCTAAGCGGGCCTGCTCTGTGCCTTCGGGCATCAGAATGACGCGCTCCCGCGGCGCATCGAGCGTCTCTATCAGCGCGTGAATTTCTTCCATGTCCGCCGGACTTTCCACCACGAATTTCAGTTGATATTCGTAACGTGCCATCAACTCCGCCAGCACCGCGGGCTGAATGCGCAGGCGGTCGTGCGGCGCCGCGAAGCTGCCGGCGGGCGTTGAGTTGGAGAGCTTGGGGCTGATGCTCATCAGGTCGCAGGCCACCGGCTGGAACACCGTGCCCGCCGTTTCGATAGTGATGTGCATCCCCAGTGCGCGAAGCCGCTCGGTGAGCGGCACGATCTCCGGCTGAATCATCGGCTCGCCGCCGGTGATCACCACGTGGCGCGCCGGGTGCGCTTTCACTTCATCCACGATTTGGTCGAGCGCCAGCTCCGTCCCCTCCGGCTGCCACGACGTGTACGGCGTATCGCACCAGGAGCACCGCAGATTGCAGCCGCTGGAGCGGATGAACACCGATGGCACGCCCACCAGCGAACCTTCGCCCTGCAGCGAATAGAACAACTCAGCGATCTTCAATGCCGGCCTCTTCGAATCCCTTGCGCCGCAGCAGGCAGGCGTCGCAGGCGCCGCAGGGCCGCCCGCCGGGGCCCGGATCGTAGCAGCTGTGCGTCAGGCCGAAGGGCACGCCCAGGTCCCGCGCCAGGGTGACGATCTGCGCCTTGCTGAGTGCAATCAGCGGCGTGTGGATCTTCAGCCGCGTAAGCCCTTCCACGCCCGCCCGCGTTGCCAGGTTGGCCATCCGCTCATAGGCCTCGATGTATTCCGGCCGGCAATCCGGATAACCGGAGTAATCGAGCGCGTTGACGCCGATGAAGACGTCGGCGCTTTCCAGCACTTCCGCCCAGGCCAGCGCCAGCGAAAGGAAGATGGTGTTGCGCGCCGGCACGTACGTCACTGGGATGCCATGGCTCATTTCGTCGAGCGACCGCGCTTTGGGCACCGCTACATCTGCGGTCAGCGCCGACCCACCGAACACATCGAGGCCCACCTTGACCACCAGGTGGCGCTCCACGCCGAGCGCCGCCGCCACTCGCGCCGCCGCTTCCAGCTCGAATTTATGCCGCTGCCCGTAATCGAACGTGATCGCGTAGCAGGCAAAGCCGTCGCGACGCGCCAGCGCCAGGCAGGTGGCGGAATCGAGGCCGCCCGACAACAGGCAGACTGCTTTTCTGGGAGTTGGCAAAACCGTGAGTCCCGTACAATTATAGTGTTCGAGGTTCGGGCTTCACCACATGAGCGGTGTTGTGGGGCAGACCCCCGGGTCTGCGCGGGACGCCCTCGTCCCGCTGTTGCTCGAAGAGATACGTCGGCAAAAACAAGCAGAGGCCGACGAGGGCGCCGGCCGCAGACCAGGGGGTCTGCCCCACGAACCATGCGTATCCGCTTTCTCACCAGTACGCCGCTCGACATCCGCCGCGGCAGCGGGACGTATGTCGGCATCGCGGTTCTGGCGCGCGCGCTCCGCGAGTTGGGGCACGACGTGGTCTTAGAAACTCCGCGCCTGCGGCTGCCGGTCTACACGGCTGAGCGGCTGCTGTTCAACCGAGGGCTGAAACGCTCGGCCGGCTTCGATGTCACCGTCGGCTTCGATATGGATGGCTACCGCATCGCGAACCAGGCCCGGCATGTCGCCGCGCTCAAGGGTGTGATTGCCGATGAAGTGCGCTTTGAACGCGGGCTGACGCGGCTCACGATGGGGATACAGGCGCGGTGCGAGCGCCTGCACGTGCTTCGCGCCGGGCGCGTGATCGTGACCAGCCACTATTGCGCCGCGCAGGTTCGTACTCTCTACGGCGCAACCCGGGAGCCGGCTATCGTGCCGGAATTGATCGACCTGGCAGAGTGGCGCGCGGCGCTGGCAGCCGGGAACGCGTCGGGCCCCGCGGGGCGGTTTGTAGTGCTGTTCGTGGGGCGCCTGTACCGGCGTAAGCGGGTGGATGTTCTGTTGCGGGCCGCGGCCGCGCTGCGCCGCCGGATCCCGGGATTGGAGGTGCGCATCGTGGGCAACGGACCGTGCGCATCGCCGTGGCAGCGGCTTGCCGGCGAGTTGAACCTGAATGGCACCGTCACCTTTTTCGGCGACGTCTCGCGGATTCAACTGGTCGAACAGTATCGCGCCGCGTCGGTGTTTTGTCTGCCCAGCGTGCAGGAGGGTTTCGGCATCGTGCTGCTCGAAGCCATGGCCGCGGCGAAGCCGATTGTCGCGTCGCGCGCGGCCGCCATCCCGGAAGTTGCACCCCACGGCACTCTGGTGGAACCGGACGATCCAGAATCACTGGCTGCAGGTATCGAATTGCTCTATCGCTCGCCCGAGGTGTGCGCCGCCCAAAGCCAGGCCGGCGCCGCTCGGGTGGAGCAGTTCGATGCGCCGCGCGTGGCGCGCCTGTTCTGTGAGGCGGCAACGGGGTAGCGGCGGCCCCCCGTGCCGCACCCTCACGGCCGCGGCTGTGTAGCGCGCGGCGATCTGGTATGCAGGCCGGTCCAGCTCTCTGCCAGCACGATCGAATTGGCGGGGTTCCTGGGGTCGTACCGCACCCACACCGGACCGCTCAACTCCTCCTCCGTCGGCAGGTACTCGTGGAGCGACGAAACGTCCTGCGATGCCGTGTATTCCACGCCGCGGATGGCGTAAGAATAAAACACCATCTCGCCGCGCACCTCCACCAGCGAGGCGTCCCCCAATTTGCCGCGCGCCGCCAGCGCGGCGCGGCGCAACCGTTCGCGCTCGGCGGGCGTGACGCGGGAGCCTTGCCACGCCCGGTACCCTGCCAACGCCACCAGCGCCAGGAGGACTCCGGCCAGGAAGAGCGTGACCGCTTCGGCCGGAAAAGAGAATGCCAGGGCCGCCATCAGCCGCGCTTATCCGCCAACGGGAGCCGCCTGAAACGCCTTGTTCCAGTCCTTCAGGAACTGCTCCAGCCCTTTATCGGTCAGCGGGTGGTTAAAGAGCATATCCAAAACCTTGAAGGGCATGGTGGCGATGTGCGAGCCCGCCAGCGCCGCCTGGGATACGTGCGTTGGCGAGCGCAGCGAGGCCGCCAGAATCTGCGTCTTGTAGCCGTAGTTCTTGTAGATCTGCACGATGTCCTTAATCAGGTCCATGCCGGTCCAACTGATGTCGTCGATCCGTCCCACGAACGGGCTGATGATATACGCACCCGCCTTGGCGGCGATCAGGGCCTGGTTGGCGGAGAAGCACAGCGTCACGTTGACGCGGATGCCTTCCGAAGCCAGGGCCTTGGTGGCCATGATGCCGTCCCGCGTTAGCGGGCACTTGACAACCACGTTACGGTGGATCTTGGTGAGCACCTTGCCCTCGCGGATCATATCGCGCGAAGTGGTCGCCACCACCTCCGCGCTGATATCGCCGTCGATAATCCCGCAGATCTCGCGGATGTGCTCTTCGAGAGGCTTCCCTTCCTTGGCGATCAGCGAAGGATTGGTGGTGACGCCATCGACGATTCCCCAAGCTGCGCCCTGCCGCAGCTCGTCCAGATTCGCCGTGTCGAGAAAGAATTTCATCTTTTGGTCCCTCCAGCTCAACCTCAGTTTACCAAGGCTGCAAGTTCACCACCGGCGGCAGAGACCGCCGGCGGCAGCAAGAACACCGGCCTCAGGCATCCTTAAGCCATGCTAAATCCAGGATTCAGCGGGCTCGCGCTTGACACCCAACTGCGCCGGATCATAGCTTGAAAAGTTACCGTCCTTTTGACAATCGCACGCGAGGCTCACGAAAGAACATCCGCATGGGGCAATCCTGGAAGATTCCGCAGCAGGGAGCGCTGGACCTGGTTTCGCTCGGCGCTTTGGTCCACCGGCTCGACCCGGGCATCATTCCGTTCCGCAAGGCCGCGGAGTGCCGCATTCACGTCAGCGGCGGCGAATTCAACGTGGCGGCGAACCTGGCCGACTGTTTTCGGCAGCACACCGCCATCGTCAGCGCCATGGCCGATTATCCGATCGGCGATCTGATCGCGGAGCGCGTCCGCGCCATGGGCGTCAAGCCTTTTTACAGGCACTTCGCGCACGATGGCGTCACCGGTCCCAACATGGCCACCGTGTTCAGCGACCGCGGCTGCGGCGTCCGCGCCCCGGTGGTCTTCTACAACCGCGCCAATGAGGCGGCGGCCCTCCTGAAGCCGGGCGATTTCAACTGGAACGAAGTTTTTTCGGGCGGCGTGCGCTGGTTTCATTCGGGCGGCATCTTCGCCGCCCTCTCCCCCACCACAGCAGAGCTGGTGATCGAAGGCATGCAGGCGGCCAAGGCGGCCGGCGCCATCGTCAGCTTCGACCTCAACTATCGCCAGAAGCTCTGGAACATTTCGGGCGGCGAAGCGCGCGCCGGCGAAGTGCTGGGCCGCATCGTCAAGAACGTCGACGTGCTGGTGGGCAATGAGGAGGATTTGCAAAAGGGGCTGGGAATCGCCGGTCCCGAAGTGGCCGCCAAATCCAAGCTGGATCCTTCGGCGTTCGTGAAAATGATCGAGCAGGCGGTAGCCAAGCATCCGCAGATTCAGGTGGTGGCGACCACGCTGCGCGAGGTGCACTCCACCAACCGCCATAGTTGGAGCGCGGTGGCGTGGGTCAACGGCGAGGTTTACAATGCGCCTGTAGCCGAGTTGGATGTCTATGACCGCGTCGGCGGCGGCGACGGTTTCGCCGCCGGCTTCTTCTATGGTCTGCTCACCGGCGCGGAGCCGGCCGAGGCCGTCAAACTGGGCTGGGCCCATGGTGCGCTGCTCACCACGTTTCCCGGCGACACCACCATGGCCACGCTCGACCAGGTGCAGGCGCTGGCCCGCGGCGCCGGAGCGCGCATCCAACGCTAAATGACTTCACACGATCTCACGGGCAGACGTGGCGCACGCACTCCTGCGTGCCGCGTCGGCACTTTTGCCGACGCCCGGTGTCCCGAGGCGCACAAACCAGTCATGAAATCATCAGTTCAATCGCCGGCGACCGCTCCCTTCGGTCGCGGCTCTGAACGATCGGAGCCGCGACCGCAGGGAGCGGTTGGTGCCGAGAATCGGAGCCGCGACCGTAGGGAGCGGTGGGTACCGTTATTACGAAACAGGTTCTAGGGAGTGAATCATGGCACTCAATAACGTGATGGATTTGACCGGCCGCGTCGCGGTGGTGATGGGCGGCACGTCCGGGCTGGGGCGGGTGCTCGCCGCCAGCATGGCCCGCGCGGGCGCGGACCTGGTCCCGACCGGCCGCCGCGAGGCTCTGGTGGAAGAGGCTTGCGCCGACATCGAACGCGCCGGCAGAAAGACTCTGCGCCGCGCCTGTGATGTCGGCTCCCGCGAATCGGTGGATGGCTTCCGCGACGCCGTGCTGGCCGCGTTCGGACGCGTGGATGTGCTCGTCAACGCGGCCGGCCAGATCTTCCGCAAGCCCACCATCGACATCACCGAAGCCGAGTGGAACAACCTCATGAACGTGAACCTGACGGGCATGCTGCGCGCCTGCCAGTCCTTTTACCCAACGCTCAAGGCCGGCGGGCGGGGCCGCATCGTCAACATCGCGTCGCTCAATTCGTTTGTTTCCCTGGTGCAAGTGACGGCCTACGCCGCTTCCAAGGCGGCCGTGCTGGCGCTCACCCGCAGCCTCGCGGTGGAGTGGGCCAAGGACGGCATCAACGTCAATGCCATCGCACCCGGCGTATTCCGCACCGACCTGAACGCCGCCCTGCTGGATGGCACCGAGCGCGGCAAGGAATTGCGCATGCGAACCCCTATGGGCCGCTTCGGCAAATCCGAAGAACTGGTCGGCGCCGCCATCCTGCTAGCCTCTGACGCCGCCAGCTTCATCACCGGGCAATGCATCGCCGTCGACGGCGGCTTCCTGGCGTCGGGAGTCAACCAGTAAGACGCCGCCGGCGGTGGTCAGCCGCTACGGGGTGCCCGCCGGTTTCGCCGCGGGCTTGGCCGCTGCGGGCTTCGCCTTGGGCGCCCAGAAGTCCGGGTCGGCGGTGAGGAATTCCTTCGGCGGATTACTAATCTTCGGGTTGATCGCGAACAGCGCGCTTTCGGAGCTGGCGATCGCCTCCGCCTGCAGCTTGCGGTACTGATCTAACGACGCGCCGAAGGCGTCCGCCATGCTCATGGGTGACGGCCCCGGGTCCAGGGTCTTGAGAGAATCCATGGCGCTGAATATCAGATAGGTTCCGGCTGGCGCGCCGGAGCTCACGCTGAACACCACCCGCCGCTGCTTGCTGCCGCTCTTTTCAAACGCCGCGTTCACCATCTTCCGCAACGACTCGAAGTCGACGGCATGGCCCGGACGCACATGGACCGTGTTGATGCTGAAAAACCGCGCCTTGATCAGGCTCGATGGCACCGGCAGGTAGCTCAGGTCTTTTTGATAGGTGGCGATCAGCTGGCGCTCGCCGGTACGCAATTCTCCATCCTGGACATCCAGTTGGTCGAGCGTGGACTTCAACGGCTCGACTCCGGTTGTGTGGATGGCCTTTTCCAGCGACTCCCAGGAGTCGTGGCTCTCCAGGAACCAGGCTTGGGTGGTCCCGGAGATACTCACCAGGCCAAGATAGGTGGGGTAAGTGCTCTTGGAGAAAGCACGGACGTACGCCGACTCCACTCTTTCGTGGGCTAAGGTCTTGCCGGACTTAATATCTTCGCGGAAGATCCGCAATATGTGAGGCGGCTCCGGTGATTGTGCCTGAATAAGCGAGACTCCCGACAGCAAGAGACCCGCCGCTAGAACGCATTTCATCTTCTTATCCCCTCTTACGTTTGGATTTCCGGGGTTTGTGTTTCGCTCCCCGGCGCGGGCCCAAGTATACACCCTCGGTCTTCCGTTGGGGCCCTTTTGGCAGAGATTTCTTGAGGGGGCGCGGTTATTCGCCAGGAATCACTCGTTAGCCTGTGAGTACTGGGCTGTGGGGGCCGTCAGCCTGCAAAGCAACGGAGCCGAGTTACCGGACCGAAGAGGCGGCTCTTGCGTGCGGGCACCCACGAGGGGTAAGAAAATAGTCACGGATGAGCATCGAAAAACACCGGCGGCAAAGACAAAGACCGCCGGCGCTACGACCCTGCGTTCCTTCTTAGCGCCGGCGGTTTTTGCCGGTTCCTTTCCGTGTTCCTCCAAGGCTAAAACGACTCGTCTACACGTCGTAGTACAAGGCGAATT
>Ga0209415_10001676_pt1 | contig 42147 bp, 41 predicted proteins | sample PeaSoiSIISIP2007_FD_187696 | JGI IMG/M metagenome (GOLD analysis project Ga0209415, IMG submission 187696) | Peat soil microbial communities from Weissenstadt, Germany - SII-SIP-2007 (SPAdes) (version 2) | ecosystem: Environmental > Terrestrial > Soil > Wetlands > Peat | place: Germany...
CCGCGCTCGGGGATCGCCGAGCCGTCGGTGTTCATTTTTCCGTACGGCATCCTGGTGAACCAGGAAGGGCGGCGCTTTACCGACGAAGCGCCGGGCACGGTCGATGCGCACTACGAGCGCGTCACGCGCCAGATCTACAACCAGACCAGCGGCATCGCCTACGCGGTGCTCGACAAGCGGCATACCGAGATTCCGAACTACCGGCTCGGCGTGCGTTCGGACCAGCCGCCGATCGAGGCTACAACGGTGCGCGAGCTCGCGCCCAGGCTCGGCATCGCGCCGGATGTGCTCGACGAAACCGTTGCGGGGTACAACAAGGCGTGCCGGCCGGGGGAATTCAAGCCGCTGGTGCTGGACGGTCTCACGACGCAGGGGCTCACGCCGCGCAAGTCGAACTGGGCGCACGCGCTGGACCAGCCGCCGTATTACGCGTATCCGGTGATTTCATCGAACGTGTTCACTTTCGGCGGGCTCAAGGTCGATCCGCTGGCGCGCGTGCTGAACCGGAATGGCGATCCGATACGCGGGCTGTACGCGGCCGGCGAGATCATCGGCACCTACTACGGCAACTACACCGGCGCGACCTCGGTGCTGAAAGGCGCCGTGTTCGGGCGCATCGCCGGCCGCGACGCGGCGGCGCTGAAATGAACGCGACGAGGACCGCACCCATGAACCCTGCCGTCAGGCTTTTGTGCGCAGCGGGCGCCTGCATGCTCGCGGTTTCACTGGCTGCCGCGCAAAGCTATCCGACCAAACCGATCCGCTTCGTGGTCGGCTTCCCGGCTGGCGGCGCGACCGATGTGGTTGCGCGCGCAATAAGCCAGCCGCTTGCCGAGGCGCTGGGGCAGCAGGTGATCGTCGACAATCGCGCCGGCGCGGCGAGCAATATCGGCGCAGAGATCGTCGCGAGCTCGCCCAAGGACGGCTATACGATATTCATGGGCACCGTATCGACCGCCATCAACCCGACCCTCTACAAAAAGCTTCCGTACGACGCGTTGAAAGACTTCGCCGCGGTGAGCCAGGTGAGCGACACGCCGTTCATGTTCGCGACGCACCCTTCGCTGCCGGTGAAAACCGTGAAGGAGTTCATCGCGCTCGCGAAGGCGCGGCCGGGGCAGCTCAATTACGGCTCGGCTGGCAACGGCTCTGGCGGCCATCTGTTCACGGTGATGTTCGCTAGCATGGCCGGCGTCGATCTCCTGCACGTGCCGTACCGGGGCGCGTCGTTCGCGATCACTTCGGTGCTGAGCGGCGAGACCATCTTCTTCTTCGACAACATCGTCACCACGCTGCCGCTCGCGCGGGCCGGCAAGCTGCGCGCGCTCGCGGTGACCACGATCAAGCGCTCGGCGGCCGCGCCGGATATCCCGACCATCGCCGAGTCCGGCGTTCCCGGCTACGATGCCAATGCGTGGTTCGGCGTGTTCGCGCCGGCCGGCACGCCGCCGGCCGTGATCGGCCGCCTGCACGCCGAGATCGGCAAGATCGTCAGGGTTCCGCAAATCCGCGACCGCTTCCTCGCGCTCGGCGCCGAGCCGGTCGGCAGCGCGCCCGAGCAGTTCGCGGCGTTCTACCGCAACGAAGTCGCGAAGTGGGCGAAGGTGGTCAAGGCGTCCGGCGCGCAGATCGATTGAGCGGCGCGGCGCAGGAACTCGAGGAAACGCAGCGATGAGTATCCGCATCTGGCACCAGAGCTTTACCGTGCTCGGCAAGCTGCCCGCGTACGCGGACGCGCTTGCCGCGCATTTCAAAAAAGTCGCGGGTCCCGGCACCGAAGTCGTGCTGCACGGCATGCACGATGAGACCTACCGCACGAACTATCCGGGCACCGACATCCGGCACGCATACATGCAGTATCTGCACGGCCAGCAGTTCGTGTTGGGCGGCATCGCCGCGGAAGAGCAGGGGTACGACGCCTACGCGATCATGACGCTGCCGGAGCCGGCGCTGCACGAGACGCGCAGCCTCATCGACATCCCGGTGGTCGCCTACGGCGAGAGCTCGATGCTGACCGCGACGATGCTCGGCGAGCGCATGGGAGTGCTGATGTTCATCGAGGAGATGACGCCGCAGATCGAGGAGAACGCGCGGCGCATGGGCCTCGCCGGCCGCTTCGGCGGCGCCCGCTACGTGGGTTTCGGGTTCAACGACGTGCTCGCGGGGTACAGCAATCCGGCGGCGCTGTTCGAGAAGTTCCACGCCGCGGCGCGCGCGATGATCCGCGAAGGCGTCGATGTGATCATTCCCGGCGAGGCACCGCTGTGCGTGCTGCTCGCGCGCGAGGGCGTCAGGCGCGTCGACAACGTGCCCGTGCTGGACGCGCTCGGCGCGACGATCAAGATGGCGGAAGCGATGGTCGATCTCAAGCGCACATGCGGAGTCAGCCCGGCGCGTAACGGCTACTTCACGGCCAAGCCGCCGCGCGAACGCGTCAACGAATTGATCGCGCTTTACGGCATGGACCACCTGCGGCCGAAATCGGGCAAGCGCTAGCCGGAGATTGCGATGCGACTCGCGGGCAGGGCGGCGATCATCACCGGCGCGGGCGGCGGCATCGGCGGCGCGGTGGCGCGGGCTTTTGCGGCTGAAGGTGCCGACCTGTGTCTCGCCGATCTGAAAGCGGCGCCGCAACTGGCGACCGAGCTCGCCGCGCACGGCCGCAGGGTGATCGACGTGCCGACCGACGTCACGCAGCAAGCGGCGGTGAAGGCGCTGGCGCGCGCCACCATCGATGCGTTCGGCAAGGTCGACATTCTGGTGAACGTGGCGGGAACAGTGTCGTTCGGCGCGGCGGAATCGCTGGCGGCGGACGAGTGGGACCGCGTGCTTGCGGTAAATCTCAAAGGGACGTTCCTCGCCTGCCAGGCGGTGATAGAGGTCATGCGCAGGCAAAAATACGGCCGCATCGTCAACATCGGCTCGATACTCGCCAAGAACGGCGGCAATGCGCGGCCGTGGCTCGACCGCGGCGAGCAGACCAATGCCGCCAATGTTGCGTACGGTGCATCAAAGGCGGGCGTGCACGCGCTGACGCTTTTTCTCGCGCGCGAGCTCGCGGCCGATGGCATCACCGTCAACGCGGTCGCGCCCGGGCCGATCGAATCTGCAATGACGCGGAATTTCCCGGAGCGGCTGCGCAGCCTGATTCCGGCGGGACGCAAGGGCAGCGCGGACGAAGTCGCGCAGGCGTGCGTATTCCTCGCGACCGAATCTTCGGGCTACATCACGGCCGAGATCCTCGACGTGAACGGCGGCATGTGGGGGGATTGATTCATCCGCAGCGCCTTGCGCGCTGCGCTAATAAATTTTGCCCCATCCCCATCCCGGCCTTCCCCTTGAAGGGGGAGGAGTCATCAGATTTCTTAGGAGACGTAGATGAAGCTCTGGTATCAAAGCATGTCGCGCCAGAAGGCGTGGGGTTCGTACAACAAGGTGCTGCGCAGGATCCTCGACGAGATCAAGGATCCCGGCACCGAGATCGAGGTGCACGGCATCACCAAGATCGGCGGCCTCGCCGACCAGTACCGCTACCTCGAATACCTCGAGAACGGCGAGGTGATGAAAAACGTGGCGACGGCGATGAAGCGCGGGTTCGATGCGTTCCTGATCGGCAACATCGGCGACCCCGGCATCCGCGAGTGCCGCGAGATCGCGAACATCCCGGTGCTCGGCCTGTGCGAGACTTCGCTGCACCTCGCGTGCATGATGGGCGCGAATTTCTCGCTCGTGACGATCAACGAGAAATTCACGCCGCGGATCGTCGAGAACGTCACCCGTTACCAGCTCCAGCACCGGCTGGCGGCCGTCAACCGCATGAAGATCGACCGCATCAACGATCTCGACGCGGGATTCACCGACAAGAAGGCGCGCGACCGGATCATCACCCAGTTTCTCAAGGCGGCCGACGCGAACGTCGAGCAGGGCGCGGAGGTCGTGATCGCCGCGGGCGGCGTGGTGATGGCGCTGCTCGCCGACGCCGGCGTGCACGAAGCGTCGAAAGGCGCGCCGATCCTGAACGGCATCACGGCGCTCGTCAAAATGGGCGAGATGGCGGTCAAGCTCGACCGCATCATGGGCGGCAAATTCACCAGCAAGCGGCTCGCGTACGCGCCGCCGGGCGCCGACCAGATCGACGAGATCCGCAAGTATTACGGCAACGTCTATCCGACGGTGAAATCGAAGCGCAGGAAATGAGGTGCAAAGCGATGCCATGCCGGCCCGCAGCCGCCGCGATGCTGTGTGCGATCAGTTGCGCCGCGGCAAATGCCGCCGCCAGCAGCGCGGCCGACGTCTTTCCGGCAAAACCGATCCGGCTCATTGTTCCATTTGCCCCCGGCGGCGGGACCGATCTGATCGCGCGCACGATCAGCCCGCCGCTCACCGCCGCGGTGGGACAGCCGGTGGTCGTCGACAATCGCGCCGGCGCGGGCGGCGTGATCGGCGCGGACCTGGTTGCCAAAGCGCCGCCGGACGGCTACACGCTGATGATGGGAACGCCGGGGCCGCTCACGATCAATCCCAATCTGCTGGCGAAGGTTCCCTACCGTCTCGGCGATTTCGCGCCGGTCACGCTCGCGACGATCAGCCCGTTCGTGCTGGTCGTGAATGCGAACCTGCCCGTTGCATCGGTGAAAGAACTCATCGCGCTTGCGAAAGCAAGGCCCGGCGCGCTCAACTACGGGTCGGCCGGCAACGGCTCGGTCGCGCATCTCGCGACCGAGCAGTTCAAGGCGCTCGCCGGCGTCGACATCACGCACGTGCCGTACAAGGGCAGCAGCCAGTCGGTGACCGATCTCATCGGCGGGCAGGTGCAGATCGTGATCGAAAACCTGCCGACCGTTTTGCCGCACATCCGCTCGGGCCGGCTGATAGCGCTCGCGGTCGGCACGCGCAAGCGTTCCGCGCTGCTGCCCGACGTACCGACGATGGTCGAAGCGGGCGTCGCGGGCTACGAGGCAAGCACGGCCTCGGGTGTGCTCGCGCCCGCGAAGACCCCGCGCGAGATCGTCGTGCGGCTCAATCGCGATCTGGTGGCGATTCTGCAGGCGCCGGAAATCAGGGAGCGGTTCGCCGCGCAGGGCCTCGAGGCAGTCGGCAGCACGCGCGAGCAGTACGCGGAGCACCTGCGCGCGGAGTTCGCGCAGAACGCCAAAGTGATCAAAGCGGCCGGCATAAAGATTGAATAGCGGGAGGCGAGAGGAGTGAGGCGTGAGGAGAGAGTCATGAGGAGCTGTTGCCGTAAAACCACCGCGGCCGCGTTGATCGTGCTCGCAGCTGCCGCCAACGTGTCGACGGCGCAGACGTACCCGAACCGGCCGGTGCGATTCATCGTGCCGTACTCGGCCGGCGGCGGCGTCGACATCGTCACGCGCACGCTCGCGCAGAAGCTTACCGAGCTGTTCAACCAGTCGTTCGTGGTCGAAAACCGGCCCGGCGGCAGCACCAACATCGGCTCGGAGGCGGTCGCCAGGGCCGCGCCGGATGGCTACATGCTGCTCATGGGGTCGCCCGCGAACGCGGTCAACGGGAGCCTGTTCGCGAAGCTGCCGTACGACACACTGCGCGACTTTGCGCCGGTCTCGCTCGTCGGCTACGGACCGCTTGTCTTGGTGGTTCATCCATCGGTGCCCGCGCGCTCGGTGAAGGACCTGATCGCGCTGTGCAAATCCAGGCCCGGGCAGTTGAGCTACGCCTCCGGCGGCAACGGCTCGTCGCAGCACCTCGCCGGGGAAATGCTGAAAGTCATGACCAGGGTCGACATCGTGCACGTTCCGTATAAAGGCGCGGCCCCGGCGCTCGTCGACCTGATCGGCGGTCAGATCGCGTTCATGTTCAACAACACGCTGGAAGTGCTGCCGTACGTGAAGACCGCCAGACTGAGAGCGCTCGCGGTAGCGAGCGCGAAGCGCGCGGCGGTGTTGCCGGATGTGCCGACGTTCGCGGAATCCGGGCTGCCGGGATTTGAGGCGACCGTGTGGTGGGGCGTCCTCGCGCCGGCGGCGACCCCCAAAGACGTGATCGCCAGGCTCAACGGCGAGATCGTGCGGGCGCTGCGCGCACCGGAGGTGAAGGAAAGGTTCACGACGCTGGGCGCGGAAGCGACCGGCAGCACGCCCGAGCAGTTCGGGGAATTCCTGAAGAGCGAGACCGCAAAGTGGGCGAACGTGATCAAGACGTCCGGCATCCGCGCGGACTGACCCGCGCACCTGCACGGGCCGTCGGTGTGCAATAATCCGGCCACGAACGTCAGTCAAGCGCGCACGCAGAGCGCGCCCTCCAGAGGAGAACCAATTCATGGCTAGCAAAGGCCGCCAGTTCAAGGATTTGATGAACGCGCCCGAAATCCTCGTCCAGCCCGGCATCTACGACGGCTATACGGCCCGGCTCGTCGAGCGCGCGGGCTTCAAGGCGGGGTCGATTTCCGGCGCGGGCGTGTCCGAAAGCCGCATGGGCTGGGTGGACCGCGGCGTCATGACGTTCGACGAAAACCTCGCGAACGCGCGGCGGCTCGCGGACTGCACCGACAAGATATTGCTGCGCGCCGACGCCGACACCGGCTACGGCAACGCGATGACCGTCCATTTCGTGGTGCGCGCGTTCGAGAAGGCCGGCATGGCGGCGCTCATGTTCGAGGACCAGGTGTGGCCCAAGCGCTGCGGCCACATGGCGGGCAAATCGTGCATCCCCGCCGAGGAGATGGTGCAGAAGGTCAAGGCCGCGGTGGACGCGCGGCGCGATCCCGATTTTGTGATCGTATCGCGCACCGACGCGGCCGGTCCGCTCGGCGTGGACGAGGCGATCCGCCGGCTCAACCTCTATGCCGAGGCCGGCGCCGACATCATGTACGCGGACGCGCTGCTGTCGAAGGAGGACATCGCGAAGGTCGCGAAGGGCGTGCCCAAACCGCTCATCGTCAACATGGGGCTCGGCATGCGCTCGCGCAAAACCACGCCGCTCATGTCGCCGAAGGAGCTGCAGGACCTGGGAGTCGCCGGCGTGAGCTACCCGCGGCTGCTGTCGACAGCGGCATTGAAGGGCATGATGAACGCGCTGGCGGTGTTCAAGGAAGAAATCGTCGAGAAGAACAAAGTGATCGACCGCCCGGACCTGCTCGTGTCGTTCGACGAGTTGAACGACCTGATGGGCATGAAGCAACTGGACGAGCTGGAGCGCAAGTTTGCTTCCTAGAATCTGACCCGAGAGCATAGCCGCCGATAAACGCCGATAGAAAATCGAAAACTGCGAAAGTCCTTGTGTGCCCTGTGTCCTTTGTCGTCGATGTATACGAGTCTTGTTTTTGAATTTATCTGCGTTTATCTGCGTTCATCGGCGGTTACAATCGTCTTTGAAGTGTCTGGGAGTCGTTTATGGGCATGACGATCGCGGAAAAAATCCTCGCGAAGAAAGGCGGGCTGAAGAAAGTCGGGCCGGGCGATCTGGTCACGGTCGAGGTCGACACCGTGATCCTGTTCGACAACAACTTCATGACCAACCGCTGGCGCGAAATCCTGAAGGTCAAGGACCCGGACAGCCTGATCGTCGTGTTCGATCACCGCGTTCCGGCGGCCACCCAGGCAAGCGCGGTCGCGCAGAAGATCGGCCGCGAGTTCGTCGCGAAGTTCGGCGTCAAGCGCTTTCACGACGTCGGCTACTCTCAAGGCATCTCGCACCAGCTCGTCGCCGACCACGGCTACGGATTGCCCGGCAGCGTACTCCTGTGCAGCGATTCGCACACCTGCAGCGCGGGCGTGTTCAACTGCGTCGCGCGCGGCGTCGGCCAGCCCGACATCGTCTACGCGGCGGTCAAGAACGAAACGTGGTTCCGCGTCGGCGAGACGGTGCGCTACGAGCTCGAAGGCAAGCTGCCGCGCGCGGTGACGACCAAGGACGCGTTCCTGCAGATCGCGGGCAGGCACGGCGATCACGCGACGATGAACGTCGAGTACGGCGGGCCGGGGATCAAGGACCTCGGCATTAACGCGCGCAAGACGCTCACCACGATGTCGGCCGAGCTGTCGGCGGAATTCGCGACCTTCGAGCCCGACGACGTCATGCTCGAATGGGTGCGCGCGCGCAACCCGGCGCCGTTCGAGCCCGTTTATCCCGATCGCGACGCAAAGTATGCGGCGGTGCGCAAGGTTGATCTGAGCAGGCTCGAGCCGCTGGTGGCGTTTCCCGACAGCGTGATCGAGAACTCGTATCCGATCGCCAAGGCGGCGGGCACGGCGATCGACCAGGCGTTCGTCGGCTCGTGCGCGAACGGCACGCTCGACGACCTCGAGCTCGCGGCGCAGGTGGTCGCGGGCCGGCGCGTGTCGCCGAAGGTGCGCTTCATCGTGACGCCAGGCTCGCAGACGATCTACCGCGAGGCGGTCAGGCTCGGCGTGATCGCGACGCTCCTAGACGCCGGCGCCGTCGTCACGTCCTCGACCTGCGGCGCGTGCGGCGGCGGGCACATGGGGCTGCTCGGCCCGGACGAGACGTGCATCACCTCGACGACGCGCAACTTCAAGGGCCGCATGGGCGATCCGAGCGCGAAAATCTACATGGGCTCGTCCGCCACCGTCGCGGCGTCGGCCATCACGGGCGTGATCACCGATCCGCGCGAATTCCTGAATTGAATGAAACCGCCGATGAACGCAGATAAGATCAAGAACCAACGGACAGGATATAAATGACTCACTGTATGAATCGTCTTGGTCTGTGATTCTGTTAAATCCTGTTTGTTTTCTCGTGTCCGGGTTTTCGTTTTGCATCGGCGTTCATCGGCGGTTACGCTTTGGGGTTAACATGAAGTTCAAAGCACGGGTCTGGAAATTCGGCGACAATATAAATACGGACCTCATCCTGCCGGTCACGGCGTTCTACCTGTCGCCGGACGAGCAGGCGCGCTACGTGTTCAAGGCGAACCGCCCCGGGTGGGTCGATCAGGTCAAGCCGGGCGATATCATCGTCGGCGGCAGGAATTTCGGCATGGGCTCAAGCCGTCCCGCCGCTCGTTCGCTGAAAAACCTGGGACTGGGCTGCCTCGTCGCGCATTCGATCAACGGGCTTTTCTTCCGCAACTGCGTCAACTTTGCATTTCCTGCGCTCGAATGCCCGAACGTGTTCGATGCATTCAATGAAGGCGACGTCGCGGAAGTCGATTTCGACGCCGCCACCGTGCGCAACGCGACGAGCGGCAAGACACTTCCCGCGGTCGCGCTGCCGCCGAAACTCCTCGACCTGCTCAAGGCCGGCGGAATCTACCCGCTGCTGGAGAAGGAAGGCCTGATCGGCCCCAGGACCGCGACGTCGGGCTGATTCAAAGCGGCGGCCGGAGTTACAGGAGTCCGCACACTTCGGCTAATTACCGCCGCTTGCTCCTGCCAGGCCACGGAAGTTCACCAGTGAGTTCTGCGAGGCCCTCATCATCGACGACCCGCGTGCCGAACCTATCAGGTTCCGCCCTAGGCAATTCGTCGTCTTGGAACCATAGCAGCGAGACCGTCGTGTCAAATCGGTGGTACCCGCCACTACGCCAAGGCCATGGGACTACGTGGCAAGACCGACCGCGTCGATGCGCAGCTCATCGCCCATGAACACGCACGCTTGCACCCGTGGCTACCTTCTACCCGTGAACAGTATCAGCTCGATCGACTGCTCAGACGACGCGCCAAGCTCAGTCAGATCCGAGCGGCACTGACTCAATCGGTCAAGGGACTAGATGACTTCGCACCACAGATCAAGGCGCTTGTGGCAAAGCTCAACGCCTTGATCGAATGCATCGATACCAGGCTGCGTACACTTACTGAGTCCTCGGCGCAGCGCCGTGAAGGCTACGCGCGACTGCGGCGCATCGTGGGCGTCGGCCCCATCGTCGGCAGTGGCGTACTCAACAGCTTGCAGCGCCTGACCTTCGCCAAAGCAGACTCCTTCGTGGCCTTCTGCGGACTGGACCCGCGTCCCGATGATTCGGGGCGCCACCGGGGACGGCGGCGCTTATCCAAACGCGGGCCCAGCGAGCTGCGCCGGCTGCTGTATAACGCCGCGCTGTCGGCTTCGCGGACCAAGACGTGGAAACCGCTTTATGAGCGCGAACTCGCCAAAGGATGGTCGCGCACCGAAGCCGTGGTGATTCTCGCGCGGCGAATCGCCCGTACCGCGTGGTCGGTCTACACTCACAAGTCCAATTTCGACCCGCAGCGTATCACTCTAGCGTTGACTTGAACCATAGAATCTAATTGCATGATCAAGCCTTCAACCAGTTTTGCACGGTGAGCCCGGGTACGCGATGAAACTCGCGCTCGTTGTTGGTCACGAGCGTCGCACCGATGTGCCTGGCGTGCGCCGCGATCAGTAAATCGTAAGGACCGATCGGTTTGCCCCCTGACAGCAAAGCCGCTTTAATCTCTCCGAAGTCCTGAGCTGCGCCGGCCGGGAAATCATCAACCTGGAGAAATTCGAGCAGGCCATCCAGGGCCGTCTTGTTTTCCGTCCGAAATTTCCCCCGCTCTATTCCAAATCTCAGCTCTGCGAGCGTGATCGCCGATAACCGGACTTCGCCGGGCGAACGGCCGGATATCCGGCGCGCAATCTTCTCGAAACCCGGTTTGCGGTTCGTGAAGTACACCAGGATATTGGTGTCCAGCATCCAGATCATGACCACTTCCGCTTTTGGTCTTTCGGCTGGCGCCGTTCGAACTTGCCCTTGAACTGGCTGACCACGGCCATGACCCGCTCGTATGTGATCTTCCTGGGGAGCAGCAACACGCCTGCGCCCGAACGCTTGATCAGCACCTCGTTATCGTCAAACCGGAACTCCTTGGGCAGCCGTACCGCCTGGCTGTTGCCGTGCTTGAACACCTTGGCTGTCTTCATCGGCTTCTCCGTAGAATAGATACGGACAGTATATACGGCCAGACCGCCGGGTTCAACGGGGTAACCGGCAAATTAATACTCGGATCTCAGGGGCGGCCCTGTCGTTCTATCGCTTGTTTTCCTTTGCGGCCTTCGCGTCCTTTGCGGCGAGGCTTTAATCGAGCCAGCGCGACGCGGCCTGCTCCGCGAGCGCAAACGCCTGAGTGCCGGCGCCGACGACGCCGGAGTAGCGCGAGAAGAACAGGTAGCCGTCGACCGGCGCGAGCATTTCCTCGAGCACGTCGTAGCTGTAGATATCGACGACTTCGCCGAGCTTGGCCCCGCGCTTGATCAGCTTGCCGAGGTCGTCGGCGCGCTCGTAGTTCGATACCAGGTAGCCGCTGTTCTTCGGCCGGATTTCGTGGCGCGCCTTCTGGTCGAAAGCGAGCTGGCGCGGCGGTTTCGCTTTTCCTTCCAGCATGCCGAGATGCGCCATGATGCCGCGCAAGCCGGCGATCGCCTGCTTTGTATATAGCGCGGTGTTCTCGGGACCCAGGTACGAGCCGCCCATTTCCGGGTTCGCGGCCGGCAGGTTGCGTTTCGTGTTGACGTAATGCGACGCGGTGCCGGTCAGGTCGTTCTCGTGCACGAACGGCATGCCGAATGCACGCGCGAGCGCGAGGCTTTGTTTTTTTACGTCATCCGGCGCTTTCACGTTGTAATCGACGCGCGCCTGCAGCCGGCCGCCGCTGCCTCCCGAATGGAAGTCGATGAACGCATCGGCGTGGTCGAGCACGTTCGCGGTGATCGCCGCCGCGATCATCTGCGTCGTGTTGCCGCGCGCATTGCCGGGGAAAACCTCGAACAAGTCGGTGCGGCCGTGCTGCTCGGGCGTCAGGCGCCCGAACCCCGCGGTCGCCATCGGATTGGCGACAGAGATGATCGCGAGCCGCCCCTTGAGCCGCGAGGTGTCGAGCTCGGCGATCAGCTTGCGAATCGCGGTCGTCGGCAGGAACTCGTCGCCATGCACGTTGGTGATGATGCCGAGCGTCGGCCCGGCACTTTTCCCCGTGACGACATGCAGCGGCAGCGTCAATGGCGCGCCGTTCAGCATCGTCGTCACCGGCAGCCGCGTGAACCAGCGGCCTTCCTTTTGCTTCGCCCACAGCGGGGTTTTGGCGGCAGTCATTGAAAATTGTCTCAAGAACTAAAACATGATGGACCCGCCGATAAACGCAGATGAACGCGGATAAGATCCAAACACAAAACATTAACTATAGTGATCAGCAAGAATTCTGCATTTTGATGACGATTCTTTCTCTGTGCCCTCTGTGGCTCGATTTTTATTTTCATCGGCGTCAATCGGCGTTCATCGGCGGTTAATCCTCAGGTTTCAATTCGGGAAGCGAAACACCAACGCCGGCTCTTCCGAGCGGTCGCGCGGCTTGCGGATGCGCTCGGCCATCGCCAGTGCGAACGGCGCTGTTTCAAGCAGGATCGCGGTCTGACGATCGTTGAGCTTGAGTCCCGCGCGAGCGGCCGTGCGCAGCACGAAGTCGCGCGTCGCGGCAGGCATGTCCGCGGCGACAGGCTCGTTGCCCTTTGGCACGAGCTTCGGCTGCGGCGCGCCGGCAACGAGCTGCGGATGGCGCGCGTGCCAATCGGTCGCGAGCTGGTACGCGTGGCCGACGCGCAGCACGGTCGCCTCGTCGAACGGCCGCCCGATCACCTGCATGCCCAACGGCAAATCGCCGTTCGTTCCTCCTTGCAGCCCGCCGCTGAAACCGTTGGGCAGCTCGAGCGAGGGGCCGCCGGTCACGTTGGACGGCGTGAAGACGTTCGTTTTCTGCCAGAAGTTCGCGGTCTTGTGCGCGTCGAGCCGCGGCGCGGGGCCGAAGCCGGCGGCGAGCAGTACGTCGTACTTCCGATACAGCGGCTGCATTTCGGCGATGATGCGGCGGTGCTCGCGGGATGCCTGCACGTAATCCGACGACTGGAACAGGCACGCCGGCAGGACGCGGCCTAGAAAATCGCGGCCGAAATCGCCGGGGCGCGACTTGAGATTGTCGTAGTGGATCGAATAGATCTCGCTTTCCGCGATCACGACCTTGGTGTCGAACGAGTCCTGCATCGGCCGCGCACGGCAGTCCTCGACGCGCGCGCCGAGCTTCCTGAACACGTCGATCGCCCCGTCCATCGCGCGCGCGAGGTCGGGATGCGCCGGCATGTCCTTTTCCCAGTAGTGGCGCAGCACGCCGATCTTCACGCCCTTGATGTCGGGACTGAGCGTACCGTGGTAATTCGGGATTTCGACCTCGATGCTGCCGGCGTCCGCGGGGTCGTAGCCGGCGATTACCTGCAGCAGGATCGCGCAGTCCTCGACCGTGCGCGCCATCGGCCCGCAGTGATCGAAGGTGAACGAGTTCGGGATCACGCCCGCACGGCTGACGAGTCCGGAGGTCGGCATGAGCCCGGCGAGTCCGCAGTACGAAGCCGGGCCGCGGATCGAGCCGCCGGTGTCGGACCCCAGCGACGCGGGAACCAGTCCCGCCGCGAGCGCGGCGCCCGAGCCGCTGCTGGATCCGCCAGTGAAATGCTCGAGGTGCCACGGGTTGCGCGACGGCGGCCACGGCAAGTCGAACGACGGCCCGCCGTGCGCGAACTCGTGCGTCTGCAGCTTGCCGAGCAGCACCGCGCCGGCGTTGGCGAGCATGCGCGTGGTGGTGGCGTCGTCGGTCGGAACGTTGTCGATGCAGACTTTGGAGCCGCCCGAGGTCAGGATGCCCGCGGTGTTGTAGATGTCCTTCAGCGCGAACGGGATGCCGTGCAGCGGGCCGCGGTAGCGGCCCGACATGATGTCGGCTTCCGCCCGCCGTGCCTGCTCGCGCGCGAAATCGGCGGTGAGGGTGATGAACGCATTGAGCTGCGGCTCGAGAGCTTCGATGCGTTTGAGGAGCGCATCGGTGTACTCGACCGGCGACAGCTTGCGCTCGCGGATCAGCAGCGCCGCTTCGGCGATGGTCAGGAAGGGCAGATCGTCCATAGTTAAGTCTGAAGCGGATGCGGCTGGGGGTTTTTGACGGGGCAAGGCATTTTACATCGTGCTAAACTAGCGCGTAACGAATTCCTGCAAGAGTTCCGCCGCGTCGCCGGCGCCCGCAACCCAAATCCAGAATCGACCACGGAGACATCGCATGTCCATGCTGACACTCAAACAAGCCAACACCATCATCGAGGGCGCGATCGCGAAGGCGCGCGAAATGAAAATAAAACCGCTCGCAGTCGTCGTGCTCGATGCGAGCGGCAACATCGTTTCGGCGCAGCGCGAAGACAACGCGAGCATGTTCCGCTTCGACATCGCGCTCGGCAAGACATGGGGTGCGGTCGCGATGGGCGCGTCGAGCCGCGCGCTCGGCAAGCGCGCCAAGGACAACCCGAACTTTTTCCTGACGCTGGCAGCGACCGCGAAGGGCAAGTTCCTGCCGCAGACCGGCGCGGCTCTCATCAAGGACGCGCAGGGCGCGATCCTCGGCGCGGCGGGCGCGAGTGGCGGCACTGGCGACGAGGACGAGGCGTGCTGCGTCGCCGGCATCGAAAAAGCCGGCCTGAAGGCCGACGCATCGGCATGAAGGCGTGAAGGGTGAAGGGAACTGCGATGACTTCTGCGACGAAAAAGAAGCAAGCGACCAAGAACGAAGGCGCGGTCAAGGCGGGCAACGGGAAATTCATTTTCCCGCTGACCAAAATGGCCGGCATGGATGCCGGCCGCGGTTATTCGACTGCGTTCGGGCCGGTGATCGAAGGCGAGCGCATGCAGGTCGGGTTGATCACCAAGACCAGGGGCACCGGCGCGCGGCCGCACCTGCATCCGAACGAGCAGTGGAACTACATCGTCAAGGGCACGCTGCGGGTGAAGATCGCCGATCAGCCCGAACAATTGTGCGGGCCGGGCACGCTCCTGTATTTTCCCGCGAACACGGTGCATTCGACGGTTGCGACCGTCGATGAAGATGTCGTGTTCTTCACGGTCAAGGATTTGACGCACGGCATACACGGCATGGCCGCCGACGGCACCATGGCGGGGCCGCATTACGATCCGGGATTCGAGAAGAAGTAAACCGCAGGAAATATTTTTGAACGGCCGCGCTCGGACCCGCGCGGCCGTTTTTGTTTGGGTCGAAGGATCATGGCAGACATGAATGCGATCAGAAAAATCGGTTTCATCGGCGTCGGCAACATGGGCAACCCGATGACGGGGCAGCTCGTGAAGAAGGGCTTCGACGTCACGGCGTACGACGTGAACGAGGCCGCGCTGCACGAGTTCGCAGCGGAGCATGGCGGCAAGACCGCCGCCATGCTCGCGGACGCGGGACGCGGCATGGACGCGGTCGTTTTCATGGTGCCGAGCGACAAAGTCGTGCGCGAGGTGCTGTTCCACGACAAGCTGGCCGATGCGCTTGAAAAGGGCGCGCTCGCGATTGACATGAGCTCATCCGACCCGCGCGGCACGGTCGCGATCGGCAAGGAGCTTGCGGGGCGTGGCATCGGCTATGTCGACGCGCCGGTGATGGGCGGCGTGATCTTCGCGAAGGACGCGACGCTCGACATCATGGTCGGCGGCGAGGCGGCGCTCGTCGAGCGCGCGATGCCGCTGTTCAGCGCGCTGGGCAGGCGGGTATACAAATGCGGCCCGCTCGGCAGCGGGCACGCGCTGAAGTCGCTGACCAATTACATCAATGCCTGCACGCTGATCAATGTGATCGAGGCGATGACCATCGGCAAAAAATTCGGCATCGATACCCAGGTGATGGTGGATGCGATCACCGCGATGTGCGCGACGCGCAATCACCCGCTGCAGAAAAAAATCGTTCCGCAGGTGCTCACCCGCAAGTACGGAACCGGGATGGCTATGCAATTCATCGCGAAAGACGTGAAGATCGCAGTCGAGACCGCGCATAGCATCGGCGCCGCGGTGCCGCTGGGAGAAAAAACCGCGGAACTGTGGGCCGCCGCGTGCGAGAAGCTCGGCGGCGGGCTCGACCAGACGGAAATCGTGCGCTACTGGGAAGAGTCGAGCGGCGTCCGGCTGACGTAGACGCATTTCCACTACGGCCGACCGGGGTAATATGGCGATATGCGATAAGACCGACCGCGGCGCGAACCGGCACAGAAACCGGTCTTGCCGCACTTGATTTTCATCGCTGTCTGCGAGAAGGACAAAAGATGAAAACGCTGCGTTGGAGCGGACGGTATTTTGCCGCAGCCGTTCTGTATGGAACCTTCGTCGCAGCGGGCGCGGCGCAGGCTGCCGATGCCGCGCAAGGTTATCCATCGCGCCCGATCCGCTTCATAGTCCCGGTTGCGCCCGGCGGCGGCACGGATTTCGCCGCGCGCCTGATCGCGCAGAAATTAAGCGATAAATGGGGCGAGACGGTCGTGACCGACAATCGCCTGGGCGCGACCGGATTGATCGGCATGGAGCTCGCCGCCAAGGCACCGCCGGACGGCTATACCGCCATCGTTTTCAATATCGGGCACCTCATGTCGGCGGCGCTTGCCAAGAACTCTGCCGTCGATACCGACAGGGATTTCGCGCCGGTTTCATTGATTTCGACCAGCACGCTCATCCTGGCGGTAAACCCTTCCGTCCCGGTGAAGAGCGTGACGGAGTTTATCGAGTACGCGAAAACCCACCCTGGGACGCTCAACTACGCGTCGGGCGGTGTCGGCGGCACGCAGCATCTCGCCATGGTGTTGCTGGAACGCGAAGCCGGCATTCAGCTTACGCACGTCCCGTACAAAGGCAGCGGCCCGGGCACGCTCGCGCTGCTGTCGGGGCAGGTGCAGGCGTTCATTACCAACATTCTGGCGCTGAATCCGTACTTCAAGACCGGGCAGTTGAGGCCGCTCGCGGTGGCGAACCCGAAGCGCAATCCGCTCGTGCCGGACGTGCCGACGTTCGCCGAAGCCGGCTATCCGAAGGTGCAGGTCAATCTGTGGCAGGGCATCATGGTGCCGGCGCATACGCCGCGCGCTATCGTGGACAAGCTTGCGCGCGCCGTTATCGAGGCGGTCCGCTCGCCCGACGCAGCCGAGCAGCTCGCGCGGCAGGGCGCCGAGCCGGCGGGGACTTCGCCGCGCGAATTCGCCGAATTTCTGCAAAACGAGCGTAGCAAATGGCTGACGCTGGCAAAGGACGCCCACATCTCGCTGGACTGAACGCGGGAAAGCCCGGCGACGGGCCGCGCAACCGGAACAATGATACGGGGCCGGGCAAGCATGCCCGGCCCCGCTGTTTTTGGCATGGGACGGCATTCCGCCGGCGCGGGAATGACGGCGAAACGGGACTTAAGAGGTAACCGCTTCCGCGCGCTTCAATCCCGGCATCGTGAAGCCGATCGCCTTCAATTCCGCCGCGAGAGATTTCGCCTGCTCGGCGGTGAGCTCGACGAGCGGCGGACGGACTTTCGCCCACGCGGGATCATCGGCATAAATCGCGATTGCCTGCTTCAGCGCCGAGATCATCACATATTTCTTGCCGAGCGTATCGCGCGTGACGTTGAGTTTCGCCTGCTGCCCGTCCGCGTCGGCGTTCTTCCATTCCCGATAAAGCTTGTGGATCGCCGCAGGATTGACGTTGGCGGTCGCCGAGATCGTGCCGACCCCGCCGTTGCGCATGCCTGCGAGCAGGAACGATTCGCTGCCGACGAACACGTCGAAGCCCTGCTTGGCGAACGCATCGAGGAAAGTCTTGGTGTTGTTCCAGTCGCCCGAGCTGTCTTTCATGCCGGCGATCGCGTTCGGATAAGCCTTGAGCAGCCGCTCGACCAGCCCGGTGGTGATGCCGACCACCGCGACCGGCGGGATATGATAGAGGTAAATCCTGAGGCGCGAATCGCCGACGCGCTGGACGACTTCGCTGAAATGCCGGTAAAGGCCTTCCTCGGTGACGCCCTTGTAATAAAAGGGCGGCAGCATCAGCACGCCCGCGCAGCCGTGCTTGACCGCGTGCGACGTGAGTTTCACCGTTTCGGTAATCGAGCAGCAGCCGGTGCCGGGCATCATGCGCGACGCGTCGAGTCCGGCAGCAATCAGCCCGTCGAGCAAAGACATGCGTTCTTCGGCCGATTGCGAATTCGCTTCGCTGTTGGTGCCGAACACCGCCAGCCCGCAGTTCTGCGACAGGAGCCACTTGCAGTGCGCGGTGAAGCGCTCCTTGTCCGGGGAGAGATCGGCTTTGAACGGGGTGACGACCGGCGACAGCACGCCGCGTATGCGTTGGGTCATGGTTTTCTCCGGAATAACTGAATTAGTGCGGAATCAGATGTAATAATACATCAGATGCAAGCCACAGAGGACACAGAGTTCACAGAGGGAAAACGAATCTATATCAACCCAGAAGATTTTGGGTTTGGCTCTACTCTGTGATCTCTGTGTTCTCTGTGGCCATGCTTTTCGCTTTTGATTTTATCTGCGTTCATCGGCGTTCATCGGCGGTTTCACCCTGTCATTCGGCGGCGCCGAAGCCATAGAGCCGCGCCGGATTGGCGACCAGTATCTTCACGCGCGTCGCGGCGTCGGGCGCCCATTCGGCGAGCAGATCGAGCAGCACCGATTCGTCGGGAAAATCTTTCTTCAGCGACGGGTGCGGCCAGTTGCTCGCCCACACCATCCGTTCGGGCGCCTGCTTGACCAATGCCATTGCGATCGCGCCGATGTCGGCGTAATGCGGCGGCCCCGCGCGCGAGCCGTGATACGGCGCGGACAATTTGACCCAGCAGCGCCCGCGGTCCACGAGCCGGAACAGCGCGCGCACGTTCTCGTTTTCGAGTGTTATCGGCGCGGTGTAGCGGCCGATGTGGTCGATCACGAAGTCGCATGGGAGCTTTGCGAGCCGCGGCGCATGCGCGGCCATTTCCGAGCCTTCGAATTGAAACTGCAGGTGCCAGCCGTGTGGTGCAACGCGCACCGCCATCGTTTCGACCGTGTCCCAGCCCAGCGGCCCGCCGCGCAGCATGTGGTAGCGCAGCCCGCGCATGCCGAGCTTCGTCAGCCGTGCAAATTCATCGTCGGGCGCGGCCGGATCGACGATCGCGATGCCGCGCGCGTTAGCGCCCGCTTCGGCCATCGCGGCGAGCGTGCAGCTGTTATCGAATCCGTAGGCAGAAGGCTGCACGATCACCGTGCGCGTGAGCCCGAGCCGCTGCTGCAGCTTGCGGTAGTCGGCGAGTGTCGCGGGCTGTGAGGACGTGCTGGCGCCCGGGCGCAACGCGTATCCCGGCGTGTAGATGTGCATGTGGCAATCGCAGGCGCCGCGCGGCACCGCGATGCGCGGCCGGGATGGTTCTTGCTGGGCCATGGTCGTGTCCTCGGATTTTTCGCAGTATAGCGTGTGCGCGCTTGCCGCGCGGCGAGCCCATCCTGCATAATTGCCGGTAATTGGGTGATTGGGTGATTAAGTGATTTAAACCCAATCACCGAGTTACTAAATCACCTAATCACTGAATCACTGGTTATCAATGGCGCGTCAACGCAAGCGGCCGGAAGAATTACGCAGTCATCGCTGGTACGGCGCGCAGGATCTGCGCGCGTTCGGCCACCGTTCGCGCGCGCTGCAGATCGGGTTTGCGCGCGAGGATTTCGCCGGCAAACCGGTGATCGCGATCGTCAACACGTGGAGCGACATCAACCAGTGCCACGCGCATTTCCGCCAGCGCGCCGAAGAGGTGAAGCGTGGCATCTGGCAGGCGGGCGGCTTCCCGGTCGAGATACCGGCGATCACGCTGTCCGAGCCGTTTATGAAGCCGTCGACGATGATGTACCGCAACCTGCTCGCGATGGAGACCGAAGAGCTGCTGCGCTCGTATCCGGTCGACGGCGCGGTGCTGATGGGCGGCTGCGACAAGACCACGCCGGCGCTGATCATGGGCGCCACGAGCATGAACCTGCCGGCGATCTTCATGCCGGCGGGGCCGATGCTGCGCGGCAACTGGCATGGCGAGCCGCTCGGCTCCGGTACCGACACCTGGAAATACTGGGCCGAACTGCGCGCTGGCAAGATCACCGACGACGAATGGCGCGAAGTCGAGGAAGGCATCGCGCGCTCGCCGGGGCATTGCATGACGATGGGAACCGCGTCGACCATGACTTCGGCGGCCGAAGCGCTCGGCTTCACGCTGCCTGGTGCGGCGTCGATCCCGGCGGCCGATTCCAACCACTCGCGGATGGCGAGCTACACCGGGCGGCGCATCGTCGATATGGTGTGGGAGGACCTGAAGCCTTCCGATTTTCTCTCTGCGAAATCGTTCGACAACGCGATCGTCACGACGCAGGCGCTGTCGGGCTCGACCAACGCGCTGATCCACCTGATTGCGATGGCGGGGCGCGCCGGCGTCAAGCTCTCGCTCGATCGTTTCGACGAGCTTTCGCGCAAGACGCCCGTGCTCGCCAACGTGCGGCCGGCGGGACAAAAGTATCTGATGGAAGATTTCTACTATGCCGGCGGCCTGCGCGCGCTGCTCGCGGAAATCCGCGATCTCCTCAACCTCGATTGCCTCACCGTCAACGGCAAGACGCTCGGCGAGAACCTCGACGGTGCGAAGGTGCATAACGCCGACGTGATCCGCCCGCGCGACAATCCGCTCGCGAAAAGCGGGGGGCTCGCGGTGTTGCGCGGCAACCTCGCGCCCGACGGCGCCGTGATCAAGCCGACCGCGGCCGAGCCGCGGCTCATGAAGCATACCGGCCGCGCGGTCGTGTTCAGGAACTACAACGACATGGCGGCGCGCATCGACGGCGACAAGCTCGATATCGACGAGAATTGCGTGATCGTGCTGCAGAGTGCCGGTCCGCTCGGCGCTCCCGGCATGCCGGAGTGGGGCCAGTTGCCGATCCCGAAGAAGCTGCTCGCCAGGGGCGTGCGCGACATGGTGCGCATTTCGGATGCGCGCATGAGCGGCACTTCGTACGGCGCGTGCGTGCTGCACGTCGCGCCGGAATCGCATGTCGGCGGGCCGCTTGCATTCGTGCGCGACGGCGACCTGATCGAGCTCGATGTGGCGGCGCGCAAGCTCGAACTGAAAGTGAGCGACGCCGAGCTCGCGAAGCGCCGCGCGGCGTGGCAGCCGCCGCCGCCGTTTTACACGCGCGGCTTCGGGGCGCTGTATGCAAAGCACATCACCCAGGCGAACGAAGGATGCGATTTCGATTTTCTGCATGCGGGCGCGCCTACGCCCGATCCGGAGATCCATTGATTAACCGCCGATGAACGCCGATAAACTCAAGATCGAAAACTAATGAACGGGATTTATATGATTTTTGGATGAAGCGCTTTGATCCTGGGAAGCTTGTGAATAATGCCCATTTTTGATTTCGTTTTTCATCGGCGTCTATCGGCGTTCATCGGCGGTTTCAACTAAAGAGGTTCGGAGATGGATTTACCAGTCAATAGGTTTAAGCAAGCGCTGAAAGCCGGCAAGCCGCAGATCGGCATCTGGAGCTCGCTGTCGTCGCACATCGTCGCGGAGATACTGGCGCATTCGGGTTTCGACTGGGTGCTGCTCGACACCGAGCACTCGCCGAACGAGTTGCCGATGGTGCAGAGCCAGCTCCACGCGATGCAGGGCGGCGCCGCGAACCCGGTCGTGCGGGTGCCGTGGAACGACATGGTGATGATCAAGCGCTATCTCGACATCGGCGCGCAGACGCTCTTGCTGCCGTACGTGCAAAGCGTCGAGGAAGCGCAGAACGCAATACGCTACACGCGCTACCCGCAGCAAGGCGTGCGCGGCGTCGCCGGCGCGACGCGGGCGGCCGGCTACGGCCGCACCAAGGATTACCTGACGCGCGCGCATGAACAGTTGTGCGTGCTGGTGCAGGTCGAGACGCGCAAGGCGATGGCGAGCATCGACGCAATCGCCGCGGTCGACGGCGTCGATGGCGTCTTCATCGGCCCCAACGATCTCTCGGCGGACATGGGCTATCTCGGCAACTGGCAGCACCCGGAAGTGTGGAAGGTGATGGAGGAAGCGGCGAAGAAAATCCGCCAAGCGGGCAAAGCGCCCGGCATCCTCGTCGGCGAGGCCGACGGCCAGCGCTGCCTCGACATGGGCTACCTGTTCGTCGCGGTGGGCTCCGACATCGGACTGCTGCGCGGCGGCGACGCGCTTGCCGCCAAGTTCAAGGGCTGATCGAACCGTAGTGGCGCGACTTTCCCCGCTGTTTACCGCGCTGGTCTGCCTGGCCGCGGCGGCGATCTTTTTTCTGCCGCCGCCGGCCGGGGCAACTGCAACCACGATGCATGCGGCGGCGCTGATCGTGCTCACGGCAGGATTGTGGGCGCTCGGCAATATGCCGGAGCACATCACCGCGCTCGTGTTCTTCACCCTCGCGACGGTGTTCGCCATCGCCTCGCCGCAAGCGGTGTTCTCCGGTTTTGCATCGGCCACGATGTGGCTCGTGCTTGGCGGATTGTTCCTCGCCGAAGCGGTCACTGCCACCGGACTTGGGCGGCGCTTCGCCGGCATCCTGTTCGATCGCTATGCATTCACCTACACCGGTCTCGTCATTGCCGTTGCGGTGGTGGCGACCGCGCTCGCGTTTTTCATGCCGGCGACCGTCGCGCGCATTCTGCTGCTGGTGCCGATCGTCGCCGCGCTCGCCGAACGCGTGGGCTTCGCCTATGGCAGCAGGGGATACCACGGCCTGATGCTGACCGCGATCGTCGTCTCTTACCAGAGCGGCACGTGCATCCTGCCGGCGAACGCGCCCAATCTCGTGCTTGCCGGCGCGGCCGAAGCGGTGTACGACGTGCACCTCATTTACGCCGAATATCTGTGGGTGATGTTTCCGGTGCTGGCCCTGCTCAAGTTGCCCGCCGTCGTCGGCCTGATTTGCTGGCTGTTTCCGGCCGCGGTCAAGCCGCCATCGGCGCCGCCGGCGCATGGGCCGATGAGCGCGAAAGAGCGGCGGCTGGCGGTGATCCTTATAATGGCGTTGCTCTTATGGGCGACCGATTTCCTGCACGGCGTGCGCGCCGGCTGGGTCGCGCTCGCCGCCGCGGTTGCGTGCCTGCTGCCGCGCGTGGGCGTACTGCCGTACTCCGCGTTCAACGACGTGCGGTTCGGCGCATTCTTCTACGTCGGCGCCTCAATCGGACTGGGTGCGCTCGCGCAAGAGTCCGGCCTGGGCGAGCTGCTCGGCAAAACGCTGCAGACGACGCTGAATCTGCAAGGCGGCGCGGATTTCACGAACTTTGTCACCTTGAGCGTGCTCGACACGTTGACCGGGCTCATCGTGACGAACCCCGCGCAACCGGCGGTGATGACGCCGCTCGCGGCGCAGTTCGCCGAGGCGACCGGCTGGCCGCTTACCGCCGCGCTGATGGTGAGCGCAGTCGGCTTCAACATGCTGCTGCTGCCGTATCAGGTGCCGCCAGTGGTGGTCGGCTTGCAGGCAGGAGGAGTGCCGGCGCGCACCGCCCTGCGGCTGACCTTGCCGCTGGTGGCGCTCAGCATGCTGGTGTTTCTGCCGCTCGATTATCTCTGGTGGCGGCTGATCGGTTATTTCGGCTGATAACCGGAATCTAGGCGCCGATCTCGGGGCATTCGATCGCGTGGTGCACGCCTTTCGTCGCGATCATCACCTCGGCGCGCAGCTTCGACAGGTAGGCGTCGTTGATGCCGTGATTGGCGAGGCAGTCGACCGTCTGGTACAAGTAGTCGGCGCCAGAGCCGAACTTGCCGTGCGCGGTGGCGAGCGTTTTGATGACGGTCTCGAGCGGCAGCTTGCCGGCGTAATGCGGGTGATCGTGATTGACGACGAAGGCGATTGCGCGGATTTTTTGATCGCCGGCGCGCGCCGTGATCCAGCGCGGCGCATACGAGCCCAATACCATCTCGCGTCGCCAGATCAGCGTCAGCTCGTGGCGCACGTCGCTTGCCGCGATGCGGGACGCAACCCCGCTGCAGCAGCCGCCGAAATCGAGCCCGAGCATCAGCCCCGGCTTGTCGATCGAGCCGCGGCCCAGCCGCGAGCGCAGGCAGAAGCAGCGGTGAAAACCGTGAATGCTGGCGCGCCTGCGCTCGACGAATTTGAACAGCGGGTTCCAGATCAGCGAACCGTAGCCGAATATCCACAGATCGTGCGCGGGATTCCAGTCCCCGAGGGTGCGCTCGAGCGAGGCGTGGAATTCATCCTCGGGCACCAGCGGGACGCCGTGCCTGACTTGCTCGTAGGATTTGCGCAGGAGGTCGTGTTCGAGATCTTCGCGGGTCAGTCCCATACTTGAAGAACGCTTGACATCTATCAGGGTTGACCCGCAGCACCGGCGGCAAGTTCCCCCGCGGCGGCCGCGTGCCGGCGGTCGAGCGCGGCGTTGGTCGCCGTCACCAGCAGATCGAGCACGCAATAAAACGCCCCGGCGGCGAGCGGCGGATTGAGCGTCGTCGCGCCGAGCCACGCCACCTGCGGCGACCACGTCCAGTTGCCGAGCCAGGTGCCGTAGATTTCCATCGCGAGCGAGAGCAGGAACATGGTTGCGTAAAGTTTCTTCGCCGGCCCGAACACCATGCACAGGAGGAACAGCGCGAACAGCGGTGCGCCGAAGGTGTCGATACCGGTCGCGCCGAGCAGCACGACGAACGGCGCCGCCAGCAGCGGCACCGCCCACGCCAGGCGGTCGGTCAAGCGCGGCGCGATCACGGTGCCGAGCAGGAACAGCAGCGCGTGTCCCGGAGGAACGAACAAAGGAATATTGCCGAGCCGGTACTCGTAGAGCCCCCATACCAGCGACAGGAAGATTTCGCCGAGTGTGGCATAGACTACGCAGGCGACGAGACTTGCCTGCTGCAGGCGCGAAACGCGCGCGAGGACGGCAATGAAAATGAGCCATACCGCGACGTTGGTGACAAGCTGGCCCCAGAACTGAACCTTCTGGTCGAGCAGCAGCCCGGCGGCGATGATGCCGCAGATGCCTGCCGCTTTAAAAGCAGGCGCAGCCGGATTTCTTCGCGTCAGTGCCAGCATGTTTTGGCATAATACTTGAATTGATCCGTCCGGTGATGGAGGCGCGGCGCATGTTCGCCAAAATAACGAAGCGGATGGCGTTGTTGTCGATCGTGATTGGGGGAGGAATATTGATGGCCAGCAGCACCGCGTCTGCCCAGGAAAAAACGGTAGTGATACACGGCACCGCCACGCCGGGCGGCGGTTTTCCCCTGTACGGCGCGGCGTTTGCCGACACGATCAACGAAACAGACCCTTCGCTCTCGGTACAGCCGAAGAACACCAAGGGCAGCACCGAGAACGTGCCGCTGCTCGAGGCGGGCAAGCTCGACACGGGCCAAGTCACAGGCGAGGTCACGTACGAAGCGATTGCCGGCATCGGCCGGCCGCCGGCAAACCTGCGCATATTGAGCGCGATGTATTCCAATTCGGGGATGTTCATCGTGCGCGCCGACAGCCCGTACCGCACCATCGCCGACCTGAAGGGCAAGCCGGTCGCGTGGGGCGCGGGCGGCTCGGGCTTCGTCGTGCTCGCGCGTTACGTGATGGACGGCCTCGGGCTCGACATGAACAAGGATTTCCAGGCGATCTATCTCGAAAAGGCAGCGGACGGACCGGCGATGGTGCTCGACGGCCGCGTCGCGGCGCTGTGGGGCGGCGGCGTGGGCTGGCCGGGGTTCGTCGCGGTCTCGAACGGGCCGGCCGGCGCGCGGTTCGTCGCGCCCGACGCGGACGAAGTGAAGCGCATCACGGCCAAGCACACGTTCATCAAGCCGATCACTCTGCCCGCCGCCAGCTATCCCGGGCAGGGCACGCCGGTCAACACCGTTGGGTCGTGGACGTTCGTGCTCGCGCGGCCGACGTTGCCGGATGACATTGCATATCGCATGGCGCGGGCGCTGCACAAAGGCGAGGCCGCGATCGGCAAGCGCCTGGCGCAGGCGCGCGAATCGACCATGGAAAACACCGTCGCCGCCGCGCCGCGGCTCGATTTGATTCATCCCGGCGTATTGCGCTATTTGCGCGAGATCGGGCTGGCGCGCTGAACAAGGCCTAAGCGAAGCCGTACAGGCGCGCAGGATTGTCGGCGAGCACCTGCTTGCGAAGCGCGGTGTCCGGAATCCAATCGCCGAGCAGATTGCACAAGTCGCCGTCGTTCGGCATCGGGCCTTTCACCATCACGTGCGGCCAGTCCGTGCCCCAGACCACCTGCTTGGGGGCAGCAGCCAGCAGCGCATGAGCGTACGCGTTGGTGTCGGCGTGAGGTAAAGGCTGCGTTGATATCCGGTACGGACCGGTGAGCTTGACCCACGCGCGGCCGCTCTGCATCAGCCGCAACAACGCCTGAAAACCCGGGTTCGCAGTGCCCTTGTCGGTCTTCATGTAACCCAGGTGTCCGTATACCGTGTCGACCGGAAAATCATCCAGCATCCGGTCGAGATCCGGAAACTCATCGACGTGCATCAGGAATTCCATGTGCCAGCCGAACGGCTTGACCTTCAGCGCGAGTTGTTTGAGCGCGGCTAGCGGCAGCGTTCCCGCTTTGCGGTTCTTGACATCGACGATATTGACCCGCACGCCGCGCACACCGGCTTTGTGCATGCGCTCGAGATCACGCTCCGATGCATCGTCGGCGACGACTGCGACGCCGCGGAACTGCGGGCCGGCGGCTTGCATCGCCTCCAGCATCACGGTGTTGTCGGTGCCATAGACGCTCGGCTGCACGAGCACCGCGCGCTCGACGCCGAGTGTCTTAAGCATGTGCTGATAGTCGGGCAGCAGCGCGTCGGCCGGCGTGTAGATGCGCTCCGGGTAATACGCATAGCGCGCTTTCGGTCCGCAGATGTGGGCGTGGCAATCGCAGGCAAGCGGCGGCAGCATTATTTTCGGCTTGCGCGGCTTGCGATCGGGCGCAGCGCACAGCGGCGGTTCGGCGGCTGCGGCAGTTGACGTGCCGGATTTTGGATTCATTGTTGTTGGCGGATTGATTGCGATGGCGGCATGGCGCTTGTAGTGCAAAGTCTAGCAGTTGCATGCGCTACGCGTACCCGGGTGGAAAATCATGCTAAAGTTCCCGTCAAATTCCCTGTGGGTCACGTGCGAGGAGATCCCGTTTGAAAGTCGGATTTGTCGGGCTTGGTGCGATGGGCATGGGCATCGTGCCCCGCTTGCTCGCAGGCGGGCACAGCGTCACGGGCTGGAACCGCACCAGGACAAAAGCCGGGCCGCTGCTCAAGCTCGGGATGCGCTGGGCGGACAGTCCGCGCGAGGTTGCGCTCGAATCCGAAATAGTGTTTTCGATTGTGACCGACGCGGCGGCGGTCGGGTCGGTGGCGCTCGGCGACAACGGCATCATCGCCGGCTTGCGGAAAGACGGCGTGTACCTGGACATGAGCACGATTGCGCCGGACGCAAGCCGCGCAATCGCCGCCGAATTTGCGAAGGCGGGCCTGACCATGCTGGACGCGCCGGTGTCGGGCAGTCCGGTAACGCTCGCGCAGGGCAAGGCCTCGGTCATGGTCGGCGGCGACCAAGCGGCGTTCGAACGCGTCAAGCCGGTACTGCTCGCGATCGGATCGCACGCGTCCTACATCGGTGGCAACGGACTCGCCGTGCAAATGAAGCTCGCGATCAACCTCGTGCTGATGGTCGAGGTCATCGCTTTCGGCGAAGGCGTTGCGCTGGCGGAGAAAGGCGGCGTAGCGCGCGAAGTCGCGGTCGATGCGATGCTGAAAAGCGTGGCCGCCTCGCCGGTGCTCGGTTACCGCGGGCCTTTCATACTCGAAGGGAAAATGCCCGCCGTGCCGCTTGCCGACGTGAACCTGCAGCAGAAGGACATGCTGCTCGTGCTCGAGCAGGGCCGCAGACTCGGCTCGCCGGTCCCGCTCGCGGCCACCGCCAACGAAATGATGAATGCCTGCCGCGGGCTCGGCATCGATCATCGTGATTTTGTCACCGCGCATGAGGTTTACCGTCGTCTGGGAGGGCAGTCGAAATGAAACCCGATTCGCATACCGTGCTGAATCCGTTCCGCACCAATCTCAAGGACGTGCCGAAGGTCGGCGGACTGAAGGCAAAAGACGGCTGGGTCAACATGCAGGTCCAGTTCCTGATCGACCAGAAGACCGCCAACTCCGATAAGCTGCTCGTGGGCTGGACCGTGCTGCCGCCCGGCGCCCAGCACGACCGCCACCGCCATTTCAATTGCGATGAGTTCTGGATCGTCGTCAAGGGGCGCGGCGTGATGTACACCGACGACGGTGAAAAACCTTCGGGCGAAGGCGACGTCGTCTTTACGCCGCGCGGTCACTGGCACGGTTTCAAGAACACCTCCAACGAGGACGTCGTGCTGGTATGGGGCTGGAGCGGCGCGGGCTCGCTGGAGGCCGCGGGCTATGAATCCATCGAAGGCGGGCGCACGCATTGAGGCCATGACCGCGGACGCACGATGACATCAACGTTGGGGGATCCCCGCCTCGTGCGCGGGATGGCGGCGCAACTCAACCGCCGGCGCGAGTGCATCAAAGCCGGCGAAAAACCGCTCGGCTGGAAAGTCGGCTTCGGGGCGCCGGCGGCGCTGGAGAAGCTCGGCATCCAGGCGCCGCTCATCGGTTTTCTCACCGACCAAGCGCTCGTTGCTTCCGGCTCTACGATTTCGCTCGCAGGCTGGACGAAACCGGTCGCCGAGCCCGAAATCGCGGTGCACATGGGCAAAGACCTGCGGGCGGGCGCGGACCGCGATACGGCCAAGGCGGCGATCGCGGGCCTGGGGCCGGCGATCGAGCTCGCCGACGTCGACCGTCCGCCCGACGACGTCGAGCAGATACTCGCCGGCAACATCTACCAGCGCGGCGTTATTCTCGGCGCACGCAACGCTTCCCGCGCCGGCGGCGTGCTGGACGGGCTGTCCGGGCGCATTCTCAGAAACGGGACCGAGTTCGCGCAAACCACCGATCCGCAGGCGCTGACCGGCGAGCTGATCGGCATTGTGCGCCACGTCGCCGATGTGCTCGCGGAGTGGGGCGAGAAACTCCGCGCGGGGCAGATCATCATCACGGGTTCCGTCGTGCCGCCGTTGTGGGTCGAGGCCGGCGAAGAAGTCGCGTTCAACCTCGATCCGCTCGGCAGCGTCTCGATCAGGTTCGCGGCGAAATAAGGGCATCAGGCGCATGCGAGGGCCAATCGCACGATGTCTGAATTGGATATGCAGATGACGCGAAAACAAGCCGCAAAGTGTGATGACTGCCGTATGCGGGGCGCGCCAAAAACTGGTATAACGCCAGCATGGATTTGATCCAGTGCCCGGAGCTTCCAAAGTGATGCCCGGCCGCCCATCGGAAAAATCCGCTTCGGCCTGGCTCCGGGGACTTGCCGTCCTGGTCCTGGCGGTTGTCGCTTTCGCGGCGGTGGTGACGGCAGACTGCCTGACGGCATATGAGCTGAGCCTCAGTGCGTTGTATGTGCTCGTGATACTCGTTGTCGGTTGGTTTTGTGGAATGTGGTGGGCTATTTTATTTGCATTCCTGTCGGTATTTGCACAAATCCAGATCGGGCTTTCGCTGGGGCACGAGTTTTCAGAGCCAGTCTACTTTTATATCAGCAACGGCAACAAGTTGTTCGCCTATCTGCTGATCGCATTCCTGACCTCGACTGTCAGGACGCTGTATGAAAGGGCGAAAGCAGCCGCGCGGATGGATTACCTGACGGGCATCAGCAACAGCATCGGGTTTTATGAAAAGGTTTCGGTCGAGATGGCAAGACATCGCCGCAATCGGCATGCTTTTGCGGTTGCCTATATCAACTGCGATCACCTGCGGGTGATCAATGACGGGCTCGGCCACAGCGAGGGTGATCGGGTGCTGCAGGTTATCGGGCAGACGCTGAAGTCAAAGTTGCGGGAGACCGATATCGTCGCGCGTCTCGGCGGCGACGAATTTTCCCTGGTATTCCCGGAGACGGGTGAATTTGCGGCCCTGCAGGTAATCAATAAATTGCGCCAGGAGTTGGACCTGGCGATGACGGCACACGAATGGCCGATCACGTTCAGCATCGGTGTCGGCGTCTTTCCAAGCGTTCCGCAGAGCGTTGATCGCGTGATCGCGTTTTCCGACAAGCTCATGCACCGCGTCAAGGCCCTTGGCAAGAACAAGGTACTGCACCGCGTTTACAACCCCGAGGAACCCGATACCAATCCGCCGGCAGAACTCGGCGTGGGTCGATAGGCCGCATAATCATTAATTGCGGCGCCCGGTGCCCGCTGCAAATGTGCTGCGCCGCCATTAGGGCTCGATTCCCGCTTCCTTGATTCTCTTCGCCATCCTGGCGTAACCGTTGCGCATTTCTTTATGTTGGGGGATCCGGCATGACGGACAAGAAAACAGTGGGGCTGGTCGGGCTCGGTCTGGTCGGCACGGCGCTCGCGCGCCGGCTGCTGGGCGCCGGATTTGCGGTGCTGGGCTACGACGTCGACGCAGCGAAGCATGCGGGCCTGACGAAATTGGGCGGGCGCGCCGCGAATTCGGTTGCGGAACTCGCGCGTGAATGCCGGCGCATCGTGCTGGCGGTTTTCAACACCGACCAGGTCGAAGACGCGGTGTTGGGAAAAGACGGCGTGCTGGTGGGGATGGCATCCGTACCCGGACCGCGGGTCGTGTTGAACGTCACGACCAGCGATCCCGACCGGATCGCAGCGCTCGCGGCGCGCGTTGCCCCGCGCGCGCTGACGCTGCTCGAAGCGCCGATGTCGGGAACCAGCGAGCAGATCGCGCGCGGCGACGGCGTGGGTTTGATCGGCGGCGAACGCGCCGCTTTCGATGCGGCTGCCGATATCCTCGACGCGATATGCCCGCGCCGGTTTTTTGTCGGCGCGGCCGGCAGCGGCGGCAAAACCAAGCTCGCCGTGAATCTGATCCTCGGGCTCAATCGCGCGGCGCTCGCCGAAGGCCTGGTGTTTGCCGAATGCCTGGGGCTGGATCCGGCTGCGTTTCTCGAAGTCGCGCGCGGTTCCGCCGCGTACTCGCAGATCATGGACATCAAGGGCGAAAAAATGGTGCGCGGCGATTTCGCCGCGCACGGCAAGATCACCCAGACTTTGAAGGATGTGCACCTGATGCTCGAGTGCGCGGACCGCGTGCAGCAGGCGCTGCCGTTGACGCAGGCGGTCGAAACATTGCTCGACGGATGCGTGAGCCACGGCGAGGGCGAATGGGACAATTGCGCGGTCATCCAGGAAATCCGCCGCCGGCGCGGATGAATTGCAGGGGCGCTACTCGGAACGCATGCCGCTCTCTTTGACGACCTTCGCCCAACGCGCGAGTTCGGATTTGATGCGAGCCTGGAATTCCCCGGGCGAGCACACGACGACCGCAGTACCGTCGCCGGCAAGCCGGTCGATCACGCCCGGCGAATTCATCGCCTTCACGATTATGCCATTGAGCGCGGCAACGACATGCGGCGGTGTGGCTGCGGGCGCAAGTACGCCGACCCAGCTCGTGAAGACATAGCCCGGATACCCGGATTCCGCGATCGTCGCGAGCCGGGGCATCAGCGGCGAGCGCTCGTTGCTCGTGATCGCTAGTGCGCGCAGCTTGCCGGCGTTGATCTGCGGCAGCGCCGCACCCAGTGCCGGAAAGCCGAGGTCCGCTTCGCCGCCCACTATGGCCGCGAGAGCCGGGCCCGCGCCTTTGTACGGCACATGCACCATGTTGATCCCGGTCTGATTGCGGAAGAGCTCGGCCGCGATGTGCAGGTTGGTGCCGTTGCCGCCCGAGGAATAATTGAATTTCCCCGGCCGCGCTTTCGCCGCGGCGATCAATTCCCCGAGCGTCCGCGCGGGCACCGATGGGTGCACTACAAGTACATATGGGGAGGCGGCAATCTGCGATACCGGCGCAAAGTCCCGTTCCACGTTGAACGGCAGCTTCTCGAACACGCTGGGATTGACGACAAACGGCAGCGTGGTGCTGAGCAGCGTGTAGCCGTCGCCGGGGGCACGCGCAACGAACTCGGTACCGATGTTGGTCGAGGCGCCCGGCCGGTTTTCGACGACCACGATCTGCCCGGTCAGTTCGGTCATCTTCTGGCCGAGCAGGCGCGTGACTAAATCAAGAATGCCACCGGGTGACGTGGGGACGATTATGCGCACCGGCTTTACCGGATAGGATTGCGCCGTAGCGCAAGCGCTGATCAACGCGCATGCGACAGCGCCGATAGCCAGTGTTCTTGTTTTCATCTGTTCCTCCAGCCGCTAGTGTTCAACACCCGCGTGGAGATGGCAAGGCGCCGTGCTAAGATTTCGATGAGGGGATCAAATGCCGTTTCTGGAACGCGCCGGACAACCGCGCCTGTATTACGAGTTCGACGATTTCACCGATCCGTGGAAGCGCGCGCCGCACATCATGCTGCAGCATGGTTACGCGCGCTCGTCGAAGTTCTGGCGCGCATGGGTGCCATACTTGAGCCGGTTTTACCGGGTCATCAGGCTCGATCTGCGCGGATTGGGGCGGTCAGGGAAGGACTTCGACCTGGAAAGTGGAATCAATCTCGCGGCCTACCTCCAGGACTTCAACGATCTGCTCGACCACCTCGGAGTCGAGTCTGCGCACTACTGCGGCGAATCATCCGCCGGCACGCTCGGCATGGCGTTCGCGGCGGAATGCCCACGGCGAGTGCGCACGCTGAGCGTCATCTCGTCGCCCGTCGCAATGACCGAGGAGGACAAGAAAAGCTCGCTTGCCGGCCATCCCGATCGCGTGACGGCACTGCGCAAGATGGGATCGCGCGGCTGGCTGGAGGCGTCCAACGCGGGGCGGCGTTTCCCGGCCGACGCCGATCCGGCGTTGCTGGCGTGGACGCTCGACGAAATGGGCAAGTCCGACGTCGAAGTGCTGATCGCGATGTTCCGTTTCGTGTCCACGGTCGATGCGGCACCGTATCTGCCGAGGATCGCCGCGCCGGTGCTCGGCATCTACCCGGCGGCGGGCGTCATCACCAAGGACGAGCACACCGACCTGCTGCGCGAAAAAGTGCGCGATCTCAGAATGGTGCGCGTCCCCTTGCGCGCCCACAGCCTGCAGATTGTCGCGCCGGCGACCTGCGCGCTCGAAGTGCTGTACTTCATTTCGCAGCACGACGGCATCGTCTGCCGCGAGTAAATCGCGCGCCTGTGCTATTCTGCTGCGCGATGTTCAATATGGGAGTAGTGGATGAAGATCATCGCGATTGCGGCCATCGTCGGCGCTAGCGTGGCGGCGAATGCCATGGCGGCGGAGATCAAAGTGCTGAGCGCGGGCGCGGTCGAGCCGGGCTTGCATGCGTTCGCGGAGCAGGTGAAGCGCGACCTCGGGCACGACCTCAAGGTCCAGTTCAACACCACGCCGCAGATCGCCAAGCGTCTCGCCGCGGGCGAGGTCTACGACATACTGATCTTGCCCCCGGCGTCGATCGAGCAGGCGGTGAAAGACGGCAAGGCCGTGGCCGAAACCCGCGTGGCGGTCGGGCGTGTAGGCGCAGGCATCGTCGTGCGCAGCGCCGCGGCTGCGCCCAATGTCGCGACCGTCGATGCGCTGAAGCTGGCGCTGCTCAATGCCGACTCGGTCGTCTACAACACCGCGTCCTCCGGGCTTTATCTCGACAAGCTTTTCGCGAAGATGGGCGTGCTCGAGCAGATCAAGCCGAAGACCACGCGCTATCCCGACGGCGCGTCGGTGATGGAGCACGTGATCAAAGGCAAGGGCAACGAGATCGGCTTCGGCCCGATTACCGAGATCAAGCAGTACGAAGCGAAGGGACTGAAGCTCGTCGGCCCGCTGCCGGCGGAAGTGCAGAACTACACGAGTTACGACGCGGCGGTGATGACGGGCGCCCCGTCTGGCGAAGCGGCGAAAGCGGTGCTGCGCCAGCTCGCTACGCCGGCAGGCAAGGCCGCGTTTGTCTCCGCCGGCGTCGAGTAGGTAACCTAGAGACGCCGGTCGATAGATGAGAGGCAGGAAGCGGTGTCGGTCGTGCAGCTCGAATAAGGATCAATTCGGGCGCTTGAATTCCAGGATGTTGAGGCCCGGCCCGCGGTCGACGAGATAGATGATGCCGCGCCGGTCGACGTCGACATCGTTGGTCTGCGGGCCGGGCTGGCCGGGCGCGGGCTCCGGAATGTAGTACCCAACTTCCTGCGGCGCTAGAGGGTCGGCGATATCGACGATGCGCAGGCCCCCCGCGAACCAGGTGCAGTAAACAAGCGTGTCGTCCATGCGCTCGTGAAACTGGTGCGCGCCGAAGCGTCCGGGTGCCGCGCGGCTGAACGGCGAATCGAGCTCGCTGACCTGGAAGATCGCGAGCGGCTCGATTTTCTCGACGGCGGTGATGTCGAACACCCACAGGCAGCCGTGCGGGCGGCCGCGACGCCGCTCCATTTCCCTGGCGTCGTGCGCGTGGTCCTCTTCGTCGATCGCGAGCGCGATGTGTCGGCCGCCGATCGCGAAAGGCACGTCCATGAATGTGTGGCTGGGTTCGGGGAATGGCGGATGGTAGTTGTATTCGCCGATGGTTTTCGGCTTGCGGATGTCGGACACGTCGATCACGCGAACACCGCCGTGCCAGCAGCCGGCGAACAGGCGGTCGCCTGAGCGCAGCGCATGGTGCAGGCGGTGCTGCCGGCCGGGCCACGCCGGTTTCTCGCCGCCCGCAAGGTGCTGTCCCGGCAGCCACCAGCGCGACACTTCCCCGGGTTTGGCCGGATTGCGGATATCGTAGATCACCAGGATATTGCCTTGGTAGCCAGGCATCTCGGTCGAGATGTAGGCGTAGTTCGCATCCATGTCGAAGCGGTGCACGCCGATGCCATGCGTCTTGTGGAACGTGATGAGCTTCGGCTTCGCGCGGTCCGACACGTCGTAGATCCTGAAGCCGCCCTTGTCGTATGGATTCTTCTCGGCGGCTTCGACAGCGGGAATGTCGGCTGCTTTCACGCCGAGTTTTTCCGCCAGTTCGGCGTGGTTCGCGTCGCGTCCCAGTTCCTCGCGCAGGCGCACGCGCAGTCCGGGCAGGTCGTCGGCTTTGCGGCCGATCGCGGTCATGTTGCGCTCGCTGTTGACGATCATGATGTCGCCGATCACGCGCGCCTTGTGGCTGTGCGAAGCCGGGTCTTCGAGATCGATCTGCGACACGAGACGCGGCTTGCGCGGGTCGGAAATATCGACGATGCTGGTGCCGAGGTTTTGCCTGTTGGGCAGGTGGCCGATGTACGCGTAATTGCCATCGACATAGACCTGGCCCGCGCCCGGCAGGTCGAGATGCGACAATCGTTTCACGTTGCGGGCGAGTTGCGGGCTGTGCGTTCCTTCCATCGGGCCTCCTTGAATGCGCAAGCGCGTCGATTCTACCCCGAAGGTGTCATTTTGCGCGGGCTTTTGGCAGAATACCCGGACCACGCGTCGCGGAATTTCATCACAACAATTTTCCGCCGCGGCGCGTCGAGTCTCGCGCGTCTCATGAGGGAGGAATCGTGGCAGCATCCGTGTCCAGCGCGCAAGCCAACGGCAACCCGGTCCCCATCGACCGCGCGGCGCTCGAGGTGATCTCGCGTGGCGATCAGGCGATCGAGCACAGGATGCTGACCGTCTTCCGTAAAGCCAACGACGCGGATGCCGCAGCGCTCAAGCAGGCCCTGGATCGTCACGACATTATTTCCGTGACGCGCATGTCGCACCGGGTCATGGGCGCCGGCAGGTTGGCCGGCGCCCTTGCGCTTGCCGACATCTGCGGAAAAATTGCGGTCGCAGGCCGCGCCGGCGACTGGGATACCATAACTGCAAGCCGAAACGCGCTTGATTGCGAGTTGGATCGCGTCAATGCCTGTCTCGACACGCTTCTGATGGCCGCTCGATCCAAAATCATAAAGCCGGGGCCATGAAGATCGCCGACATTCGTTTTCTGGTGGTCGAGGATCATGAGTTCCAGCGGGAAGCGTTGGTACGCATGCTCGCCGATCTTGGCGCACGGCACATCTTTGAAGCCGTCGACGGCAGCGCGGCGCTCGAGTCCTTGCGCACGCGAACCATCGACATCATCATCAGCGATCTCGACATGCCCGGGATGGACGGCATGGAGTTCATCCGGCATATCGGCGAAGCGGGTGTGCCGGCGTCGCTGATACTGTCGAGTGTTCACGACCGCTCGCTGATCGCTTCGGTCGGCACCATGGCCAGGGCCTACGGCATCAATTTGCTGGGCGAGATCCGGAAACCCGTCACTGCGCAGAAACTCGCGGCGCTTATCGGGCTGCACCAGCCTCCCGCAACGCCGCCGCCCAAACCCGAGAACATGTCTTTCAGCGAAGCGGATATATCCACGGCGCTCGCGGCCTGGCAGTTCGAGCCTTTTTTCCAGCCTTTGATCGACGTCGCGAGCGGCAGCCTGCAAGGCGCGGAAGCGCTGGCGCGCTGGTGCCATCCCGAACGGGGCATAGTCGACCCTTACGCATTCGTCCCGGCGCTCGAGGCGAACCGGCGCATCGACGACCTGACCTGGATCATTCTCGAAAAAGCGGCGGCGGCGTGCCGCGATTGGCGCGCAGGCGGACTCGACATGGCGGTCTCGGTCAACCTGTCGTTGCGTTCGCTGATCAATGTGGGTTTTGCCGATCGCGTCACCGAGCTGGTGCGGGCGCAGGGCCTCGAGCCGAAACACATGACTCTCGAAGTGACGGAAACGACCGCCATGACCGACATGGCGCGCGTGCTGGAGAATCTTGCCCGTCTGCGCATCAAGGGATTCGGCTTGTCGATCGACGATTACGGGACCGGTTACTCGTCGCTGCAGCAATTGTCGCGCATCCCGTTCACCGAACTCAAGGTCGATCAGTCATTCGTGATGAGCGCGCTCGAAAAGGATTCATGCCGGGTAATCCTCGAGTCCAGCCTCGACATCGCGAGGAAGCTCGGCTTGAAGGCGGTTGCCGAAGGGGTTGAAAAGCGGGCCGACTGGGAACTGCTCAAGAACCTTGGCTGCGATGTTGCGCAGGGCTATTTCATTGCGCGGCCGATGGAGAGCGCGAAGATCGCCGAGTGGGCGGCCGCGTGGGCTGCGCCCGCATAGCGGGACGGCAATCCGGCCGCGAATGGTATGTCAGCTCTGCTCGCCATCGAGCCCCGCGAGTTTCCTGAAGTTGGGCTCCGCATGCGGGAACGGCGGCAGCGACCACGTGCCGGTGCCGACAGGGCGGATCTCGCGGTCAACCATCACCTCGACCAGGTATGGCTTGTTGGTCTTGATCGCGGTTTCGAGCACGCCTTCGAGATCGCCGGCGCGGTCGACGCGCCGGGCTTCGACGCCGAACGAGCGCGCGAGCATCACGAAGTCCGGGCTGTAGAGTTTCCTGGTCTGGTCGATCTGGAAGCTCGTCGCGAGTTCCTGGCCGAACATGCCGAGCTGCATGTCGCGGATCGAGCAGTAGCCGTAATTGTTCCACACCACCCACACCGCCGGAATGTCGTATTCCATGGCGGTCGCGAGGATGTGCGGCGTCATCAGGAACGAGCCGTCGCCGACGACCGCGATGGCAGGACTCTCGGGTTGCGCGAGCTTCGCGCCGAGGATGCCGCAGGTGGCGAAACCCATCGAAGCAAAACCCCATGATTGCAGCAGATGACGCGGCCGCCGCGCTTTCCACAACTGCACCACCCAGTTGTGATGGACGCCGACATCGGTCGCAAAGAGCGCATTTTTGGGAACTACGCGCGACAACCCCTGCATCAGGCGTTCGGGACGCAGCGGCGACTGGGCTGATTCAGTGAATGGTTTCTGGTAGTCGTCCCAGATTTTTTTGCAGTCGCGAAGTTTCGCCATCCAATCGTCGAAAGTCTTCGGCTTGGACTTGATTTTTTCCTGCGCGCGCCGCGTGAGCACTTCGAGGCTCGCGCGGATGTCGCCGAGGATGCCCAGGTGCACGGGGTAGTTGCGCCCGATCTCGGACGGATCGTTGTCGATCTGGATCAGCCTGGTCGGCGGAATCGTGAGCGTGTAGCCGTTGATCCAGGCGCTGGTGGCACGGTCGTCGAAGCTGCAGCCGAGCGCGAGCAGCACGTCCGCGTTGCGCGCGGCTTCGTTCGCGGCATATGGACCGTTTCTGCCGATTGCGCCGAAGGAAAGCTCGTGCGTTTCGTCAAGCGTGCCTTTGCCGTTGGGGCTGGTGACGACCGGGATGCGAGCGAGTTTCAGGAACTCAAGCAGTACCTCGCTCGCCTCACCGATCAGGCCGCCCTGTCCGACCAGTATCACCGGACGTTTGGCGGCGAGCAGCAGGTCAAGCGCTTGCTCGAGCGCGTTGAGATCGCCGGGGGAACGCTGTTTTACCAACGGATCGGGCTCGGGAACCTCGATTTCGGCAGACTCCTGGAACACGTTGAGGGGCACATCGAGATTCACCGGTCCCGGCCGGCCGGTGCGCAGCAGGCCGAACGCCTGCTTGATCGCGAGCGGCAGCATTTCCACGCGCGTCGGCTGGAAGCTTTTCTTCACCAGTGGGCGGATCACCGAAGGGAAATCGCCTTGGAAGTAGCGGCCGGTCTCCTGGAACGGCATGCGGTTGAACTGGGTGGTGGGCACGTTGCCGGTGATGGCTAGGAACGCCGACGAATCCATCATCGCGCCGGCGAGCGCGACCGGCAGATTGCACGATCCCGGTCCGCACGACGTGTAAGTCGCGACCGGCTGATGACGCACCTTATAGTATGCATCGGCCATATAGCCCGCGGCCTGCTCGTGATGAACCGAGATCGTCTTGATGCGGTCGGCGGCGTTGCACGCCGCATCGAGAAAGCCGATGTTGCCATGCCCGCACACGCCGAACAGGTACGGCACTTTTTCCTTGATCAGGTACTCGACGATGATTTCGGCGCCTTTGCAGGTCTTGCGTTTCGCCGCGCTGCGCGGTGACGTATCGCTTTTTGCCGCAGGCGGGACGACGGCGGGATTAGGCGTGTCCATGCTGGATCTCCTTGCGAACTGCTGCAATTCGGTGTGCTGTGCGGATTCTAGGACGCGACCCATTGGTTATCAAGCACAACCGCCTTACTTGCCTTTAAATTTCGGCTTACGCTTTTGCTTGAAGCTTGCGATGCCTTCTTTGGCGTCGTCGCTTTGGCGCACACGCTGGATCGCAAGCCGGCCGCGCGCGACGTGCTCGGATGGGCCTTTCGGGATCACCTCGCTCACGAATTCGCGCAGCAGCGAGAGCACCAGCGGCGCGTTTTCCGCGAGGCGCTGTGCGTAATGCATCGCCGCCTCGCGCAGCTGTGCCCGCGGCACGATTTTGTTCACGAGCCCGACCTGATAGGCGCGCTCGGCGCCGAGCTCATCGCCAAGCAGCATCAGTTCCATCGCGACTTTATGCGGGATGCGCGCGGCGAGTCCGGCGATCAGCGCCCCGGTGAAACCGACTTTTGCCTCCGGAAACATGAATTTCGCGTTGTCGGCGGCCACGCACAGATCGGCCATTTGCACCATCACCACCGCGCCGCCGACGACCCAGCCGGACACCGCGGCAATCAGTGGTTTTTGCAGGCGCACCCCGACATTCGGCACGCACGCCGGAAAATCATCGGCCGGGTCTTTGACGTCGATGCCGACGGAGAAGTGCTCGCCGGCATGAGTCAGGATCGCGACGCGCTCATCGCCCGCGTTGAAACGCTCCCACGCCGCGCGCAGGCCGGTCGCGAGATCGTTGTTGATTGCGTTGCGCTGGTCGGGCCGGTTGAGCGTGATGACGGCAACGCGATCGACGGTTTCGTATTTGACTGCGGTTTCGCTCATATGCGGTTCTTTCGCTGTGTCAGCATGGCGGCGGTCGCAGTGTTGCGCGCGCATCGAGCGCCACCACGCCCTGGCCGGCTGGTTTTACCAGCAGCGGGTTGATGTCGAGTTCGGCGAGCCGCGGGCCAAATTTGGCGGCAAGCCAGCTTACGCGTGCGATTACGTCCGCAAGTTTATCAACGTCGGCCCGCGGCTGTCCGCGGCTGCCTCTGAGCAGCGGCCAGATGCGCAACTCCTGGACGAGTTCGAGTGCATGATTTTGCGTGACTGGCGCCAACGCGAATCGCATATCACGCAAGGTTTCAATCCAAATACCGCCGGCACCAACCATCACGACCGCGCCGAATTGCGTATCCCATTTGCAGCCGACGATCAGCTCGTTGCCGCTTTTAACCATAGGCTGCACGACACATTCGAGCGGATGCCCGGATGCGGCCTTTACCACACCATCCACTATTTTCCGCCATGCCGATCGCACTGCATCGTCGTTTAATAAATCGAGTTCTACACCACCGATATCGCTTTTATGGGTATGCGTGCGCGAACTTATCTTGAGCACGACCGGATAGCCGATGTCCCGCGCGGCCCATATGGCCTCATCTTCACTGACAGCAGTATGTTCGGGCGTGACGGTAATCCCGGCGCTGCGCAGCAGTGCTTTGGCCTCGCTCTCGGTGAGTTGCGCCGCGGATGCGCTGAAAGTCTCGACGGCGCCGAAGTCCGCGGGCATGACGGGCGCTTCACGTGTGGCGCGCAGCGCTGCGCCGTAATTGATAGCTGCTTTCAGCACGCGTAGCGCATCGTCCATGCGGTTGGTGTACGGGCAATGCAGCTCTCGCAACGTCGCACGTGCGCCGTCGACCAGCTTGCCCGGCGTGAGCAATATTGCAGTGGGTTTGCCGCACGCGGGCGCAAGCTCGCCCCACAAGCGAACCTTGTCATCGAGCTGCGGAGTGGTCGCGACGACGATCAGCATCACGCCGACGTCGGCGTCAGCTGCTAGCAGTTCATAACAACGGCGTGCGCTGTCGAGCCCCTGTTCGCGCGCAAGTCCGCCGATATCGAGCGGGTTGGCCGGCCGGGTTGCGGGCACGATTTCATGGAGCGCGCGCCGGGTTCGCTCCGACAACCGTGCGAGGCGCAGTCCAGCCGCGGCGATGCGATCGGCGGTCACGGCGATGGTGCCGCCCGAGGGTGACAGCGCGGCGACGCCGTCGCCGCGCGGCGCGCCGTAGCGGATCAGGAAGTCGGCGCACTGGATCAGCGACTCCGGGTCGTCGAGCAGCACCACCGCATGCTCGCGGCATACCGTTTCCCACACCGCGTCCGAACCAGCGAGGCTGGCCGTATGCGATGCGGTCACGCATGCGCCGGCATCGCTGCGGCCGGCTTTGACCACGAGCAGCGGTTTGCCGGCGGCGCGACAGCGCGCGGCCAGCGCGAGAAACCGTGGCCCGTCCTTGAGGCCTTCGATATAGGCGCAGATCGCGCGGGTTGCGGCGTCTTCGAGAAAGTATTCGATGAAATCACAGATTTCGAGGTCGGCCTGGTTGCCGACCGATACTGCGGCGCTGAAGCCGGTGCCGTGGTCGTGGGCGTGCGAAATCAGCGCTGCCATCAGCGATCCGCTCTGGCTCACCAGTCCGATGAAGCCAGCCGACATTGGCTCAACGGTGAGAGCTACCGATGAAGTAAGCGCTAACTTTAAGCCGGGATTAATGAACCCGAGGCAATTGGGGCCGATCAGGCGCATACCATGTTTGCGCGCGATTTCCACCAACTCATTCTGGCGTGCCGCACCCTCGGCGCCGACTTCAGCAAAATCGGCGGTCAATATCACACAACCGGCCACACCGGCGTTACCGCATTCGTCTAGAGTTGCGGGAATCTGCGCTGCCGGTACTGCTATTAGCGCAACGTCGACCGGGCCCGGGGCATCCGCAATCCGGTGGTAAGCGGCAATTCCAAGAATTTCTCTGGAGCCCGGGTTGACGGGCAGGATTTGCCCTTTAAATCCATGTTTAATAATGAAATTCATGACTCGACCGCCAAATTTGGCGTCGTTTTCGGACGCCCCAATTACGGCAACCGAACGGGGATTAAGAATTTTGCGGAGGATAGGGTTGGTCGCAGCCATGCCGGTTTGTCAAATTCGCGGTCTTTTTTCGTCATGTTAGCGAAAACCTGCGTCGGCCGCAGCGATGTCGTGTCATTCTTGGTTAAGCCACTCAATTATTTGACGATAATTGAAAAACGCCTCATAATGCTCGGTTTCGTTCGGAGGGGTTCCCGAGCGGTCAAAGGGATCAGACTGTAAATCTGACGGCTCTGCCTTCGAAGGTTCGAATCCTTCCCCCTCCACCAGTACAAAGTGGTGGTAAGCGAGGAAGTTGAGTCTCCATCAGAGTCGCGGGTGTAGCTCAATGGTAGAGCAGAAGCCTTCCAAGCTTACGACGAGGGTTCGATTCCCTTCACCCGCTCCAATCAGGAATGAGG
>Ga0209415_10001677_pt1 | contig 42139 bp, 36 predicted proteins | sample PeaSoiSIISIP2007_FD_187696 | JGI IMG/M metagenome (GOLD analysis project Ga0209415, IMG submission 187696) | Peat soil microbial communities from Weissenstadt, Germany - SII-SIP-2007 (SPAdes) (version 2) | ecosystem: Environmental > Terrestrial > Soil > Wetlands > Peat | place: Germany...
ACGCCTGATAGCTGCTCGCCCGTGAACAATGTTTCGGCCACCGCCGGCATCTTCAACAGTGTGAACAGCGTCATCGCTAAGGCAGACTACAATCTCAACGAGAAGAACATGCTGACCGGCCGATACTACTACTCGACCAGCAATCAGAGCTTCCCCTTGGGCCTCGGCGGAACCGGCGACCTGCCCGGTTACAACACCGTGACGCCGACCAATGTCAACCTGGTGTCCATCTCGTATCTCTCCACGCTTTCGCTTACCAAGGTCAACGAAGTGCGCTTCGGCTATAACCGCTTCTACGAGACCTTCGTGCCCGAGGACGACAGTTTTAATCCTGCTTCCATCGGACTGGATACAGGCGCCGGAAAGCAGGACTACGGCTTGCCGAAAATCACCGTCGCAGGCTTTACGGCCATCGGCGCAACCAGTTCGGACCCGCGCGGCCGCACGGACGTGAATTGGCAGTTCATTGACAACTTCTCCTGGAAATTCAACAAGCACGCAGTGAAGATCGGCTACGAGTTCCGCCGCACGACGGTTAGCCAATTCTTTGATGAGGGGTTCCGCGGCAGCTTATCGTTCGCGACCTTAACGGATTTCCTGCAGGGCATCCCCACCGGAGGCGGCAGTGTCCTGGAGGGAGACACCAACCGCAACACCTATGAAAACTCGCACGCTTTGTACGTCCAAGACAGCTTTCGAGCCAATCGCAAGCTGACGTTCGACTATGGACTGCGGTGGGATTACTTCGGTGTGATCGCGGAGAAGAACAACCTCTTTTCAAACTTCGACCCGGCCAGCGGCGTGCTGAGCCAGGTGGGCAGCAACGGACTGTCAAGCCTCTACAAGCCCGACTATCGGAATTTCGCGCCGCGCGCCAGCGTGGCTTACGACCTCACGGGCAAGGGTACGACGGTGATTCGCTCCGGCGTAGGCCTTTTCTACGACTTGTTCTCGCAAGACTTCTTTCTGGGCCAAGTGCCCTATGACGCGGCGACTCCCGGCGCTGCTTACAACGATATCGGACCCAAGCCGATCCTCTCAGGCGTAGCGTCGTCCACAACCCCTATCGTTTCCGGGCAGCCCGTTTACAGCGGCTTTGGCGCCTCGTCGAACCTGTTTGCGGTGGACCAGCACCTGCGCACACCCCGCATGCTGAACTACAATTTCAACGTTCAGCAGCAGGCCGCGAGGAATATTGTCTTTCAAGTGGGGTACGTCGGTTCCGAAGGTCACCATTTGTTCCGTTTCCGAGATATTAACCAAACGCTGTCGCGCGTAACCTCCGATCTTCCCTACCCGCAATACGGTTACATCAACTACTTGGAAACATCGTCCAATTCCATTTACAACTCGCTCCAGACGCAACTGCGCGTTCGCAACCTGCATGGTTTCGAGTCCACGCTCAATTACAATTACTCGCATTCGATTGACAATGCCAGTGACGGCACGGATTTCGAGCCCAATGCCGCTCAACCCAACGACAGCTACCGGCCGGATCTGGAGCGTGGCAACTCGAATTTCGACGTCCGCCATCGTTTTACCTGGATGGCCAATTACCGTTTCCCCTCGCCGCAGCGCGGCGGTGCGTGGTCGAAAATCGGCAGCGGGTGGGCGATTGACAGCGTCCTGACCTTGCAAACCGGGCAGCCCTTCCAGGTCAACTTCAACTTCAGCGGCAACTACGACGGCACCGGCGAGTACTTTCCGCGCCCCGACGTTATCGGCAATCCTTACGCGGGTACCAGCATTCCCGACGCCGTGGTAAACCTTTCCGCCTTTAAGGTGCCTTGCACCTTTTCGAACGGCGCCTGCATCCCGGGAACACAACACGACGGCACCGAGGCACGTGATTTCCTATTCGGCCCCGGATTCAAGCAGTGGGACCTGGCTCTCTACAAAGACACTCCGATCAACGAACGCCTGAAGATGCAATTTCGCGCTGATTTCTTCAACCTCGTGAATCACCCGAACTTCACGAACCCGTTCCTGCCTACCTTTTTTGCCGCGTGCGATTCCGTTGGGATCAACCCCAATACCGGCGCGTGCGAAGGTTTCCTCCCTACTACCGCAACCGGCGACGTGGGAGAGGGTAATCCCTTCATCGGAGGCGGCGGGCCGCGGGGAATCCAGTTGGCGATTAAGTTCACGTTCTAAAGGCAGGATTCAGGAATCAGGATTCGGGATTCAGGCCTTCACTCTCACCAGGGTGGCGTATACGTTGCCGTCGCCGTGTGCGCCCCCGCCCGTCTCTCCTCTCCCTTCAGTACTAGGTCCATAAAGGGCCGTACAGGGCCAACGCGCACTACTCCACAGGGTCCGAATTCGGATAGAATTGGGTTTTGCTTGCTGAATCCTGAATCCCGAATCCTGAATCCTTGAAAGACGTTCTCGTTATCGGCGGCGGTTTTGCGGGCCTGGCGGCAGGCGTCGCATTGGCGGAAGGGGGCTGCCGTGTGCGCCTGCTCGAACAAAAGCCTTATCTGGGTGGGCGGGCGCGCTCCTTCCTTGATCTTACCACCGGCTCCGTGGTGGACAACGGCCAGCACATTTTCATGGGTTGCTACCACTCGACGATACGCTTCCTATCGACAATCGGAACTCTGGATCGCGTGCGGTTTCAAGAGCGCTTGACGGTCCATTTCCTTGACCGGGACGGCCGGGTCTCGCACCTTCAGTGTCCCGACCTGCCGTCGCCCTGGCACGTGTTGCTTGGAGTGTTGAGGTCCGAGAGTTTGACCTTTCGAGAGAAGTTGGAAGTCTTGCGCTTAGGAATGGCGCTCCGGGAGACGAACGAGGCGAAGCGCGGCCCGAAGGGGCTGAGCGTGCGCGAGTGGCTTACCCGGCTTGGCCAGTCCAAGCGTTTACAGCGCAATTTCTGGGACCTGCTCTGCATTGCCGCGATGAACGAGGATCCCGAGATTGCCAATGCGGCCCTCTTCGAGCGCGTGCTGCGCCGGGCGCTGTTCACCTCCCCAGCGGATTCGCGCCTTGGGATTGCTCGCGTGGGGTTGAGCGAGGTTTACGTCGACGCGGCGGCGGACTTCATCCGCGCCAAGGGGGGGCGTGTCGAGTGTGGGCGCGGCGTGTCCGGCCTACTGGTTTCCGAGGGGCAGTGCCGGGGCGTGCTGCTCTCGACGGGCGAGCAGATTGAAGCGGAGAGCGTGGTGAGCGCCGTAGCATGCTTCCAGCTTGCCGGCTTGTTGCCTGGCGACTTGCTCCGCCGGGAGCCTTTCGTCGCCGCCTTGATTCTCCTGCGGCCGGCGCCGATCATCTCCATCAATCTCTGGTTCGACCGTCCCATCACCGATCTTGATTTTGCCGGATTGCGCGGCGCAACTATGCAGTGGCTGTTCAATAAGGGTAAAATCTCTGAGCAGAGTGACGGCTATGTTTCACTGGTGTTGAGCGGAGCTTATCGCCACATCGCCACGAGCAAAGAAGAGTTGCTGGCCACGGCGCTCCGCGAGTTCGGCGACTTCTTCCCGGAGGCACGTCAGGCGCGCTTGCTGCATTCGCTCGTGATCAAGGAGCGCTTTGCCACTTTCTCGCCGACCTGCGAAGCTGAGGCACTGCGGCCCGCAACGCGAACGCCGATTCGCGGCCTCTTCCTTGCGGGCGATTGGACAGCGACTGGATTGCCGGCCACGATCGAAGGCGCCGTTCAAAGCGGCTACGCTGCCGCGCATGCGGTTCTGGAGAATCAGGGAATATAGGGGCGGCCCTTGTGTCCGCCCAGGGCAACCACAAGGGTTGCCCCTACGCGTTCAGTGAGCGAGGTGAAGATGCGTTTACGCGGGAATGTTCGTCGAATGGTGTTGTTGCTTGCCTTTGCGTTATTGCTGATGTGCTCACTTGATGTTCGTCACCCAGGTAGGGGCACAACATGGCGAAGCCCTGCAAGGATCGTACAAGCGGCGGACCAAGCTGTTGACCCTCGGCTGAAACCAGCCTACCGGTTTGAAAAGGGCGGCTGGATTTACGTTCACCTGGAGGGAACGCCGGGCGAGATCGGATTTCAGCATGGCTACCTGCTGGCCCCTGAAATCGCCGATGCGTTTGAAGCCATCAAGCTGCTGGACACGCATGATACCCGCAAGGGTTGGGATTTCTTCCGCCAGAGTGCGCACGAGATGCTTTGGCCGCACATCGACCAGGAGTACCAGGAGGAGCTTGCGGGAATCGTGGAGGGCGTGAAGGCGCGCGGCGTCTCCATGGATCTCGATGACGTAGTCGCTCTGAACGCCTTTGAAGAACTTCCGGACTATTATGTGCCCTGGTACAACTCGCAGCACAAAGTGGCCGGCGCTCCGCGCCTGGTGAGTCCGGGGAATTGCAGCGCCTTCGTGGCGACTGGCAGTTACACGCGCGGCCACAAGATCGTGATCGCCCACAACAACTGGACCAGCTATCTGGATGGCGAGCGATGGCGGATCGTTTTTGATATCGCGCCGCAACAAGGTTATCGAATTCTGATGGACGGCTTTCCCGGCGTCATTACCAGCGACGATGATTTCGGCGTGAACTCGAGCGGCATGATGGTGACGGAAACGACGATTACGCAATTCGCCGGCTGGAACCCGAACGGCAAGCCGGAGTTCATGCGCTCCCGCAAGGCGCTGCAATACGCCGCCTCGATTGACGACTATACCAGCATCATGTTGGACGGCAACAACGGCGGCTACGCCAACGATTGGCTGCTCGGCGATAACAAGACCGGTGAAATCGCCCAGTTCGAGCTGGGGTTACAGGCGTACCGGATCTGGCGCACGAAGAATGGCTATTTCGTGGGATCGAATTTCGCCCGCGACCCGGAAGTGATTGCCAAAGATACCAGCTTCGATCCCACCAAGCTCGATACCTCGCCGAACGCACGCCGCGTCCGCTGGGAGCAGTTGATTGCGGGAGCAAAGGGCAAGATCGACGTCAGCCTGGCGGAGAACTTCATGGCCGATCACTACGATTCCTACGAGAAGAAAGCGGACCCCAACGAACGAGCCCTGTGCGGGCACGTGGATACTTCTGCGCGCGGCATCGAGGTTTGGGAATGGCCGCCTTATTTTCCCGGCGGCGCAGTACAGGGCAAAGCCATGGACGGCGCGATGGCTAAGGCGATGAGCTTCTACGCCCACGTGGGGCACCCGTGCGGCGATGACTTTCTCGCTGCGCCTTTTCTTAAGGAGCATCCTCAATTCGCGTGGCAGGCGCCGCTGCTGCATGATATGAAGGCCGGGCCGTGGACGCTGTTCACGGCGGGGCAACGAGAACAGTAGCCTCGGCGGGGTATGAAAAACAAAACTTCACGTTTGTGCTGAGTATGTCCCACATCTTTCGCTGGACAGCGAGGGTAATCGATACACTAAGAGTCCCCGAAGGGGTTCTATAAAGTAGCCGGGGGCAACGCCCCCGGGATCGCGCACCCACGAATCCCACGACCCTGAAAGGGTCTAATGAAAACCTTGCCGCAGCCCTGCAGGGTGCCTCGGTTGGCGCTTGTGCGACCCCTCCAGGGTCGACCGGTTTTCGCGTTGCCGTTCCGGGGGCGTTGCCCCCGGCTACTACATTGTGCCCTTTCAGGGCAGGACAGGCACTGGCAGGCCATCCTCTTTCAAGGCTGCAACATAGCCCTCGATAGCTTCCTTGATATTCTCTATTGCCTCTTCGCGCGTCTTCCCCTGGCTGATGCAACCCGGGAGGCTGGGGCACTCGACGACCCAATAACCGTCCTCACCTGGATAGATAATAACTTGTCTCATGTTATCTCGAATTAAATCTTTGCCGCCATGGCGTGGCGCCGCTTTTCATAGAGCGGGAACCTCTCGGTCAGGGCTTCGGCCTGGGGGCGGATGCGCTGCTGGACTGATTCATCGTCGATGTGGTGCAGTACTTCCGAGATCCATCCGGCGATGACCTCCATCTCCGGTTCCATGAGACCTCGAGTGGTGACAGCGGGCGTTCCGATACGGATTCCACTGGCGACGGCGGGCGGGTTGGCGTCGAAGGGAATGGCGTTTTTATTGACGGTGATGCCGGCGTTGCCCAAAGCCTTTTCGGCCTGCTTGCCGGTTACGTTTTGCGAGAACACGTCGACCAGCATCAAGTGCGTATCCGTGCCGCCCGAGACGATGCGAAAGCCTTTGGCGGCCAGGGCTTCGGCCATGGCGCGAGCATTGCGCACGATCTGTTGCTGATACTCTCGGAAGGCCGGCTGCAGAGCCTCCTTAAAGCAGACGGCTTTGGCCGCAATCACGTGCATCAGGGGACCGCCCTGGATGCCGGGGAAGACGATTTTATCCAGGTCCTTGGCATGCTGCGCCTTGGAGAAGACCGCGCCGCCGCGCGGACCGCGCAGGGTCTTGTGGGTCGTGGTGGTGACGAAGTCGGCGTGCGGGAAAGGACTGGGGTGGAGGCCCGCCGCGATGAGGCCGGCGATGTGCGCCATATCCACCATCAGCAAGGCGCCGCTTTGTTTGGCGATGGAGCCGAATCGGGCGAAGTCCAGGACGCGGGGATAGGCGCTGGCCCCAGCCACGATCAGCCGCGGCTTGTGTTCCTGTGCCAGGCGCTCGACCTCGTCATAGTCAATCGTCTCGATGTCCTTGCGCACGCCGTAAGAAACGATCTTGTACATCTTGCCGGAGAAATTCAGCGGGTGGCCGTGGGTGAGGTGTCCGCCGTGCGCGAGGCTCATGCCGAGCAAGGTGTCCCCGGGCTTGAGCACGGTCATATAAACGGCCTGGTTGGCCTGGCTGCCGGAGTGCGCTTGAACGTTGGCGTGTTCCGCTCCGAAGAGTTTCTTGGCGCGCTCGATGGCCAGTGTTTCGGCCACGTCCACAAACTCGCACCCGCCGTAATAGCGATTGCCCGGCAAGCCCTCGGCGTACTTGTTCGTCATCACGGAGCCGAGCGCTTCGAGCACGGCTTCACTGACGAAGTTTTCCGAGGCAATCAGTTCGAGAGTCCGCGCCTGGCGGTCGACCTCCTGGTCGAGGGCCCGGGCGATTTCCGGGTCAACCTCGCGCAAGGGAAGGGTATGGTTCATGGTTGCTTCTCCGAATGATATCGTTGATCAATAGCCTGAATTTTCTGCACGCGGCGCTGGTGGCGGCCTCCGGCGAAGGGCGTAGCGAGCCAGGCGTCAACGACTTGACGCATGGTGGCGGCGTCGATCATGCGCGCCCCCATGGTGAGGACGTTGGCGTCGTTGTGCTCACGCGCCATGCGCGCCGAAAGCGTGTCGTTGGCCGCCACGGCGCGAATGCCGGGAACCTTGTTGGCCGCCAGCATCATCCCGATGCCTGTCCCGCACACCAGCACCCCGCAGCCGGCCTGCTTCGCCGCCACCTTTCCGGCAACCTTCTCCGCAAAGTCGGGATAGTCGACAGGCTCTGCGTCCGACGGACCGCAGTCTTCAACCTCCGCGCCTTGGCTTTTCAGGTACTCGAGGACCTGCTGCTTCAAGGCAAAGCCCACGTGGTCCGCCGCTACAACAATCTTCATTTTTCCGTCACGCTGCCGTCCCCGAACTTCGTGGGAGCATAGGAGCACTCCCTTGGAGATTTTACAGAAGCAGGCGTAAATAGGGAATAGAGAATCATGCAGTCGACGCTTTGTTCCGGCGCTTTAGTTAGTACAAATCCAGTTTCACGCCAAGGCGCAAAGTGCGCAAAGGTCGCAAAGTGCCACCACCCCCAACCCCTCGTCATCTGAGGAGGGGAGCCCGGCGATGGTGGTTCCCCTGCTTGGCTAAGGAGGGGAGAGGGGTGGTTGATTTCTGCACCGACCCTTTGTTTTCATAGACATTCTCGCTTTGTTCTCCGAAATTCTCGTAGCGCCGACCTCCAGGTCGGCATATTGTCCGCGACAGCCTGCGATGCTGGCCTGAAGGTCAGCGCAACACCAAAGACGCGAGAGTTGTCCAGGCCGGTCCTTTGTTTTCATACATTCTCGCTTTGTTCCGGCGCTTACGTCATTACAAACCCGGTTTCACGCCAAGGCGCAAAGTGCGCAAAGGTCGCAAAGTGCCACCACCCCCGACCCCTCCTCATCCGAGGAGGGGAGCCTTGGAAATTCCCCTCCTTGGATAAGGAGGGGCGAGGGGTGGTTGATTTCTGCACCAACCCTTTGTTTTCATAGACATTCTCGCTTTGTTCCGTCGTTTTCGTCACTAAACACCCGGCTTCACGCCAAGGCGGATGGTTGCAAAGGCCGCAAAGTCCCACCACCCCCAAAGCCCTCCTCATCCGAGGAGGGGAGCCCGGCAATTCCCCCCCTTGGACAGGGAGGGGTGCGCAGGCGAACACCAGTAGGCTACCATGAATGGCGCGACAGTGTCAAGGAAAAAGCAGGGAAGGGGAACGCCCGGGGTCCGGGCGGGGTTCTACTCGGAGCGAAGCGCCTGAAGCGGATCGGCGTGGGCGGCGCGAAGCGCCGGGACAAGCGCCGCGCCGGCCGCGATGGCACAGAGCAGCACGGGGACGCTGGCGAACGTAACGCTGTCGTACGGGGAGACACCCTTCACCTGAGAAGCGATCAGCCGCATCAAGGCGTAAGATGCTCCTGCGCCAAAAATCAACCCGAGAGCGGTGAGGGAAAGCGCCTGGCCCACAATGCGGCTGACAACCCTGGCCGGCTGAGCCCCGAGCGCCATGCGAATGCCGATGTCGCGTTTTCGCCGTGCTACGCTGTAGGCGACCACACCGTACAAGCCAATGGAGGCGACGATGACCGCCAGAATGGCAAATGAAGCCAAGAGACCCGCAGCGAGGCGTTGCGGGGCGAGCGACGCCTTCACGTGTTCCGACCCGGTGTGGAGGCCGGAGAGCGCCACGTTGGGAGAAGCGTCTTGCCAACTCCGTTGAATCTCGTGCATCAGCCCTTGCGGCTCGCCGCGCGTCTGCACGATCAGATTGCCCACAGGGTAGTGCCATTGCCAAACTGCAAAGTAGATATACGGCTGCGGGCTTTCCCAGACGGAGACGTATTTGGAATCGCGGGCAAGCCCTACCACCTGGACCAGGGTTCGGCGGCCAGGTTGGTCCTCGACCATCAAGGTTCGGCCCACCGCGCTCGAGCCAGGCCACAAACGTTCGGCGAGAGTCTGGTTGACAATCGCGGCCTTGGGAGAATTCTCCCGGTCATCCCAGGTGAAGTCTCGCCCAGCGGGCATAGCGATGCCCAAGGTGTGAAAGTAATCGGGGCCAACCATGTTGTAGGCCGCCCGGAGCACCTGGGGTGTGGGGCTCTCGGCGTCCGTCACCTGCGTTGTGGACTGCATCATGGTAAGCGGCACATCCCATGCGACGGTGGCAGTCTCGACGCCGGGGAGGGTCGAACTTCGGCGCAGGGCAGCCTGGGCGAAAAGCTCGCTTCGTGCGGCGTCGTACTGCTGCGAGGGCGGATCGAAACCCATGAGCAACAGATGTTCGGGACGAAAACCCAGATCGACCGAGTAGGCCTTCCACACACTTCGCGCGAAGATGCCGCCCATGACCAGCAGGGCCATGGAAAAACCCACCTGCACCACTACCAGAAAATGCCGCAGCCAATCACCTCGGATGCCCTGCAAAGGCACGTTGGAGGACTCTTTCAAAGATGGGACGAGATCGGGCCGGCTGGCTTGGAGCGCCGGCACGAGGCCAAACAGAAAGACCGTGGCGAGTGAAGCCAAGGAGCCAAAGAGCAGCACTCGCGTCCCGATGCCGAGGTTCAGGGCGAGCGGAATCCCGAACGCGGTGGGAAATTGCGATAGGACCCGGTCGAGGCCGAAAGCAATCAATAGAGCTGCGGCAAAACCGCCGATGACCAATAAAAAGTTCTCCGCCATTAATTGGCGGATCAGACAGCCTCGCCCGCCGCCGAGCGCGATGCGAATGGCCATTTCGCGGCGGCGAGCAAAGGCGCGCTCCAGAAGCAGATTGGAGACGTTCGCGCAGGATAGCAAAAGCAGCAGTCCCGCACTGGCGCCAAACATCACGAGCAATTGCGTGATTGAGGACCGGTAGGCGGGCCAGAATTTGGATCGGGAGGCTGAAAATGCCGAGATGGTGATGTCGCGGTTGGTGGCGGGTTCAGCCTTGGCGAGGTTGCCGGCAATCAGCCGCAGGTCCGCCTCTGCCTGGGAAACGGTTACGCCCGTCCGCAAGCGGCCGAACATGACGAGCCAGCGAGCCGACCGCAGGTGAAAGATATCGGTTTTCTTGAACCTGGGCAGCACCTGCGGCACGGCGCCCAGCGGCATCCAGGCTTGCGGCGGATCACCCCAGTTCAAGTTGACGCCGCGGTAGCGTGCGGGGACAATTCCGATTACCGTCAAGGGCGAACCTTCCAGGGCAATCGTTTTTCCAATGAGCTTCTTATCTGCCCCAAAGCGTTGGAGCCAAAGCTCCTCGCTCAGCATGACTAGCGGAGATTCACTCTCCTCCGCGCCGAACGCGCGTCCGGCGAGCGGCGGAAGCTCGAGCATGGAGAAGTAATCCGCACTCACCGCCTCCACAGAAATGCCTTCGGTAGCTTCCCCAACGGAAAGGTTCAAAGGAAGCCGCACATAGGCGGAGAGATGTTGGAAGGAACGGTTGCGCTTGCTGAAATCTTCGAAGTCGGGATAAGAACTCGAAACATAATGTGAGGTCTGCTTGTCGAAATTGTAGACGGCCACAAGCTGCTGCGGCTGGGGTAAAGGAAGCGGGCTCAGAAGCGCCTCATCCGCGACATTGAAGATTGCGGTGGCCGCGCCAATTCCCAGCGCCAGGGTCAGCAGGACGGTAGCAGTAAAGGCGGGATTCCTGCGCAACATGCGCAGACCGACACGCAGATCGCTGATGAGCTCAATCATAGGTCCTTCACCACCGTTGGCGGTCTCCTATTGTAGTGCGTCCAACGGAGAAACACCAGAGGGCGACACACTGCGGCGACACGCCAGATTGACGTCCACACTAAAGGTGTGTACCCTTAGAGTGCAAGGTCCTTGGACCTGGAAACTTTATGAACAGACGCATCAACATAATGTTGCCGGAAAGCACGCTAGCCGTCCTCGATCGGGTCACGAGCCGAGGCAACCGTAGCCGTTTTATCTCCCGTGCAGTGCTGCATTACGTGGAAGACCGCGGTAAACACATGCTGCGCGAACAGCTCAAAGCAGGCTACCAGGCCAACGCCGAGGACAGTGTGAAGATTGCCCTGGAGTGGTTCCCCCTTGAGGAAGAGGCATGGCAAAGATCTCACACCAATCGCAAAGGCAAGAAATAACTAACGTCAAGCGCGGCGAATTCTATCTGGTCTCTTTTGACCCTACCGTCGGACACGAGATCCGGAAGACCCGGCCTGCTCTAATCATCCAAAATGACATCGGCAATCGCTACAGCCCTCTGACGATTGTGGCGGCCGTGACCTCCAAGCTTTCGCTTGTCACTTATCCAGTGGAGGTTGTGATTGAACCTTCCCGCACCAACGGTCTTGATGTCCGCTCCGCAATACGCCTGGACCACGTCCGTACCGTGGACCGGCAGCGACTGATCAAATGTTTAGGGATGGCTGACGCCAGTACAATGGCTAAGGTCAACCAAGCCATCCAGATCAGCTTGGGGTTGATTGACGTGTAGGGTGTTTGTGTCCCACCCCCAGCACCTGACACCTGTGCTATAATATTACGAATTTCATATCGATGGAGAATTCGTATGGAGGCCGCCAAGATTTCACCGAAATTTCAAGTGGTAATTCCCAAGAAGCTTCGCGAGGCTTTGAAACTGTCCCCAGGCCAGAGAGTGCAAATGGTTATTTATGGCGATAGGATTGAGATGATCCCCCTGAGAAAACTCTCCGAGATGAAGGGATTCCTGAAGGGGATCGACACGGTCGTGGAGAGGGAGCCTGACAGGGTATGAACATCGTCGACTCATCGGGCTGGCTTGAGTATTTTGCGGACGGCCCCCTTGCCCCATTCTTCTCCCGTCCACTTCAAAACGCCAATGAGCTCATCGTGCCCGCGATCACCATTTATGAAGTCTTTAAAGCCGTTCTGCGCCAACGGAATGAATCAGACGCCCTGCAAGCGGTAGCTCTGATGCTGCAAGGTTCGGTGGTCGACCTGACCGCAACGATATCCATTTTGGCGGCAAAGATCAGTCTTGAGGATGATATGCCTATGGCCGATAGCATCATTCTTGCCACCGCCCGTCTTTACGAAGCGACCGTATGGACTCAGGATTCGGACTTCGAAGGCATCGACGGGGTTCAGTATATTCCGAAAAAGCCTGGAAGCTAACGCGGCGCTCAATGGCAGCGCTCAAGGGTGCGTGGCGAAAGTTCACAGCTCGCGAAATTATCGCCGTATTCGAAAGAATCGGATTTCAGGAATGACGCGCGCCTGTCAGCCCTGCGCAAGAAGGCCGCCGTCGACGGCCAGCCAGGTTCCAGTGATGTAGGAAGCATCGCTGGACGCGAGAAAGCGGACCCCTTTGGCAATGTCCTCGGGGGTGGCGAAACGGTGCAGCGGAATGCTGGCAAGAATCCGCGGTTCGTCCTCGGGGCAGTTGCGCAGGTGATAACGCAAGAGCGGCGAATCGGTGGCGCCTGGAATGATGCAGTTGACGCGGATTCCGTAAGGGGCGCAGTCCAGTGCGGCGGCACGCATGAAGGCCAGCAGGCCTCCCTTGGTGGCGGCGTAGGCGGTGTAATTCGGGTAAGTCTGAAAAGCGTGACCTGAAGAACAGATCACGATGCATCCCTGCTTCTGTTCACGCATCACGGGGATGACATGCTTGCAACAAAGAAAAGCGCCCTTTAAGTTCACCTCAATGGTCTGGTCCCACTCTGCGTCGCTGGTTTCGGCCAGGGGTTTGTTGATCTGAACAGCGGCGTTGGCGAATAAGACATCGATCCTTCCCCAGCGTTCCACAATCGACTTGACGGCAGGCTGGACTTCGGCTGATTTGCTGACGTCGGCTTTAACGAAAAAGCTCTCGCCTCCCGCGGACTGGATCTGATTCGATGTTTCCTGTGAGTTCGAGTCGTTCCAATCCAGCACGGCCACACGCGACTTCTCGCGCGCAAAGAGTAAGGCGGTGCCATATCCGATGCCGGACCCCCCGCCGGTGATCGCGATGACTTTTCCGGCAAATTCGCTCATGTCGGCCTCCGTAAAGAAACTGCCATCTTTGCATCCTGCACACTCTACCTCACCATGTCTGATGGAGTGTGAGTTTTTTCTCGACTCGGACATGGCAAGAATTCTACACTCCGAGCCACTTCATTCATCAATGGATCGGAAAGACCGGTATCACGCAAGGGCGCGAAGTGCGCCAAGGTCGCGAAGAAAGGAGGTTCCATCTTGGGCTTCCTTGCGCCTCTGCGAGAGCTGGTTGACGTTGCGGCAGTTCCCCAATTGGGAGGGTACGGAAGCTCGAGTAGGTTTTATGTGTGCGCGCCTGAACAAATCGGGCTAAACTGCATGTTTGCGTCCCTCTCTGGGATGCAAATCAAACCCAACGTATGCGCCAGTGGGATCAACGGAAATGACCCCTCACCCGTCCCGCTCCGGTTGGTGAAAGCGCCGGCAGCGGGCCACCCTCTCTCCTGGGAGAGGGCAGACCTGGGTCGCGCACGAAAGGACGGATGGCCGAGTTATGAGGATTCAGGACATCAAAACCTATCTTGTCGGCAACCCCTGGAAGAACTGGCTATTTGTGCAAGTCGAGACGGACGAGGGGATTCAGGGGATTGGAGAAGGCACCCTGGGTCATTTGTCGCGGACGATAGAGACAGCCATTCACGAACTGAAGGGGCAGATTCTGGGGCTCGAGGTGTTTCAGATCGAGATGTTGCTGCGCCGCTTCGTGCGGGACATCTATTCCGACGGTGGCCAGATTCTGATGTGCGCCGCCTCGGCCATCGAGATCGCGTGCTGGGACATTATCGGGAAAGCCCTGGGCCAGCCGATCTACAACCTGTTGGGCGGGCGCTATCACGACAAGATTCGCGCCTACGCCAACGGCTGGTATCGCTGTCCGCGCACACCTGAGGACTTCGCGAAAGCGGCCAAGCAGGTGGTCGAACTAGGTTATACGGCGATGAAGTTCGATCCCTTCGGCGCGGAGTGGAGGAAACCGCAGCCGTCCGAGTTGGACCTGGCGATTGACATTGTCAATGCAGTTCGTGAGGCGGTGGGTCCGAGCGTCGATTTAGCCGTCGAGGCTCACTCACGTTTCAGCGTGGAAACAGCCATCAGCGTGGGCAAGCGCCTCGAGGCGTCCGCCCCCGCCTGGTACGAAGACCCGGTTCCGCACGGAAATATCCATGCCAGCATCGAGGTGGCGCGCCACATCAACGTGCCCGTAGGAACGGGGGAAAGTCTCGTTTCCAAGCAGCAGTTTGCGGAATTGTTACGCGAGGACGCTATCAATGTGATTACGGTTGAACCGCTGCACGTGGGCGGAATCCTCGCCACACGCAAGATTGCCGACATGGTGGACGCGCACTACGGCGTGATTCTCCCGCACAGCGCGCAAGGGCCCATCTGCACGCTGGCGAATCTCCAGATCGATGCCTGTACGCCGAACTTCTATATGCAGGAGTACTTCGACCAGTTCAACGAGCCGTGGGAGAAAGACCTGCTCACCTGGACGCCCAAACTGGTCGACGGTTACCTGGAGCTTCCCACGTCTCCAGGGCTGGGCGCTGAACTGAACCTGGAAGAGGTGAAGAAACACCCGTACGTCGAACGCGGACGCATGTTTCTTTTCGAGCCGGATTGGCATTTCCGGCAGGCTAAGCAGCCGGCGACATAACACGCTGAGCCCCAGCGGCGAGGACGCCGGGCGCCCGCCCAAGGGCGGCCACAAGGGCCGCCCGTACGACCGTTGCACCCTAGGGTTTCCCATGCTCATGAGACTCGGTTGGCTCGATTTCGCCATCATCATCACTTACTTCGCGGTTGTGCTCGGTGTGGGCTATTGGCTCAAAGACAAGATGAAAACCTCGGCGGATTTCCTCTTGTCGAAACGCTCCTTTTCGCACTGGATCACAGGCATCGCTTTTATGTCGGCAAACCTGGGAGCGCTGGAGGTGATGGGCCATACCGCGAACGGCGCGAAGTATGGCATGAGAACCAACAATTGGTACTGGATCGGCGCCATCCCGGCCATGGTTTTTCTCGGCTTGTTCATGGTCCGCTACTACTACGCGAACGGCCTGCGCAGCGTTCCTGAGTATTTGCGCATGCGCTATGATCACCGGGCGCACATCCTCAATGCTTTCAGCTTCGCCATTGTCACGGTGCTCATGTCGGGAATTGATATGTTCGCTTTTGCGGTGGTTTTTCGCAGCATGCTGGGCTGGCCCTTCACCGCCAGCGTGCTGCTGGCCAGCGGGGTGGTGCTGGTCTTTGTTTTTTGGGGCGGCCTCTCGTCCTCGATTTACAACGAGTTCCTTCAGTTTTTCCTGATTGTCATTGGGTTCCTCCCTCTGACCTTCCTGGGGCTGCACGAGGTGGGCGGCTGGAGCGGGTTGGTGGCCAAGTTGCCGGAGCAATATCTGCACACGTGGAAGGGGATGGGCGGCCCCGGCGATCCGCTGGGTGTGCCGTGGTGGGTAATGGTAGTCGGCATGGGACTGTGTGCTGCTCCGGCGTACTGGTGTACCGACTTCCTGCTGGTGCAGCGTGCCCTGGCCGCGAAGGATTTGGCGTCGTCGAGAAAGACGCCGCTGGTGGCGGCCGTTCCGAAAATGCTGTTTCCGGCCATTGTCACGGTGCAGGGGATGCTTGCCCTGGCTGTGGCCCCTTCGATCGTCAAGCACGATTACAACCTGGCGTTGCCGACGCTCATGGGACGCTACTATCACAGCGGTATGCTGGGGTTGGGTCTGACGGCGCTTCTGGCGAGCTTCATGTCCGGAATGGCCGGCAACATTACGGCCTTCAACACGGTCTTCACTTATGACATTTACCAGACCTACTTCGTCAAGAACCGCCCCGATCGGCATTATCTGAGAGTAGGGAAAATGGCCACGGTGGTGGGCGCCTGTGTTGCCTGCGCGTCGTCGTACATCGTACTTTATTTCAATAACCTGATGGACTACATGCAACTCATCGGGATCTTGTTCATTTCGCCGTTTTTCATCGTCTTCTTCCTCGGCATGTTCTGGCAGCGCCCCTCCGCTACGGCAGGGTTCTACGGAATGGCTGCGGGACTTTCCGGGGCGGCCCTGGAGTATGTGCTCTACCGGCTGGGCGTGCTGAGGTTTACCTCCCCGATGGCGTCGAATATCTGGACGGCTGTGTGGGGGCTTGCCGCAGGTTTGGTGGTAACGGTTGTTCTTAGCTTTGTAACTGAAGCGCCGCAAGCGGAAAAACTCAAAGGCCTGGTTTATTCGCGAGCGTTGAAGGAGAAGGAGGCGGCGCCCTGGTTTCGCAGGCCTGTGTTTTATGCGGTGATTGTATTGGCGGTGTTCGTTGCGCTCAATATCAAGTTTTTCTGACCATTTGTGATTGGTGATCGGTGATTTGTGATTGAAGACTTGTGATTGGATCACGGTGGAGAATGCCACTCATTAGTGAGCTGTGGGCTTGTGAAGACGAAGCCGTCTGGCGGTTCGCCCTAAAGGTGTATTGGTTGTTCGTCAAGCCTAAGAATCGAGATTTGGAAATGCAGCTCGAACGTGCCCGGGATGCGGTGCAAGGTGTGGACCCAGAGCGCTGGTAGGAAGGTGCGTAGCACTGGGACTATACCAAGGGTCGACAATCGAAAATTGGAAATGTGGAGGGAGCAATCATCAATCACAAATCACCAATCACCAATGTCGTGAATCGCCGGAGATTTGTGGCTACGTTGGGCGGGTGCGTTGTTTTGCCGGCCGCGTCGCTGGCGCTGCACGGCTCCCAGACGAATGGGGACACGCCCGCAGCGGGAGCGCGGTCCCGCGTCGACTTAAACGGGCAATGGGAACGCCGGATCGACGGGGAAGTGTACGATATCGTCCAGGTGCCATCCTCGCTGCGCCCGTCGGGGAACTACCGGCTGAAACGCGAATTCCTGCTGCCGGAACTTTCCAGGCACGAGCGGGCAATTCTGCACTTCGACGCCATCACCTACTTCGGCCGGGCGTTCGTGAATGGCGCGGAAATCGGCGTCATGGGGCCCTACGTACCCTTCGAGTTTGAGTTCACGCCGCAGGCCAAGAAGGGCGTCAACATCGTGGAAGTGGCGATCGCTGACCTTACGCCGGAGCCGAGCGGCGCCGGCGCAGACGAACTGGCGTTGGGCGTGAATCCGGGCTGGGAAGCTTACGGCGGAATCATTCGGGACGTCTACGCGGAAGTGCGCCCGGCAGCCTTCGTAGACAATGTGCGTTTCGGGTACACGCTGGAGCCGGGTTATGCCAAGGCGGCCTGCAAAGTGCAGGCGATGGTGTCAGCATCCAGCGAGACCTCAGCCCGCGTTGAGGTGGCTCTGCTGCGCTCGGGGTCGGAAGTGGCGCGAGCGGAGAGGGCCGTCTCGATCCCTTCCGGTGCAAGCGAGGTTGAATGCGAGCTTGAACTCATAGCGCCCTTGTTGTGGTCGCCGGAAGAGCCGAATCTCTACGAGTTGCGTGCTACCTTGAAAAGCGATCATGGCATGGACCGCTGGAGTTGCCGGACGGGATTCCGCGAGGTCACGTCGCGTGGGCCGGATTTTCTTCTCAACGGTCAGCGGTTGGTGCTCAAGGGAGTCTGCCGGCACGACATGTGGAAAGAGCAGGGTTTCACCCTGACCCACCGCCAGATGGAGCAGGACATGCGGATGATCAAGGCCCTGGGCGCGAATTTCATCCGCCAGGTCCATTACCCACACCACCGACACATGGTGGAATTGGCGGATGAATTGGGCTTGCTGGTGAGCGAGGAGCCGGGTTACTGGGGAATGAATTTTTCGAAGATGCCGCGCTCGATGGTCGAATTGGGCTACCGGACCATGGAAAAAGTCGTGCAGCGCGATTGGAACTCGCCGTCGGTATTTGCCTGGCTGCTCGCCAATGAATGCGAATACACGGTGGAATACCTGCGCGAGGGGAAAGCGCGTTGCAATCGGCTCGATCCTATCGGACGCTTCGTTTCTGCGGCCAACAGCATGCCCAAGGAGAAGGCGAAGCCCATTTTCGAAGCAGCCGGAATGGACTTCTTCGACCAGCATCCTTACACCTACGACGTCGAAGACTTCAAAAGAGAAGCCGATTTCGACGGCCCTGCTCGTCCGTTGACGTTTACGGAGTGGGGCGGCAAAGCGATCGGTCAATCGCAGGTGGTTATGCAGGGTAGCGTCGACCGGCTGCTTGATCTCGTCGAGTCGCGCCAACTCGCCGGCCACGTGTTCTGGAGCTGGCAGGACCTTCGGCAGTATAGCCGAATCGATTGGGAGATGCGGGACGGCATCCTGGAGTCCGGCGTGGTCACTGAAAGCCGGGAGCCGCGCGATGTTCCGTACCTTGAATTAGCGCGCTTATTCGGAGAGCGCCGCCATGCCGCCGAGCCCGCGGCCACGCGGCCTCTTGTCGTCCCTCTAAAGTGGACGCCGTGGTCGCGGAAGAGCTCCTTCCAACCGGTGGACCTTCAGGCGCTGGCCGAAAGCTCGGATGGCATGAAAGCCTGGGCTAGCTTCGAAGCCGCTTTGGCGCAGTTCTGGCGCCAAGCCCCCATGGCGGAAGACCAGTGGAAGCGAATGGGGGAAAAGTTTGTGTTGTGGCAAGGGTCCGAGCTGGCAATCGGTGGCATTCCTTTTCGCTTTCCGGTTATCGATGGCTCGGCGCGGCCGATCATGCTGACGCAGGATGTGCCCGAGGCCACGATCCCGCTCAACCGCGAATGCACACGACTGCACATTCTGGGGCAGGTGACGTTTCCTGTCGGTTATCCGGCGGTTGGAAAGCGCGGCGAACGAGTGGCAAGCTATCGAGTGCGATACAGCGACGGAGGGCAACGGGAGGCGCCGGTCCGGAACGGGTTCGAGGTCGCGCAGTCGAATCGGATTTATGCCGCGACACGCATCGACCCTGTGGCGACTGCAGCACAGCGGGCGCTCGAGTACGTGAAAGACGTGGTGCGCGAGCAGTATCAGGTACTGCTCTGGAGTTTGCCTGTGGAGCCGGGGAAAGTGGAGAGCCTGCAATGTAAACTGGAGCCTGGGCAGCCCGCGCTCGCGGTGTTTGCGATTACAGCAGAATGGTCTGCTGCGTGACAAGTTGGAGCCGCTGTCATCCTGGGCGAAGCGAAGGATCGCCGTAGTTGTTCTTGGTTTGACGGCCTGCCGGGACTGCCGAGATCCTTCGCTTCGCTCAGGATGACAGCATGAGGAGTGAGCTCGGAGGACAGACTCGATGGAACTTCACAAGCCTCTGCGTGGAGTGATCACGGCCATGATTACGCCGCTCAGAGGCCGCGATGAGCTTGACCACGCCGGCCTTGAGCGCTTGGTCGAACACCTGATCGCGGGCGGCGTTCATGGCCTGTTCATCCTGGGAACAACCGGGGAAGCTCCGGGGCTGAGTTACCGGCTGCGCGCCGAACTCATCGAGCGCACGTGCAATCAAGTGGCCGCGCGACTACCGGTGATTGTGGGTATCACGGACACCGCCTTTGTGGAAGCGGTGAGCTTGGCCAGCGCGGCACGGAAATCCGGCGCGCAGGCGGTGGTGGCGTCGGCGCCCTATTACTTTCCTGCCAGCCAGGTGGAATTGCTGGATTTTGTCGAGCACCTTGCCGCTGAAGTACCTCTGCCCCTGCTTTTGTATAACGCCCCCACAAATACCGGTCACACTTTTGAGCCTTCGACCGTGCTTCGAGCCGCGGCGATTCCCAACGTGATAGGGCTTAAGGACAGCGGGGGCGACATGACCTACTTTCATTCCGTGGTCGAGCTTCTGAAGGCACGGCCGGATTTTACGCTCCTGGTGGGGCCCGAAGAACTGCTGGCGGAGGCGGTCCTGCTGGGCGCACACGGTGGGATGTGCGGCGGGTCCAATTTCTGCCCGCAACTCTATGTGCGCCTGTACGAGGCGGCGTTGGCGAGGGACTTCGAGCAGGTTCGCGTCTTGCACAGCAGAGTCATGCGCATTTCCACCACGATCTATCGAGTTGGGCGCTACAAGTCAAGTTATCTGAAAGGGTTGAAGTGCGCGGTTTCGCTGTTGGGTATTTCGGATGATTTCATGGCTGAGCCGTTCCGCGCTTTTGACAGTCCGGAACGCGCCAAGGTGCGGCGGCACATGGTCGACCAGGGCCTGCTGGCCGGGTAGCAAGGTGCAAGGGTGAGTGTCTTCCCGGCGCGCGCAAAAAAGCAGATCCTTCGCTTCGCTCAGGATGACATGCCATTTCGCTCAGGATGACATGCCATTTCGCTCACGATGACATGTCATTCTGAGCGAAGCGAAGAATCTGGATTTGGTTGCGGCCTTGCCGCTCTGTGATCTCTATGGTGAATCCTTTGAGACAGGGTGCCTCGCAAGGAGTATGAATATTATGCTGCCGGGACTTTTTTTATTCATGGCGCTGAGCGCGCCGCCGCAGCTTCAGAACCCAGGCTTTGAAGCTGCCGAGCCGCTGAGAGGTTGGACAGTAGATTCACCGGCACACGACAGGAAAAGCGTGGAAGTGCGCGCGGACTCCGCGGAGAAGAAAGAGGGGAAGCAATCGCTGGTGATGGAAGCTCGCGCTCCCGCCCGCTATTCTCTGAATCAGTGGGTTGTGCTTCCGGTGGGAACCCTCTGGCGGGCGCGAGTCTGGATCAGGACTGAAGGACTGTCCGCGACAGGAAGTGGCGAGGCAGGGGGGCGGATTTTAATTGACTCACGCGAAGGTGTATTGGGTAGAAGTAACCCGAGATCCGGCACGTCGCCCTGGGAGGAAGAGGAGGTGACCTTCGAGGCCCCGACGCCCGAGGACGTGGACATCATCCTTGCCGGCTTCGAAAACAGTTCAGGCAAAGTTTGGTTCGACGGGTTTCGTTTGGAACCGGTGGCGCGGCCCGTCGAGAACGATGTACGGATCTTTCAGCAGAAGCTAAGCAAGCTGCCCATCGACCTCAAGCAGTGCGGGCAGTTCATTGAGCCCTTATGCCGCCTTCTGCCCTCGATGCTCGCCCAGCAGGTCGAATCCACCAGCTTTGAAGAGGAAGCGGAGTGGTGGCCGAGCTATAAAAGGGAAATCGACAAACCCCACCGGCCGTGGTATCCCGAAGGAGCCGTGCACGTCGCGAAGTATTCGCTCGACACCGAGAACCCATACAACGGCAAGCGCTCGCAGAAGATCGAGCTTCCCGTTCCGCGGGCTCGAGCCGGGATTGCGCAAGACGGCTTCTATCTTCGAAAAGGGATGGGCTACCGGCTTCGACTGCACATGAGAGGTCAAGGGAATGTTCCCGTGTGGGTATCGCTCTCCGGCGACGGCGCGCGTGTGGCTGGCCCTGTGTTGCTCGGTCGCGCCGGGGAGAATTGGCAGGGTGCGGAAACGGTGCTGCGGTCAACGCGTGACGTCCAGAACGCCACCTTGAACATTGAGTTTGAAGGCCCGGGAAGCTTGTGGCTCGACCGGATCTACATGATAGATGAGGACGCCGTACTCGGACTCTGGCGGCGGGATGTCGTTGCTGCGTTGAAAGAGATGACGCCTGGAGTCATCAGGTTTGGCGGGAGTTCGCTGGAGGTCTTCGAGTGGGATCAGTGCATCGGTTCATGGGACACGCGGGTGCCGTACACGACCATGCCGTGGCGCGGCCTCGAGCCCAATTTCGTTGGCGTGGAGGAGTTTGTCCAGCTCTGCCAATATGTTGGCGCAGAACCTTTGGTTTGCGTGCGTTGGACGGGCAAGACCCCGGCGGATGCCGCCGCCGAGGTCGAATACTTCAATGGCGGCACGCAGACTCGCTGGGGGAAGGTGCGTGCGCAGAACGGACATGCAGCTCCTTACGGGGTGAAGTACTGGCAGATCGGAAATGAAATCGGCGGCCCCAAGTACGATGCCTCCGTGCGCGCCTTTGCGGAAGCGATTCGCAGAGTTGATCCCTTGGCCAGAGTGCTTTCATCTTTTCCTTCTGCCGACACGCTCCGCGAAGGCGGCGGTTACCTCGATTACCTGTGCCCACATCAGTACGACTGCGGGGATTTGTGGGGTAAAGAAGCGGAACTGAAGTTCCTTCAGGACCAGATTACGCGCTATGGAGCGGGAAGGAATGTGCGGGTGGCCGTCACGGAATGGAATACAACGGCGGGAGAGATGGGGCTGACGCGAGGAATGCTCCAGACCCTGGGGAACGCCCTGAGCTGCTCGCGGTATCAGAACCTGTTGCAGCGCTACGCGGATCTGGACGAAATAGCAATCCGATCGAACTTGGTGGACAGCTTTGGCTCCGGGGTTCTACTGCCAGGACCGGGCTGGCTGTATCTTGCGCCCACGTATTATTCGCAGAAGCTGTACACGCACGCGTCAGGTTCCTACCCACTGCGAATCGAGCGGACAACTTCGCTGCCGTGGTATCTCCAGGAGCCTGACCTGAGCGCCACCTTGAGTGAGGATGGCAAGGCGTTGCGCATCTACAGCGTCAATTCGACTGGCGAGATCAGGCAATTGAAGTTTCACCTCGTGGATTTTTCTGGGGCCCTCCGAGGAGGCTTGGCTTACGTCTTAAGAGACCGAGACGCGGCGGGCACTCCTGAAGTCATGAATAGCCGCGACGACCCTCAAAGGATCGCACCCGTTACACGCCCTGTGGCGGTGGGCGGCAGGGATTTTGACTATGCCTTCGAGCCCTTTACCGTGACACTGCTCGAGCTCAACCTCGGCGAATAGCGGTCCGGGAAGGTGTTCTGGGAAACGGCGTTCCAGGTCGTGGCTTGAGGATGGCCGCGCGGGCCGCTGCTACGAGACTCTTGCGCCCACGAAATCAAGTTGCAGGTGGAACAGCATGGAGCAAACGAGATTCGAGGAGCTGGTTGCGCAAGCCGTCGACGACCTGCCGGAAGCGTTCCGCGAAAAACTGGAGAACGTGGCGATCATCGTGGAAGACTTACCGCCGGAGGAGCCGAAGCGCGAAGGGCTGCTGCTGGGGCTGTTTCATGGCATCCCGCGCACGGAGAAGAGCGTATTCTCTTCCAGTCCGCCGGATCGCATTTTTCTATACCAGCGAAACATCGAGGCGATATGTCGCAACGAGGCCGAGGTGCGTCGTCAAATTCGCGCCACGCTGCTGCATGAGGTGGGGCACTATTTCGGACTCAGTGAGGACGAGTTGCGCGCGGTGTGAGGAATAGGGATCAGGTGCCAAATGTCGGGTGTCAGGACCCGAATTATGTCATCGCAGTGGCAGGTAATCCGAGACATCCGGCAATCGCCACATGAAATTCAGGGCTCCCTCGCCGCGGCGTCGATGACCTCTGCGGGCGAGGCTGTGCCCGTACCCTTCTTCATGACGGTGATGGAGGCGACCAGATTGCCGAACGAGGCTGCGGCGACGGGGTCGCCGGTCATCGCCATGGTGAGCGCCGCGCCGGCAGCAAAGCCGTCGCCGGCACCGCAAATGTCCACCGGTTTCTCCACGGGCCATGCTTTGGCCCAAGTCTCCTTACCTTCTTCGACCACCAGGGCGCCCTGTGGCCCGTGCGTCACCATCACCGCCCGGGCTCGAAGATGTTCGCGCAGCCGCCTGAAATCGACATGCCCGAAGAGTTGCTGGCAGGCGACTTCCGCTTCCATGCGATTCGGCTTGACCATCACTTGTCGGAAGAGATGCACGCGTTTTCGGGAATCCACCAGAAACACCTTGCTTGGGTATTCGGCCGCAAGTTCGCTGATTGTCCGACGCACCAGCGGCGTCACGACGCCGCCGGCAGCGGTTTCGGCCTGATCGGCCACCAGCACTACGTCGAAGGCCTCAACCACTGGAATGAGATTCCCGATGACCTGCGTCTCCGCCTCGGGAGGAAGCGGCTTGGTGGAGATGAAATCAACTCGAGGTTGGTCCTCCATGCCGGTCTGGCCGTTGATCAGCTTGGTGTACGTGAACGTTTGCCAGCCAGGCAGCTCTACCATCAGATTCGCAGTGATTCCCCGCAGGTTCAAAGCGCGGACCAACTCGAATCCGAACCCGTCGTCGCCGCGTATTCCCAGGACGGCCACTGCTCCGGCGCCCAGGGCCGCCAGATTGTTGGCCACCGTTCCGCCGCCTCCGGGAGTGACCTCGGTGGAGACCACGCCCAGCCGGGGAATGCCTGTTTCACGCGATGCTTCCGAAGTGGCAGGATCGTAAGTGGACCAGCGGTCAAGGCAGATGTCTCCCACCACTAAGGCTTTGAGTTTCTTGAATGCGTCCAGCGTTTCCGCTATGGTCATGTGAGCTCCAGGAGGGCGCGCCGCAGGGCCGGAACGGTCGCGCGGTGATCGCCGCAAAGGTAAAAGCTCTCGCCCCCATCGGCCACTGTCCGGACCAGGATTGTCTTGTGGGGCCGGAAATAGTAACCCGGGTCGGTTTTCGGGAGTTCGTGGTGGGTGTCGCCCTGAATAGGGACCAAGTCAAAAACTGCCGTGGTGAAATTCCTGATCGTCTGTCCTTGCTGATGAGCCACGTTGCGAGCCATGGCAAGAGCTTTCAAATAGACCTCGGGCGCCATGATGGCGGAGCCGAAATCAAGCATGATCCCGTTTTCCAGGCTTTCGACGGAATTTGTGAACATCAGGAAGTCACGGTAGCTGGCCGAACCCAGAGCGGCACCATCGCAGTTGGGATGCTCATGGATGATGTCATATCCGATGCCCACGTGTACGGTGGCCGGAATCGAGAGCCGGTAGGCGGTGGCGAAGATGCTTATGTCTTTGTGGGGAAAATCGCTGCATTCGATCCGCCTTCCAACATTTTCGCCCAGGCCCAGCGAGAGTGCCGCGGCTTCGCGAACTACCTCATTGAGTTCTCCCGTTTCGCGCCACAACCCGAACTCGCCAGTGCGAATATAGCGCGCCACGCTCTCTGTGGTAGCGCCGGCTCGGGCCAACTCATAATCGTGAATGGCGCCGGCACCATTCATGGCGATGTGCGTTAAATAGCCTCGTTCCAAAAGGTCGATGATGTGGCGGCTGGCGCCGGATTTGATGACATGCGCGCCCATCATGAGGATGCGCGCAGCGCCCTTTGTCTTTGCCGCGGCGATTCTTCTCGCCACCTCGATGAGCTGGGGGTGCGAAAATTGTGGGGCCGGGCCCTCGAGCGGCAGAAGATAATCAAGGTTCATGTCATGGACGCGCTCGCCCAAAGGCCTGATCAAAAGTCGTGAACGGTCGAAAGTCTTGTATTTTGAGTTCATGGAATGCTATGACCCGAAAACGCAGCGGCTAATGCTCTGGAAATAGAGCGCGGGAAAGATCATTCCAGCAAAGGAAATTCGGAATGACGAAGTCCGCGCCCACTTTGATCAGGCGCTCTCTCTTCCACTGGTCCACGAGCACGCAATCAGGCTCATCCGTGGCCACGGCGACGGCGACGCCGCCCACCTCTTTGACGTTCTTGATCTCAACATACCCGTCGCCGAATCCAAGCAGCGTTTCTCCGTTGCCCTCCAGCGAAGATAGCATCTCACGGATCAGAATCTCTTTGGAAAAACTCTCGAAGTCGTCGCGGGCGCCAAAGATCCGGCCTTCAAAATATCGCTCAACATCCAGCAGTCCGGCCTCCTCGAGGGTGTAGGACTCGTCGGTTCCGCTCGCGCAATAGAGCTTCAAGCCGCGCGCGCGCAAATCCTCCAGCGCCGCACGGGCGCCGGGAACGAGGTATTGGTCCGGGGCGGCTTTACCTTGGCGCAACGCCTCTCTCCGGCCGGCGATCTTATCCATCAAGCGGTCGTGATACAGGCGTTTGTATTCCAGCGGGGGCAGGGGTTTGCCACCCCTTTCTTTTACTTGACGAGCCAATTCGATCATCTGGTAAATCGTCTGTTCCCCAGTGAGTCGCGCCACAGATTCATCCACCAGCTCCCGCAAATCGTCTTCCTTCTCTCCGGTCTTCAGTTCCGCCAGGATTTCGACCATCATGGGGACCATGACATTCATCCAACCGGCGCGAACCAGGGAGAGCGTGCCATCAAAGTCGAAGAGTGCGAGCTTTGCATCCTTCGCTGAAACACCTTTATGGATGACTTCCATCTTGATCATTTGCTATTAGCCAACCGCTCCTCGGACCGGAACCACTCAACGGTCCGCCGCAGGCCCTCCTCGAAGCTAACCAGGGGTTCGTATCCGAGCACCTGGCGGGCCAGCGAAATATCTGCCAAAGAATGGCGCGCATCGCCTTGGCGCGGGGGGCCATAGCGTGGTTCTACCTTCCGTCCAAAGATGCCGTTGAGGACGTCGATCGTCTGATTGAGTGTGTAGCTACGCCCCACGCCGACGTTGATGACCTTGCCCGCGGCCGCTGGAGCCGTGCAAGCTCTGAGCGTTGCGTCAACGACGTTATCCACGTAGGTGAAATCGCGCGATTGTTCGCCGTCGCCGAAGATCACCGGGGTGTTTCCCCGTTCATAAGCCGGCACGAACTTGGAAAGAACGCCCGTGTAGGGCGAGTCGGGATTCTGCCGCGGGCCGAATATATTGAAGAAGCGGAGGGATACAGTTTCCAGGCCGTAAATCGTCGTGAACACCCGGCAGTAGTATTCTCCGGCCACCTTGGCGAGCGCATAAGGAGAGAGCGGATCAGGGGTCAAAGTCTCGACGCGAGGCATCGTCGGATTGTCGCCGTAGGCTGCGGCGGATGCAGCGAACACCAGGCGTTTGACGCCCGCGTCCCGCGCGGCCAGCAAGACGTTCAACGTTCCGGTGACGTTGACTTCGTTGGCCGTCAGCGGATCGTCAACCGAGCGTGCCACGGAGGGGAGCGCAGCGAGATGAATGACGTACTGGGCGTCCGTGAAATGCGGAGAAATGGCTCCCAAGTCACGGATGTCCGCCTCTTGAAAATCAATGAGGCCGGCAACGCGCGCCAGATTAGCAGTCTTGCCGGTCGCAAGGTTGTCCAGCACTCGAACGGTTTCGCCGCGACGTACGAGCTCCTCAACCATGTGCGAGCCGATGAAGCCCGCTCCTCCGGTGACCAGATATGTAGCCATCCCTGCGCGTTCCTCCTCGAGTTGAAGTGCCCGTGCGGGGGTTTCCATGTAAGATCTTGAGATGACCGGAGAACGCGGGCATCCCGTGTCGCTCGCAATCCGGCGCCCCGCTGTAAGTCTAGCACATTATTTGCCTGTTACGCGGATTGGGCGTCCTGTACACTTGCAGGTTTCAGGAGTTTGTGCCCGTCCCGCGGGCGGGTTTGAGGCCCCAGGTGTCCGCATCGCAGCTGGCAACTCCGAAGTCTGCGGCCCTCATCTTACTTACGAAAGCCTGGGACTTCGGCACCTGGCTCCTGCTGCACGTTCAAACCTCGGATGAATTAGAGGACTATTTCAGAATATGAGAATCCTTGTACTTGGCGGCGACGGTTACTTGGGTTGGCCGACCGCTATGTATTTATCAACCCACGGTCACGTGGTGGGGGTCATTGACAATTTCGCCAAGCGTCGCTGGGAAATGGAACTGAATGTCGAACCCTTGATGCCCATCCGCACGCTGCACGATCGTGTGAAGGCGTGGCACGAAGTGGCGGGGCAGAAGATCGAGCTCTTCGTGGGGGACTTGCGGAACTATGAACTCGTCTTGCAAGCCTTCGAGGCGTTTAAGCCGGAGGCCATCGTCCATTACGGCGAGCAGCCTTCCGCGCCCTATTCGATGATTGACCAAAGCCGCGCTGTTTTTACTCAAATGAACAACTTGGCGGGCACACTCAACGTACTCTGGGCGATGCGCGAGCGTTGTCCCGCCGCACATCTTGTGAAGCTGGGGACGATGGGCGAATACGGTACGCCCAACATCGATATCGAGGAAGGCTTCATCGAAATTGAATACAAGGGCCGTAAGGACGTTCTTCCGTTCCCGAAGCAGCCCGGCTCTTTCTACCACCTCACCAAGGTCCACGACAGCCACAACATCCTGTTTGCCTGTAAAGTGTGGAAGTTGTGTTCCACCGATCTTAACCAGGGAGTGGTCTACGGCATCGAAACGGACGAGACTCTCTTGGACGAACGCTTGGCCACGAGTTTCCACTACGATGAGGTGTTCGGCACTGCGCTCAACCGCTTCTGCGTGCAGGCGGTCGCAGGAATTCCGCTTACGGTTTACGGGTTGGGCGGCCAGACGCGCGGCTTCCTGAACATCCGCGATACTTTGCGCTGTGTCGAGCTCGCGCTCGTGAATCCGCCGCAAGCCGGCGAATATCGGGTCTTCAACCAGTTCACGGAGACATTCAACGTCCTGCAATTGGCGGAAATGGTGAAGGGGCAGTCAGAGAAACTCGGTTTCAAGGTAGAGATAAACCATCTGAAGAACCCTCGCGTGGAAGCGGAGCAGCACTACTACAATCCGATTCACAGAAAGTTGAGCGACTTGGGATTGCAGCCCTGCTTGCTCTCTGACGAGCTAGTGCAAAGCATGCTCAAGCGGGTCCAGGACCATGCCGCGCGCGTTAAGCGGGACATCATCCTGCCGCGGGTTACATGGGAAGGCTCAAATCCGCCGGGCAGGAGTGAGAGATAACGGTGCTGGATTTACTGGCGCAGGGCTCTTGCCGCCCACCCCTGCTAGTCCCGCCCGTCGTTATCAACGGATTAGGGCCCTCGAAACCCCGTGCAAATCGCGGCTAGTTACGCTAGAATATAAAAATCAGCTTACAAACGAAAAGCACAGGAGGACCGAATGGAAGAGACAAAACCCTTGTCGATCGCCAGTCTGATCACGATCCCGGCGTTGATTACCTTGGGCATTACTATCCTGCGCCTGGTGGGTGAACTCCAACACTGGCCCAAACCATGGTTCAACGCTTCAGCGGGTGGAGGAGGAGCCATTATTGGCATCTCCTGGCTGCCACTCATTTTTGGTCCGTATTTTGCCTTGAAACTGGCTCGAGCGGGCGACGGGCCATCGAGTGCCGGGAAATCAATCGGACTGGCATTCGCCGGGTTGGCGGTGATGGTCGTCGGCATCGTCATAATGGGAGTTGTCATGAAGATGAACCATCCGAGTCTGGCCGAGATCGGTTACCTCGTGCTGTGGCTCGCGGCGTTTATTTCCGCAATCGGCTGGCGTTCATTGGGGAAATGCCTGCTGGCTTATGCTCTCGCAGCGCGCATTCCTGTGCTTGTTGTGATGTACCTCGCCATGAGCGCCAACGGCGGACAGGGTTGGGGAACACACTACGACGCGGCACCTCCCAATATGCAATTTCCGTCTTTTGGCGCAAGATTCCTCCACACCGGGGTCTTCCCCCAGCTTGGATTCTGGATAGCTTGGACGGTCGTGGGGGGCGCTATCGTGGGGACCATCGCCAACGCCGTCACACGTCGCGGAAAGCAAGCGGTTCCGGTCGTGGCCTGAGAACAAGGGCAGCGCGGACCTGCTCTTCAAGGTCGGTGTGTTGTCTTTGTTATTCACAGACGAGAAATGCAGCTCGGCAATTGTAGCGAGTCGCTGCCGATCGGAAATCTCAGAGTCACAAGACCGTCCGCTTTGGAGAGCGAAAGGAGTTTCGCATGGAAGAGACAAGGCCAACGTCCATCGCCGGTCTGATTACGATTCCGGCTTTGATCACTCTGGGCATTACGATCCTGCGCCTGGTGGGTGAACTCCAACACTGGCCTAAGCCGTGGTTTAGCGCGGCGGCGGGCGGCGGAGGCGCCATCGTCGGCATCTCCTGGCTGCCGATCATTTTTGGTCCTTATTTCGCTCTGAAGCTGGCCGGCGCTGGCGAGGGACCTTCCAGCGCCGGAAAGGCCATCGGATTCGCGTTTCTCGGACTGGCGCTGCTGCTAGTGAGCGGCGTGATAGCGCAGAGAAGCTTTGCGCATCACCGGTTTGTAGCTCTGCTCGGGCTGGTCCTGATGCTGGTCTCAGCCTTCATTCCCGGCATCGGCTGGAGGGCTTTGGGGAACACTCTCTTGGCTTACGCCTTCGCGGCCCGCATTCCGGTGCTGATCGTGATGTTGGTGGCAATGCTCGGGAATGGCGGCCAGGGCTGGGGAACACATTACGACGTCGCTCCGCCAAGTTTCGCGGCCCGGTCGTTTGCGGCGAAGTTCTTTGACCTGGCAGTTTTGCCTCAGATGACACTTTGGATCGGCTGGACCGTGGTGTTTGGCTCCATCCTCGGCACTATCGTCGCTGCCTTGAGCCGCCGCGGAAAGGCCGCAGTCGCGTCGGCCGCGTGAAGGCAGTGGCGAGTGACGAGTGCCTGGGATTGCCGAAAGTGCCGCCTCGCCTGCCATCCAAGGACCCGCACACCAGTGTCAGGGGGCTGGAGCGTAATAAATTGGATTTCCCGGCCGATCACCTCCGCGGCTTGCTGATTAGCTGCCAAGCCTCCGTGAGGTGCGCGCCAAGTTCATCGTCGCCGATTTGATCGAGTTCAATTCCCACCCAGCCCTTAACTCCCACATACGGTGGTCTGTAGTAGATCGCCGGGCTGCTTGCAATGAGAGCCTCTTGTTCACCTGGCTGCGCGGGTATCAAAACCGCGATGTGGCCGTCGTGATGGTGATTGCTGGAGAACATCGCGAAGACGCGCTTCTTGACGAAGAACGTCGGTTCACCGTGCGAAAGCTTCTCGGTTACTCCCGGCAGCGCCAGGCAGATTGTGCGGACTCGTTGCAATTGCTTCTTGCCTTCCATGCCCCATCACTCCTTAATAATTCCAGGTGCCGCCCTGCGGCAGTGAACCTTGGAGGTCCGATTAAGATTATAATTGAGAACCCAGCAGGGGATGTGCTGATAAGTGGAAGCGAGGGATACGTCGGAAGAGGAGGATGCCCATGAATACACGTTTCTTCTTCACCCGTTCCAAGTTAGTGGCGGTGGTCCTTTTTCTCGGTGCCGTTACGCTCGCGGTTGCGTCAACCGGGGGTTATCACCTGCTCAAGAAATACTCGTTCGGGGCGGCGCAAGGAAGTACCCGGGAGTATTTTGACTACATCACAGTGGACTCCGCCGCGCGCCGGGTTTACTTGTCGCACGGCACGGAAGTCAAGGTGATCGACGCCGATTCCGGAACTCTCATCGGCAACATAACCGGCCTAAAGCAAGACCACGGAATAGCGCTAGCCGACGAATCGGGCCGGGGTTTTGTCAGTGACGGTGCACAGGGGAAAGTGGTCATATTTGATTTGAAGACACTCAAGGTCATCGGCGAGGCCAAAGCGGCCGACGACGCTGACTGCGTGGTTTACGACCCGGCCTCGAAACGCGTTTTTGTGATGGAAGGCGACCCCAACAGCCTGACGGCGATCGATGCAAAGAGCGGGAGCGTGGTGGGGACCGTCGAACTCGGTGGGTCTCCTGAGTTCGCAGTCGCTGACGGCAGGGGGACTGTTTACATCAACCTGGAGAGCAAGAACGAAATCGTTGCGCTCGATTCCCACGCGCTCACCATCAAGTCTCGCTGGCCGGTTGCACCAGCCGGAGGCCCCACGGCCCTCGCCATTGACAAGGAGCACCGGCGGCTGTTCAGTGCCGGACGCGAACCCCAGATGCTGGTTGTAATGGATGCCGACAGCGGAAAGGTCGTGAAGTCGTTTCCGATCTCCGGTGGAGTAGATGCTGCCGCCTATGACCCTGGAACCGGCCTGATCTTCGCCTCAACTCGCGAGGGCATCCTCCATATCTTCCACGAGGATTCGCCTGACGCGTTCAGTGAGGTCGAGACGGTTAAGACAGAGTATGGCGCCAAGACCATGGGGCTCGACACCAAAACGCACAACGTGTTTCTGGACACGGCGGATTTCAGTCAGCCTTCTTCTTCCGGGTCAGGCCAGCGCGGTCCTCGCCGTGCGGCCGTTCTCGGAACGTTTCGTGTTTTGGTTTACGGGCGTTGACGGGCGATAGAAGGCATGGGATGAGCACTCCAATCGTGACTGAGCCGCGGATTGTGACGGTCAACGTGACGGACGACGCCATTGTCGCTCACCTCGCTGACGGCCGAGTGGTCAGTGTGCCTTTGGAGTGGTCTTGGCGACTAAAGGACGCCACAGCAGAGCAGAGAGCGCGTTGGGAGATTATCGGGGACGGCCAGGGAGTTCATTGGCCCGATGTCGATGAGGATATAAGTGTCGACGGAATGCTGAGGGGTCTCCCTGCTAAACGGCCCTCACAGAAAGAAAAGCGGATTCTCCTCGACGCAAGCTCCTTGATTGACGCTGATCACCGTAAGCTAAGACGCAGTCCGCGCCGCCGGCGGCGAATGGGACGTCCTCAGCCAAATCTAAAATCCAAAATCTAAAATCGGAAATTTCCGAACCCTGCCTCACTTATCGAGAGGGTCTTCATTTGCGGCGCGTATTTGCGGACTACGGGGCCAATCACTGACGCCTTGCCGATGACGACAAAGACCAGGTTGTCGAGAGGGAAGTATTGGCGAATCACGCGCTGCGCGTCCTCGAGGGTCATGGCATCGATCTTTGAGTAAAGATCGTCGATCTCGTGCTCGTCGAGCCCGTAAAACTCGAGTTGCGCCAACTGCGAAGCGAGCTGCTCGGAAGTCTCGATGGTGGGCGGGAATTGACCTTTGATGTAGCTTTTCGCTAGCTCCAATTCGTCCTGGGAAAATCCCTTCTCGTGCAAACGCTTAACCACCTCGAGCGTCAAGTCCATGGCCTTCTCGGTGGTTTCGGTACGTGTGTAAGAGGAGATCACAAACGGTCCGCGCGCCTTGCGCTGGTCAAAGTACGAGCGAGCACCATAGGTGAGGCCGCTCTTGATGCGGAGTTCGGTGTTGAGCATGGAAGCGAAGCGCCCGCCAAAGACCGTATTGACCACCCGAATGGGAACGCGGTCAGGATTGGTGCGCGTGACCCCGACGTTCCCAATGCTGTAATAGGTCTGTGTGGCGTCCGGCTTATCGACCAAGAGCAGCCTTTTCCCCTTCACATCCGCCTGATCGGGAAGGCCGACGGGTGCCGCCTGCCGGCCCGTCCAGGACCCGAACCTCTGGGAGAGAACCCTTCCCATTCCCGCGCGATCGAAATCGCCCACCACGGCCAGGATGGTATTTGCCGGCGTGTATTCAGCACGGTAGAACTTGACGACGGCATCGCGGGTGATGGTGGGCAGCGATTTCTCGTCGCCGTCCCGAGGTCGCGCGTAAAGGTGCGCGCCATAAAGGAAGGCGTTGAAGTAGAGCGGGAGGACGGCAAGGGCTTGATCCTTGTCGGATTTGATAGCATCCGCTCGTTGCTGGACGAGCTTCGCCACTTCCTCCTGCGGGAAGGTGGCATTCAGCAGGGCATCAGACAGCAGGTCCAAGCCTGTGGCCGTGTCTTTGTTCATGACCTGCACCGAAACGGAGGCATAATCAGAGGCTACGTCGGTATAGAATTGCCCTCCCACAAAATCCAGTTGCTTGGAAAACTGGTCGGCGCTGCGTGTTGACGTGCCTTTGCGCAAGAGCGCCGCGGTCAGCGAGGCAAGCCCTTCCTGTCCGGCCGGATCGGCAACCGGTCCGGCGCTGACGATGACCCGGAAACTCACCAGCGGCAACTCGTGCCGCTCCATCAGCAGCAGCGTCATCCCGTTGGGAAGCTTGCGACGCTCGTGGGGAGGCAGCTTCAAGCCGCCCGCTCGTGCCTTGAGCTCCATCATGGCGGTTGCGGCGGCCACGACCAGCACGGCAATCAGGAGCAATCGCTTCATGGACATTCTCCAATTCTTGTGTAACACGCTCCAGACCTCGCTCCTTATTGAGGCGTGGATCACCTGTAATGTACTAGCTTATGGCTTCGCCGGTTGAGTCTCTGCGGGCTGATTCTTCTCCGGCACCAGCGTGGCCACCGTGCGGTTGTTCTCCCCAAAGTAAGCCTTCACCACGCGCTGTATATCCTGCGTGGTGACTTTATCGTACTGGGCGGCAGCGGTGAAGAGCTTGTGATAGTCCCCCAGGAAAACCTCGTAGGACCCAAGAGTGTTGGCGCGGCCGTTGATGCTCTCCATCTGCCGGTAAAAGTCCGCCAGAACAATGTTTTTCGCCTTCTGGAGTTCTTCATCACTCACAGGCGTTGTCTTCAGTTTGTCCAATTCCTCGTAAATGGCTTTTTCCGCGGCCTGAGGATCGATCCCCTCCTTGGGCTGCACGGTATAAACGAACAACGTGGGGTCAAACGATAGCGCGAATCCGCCGTCCACTGAAATCGCCAACTGATCTTTGTCCACCAATCGCTGGTAGAGTCGGGAACTCTCGCCGGTCACCAGCATGGCTTGCAGCAGGGTGAGAGGGTAGAAATCGGGACTGGTGCATTGAGGAATGTGGTATCCCATCATCACGATGGGCAGTTGGGCGAACTTCTTCACCACCACCCGGTGCTCACCCAGTTGTTCCGGCTCTAGAGTAGTGACCTTGGGCGGCGGGTCGTGGGAGGGAATGGACTCGATGTATTTCTCCCCTAGGTCGAAAATCTCCTGCCCCGACACATCCCCGACCACCACCATGGTGGCGTTGCTGGGCGAATAGCCCATTTGGAAATGGCGTTTGAGGTCCTCCATTTTCCAGTTCTCGATATCCACCATCCAGCCGATGACGGGCCAATGATAAGGATGAGCGAGAAACGCCGCGGCCCAGAGCTGCTCCCAGAGAATTCCGAAGTTGTTGTTATCCACACTGGTGCGCCGTTCCGAAGCCACGACGCCGCGCTCCGAGGCGATCATCTTGGGGTCGAAGCTGAGGTCGCGAATGCGGTCGCTCTCGAGGTCAAAGATCGTTGCCAGCGCGCTGCGCGGGAACCAGTCCTGATAGACAGTCACGTTTTGGGTGGTGTAAGCGTTGTTCTCTCCCCCCGCCACCTCCATCACGTGGTCGAACTGGCCCGGCCCGTATTTCTTCGCGCCGTTGAACATCATGTGCTCGAAGAAATGCGAAAGGCCAGTAGTGCCGGGCCTCTCATTGCGCGACCCGATGCGGTAGAAAATGTACAGAGCCACATTCGGAATCGAGTGGTTCTCCTGCACCAGGATCTTCATCCCGTTGTTCAAGGTATGCGTTTTGACCTCGAACGTCTGTGCCTGCGCCACGACCGTCCAGACGCAAATCAAAACGAGAAGGCATGCACGAACAACCCTCCGGCCAATGGTCACAACTTCCTCCGCTCTATTCCCTGGCAGGGAATTAAAGGTTGTAATCTTACCAGATTCGGGATCACAAGTGTTCCGCCAAGTCTATTTGCGTAGACTCCGGGCCTTCCCCCAATTGGCCGCTCAACTGCGAGCCATCAAACGGTCGCGCATAGTCTGGTCCGTTGCCATATCGATGCAGGTCCATGCCATTGCCAGCGCGCCGTCGGCGAGGGCCTCGTCGGCGTGGGAGGTGACGCAGTGGGCAGTAAATTCCGGCTGGTGGTTGACGGCGGGCAGGGAATGGATTCCGATCATGGGATGGATCGAGGGCATGGCCAGAGAGACATTCCCCATGTCTGTTGAACCGGTGGGCCGTGTCTCCCACTCGCCCAGATTGGGGAACGTCCGCCCCAGGGATTCTGAGTTTCGACGGTAGAGCCTCGCCATTGCTTCGTCGTGGCGCATTTCAGCGTAAGGCTTATCGCCGCCGGTAATCTCCATCTTCGACCCGGTGGCGAGGGCTCCGGCCTCGAAGCAGCGGTAAACCCGGGGCCGCAGATCGGTCAGTTGCTCGAGCGTCTCGGAGCGGACGATGTACCGGGCGGAGGTGTGAGCGGGTACGACATTCGGAGCGGCGCCACCGTTGGTGACGATCCCGTGGATTCGATCCGCGGAGCGGATGTGCTGGCGCAGCAGTCCCAGTGCCGTTTGCGCCACGGTAAGGGCATCCGCCGCGTTCACTCCCAGTTCCGGAAACGCCGACGCATGGGATTCCTTCCCGGTGTAATGAACCTCAAACATGGAAGCGGCAATGATCTTCGCGCGGAGCATGTCAAACGGCGCCGGATGCACCATCATGGCCGCGTGAATGCCCTCAAAGGCACCACGCTCGAGCAGCAGAATCTTACCGCTGGCATTGCCCACTTCTTCCGCCGGCGTCCCGATGACACTAACGGTGAGGCCCACGTCGTCCGCCACTTGGGCGGCCGCCAAGGCTGCGCCCACCGCCGAGGCAGCGATGATGTTGTGTCCGCAGGCGTGGCCGATCCCTGGAAGGCAATCGTATTCCGCGCATATGCCGACGTGCAGAGGCCCGGAGCCGGCACGAGCGAGAAAAGCCGTGGGCAGATGGCAGACCCCTTTCCGAACTGAGAAACCGGCGTCGGCCAGCGACTCACAGAGCCAAGTGGATGCCTGCTCCTCCTCGAAACCGAGTTCTGGGTGGGAATGGATGCGATGGCTGAGCTCAGTCAAGCGATCTTGGACGGACTCGAAGCGCTCGCGGGCCGCAGTTTTGGTGTCCATGTTAGCCCCCTAGTTGTATTGAGATCCTTCGCGCAAGCCTAGCACGGGCTTTCCAGCCACTTCAAGCGCCTTGCGTATGAGAAAGGCGCAACGAAGCAAGGGGCTGGCACATCTCATCAGACAGTGGCTCCACGAGCCACGATCCAGGGCATGCGACAACAGGGAGGATGGCATGAAGATCGGCATTATTGGCGCCGGCCAAATCGGGGGGACTCTGACTCGCCGTTTGACCCAGTTAGGGCACGAAGTGTACGTGGCCAACTCGCGCGGGCCCGCGTCGCTCGCGGCCCTCGCCAAGGAAACTGGGGCGAACGCCGTTGAGGTGCGAGACGCAGCACACGCCGGCAATGTGGTTGTGGTGACCATTCCGGAAGGGAAGATCCCGAACCTTCCCAAGGACTTATTCGCCGGCGTACCGAAGGATGTAGTGATCATCGATACAGGGAATTACTATCCGCGGCAGCGCGATGGGCGGATTGCAGACATTGAAGCGGGAATGACTGAAAGCCGATGGGTGGCGAAGCAGCTCGGACGGCCTGTGGTCAAGGCGTTCAACAACATCCATGCACAGCACCTGCTGAAACTGGGACGGACGGCCGGCAGCCCCGGCCGGATTGCGTTGCCAGTCGCCGGCGACGACGCGCAGGCCAAAGAAACCGTGATGAGGCTAGTGAACGAGCTTGGATTTGACCCCGTCGATGCCGGAGGCCTCGACGAATCATGGCGCCAGCAGCCGGGCACACCAGTTTACGCGGCGGACTTCGATGCTGCGGGAGTGCGTCGTGCATTGGCAGAGGCGAGCAAAGAGCGTGGACCGCAATTTCGCGCGACCGAGAAGAGTCCGGGCACTTTTGCGCAGTCGGCCTGACGCTGTGGGGCACGTTTGAGAGACCGAGGAGGTGAGCATGTCTTCAGCGCTTATACCCAGCGCACTTGATGCTCGTACGCAGGCTTTCCCAACTCTGACCGCGGCTCAGATCAGCCGCATCCGTCCCCACGGCAGGGTGCGTGAAGTCAAGCCGGGCGAGATCCTGTTCGAGCCTGGCGACACTCACGTGCCTTTCTTTGTGATGCTTTCGGGCAGCGTGGAGATTGTGCAGCCGAGTCTCTCCGGCGAGCTCCAGATTGTGAAACATGGTCCAGGAGAGTTCACCGGCGAGATGACCATGATTTCCGGCCAGCGATCCCTGGTGCGTGGCCGCGTAACCGCGCCGGGTGAGTTTCTCGAGCTAAGTTCCGAAGGCCTGCGGGCGCTGATCGCCAAAGACGCCGAGTTGAGCGAAGTGCTGATGCGGGCATTCATTCTACGCCGCCTCGCTCTCATTTCTCGAGGCCTGGGCAATGTGGTTCTGATGGGTTCGCGCCACTCTGCGGCCACGCTTCGGCTGCGCGAGTTCCTGAGCCGGAACGGATACCCCTACACCTACATCGATCTCGACACGGACAGCACCTCGCAGCAGCTTCTGGACCGATTCGAAGTGAAATTGGACGAGATTCCAGTTCTCATCTGCGACGGTCGCACGGTCCTGCGCAATCCCAGCAATCAGAAGCTTGCCGAGTGCTTGGGATTCAACGCAAACATCGACGACCTGCAAGTGCAGGACCTGGCCATTGTGGGTGCGGGCCCCGCGGGACTGGCCGCGGCTGTTTACGCTGCCTCGGAGGGTCTGGACGTTCTGGTCATCGAGACCGAATCTCCCGGCGGTCAGGCTGGCTCCAGCTCAAAGATCGAGAATTATCTTGGCTTCCCCACCGGAGTGTCAGGGATGGAGTTGGCCGCGCGGGCTATTACCCAAGCGCAAAAGTTCGGCGCCAGGATGCTGGTGGCGCGCAGCGTCGTCCGCCTGGACTGCAAGAAACCGCTCTACGAGATCGGGCTCGATGATGGGAGCATGTTGCGGGCGCGGGCAGTTGTCATCTCCACCGGGGCCCAGTACAACAAGCCGGCCATTTCAAATCTGTCGCAATTCGAGGGTCAGGGCGTCTACTACGGCGCAACTCATATTGAGGCGCAACTCTGCGATAACGAAGACGTGGTCGTGGTCGGGGGCGGGAACTCGGCGGGCCAAGCCGCCGTCTACCTCTCCCAGAACGCCCGCAAGGTTCATATGCTAGTCCGTTCCGGGGGACTGGCAGAATCGATGTCCCGTTACCTAATTCAGCGCATTACCGAAAACCAGGGCATCGACCTCCACTACAACACAGCAATCGTTGGCCTGGAGGGCAACCACCAACTCCAGCGCGTAGCATGGACCGACAAGGCAACGGGTGAAAGCTCGACGCACGACATCCGGCACGTTTTTGTCATGACCGGGGCTTCGCCGCGAACCGAGTGGCTGAAGGGTTGCCTGGCCATGGACAGCAAGGGCTTCATCCTCACAGGCCGCGACCTGGAATTGCCGGGTGAAATCGCTCCGCCCATTCCCTGGCCTCTCGCCCGCGCCCCGCTGATGCTGGAAGCCAGCCTTCCAAGAGTATTTGCGGTTGGCGATGTGCGCTCGGGAAGTGTAAAACGTGTGGCCTCGGCCGTGGGCGAAGGCGCGATCGCCGTAAGTCAAGTTCACCGCGCCCTGGCGGAAGCGTGAAGGACAGTCGAGAGTCAAGAGTCGAGAGTCAAAAGTGAAGCGTTGCCACTTGTCATTCTGAGCGCACAAGGTACCTGCGGTCCGCCCATGGAGATGAAAGTGGCTGTCATCCTGAGCGGAGCGAAGGATCTGCAGTTCCGGTCCGTGGCGAACTAATGCAGATTCTTCGCTTCGCTCAGAATGACAAACCTTTCGATTCTCGACTCTTAACGCTCGACTCTTAACTCTCGACTCTCAACTCTCGACTCTCAACTCCGGAGGACTTCATGGCGGCGGAATGCACGCATCTCGATCAGATCAAAATCACGACCACCGACAAGCACGTGTGTGAAGACTGCATCAAGACCGGCGACACGTGGGTCCATCTCCGCCTCTGCGTGGAGTGCGGCCACGTGGGGTGTTGCGATTCGTCCAAGAACAAGCACGCGACGAAGCACTTCCGCAAGACCCGGCACCCCATTATGCGCTCCAACGAAAGAGGCGAGAATTGGGGATGGTGCTACGTGGACGAGGTCATGCTTGAGCCGTTCGCGTGAGAGAGGCGAACTGGCGCACAGCCGCGCATTACCACTCGGGGGTAACAGTTGCGGGCGACACTTGTTGTGATCGCGCTCCTAACTTGCACGCTGACTCCGGCGCGGGCCGAAGACGTAACACTGGATGCCGCGGAGCGGCAGCGGGTGATTGAAGCCGTGTGCGCAAACCTGAGCCAGCACTATGTCGACCACAATGCCGCGCTGAAGATGGCGGACGCGCTGCTCGCAAACAGCAAGAGGGGCGTTTACGAAACGGTGACCGATGGCGCGGCTCTTGCTGATCTGTTGACCAGGCAGATCCGAGAGATCAGCCATGACATGCATTTGGAGATGGTGTATAGCCAGACGCCGCTGCCTCGTAACCCAGGGAGATTCACGGCTGAAGATCGGGCGCGCTATCGGAGGGCGATGCAGCTCGAAAACTGCACCTTCGAGAAGGTCGAGGTTCTGGCTCATAACATTGGCTACCTGAAGATTAACTCGTTTCCCGACCCACCCGTGTGCGAGGCGACGGCGAGAACCGCGATGGCGTCGCTGAATCGCGTGGATGCAATCATCTACGATCTGCGGGACAACCGGGGCGGGGAACCCGCGATGGTCATGTTCATGGCCGCTTACCTTTTTGACCATCCCGAATACATGTACAACCCCAGGGAAAACACGAGCCGGAAGTCCTGGACTCAGCCGGTTCCAGGAAATAAGCTCACCGCAAAGCCGGTTTATATACTGACTTCCGGGAGAACCTTCTCTGGCGCCGAGCAGTTCTGCTTCAACTTGAAGATGCTGAAACGCGCCACGCTGGTGGGTGAGACCACGGGTGGGGCCGCACATGCCGGCGTCTTCTATCGTATCGATGATCACTTCGGGATCGGGATTCCTGAAGTGCGGGCGATCAATCCGTTCTCAAGCGCCGACTGGGCAGGCACGGGTGTGGAACCGGATGTGAAAGTAGTGGCTGCCAATGCGCTTGAGACTGCAACGGCGCTGGCGGAAACCCAGCTCCTGAAGAAGTAGCCTATCTACGTTCACTGGCGCCCATGGAAGTCGTGGGGATTCAACTGGTGAAGAGGCTGCGGGCCATTGCCTCACGCTCCTTCAACCCTTCGCCCTCGAACTGGCTCACAACTTGTTCCAGCAATGTGGGAACATCAAGGCCCTGAGGACACTTCTCGACGCAGTCCCTGCAATGTGTACAGAGCGACGCATAAGAGGACGAACCACGGATGATGCCGCCCATGCGTAGCACGTAAAGAAAAGGGGCCATGCGCGTCTGGCCGAATGTGTGGTAGGCGTTGAACGCCGAGAAACACTCGGGGATGTTGACGCCTGAGGGGCAGGGTTGGCAATACCCGCAGCCAGTGCACGCCACCTTCATGATCTCGCGGTATTTCCTGGCCACCCTGTCGATGAGTCCGAGCTCAGCTTCAGTCAGTGAGCCTGGCCGCGCGTCGGCGGCAATCTCGAGGTTCTCATGCACCTGCGCCTCATCATTCATTCCAGAGAGAACCACGATCGCTTCCGGCTGGTTCCAGACCCATCGCAGGGCCCACTCTGCGGGCGTCCGGCGGATCCCGGCCTCCTGCCAGAGGGCTTCGACGGCAGGCGGCGCTGGGGAGGCGGCCAGGACTCCGCCGCGTAAAGGCTCCATCACCACGACGCCGAGGCCTTTCGAGGCAGCGTATTTCAAGCCTTCGGTACCCGCCTGGTTTTCCTGGTCAAGGTAGTTGTATTGAATCTGGCAAAACGTCCACGGGTAGGCGTCAACGATGCGCTTGAAATCCTCGCGCAGCCCGTGGAATGAGAAGCCCGCATTCGCGATTCTTCCGTCCGCTTGCGCCCTGTCGAGAAACTCCCTCACTCCGAGCGGCGCCACCTGATCCCAGCCCGCCCCGTCAAGCGAGTGGACCAGGTAGTAGTCAATCCGGGAGGTGGCAAGCTTTTTAAGTTGCGCGTCGAGAAAGCGGTCCATGTCCGCCCGGCTGCGCACCAGCCAGGAGGGTAACTTGGTGGCAAGTCTCACTCGCTCGCGATAACCGCCGGAGAGCACGCGGCCCACAAACGGCTCGCTTTCACCCGCGTGATACGGCCAGGCGGTGTCGAGATAGTTCACGCCCTGATCGATGGCGTAGCGAATCTGGCTTGCGGCGCGCGCTTCGTCAATCCGGCCGTTCTTCTCCGCCAGGCGCATGCAGCCGAATCCCAGGATCGAGAGTTCGTCGCCGGTTTTCGGCATCTTTCGGTAGAGCATCTCTTCCTCCAAATTGCAGCGGCACATGATTGTAGCGAAAGGCGAAGGCATACGCGAGGTTTAACGGCAATGTCCAAAACAATTGCGTCGGGGATTTTGACAAGCGCTTGGCGATGCTTGCGAGCGAGTAGAATCGCGCGTTTGCAGATCGGTAGCCGGCGAGCAGCGTTTCCGGACTCATTAGCCGAGGTTTGAACACAACGTGAGTGCGGCCGTTGTACTTGCTCCAATCACGCGTGAGGATTCTGCCCTCGGCGTCGAGGCGCTTATGGAGCGGAGTCCCGGG
>Ga0209415_10001678_pt1 | contig 42122 bp, 40 predicted proteins | sample PeaSoiSIISIP2007_FD_187696 | JGI IMG/M metagenome (GOLD analysis project Ga0209415, IMG submission 187696) | Peat soil microbial communities from Weissenstadt, Germany - SII-SIP-2007 (SPAdes) (version 2) | ecosystem: Environmental > Terrestrial > Soil > Wetlands > Peat | place: Germany...
GGGGGAGCCGGGGGCGGACGTCACCACGTCGCCGCCGCGCCCGGTGGCGCCCGGGACGGCACCGGGCGGGCCGCGCCGGGTGGCCGTCGGCCGGGCGCAGCTCGGGGGCCGGCCGTGGCTCACGATCGCGGCCGGCATCGTGGCGGTGGGCGGCGCCATCGCCCTCGCCCTGTCGTTCTCGCCCTCGCACCCGACGCTGCCGACCCACGGGGCGAAGCACCACGCGCCGGCGCGGACCACGCCGGCGACGACCAAGACGGTGCCGCCCGGGACGGTGGTGACACCCGTGGCCCAGACCCCGCGCAGCGCGACGTACCGGACGTCGACCACGCCCTTCGAGGTGGTGCTGACGGCGTCGGGCCCGTGCTGGGTCCGGGCGACCGAGACCACCACCGGCTCGGTGCTGTGGACGGGGACGCTGGCGAGCGGTGAGCGCCAGGCGCTCCCGGCCACGGGACAGGTCCTCGTGGAGCTGGGCGCGCCCGACGCCGTGGCCGTCTCGTTGAACGGCAAGCCCGTGCGACTGCCGTCGGGATTCCAGGCGCCGCTCGACTTGACGTTCCGGACCTCGTGACGCCCCGGCGCCCCGACGGCGCCGCAGCGCCCCTCAGGCCACGCCGTCGACGGCGCCGAGGATGAACGCCAGGGCGAACGCCTCGTCGCGCCAGGCGTCGTAGCGTCCGGAAGGGCCCCCGTGCCCCGCGTCCAGCTCCACCTTGAGCACCACCGTGGCGTCCGGGGCGGTGGCCCGGAGCTTCTGCACCCATTTGACCGGCTCCCAGTAGCCCACCCGGGGGTCCTCGAGGCCGGCGGTGACGAGCAGCTCGGGGTACCGCGTCGGCTGCACGTTGTCGTACGGCGAGTACGACTTCATCGTGGAGTAGACCTCGGCGTCGGCCGCCGGGTTCCCCCATTCCTCCCACTCGATCACGGTGAGGGGGAGGGTCTCGTCCATCATCGTGGTCAGGCAGTCGACGAAGGGCACCTCGGCGACGATGGCCCGGAAGAGCTCGGGCGCCTGGTTGGCCACGGCCCCCATGAGCAGCCCCCCGGCCGACGCCCCGCGGGCGACGAGGCGGTCGGGGCTCGTGAGGCCGCCGTCGACCAACCGCTGCGCGCAGGCCACGAAGTCGCGGAACGTGTTCGGCTTGTGCAGCAGCTTGCCCTCCTCGTACCACCGCCTGCCCATCTCGCCGCCCCCGCGCACGTGGGCGATGGCGTAGACGAAGCCGCGCTCGAGCAGGCTCAGGCGCGACGAGGAGAAGATGGGGTCGATGCTGTACTCGTAGGCGCCGTACCCGTAGAGCAGGCAGGGCGCGCTGCCGTCGCGGGGCACCTCGCGGCGATGGACGAGGGAGATGGGCACGTCGGTGCCGTCGGGGGCCGTGGCCCACAGGCGCTCGGTGACGTACTGCGCGGGGTCGTAGCCGCCGAGGACCGGCTGGCGCTTGCGCAGGAGCGCCTCGGTCGTGTCCATGTCGAGGTCGTAGACCGAGCGCGGGGTGACCAGGGAGGAGTACTCGTAGCGCAGCAGGGCGCCGTCGAACTCCGGGTTGGGGCCTCCCCAGGAGGCCGACGGGCTCTCGGGGCACGGCACGAGCCAGCCTTCAGGGAGCGGGGCCGGTTCGTCGAGGCCGCCCTCGGGAAGCCCCACGACCCGGATCCGGGGGGCACCCTCGCGCCGCTCGTAGACCACGAGGTGCCGGGCGAAGACGTCGAGTCCCTCGATGCGCACGTCGCCACGGTGGGCGATGAGCTCGCGCCAGTGCTGGCGGCCGGGCTCGCCGGCCGGCGCCGCCACCACCCGGAAGTTCTCCGCTTCGTCGTTGGTGAGGAGCACGAAGCTGTCCCCGTGGTGCTCGATGCCGTACTCCACGCCCTGGCGGCGCGGCTCGATGACGCGCGGCGGCTCCCCGGGGGCGTCAGCCGGGATCACGTGGGACTCAGAGGTCATCTTCGACTGCAGCTCCACGACGACGAAGGTGCCGTCCTTGGTGCGGCCGACGCCGAGGTGGAAGCGCTCGTCGGGCTCCTCCAACACCAAGACGTCGTCCTGGGGGGCCGTGCCCAGCCGATGGCGCCACAGCTGGTGCGGGCGGTTGGCGGTGTCGGGTCGGGTGTAGAAGATCGTGGCGTCGTCGTTGGCCCACGCCACCCCGTACGACGTCTCCTCCACCGACTCCCCGACGTCGGTGTCCGTCACGAGGTCCCGGATCCGCAAGGTGAAGCGCTCGTCGCCGGTCACGTCGGTGGCGTACGCCAGGTAGCGCTGTCCCGGGCTGACCGAGAGATTCCCCACCGCGAAGTAGGCGCGCTCGGCGGCCAAGGCGTTCTCGTCGAGCAGCACCTGCTCGTCGGGCCACGATTCGGGGACGGCGCCGTCGAGCGCCGGGGGCGCCGTCACGCCCGGAGGGGTCAAGGCGTCACCTCCGGCCCTGGACAGCGGAAGCCGGCAGTGGATGGCGTAGCTCTGGCCCTCGACGGTGCGCTGGTAGTACCACCACGGCCCCTTGCGCACCGGCACCGACAGGTCCGTCTCGACGATGCGCGCCTTGATCTCCTCGAAGAGCCGGGCGCGCAGCCCGGCCAGGGGTGCCGTGCGGGCCTCGGTGTGGGCGTTCTCGGCCTTCAGGAGCTCGAGGACGGCGGGGTCGTCGCGCTCGCGCACCCAGGCCCAGTCGTCGACGCGGCGGTCGCCGTGCGCCTCGAAGACCACGGGCCGCCGGGGGGCGACGGGGGCCCCGGGCGCCGGGTCCCGGGGGGAGGGGGCCCCGGGGGAGGCAGGGACCGGCACGGAGGCAGGGGCGTCGGATCGGGGCACGGCCAGGATGATCGCAGATTGCTGCCGCGTGGTCGCACCGGGGCACCCGGGTTGTTACTATCTAGATAGGAGAAATCCCTGCTCGGGTCCGCTGCGGCGGGAGGGGCCCCGCCGCCAGCCAGAGGAGACCATGACCACCACGACAGATCTCGACATCGGTCGGTACAAGCTCGGCTGGAGCGACTCCGAGGACTATGTCTTCAAGCCCAAGAAGGGGCTCTCCGAGGAGATCGTCCGCGAGATGTCGGCGATGAAACACGAGCCCGAGTGGATGCGCGACTTCCGGCTCCGGGCGCTCAAGCGCTTCTTCTCCAAGCCCATGGCGCCGTGGTTCAGCGTCAACATGCCGGACCTCGACTTCGACAACATCTACTACTACATCAAGCCCACCGAGGGTCAGGTGCGCGACTGGGACGCCCTGCCGGACTCGATCAAGTCGACGTACGAGAAGCTCGGGATCCCCGAGGCCGAGCGCAAGTACCTGGCGGGCGTCACGGCCCAGTACGAGAGCGAAGTGGTGTTCCATCGCAACCGCGCCGATCTCGAAGCCCAGGGCGTGCTGTTCTGCGACATGGACACGGCCGTGCGCGACTACCCCGAGCTGGTGAAGCGGTGGTTCGGCACCATCATCCCGCCCAACGACAACAAGTTCGCCGCTCTCAACTCGGCGGTGTGGTCGGGGGGATCCTTCATCTACGTGCCGCCGGGCGTCCAGGTCGACATGCCGCTGCAGGCGTACTTCCGGATCAACGCCGAGAACATGGGCCAGTTCGAGCGGACCCTGATCATCGCCGACGAAGGCTCCCAGGTGCACTACGTCGAAGGCTGCTCGGCCCCCGTGTACTCGACGGACTCCTTGCACTCCGCCGTGGTGGAACTCGTGGCTCTTCCCGGGTCGCGCATCACCTACACCACGATCCAGAACTGGTCCAACAACGTGTACAACCTCGTCACCAAGCGGGCACGTGCCGAGGCCGAGGCCCACGTCGAGTGGATCGACGGCAACATCGGGTCGCGGCTCACCATGAAGTACCCCTCGGTCTACCTGATGGGCCCGAAGGCGTCGGGCGAGGTGCTGTCGGTGGCCTACGCCGGGTCGGGCCAGCACCAGGACGCCGGGGCCAAGATGATCCATGCCGCACCCGAGACGACCTCCACCATCGTGTCGAAGTCCATCTCGAAAGACGGCGGCGTCTCCACCTACCGTGGGCTCGTGCGTGTCGAAGAGGGGGCCAAGCACGCCAAGAGCTTCGTGCGCTGCGACGCCCTCATCCTGGACGAGCTGTCGACCTCGGAGACCAAGCCCTACATGGAGGTCGAAGAGCGCGACGCGCAGATCGGCCACGAGGCGACCGTGTCCAAGGTGGGCGAGGACCAGCTCTTCTACTTGATGAGCCGGGGCCTGTCCGAGAGCCAGGCCATGGGCATGATCGTGAACGGCTTCATCGAGCCCGTGACGCGCACGCTGCCCATGGAGTACGCCGTCGAGTGGAGCCGCCTCATCGAGCTCCAGATGGAAGGCGCCGTCGGCTGACGCCGAGGGCGGCGGGGTGGGCGTTGCCTGGCCCTGCCCTGACGATGGGATGATGGCCCCGTGCCCATGCGCGAGGAGTGCAAACACTTCCAGAGCCGGACCTACGACACCGGCGAGGCCGTCCGCTTCTGCGAGCTCGACCTCGCCCCCGAGGCGCCGTGGCGCTGCCCCGACGACTGTGCCTCCTACGCCCCGCGCCTGGCGGACGTGGGGTGGGTCCACGGGAGCCTGGTCGAGCCCCCGCTCGAGGACGAGCCCGTCCCCGCAGGTCAGGAGGTCGTCGACCTCCTCGAACGGGCCGAGGACATCGTGGACAACGTCGTGCCCGAGACGGTGGCCGAGGTCGAGCGCGCCGAGCGTCGCGGGCCACGGCGTCCGAGCGGCGGGCCCCGCCTGCGGTGGCCCTGGGGTCGTCGCTGACCCCGACGGTGCTCAGCGCCCCCGGAACTGCGGGGGGCGCTTCTCCATGAAGGCGGCCATGGCCTCGACCAGGTCCTCGGACTGGAGGAACCCGGCGTTCCAGGTGGCCACGTAGTCGAGCCCCTCGGCCACCGACTTGTCCTCGCAGGCGGTGAGGACGGCTTTCGTCCCTTGCACGGCCAGGGGCGAATTGGCGGCGATCTCCCCGGCGAGCTGGCGTGCCCGGGCGAGCACGCCGGCGGCATCGGGGAGCACGTCGTTCACCAGCCCGATCTCCCTGGCCCGGGCGGCGTCGATGTCCTTGCCGGTGTAGGCCAGCTCGGCCACGTGGCCCTTGCCGATGATGCGCGGCAGGCGCTGGAGGCTCCCGAGGTCGGCCACGATGGCCACCCGGGTCTCTCGGACCGAGAAGAGCGCGTCGGCGCTGGCCAGTCGGATGTCGCACGCCGAGGCGAGATCCACGCCGCCGCCGATGCAGTAGCCGTGGATGGCCGCCACCACGGGCTTCGGGCAGTCGGCCACGGCCGTGACCGCCTGCTGCATGCGCAGGATGGACGGCCGCGCCGCGAACGCCCGAGCGGCCATCGACGGGCGCCCGCCCCCGTCGGCCGCCCCGGCGCCGGCGCCCCCGCCTTCACCGCCGAGCAGACCGGCCATGGCCTTCAGGTCGAGCCCGACGCTGAAGTGCGGACCCCGGGCCGCCACCACCACCGCCCGGACGTCGCTGTCCTCGGCCAGCTCCCCCATGACCTGGGGCAGGTCGTTCCAGAACGCCGGTCCGAGCGCGTTGCGGGCCTCGGCCCGGTCGAGGAAGAGGGTGGCGACGTGGCCGTCGCGTTCGACGCTGAGCACCTCGGAGCTGACCATGCGCGTCACACTACGTGCCGCACGTGCGGCTGGCCGCCCCCGGCGCGCCGCCGGGGCGGGGAGAGGACCGGGGGTGCGCCGGTGGGTCGTTCCCGCCCCCCGTGGGCGTGATCGTTCCTGATCAGGGGCGTGCACGGCGCCGGTAGGATGCCTCGGGAACCCGCGTGCGCGGGCGTCCCAGCGCCGATCGAACGAGGCAGACCCCTGACGACCTTCACCGCCGACGCGTCCTCGGCTCTCGGCGGATCACCGTGGCTGGTGCAGCGGCGCGCCGACGCATGGGAGCGCTTCAGCGCCGCCAGCCTGCCCACCGAGGGCGAAGAGGTGTGGCGCTACAGCGGGATCGACGCCTTCGACCTGGACCGCTTCGTCCCCGGTCCCCCCGCCGACGGCGCCCCGGCGCCGGATCGGGCCTCCCGGTCCGCCGCCCGCCGGCTGGCCGATGCGCTCGGGCCGCGCAGCGCGCTGGTGGTCACCGTCAACGGGGTCGTGGTCGAGGTGGACGGCACCGGGGCCTCGATGCCCGGGGCCCTCGCCGTCTCGGCGGCGCGCGCCGGGGGGGCCGCGCCGGCCCCGCTGGGCATGCTGGCCCCGAGCCGCGACGCCTTCGGACAGCTCCACGACGCCTTCCTGGCCGACGTCGTCCTCGTGCGCGTGGCGGACAAGGCCCTCGTGCCCGAGCCCGTGGTGGTGGTGCACGTCGTCGACCCGGGCACGACGCCGGTGGCCGTGTTCCCCCGCACGCTCGTGCAGCTCGGCACCTCCGCCCAGGCCGCGCTCGTCGAGGTCACGGTGCAGGCCGGCGAGGCGACGGGGGCCCCGGGCGCGGCGTTGCCCGCCGGGGCCGACGAGAGCCCCGGCCCGCCGGTGCTCGTGGTCCCGGTGACCGAGCTCGACGTGTCCGACGACAGCCACCTGAGCTACGCCAACCTGCAGGTGCTCGACCGGGGCGCCACGAGCATCGCCGTGCAGGCCAGCCGGGTGGGGCGCGACGCCACGCTGCGCTCGTTCACCGCCAGCCTGGGCGCCACGTACGCGCGTGTGCGCACCGACTCCGACCTCGTGGGCCAGGCCGGGCGCACGGCGCTGCTCGCCGCGTACCTCGGGACCAAGGACCAGGTCCACGATTTCCGCACGCTGCAGGACCATCACGCCCCGCGCAGCGAGAGCGAGTTGCTGTTCAAGGGGGCGGTGGCCGACGAGGCCCGCTCCGTCTACAGCGGCCTCATCCGCATCCGCAACGGCGCCCGCAAGTCCAACGCCTTCCAGACCAACCACAACCTCGTCCTGTCCGAGGGGGCCCACGCCGACTCGGTGCCCAATCTCGACATCGAGGAGAACGACGTGCGCTGCAGCCACGCCTCGACGGTGGGCCCCATCGACGAGGACCAGCGCTACTACCTCGAGAGCCGGGGGATCGAGCCCGCGGTGGCCGAGCGGCTCGTGGTGCTGGGCTTCTTCTCCGACCTGGCGTCGCGGGCGCCGTTCCCGGGGGTGGGCCGGTGGGTGGAGGACGCCGTCGGCCGCCGCCTCACGGGCCGGCTCCCGGCCGAGGCGAGGAGCGGCGGCGATGGGTGAGGTCGTGCGCCTGTGCGGGCGCGACGAGCTCGAACCGGGCACGGCACGGCGCTTCGAGGTGGCGGAGCACCGGATCGCGCTGGTGCGCATCGGGGACGACTACTACGCCATCGGCGACCGCTGCAGCCATGAGGACTACTCGCTCTCCGAAGGAGAGGTGTGGGCCGAGCAGTGCGAGCTCGAGTGCTGGAAGCACGGGTCCACGTTCGACCTGCGCACGGGCGAGCCCTGCACGTTGCCCGCCACCAAGGCGGTGCCCGTCTACCGGGTGCGGGTCGACGGCGACGACGTGGCGGTGGAGCTCCCGTGACGACCGCCGGCGTGCACGAGCTGGTCATCGCCGCCCTGCGCGCCGGGGCGGGGGGTCGCGAGGTGCTCACCGGGGTGGACCTGCGCGTCCGCAGCGGCGAGGTGCACGCGGTGATGGGCCCGAACGGTTCGGGCAAGAGCACGTTGGCCCACGTGCTCATGGGCAAGCCCGGATACCAGGTGCTCGGCGGGAGCGTCACCCTCGACGGCGAGGATGTCCTGGCCCTCCCCCCGTGGCGCCGGGCCCGCCTCGGTCTGTTCCTGGCGCCGCAGTACCCCACCGAGGTCCCCGGCGTGCGCCTGGACCGGGCGCTGGCCGAGGCCCTGGCCGGCCGGGGCCGGGCCCTCGGCGACGGGGACGCCGCGGTCGCCGTGCTGGCCGCCGCGGAGGCGGTGCGCGTGGGCCTCGAGCCGCGCCTGCTCGACCGGCCCCTCAACATGGACCTGTCCGGCGGCGAGCGCAAGCGCAGCGAGACGCTGCAGCTAGCGGTCCTGCGCCCGTCCATCGCCGTGCTCGACGAGCTGGACTCGGGCATCGACGTGGACGGTCTGCGCGACGTCGCCCGGCGGGTGCGCGAGGCGGTGGACGAATGGGGCCTCGGCGTGCTCGCCATCACCCACTACCGCCGACTGCTCACGGTCCTGCAACCCGATGCGGTCCACGTCCTCGTGCAGGGCCGGATCGTGGCGAGCGGGGGCCCCGAGCTCGCCGCGGAGCTCGAGCGCACCGGCTATGCGGCGTTCGAGGCGGCCGCCACCGCGCAGGGAGCGGCACCGGAGGGCGAGCGGAGCTGAGCGGCGGCCTACCATGGCCGCCACCGCCCATACCGACGAAGGGGGCAGCGCCGTGCGCTTCTTCAGCTTCCACCTGATGCCCTATCCGGGCCTCCCCCCCGAGTACGACGGGCCGGCGTGGATCACCTGTCCCAACGAGCTGTTCGACCCCGCCCTCGGCGGCGAGATCTACAACCGCTACATCGACGAGCTCGTGTACGCCGAGGAGCTGGGCTTCGACGGCGTGTGCGTCAACGAGCACCACCAGAACGCCTACGGCATCATGCCGTCGCCCAACCTGATCGCCTCCATCCTCGCCCGCCAGACGAGCCGGGTGCGCATCGCCGTGGTCGGCAACGCCCTACCCCTCTACGACCCGCCCACGCGCGTCGCCGAGGAGTTCGCCATGATCGACTGCATCAGCGGGGGGCGCCTCATCGCCGGCATGGTGGTCGGTGGCGGGCCGGAGTACTACTCGTTCTCCTTGAACCCGGCGCACGCCCGTGAGCGCTTCGCCGAGGCCCACGACCTGATCCTGCGGGCGTGGACGGAGCCCGGGCCCTTCGAGTTCACCGGCAAGCACTACAAGCTGCGCTACGTCAACTCGTGGCCCCGGCCGCTGCAGAAGCCGCATCCCGAGATCTGGATCCCCGGCGTGGGTTCGCTCGAGACGCTCGAGTTCGTGGCCAAGCACCGCTACGCCTACATGGGCATCCCGTACTTCCACATCAGCGTGTTCGAGCGGATGTTCACGATGATGCGCGAGGCGTGTCACGAGGAGGGCTACGAGCCCGACCCCCTGCAGCTCGGATGGCTGGTGCCCATCTTCGTGGCCGAGTCCGACGCCGAGGCGCGACGCCGGTACGAGGACCACTTCTGGTACTTCGTGCGCCGCCTGCTCCCGGGCATCAACATCTCGCCGCCGGGCTACACGTCGGTGCGCTCGGTGGAGAACATCATGAAGAACGCGGGCACCTTCGCCCTCAACCTCACGTCGTGGGACGAGGTGGTCGAGGGGGAATACGCCATCGTGGGGTCGCCCGACACGGTGGCGGAGAAGCTCGCCGCCAACATCGAGCGCCTGGGGGTGGGCAACCTGCTCGGGCTCTTCCAGCTGGGCACCCTGCCCGCCCCCGACACCCGGCGCAGCCTCGAGCTGTTCGCCGCCGAGGTCATGCCTGCGCTTCGCCGTGCCTATCCGGGCACCGAGCGCGCCGATCTCGAGGCGAGCGCGTCGTGAGCCCGCTGTCGGTCACCACCCTCGACACGGCGGTGGGGGCCGTCGAGGTCCACCGGGGCGGCAGCGGCGGCCCCGCGCCGCTCGTCTACCTGCACTCGGCCCAAGGCGAGGTGCCGGGGATGGCGCTGCTCGAGGAGCTCGCCGTCACCCGCGCGGTGGCCGCCCCGCTGTTCCCGGGCTTCGGCGCCTCCGAGGGGCTCGGCGCCATCGACGACATCGAGGACGCGGCGTTCCACGTGCTCGACGTGCTCGACCGGCTCGGCTTCGCACAGCCCGACATCGTGGGGATGTCGCTCGGCGGGTGGATGGCCGTGGAGCTCGCCACCCGCTGGCCCGATCGGGTGCGCCGACTCGTGCTCGTCAATCCCGTCGGTCTCCACGTCCCCGGCGCGCCGATCACCGAGATCTTCGGTCGGCCGCTCGACGAGCTGGCCGGCGAGCTCATCGCCGATCCCGAGCATCCCCTCGCCGTGCTCATGCGGGCCATGGCCGACATGGAGCAGCACCCCGGCGACATCCCCTTCGAGCTGGTCCGGCCGGTGCTCCAAGCCCTGGCGGCGACGGCCAAGGTGGGCTGGAACCCCTACCTGCACAACCCGAAGCTGCCCGGCCGGCTGCGCCGGGTCGACGCGCCGACGCTCGTCGTGCACGCGCTGCACGACGGCATCGTCCCCCGGGCCCACGCCGAGGCCTATGTGGCCCGGATCCCCGACGCTCGCCTGGCCGACATCGACGGCGCCGCGCACCTCGCCGCGCTGGAGCGGCCCGACGAGGTGGCGAAACTCGTCCGGGAGCACCTGGGCGACTAACTGCCTGGTGGGCCGCGGTGAACGGACCGGCAGGGCGCGGGCCGCGCCGCCGCCCGCGGCGGCGCGCCGGCGGCGCGCTGGTACCGTACTGAGCCATGACCCTTGGTCCTGACCCGCATGCTGTCGCGGGCGGCGGCCCGCCACCGCCGGGGTCCACGCCTGCCAAGAAGCGCCGGCGCCGGCGCTCGACCCGGGACAAGGTGCTGATCACGGGCGTCGTGATCGTCGCCGTGGTGCTCCTCATGGTGGGCTCGGTGTACGGGTACCTGCAGTATCGCTTGGGACAGATCAAGTCGGAGAAGTGCCCGACTTGCTCGGTGGTGGCCGACGGCGCCCCCTACAACGTGCTCCTGGTGGGGTCGGACTCCCGCGCCGGCGACACCGGCGCCGCGGCACGGTCCTTCGGCAGCGCGTCGCTCGTGGGCGGCCAGCGCAGCGACACCATCAAGATCCTGCACGTCGACCCCGGGGCGGGCACGGCGCGGCTGCTGTCGATCCCGCGTGACACCTACGTGGCCATGTCGGGCATGCCCGCGGGGACGGGCCTGGCCACGGACAACAAGATCAACACCTCGTTCAACGACGGTCCCGGCCCGCTCATCGAGACCATCCAGAACACCTTCGGCATCCCCATCAACCATTTCGTGATCATCGACTTCGACGGGGTCATCGACCTGGTGAACTCGCTCGGGGGCATCAACCTCGACTTCACCTATCCGGCGCGCGACAACGACAACGGCAACAACAACTCCGGGCTGCGCATCACCCACGCCGGCTGCCAGACGCTCAACGGCAACATGGCACTCGCCCTCGCCCGCTCGCGCTACTACGAGTACGAGGTGCATCCGGGCGTGTGGTACTACGACGGCAGCAGCGACCTCGGCCGGATCCAGCGCCAGGACATCATCATCCAGGCCGTCGTCGACAAGGCGAAGTCGACCCTCAACCCGCTCACCGTCAACGCCTTCTTGGGCTCGATCGTCCACGACATCACCAAGGACGAGGCCATGTCCTCGTCGCAGCTCGTCTCGTTGGCCCAGCAGTACCACGCGTTCTCGGGCTCGCAGCTGCAGACCTACACCCTTCCCACCGTCGGCGCCTACTCGAGCGTGGCGGGGGACGTGGAGGTCGTGGCGCAGCCCGCCGCCCAGCAGGTGATCACCCAGTTCCTCGGGCAGGCGCCCGACCAGATCGTGACCCCGCCCCTCGACGCCTACGGCTCGGCGGTGACGATCCCCCCCACCACGGCGCCGAGCGCACCGGCGTCGAGCGGCGGCGGCTCGGGCCCGGCCACGACCTCCACGGTCCCGGGGACCGGTTCGTTCAATCCCAAGCCCTGCTGAGCGGGCTCAGCCGGCGGCGCTCTCCTCGACCTCGTCGAGGCCCTGGGCGAGGGCGTTCCACGACAAGGTGGCGCACTTGATCCGGACGGGGAACTTCACCACGCCCTGCAAGGCGGCCAGCTCCCCGAGCGCCTCGGGATCGGTGGCCTGCGGCTCGGCGTCGGCGGAGCCGTTGGCCTGCCCGGCCGGCCCCTCGTCGCCCAGGCGGGCCTCGTGGACCGACATCATCGTCTTGAACGTGCGGATGAGGTCGCGGACCTCGGCGACGGGCTTCCCCTTCACCGCCGCGGACATGAGCGAGGCCGAGGACTGGCTGATCGAGCAGCCCTGACCCGAGATGCGGATGTCGGCCACCGTGCCGTCCTCCACCTGCACGTAGACGACGACCTCGTCGCCGCACAGCGGGTTGAAGCCCTCGATCCGGTGCGCCGGGGGCGCGGGCAGCTCGCCCCGGTTCCGGGGGCTGCGGTAGTGGTCCAGGATGATCTCGCGGTACAGGTCTTCGAGACCGGGCATGGGCTCCTCGTAGATGGCGGCGGGTTCGGCGCGGTGCGTGGCCCTGGGTGCCGTTACCCGAACAGGGTACCGGCGTCGGCCAGGGCGTCGGCCAGGGCGTCGACGTCGGACGCGTCGTTGTAGACGTAGAACGAGGCCCGAGCGAGCGAACTCACGCCCAGGCGGCGCATGAGCGGCTTGGCGCAGTGGTGGCCGGCGCGGACGCACACCCCCTTCTCGTCGAGGACCTGGGCGAGGTCGTGGGGGTGCACGTCGCGGTAGGCGAGCGACAGCACCCCCCCGCGATCCGCCGTCCCCGCGGGCCCGAAGATGCGCAGGTCGTCGCCGAAGCGCTCGGCCAGGACCTCCTGGGCGTAGGCGGTGAGCGCCATCTCGTGCGCCCGCACGGCACCGAGGCCGAGCGCCTCGAGGTAGTCGACGGCCGCCCCGAGACCGACGGCCTCGGCGATGGGGGGGGTGCCGGCCTCGTACTTCCACGGCAGCTCGTTGGGCGTGAACCCGTCGTGGCGCACGTCACGGATCATCCCGCCGCCGCCGAGGAACGGCGGCATGGCTTCGAGCAGCGCCCGGCGTCCCCACAGCACGCCGATGCCCGTCGGCCCGAGCATCTTGTGGGCGCTGAAGGCCAGGAAGTCGCAACCGAGCGATCCCACGTCGGTGGGCACGTGGGGGACCGACTGCGCGCCGTCGGCCACCACCACGGCGCCGACCTCGTGCGCCGCCCGGGCGAGCTCGGCGAACGGGGGAATGGTCCCGAGCACGTTCGACATCGCCGTGCAGGCCACGAGCTTCACCCCGTCGAGGAGCTGGTCGAGCTTGACCAGGTCGAGCCGGTAGTCGTCGTCGACCTCGAGCCAGCGCAGCTCGAGGCCGCGCTCCTCGGCCAGCATCAGCCAGGGGACGAGGCTCGAGTGGTGCTCCATGTCGGTGAGGAGCACGACGTCGCCGGCGCGCAGGTTCGCCCGGCCCCACGCGACGGCCACCAGATTGAGGGCCTCGGTGGCGTTCTTCGTGAAGATGACCTCGTGCTCGGGGTCCGGGGCGCCGAGGAAGCGGCCCACGGACAGGCGCGCCGCCTCGTAGCGTCGGTCAGCCTCCTCGGCGAAGGCGTACACCCCGCGGTGCACGTTGGCGTGGGTGGTGGCGTAGTAGTCGTCCATGGCGTCGAGCACGGCCTGGGGCCGCTGCGAGGACGACGCCGAGTCGAGGTAGACCACCCGCCGGCCGTGCACGGTGCGCCCGAGGATGGGGAAGTCGGCCTTGAGGGCCGTGGCGTCGAAGCCCGGCGAGGCCGGGGCGGGCGCGCCGCCGCTCGGGCCGGGGGCGTCGGCGCTCACGTCCGCCACGGCTCGTACCCCTCGACCTCGAGACGCTCGGCGAGCGCCGGGCCCCCGTGCTCCACGATGCGCCCCTCCACGAGGACGTGGACGACGTCGGGTCGCAGGAGCTCCAAGATGCGCGTGTAGTGCGTGACCAGGAGCACGCCCAGTGCGGGCCGCTCCTCGCGCACCGCCTGGACGCCGCGGGCCACGATCTGCAGCGCGTCGATGTCGAGCCCCGAGTCGGTCTCGTCGAGCACGGCCAGCTCGGGGTCGAGCATGGCCATCTGCAGGATCTCGTTGCGCTTCTTCTCCCCGCCGGAGAACCCCTCGTTCAGGTGGCGCTCGCCGAAGGTCGGGTCCATGTCGAGCCGCTTCATCCACTCGAGCATCGACAGGCGGACCTCGAGCACGGAGCGGTCCTCGCCCACGCGCGCGGAGACCGCCTGGCGCAGGAACTGGATGACCGAGACGCCGTGGATCTCTTCGGGGTACTGGAACGCCAGGAACATCCCCGCCTTGGCCCGCACGTCGGGGGGCCATGCGGTGACGTCCTCGCCCCGGAAGCGGACCGTGCCGCTCGTGATCTCGTACGCCGGGTTGCCGAGCAGGGTGCTCGCCAGGGTGGACTTGCCCGAGCCGTTGGGCCCCATGAGGGCGTGCAGCTGCCCCTCGTCGAGGGCCAGGTCCACCCCGCGCAGGATCTCGGTGCCGTCCACGGCCACGTGCAGGCCCTCGATCTCGAGCAGCGGCGTCACGCCCCGGAGTCTACCGTCAGGCGGGGATTTGCACTACGGCCATAGGGGCAATCCCGGGCGGCGGGCGGACGGTCCCACCTCGCGGCCGTCACCTGCCCCGACCAGGTCATTCACCGCCGAGCCAGGGTCCGGTAGCGTCCTGCGGCAGTGAGCGACCCGTGGACGTTCTCGGGAAAGGTGTCCGTCCTCGGCCGGGCGGGCGGCATCGTGACGCTCGTCGACGAGTCCACCTTCGCCATCAGCGGGGCCGAGGGCGACGTGGCCCCGGGGACGGCCGAGGGCCTGTTCGTGCGGGACACGAGGATCGTCTCCCGCTACGAGCTGCGGGTGAACGGGCAGCGCCCCGAGTCCTTGGCGGTGGTGAGCGAGAACCCGTTCTCCGCCACGTTCGTGTCGCGCTGCCAGCCGCGGGCGGGCCGGGCGGACTCCACGCTGATGGTGTTCCGCTCGCGTTATGTGGGCCAGGGCATGCGCGAGGACATCGTCATCCGGAACTTCGGCGACGAGCCCACGTTCTGCTCCGTGGAGCTCTTCATCGACAGCGACTTCGCCGACCTCTTCGCCGTCAAGGAAGGGCGCAGCGCCGATCCCGACGGCGAGACCCGCCGCGAGCATGACGGCACGAGCCTCGAGCTGTCCTACCGCAGGGGAAACGTCAACCGGGGCTCGGTCCTGCACTTCGCCCCGACGCCTGCCTCGGTGGGCGACAACCTCGTGGGCTTCGAGGCCATCGTGCCGGCGCGTGGCGAATGGCAGGCGTGCGTCGAGGTGCATCCCGTCATCGAGGGCAAGGCCATCGACCCTCGGTACCTGTGCGGGCAGCCGGTCGACCGCGCCGCCCCGGCCGAGCGACTGGCCAAGTGGCGGCGCCAGATGCCCCAGGTCGAGACCGACCACGAGGGTCTGCGCGGCGTGATCGCCTGCAGCGCCGAGGACCTCGGGGCGCTGCGCATCTTCGACCCCGACTACCCCGAGCGCGTCGTGCTGGCCGCCGGCGCGCCGTGGTTCATGACCGTGTTCGGCCGCGACTCGCTCATCACGTCGTGGATGGCGCTGCTCGTGGACCCCGACCTCGCCCTGGGCGTGCTGCAGACCCTGGCGCGGTTCCAGGGGGAGAAGATCGACCCCCGAAGCGACGAGCAGCCCGGCCGGATCCTCCACGAGATGCGCTTCGGCGAGGCGCCCTCGCTGTCGCTCGGCGGGGGCAGCATCTACTACGGCACGGCCGACGCCACCCCGCTGTTCGTCACCCTCCTCGGCGAGCTGCGCCGGTGGGGCCTGGCGCGCGAGGCCGTGGACGAGCTCATGCCCAACGCCGAGCGGGCGCTCGAGTGGATCGAGCACTACGGGGACGCGGACGGCGACGGGTACGTCGAGTACCACCGGGCCACGGACCGGGGGCTGGCCAACCAGGGGTGGAAGGACTCGTGGGACGGCATCCGCTACGCCGACGGGCGGGTGGCGCAGGCGCCCATCGCCCTGTGCGAGGTGCAGGCCTACGTCTACAGCGCCTTCCTGGCCCGGGCCCACTTCGCCCGCGAAGCCGGGGACGAGGCCACCTTCGAGCGCTACCGCGCCAAGGCCACACGGCTCAAGGCCGACTTCAACCGCGACTTCTGGCTGGAGGACAAGGGTTGGTACGCCATCGGGCTCGACGCCGACAAGCGGCCGATCGACTCGCTCACCTCCAACATGGGCCACTGCCTGTGGGCGGGCATCATCGACGAGGACAAGGCCCGCACGGTCGCCGACCGTCTGCTGTCGCCCGAGATGTTCAGCGGATGGGGGGTGCGGACGCTCGCCACCTCGATGGGCGGGTACAACCCCATCAGCTACCACTGCGGCTCGGTGTGGCCGCACGACACCGCCCTTATCGCTGCCGGGCTGTCGCGCTACGGGTTCAGGGAGCACGCCCAGCGCCTGGTCGCCTCGTTGTTCGACGCCGCCCTGAGCCTCGGCGGGCGCCTCCCCGAGCTCTTCAGCGGCCTGGACCGGGCGGAGTTCTCCTCACCGGTGGGCTATCCGACCTCCTGCTCCCCCCAGGCGTGGGCGGCGGCGTCACCGCTGCTGTGCCTGCGCCTGATGCTGCGGCTCGACCCGTGGGTGCCCTACGGCAAGACGTGGCTCGCCCCGCTGCTCCCCGACGGCATGAAGCACCTCAAGGTGGCGGGCATCCCCCTCGCCGGCTCGCGCGTCACCATCGAGGTCGACGGTGACGACGTGCAGGTGTCGGGGTTGCCCCACGAGATCGAGCTGATCCTGGAGCCCCGGCACCCCGGCACCGCGGTGTGAGCGGCGCGGCGCGCCCCGGGCCGACGCCGGGCGACGTCGCCGACACGGCGCACGTCCGGCCGGCGACCGACGACGACGCCCCCGGGCTCATCGTGCTGGTGGGTACGTGCTTCGCCGAGTTCGAGGGGTGCGTGCTCGACACCGAGCACGAGATGGCGCACCTGCGTGCCGTGGCCAGCCACTTCTCGGCCGTGAGCGGTCGGGTGTGGGTGGCCGAGGCGGCGGGTGGGGTGGTGGGGTCGGTGGCCTGCCGCCCGATGGCCGAGGGCGGCGGCGACGTCGCATTGCACCTGCAGCTGCTCTACGTCGCCGCCGGGGCCCGCCGGCGCGGCCTCGGGTCGCGCTTGGTGTCGCTCGTCGAGCGGGAGGCGCTCGGGCGTGGCATCCCCACGGTGGAGCTGTGGTCCGACACCCGGTTCACCGACGCCCACCGGCTGTACCGGTCCCTGGGCTACGACCAGCTCCCCGGAGCACGGGAGCTCCACGACCTGTCGGACACCGTCGAGTACCACTTCGCCAAGCGCCTGGGGCGCTGATCCCCTCCCGCGCCCGGGGCGCTCGTGCGGAACGCGCCGCGACGTCAGCTCTCCGGCGGGGGCTGCAGTGCCTCCACGGGCCCGAGCGGGGCGTGGGGGACCTGCATCTGGGCGCTGCCCAGGGGCACGACGTCGTCGATGGCCTGGGTGGCCGGTGTCGTCGCGCCACATGAAGGGTCGAACGGCAGGAGAACTTCCACCTCCACGGCATTGGCCGTGGCGCCCGCGGCGACCGGCACCTGGGTCCAGCCGACGAGGCTCCCGCACGGCGGCACGCTGATGTTCACCGCCGTGCTCCCGGGTCCCACCGGGTTCCAGGCCACCGACACGAGCTCGCCGGGTGGACCGAGCGTCGGCGGCTGGGACGCGCCCCCGCACGGCGGTGGGCCGCCACTCGTGTACGCGAGGACGCTGCGCCCGGTGCGGGCGTCCACGAGCACGGCGACGAATCGGGCGTCGCGCTTCGCGACGCTGGGCGTGCCCGTGGTGCCCGGGCACCCGACCGCCGCACCCCAGGCGATGCCCACCCACGCCAGCCGGTCGTGGTAGCGGGGGAGCGGCGGCGGGGTCGGCACCGTCGGCGTCGGGCCCGTGGTCGGCACCGCCGCGCCGGTCGAACCGGTTGTGGTCGACGTGGTGGTGGACGTGGTGGTGGTGGTCGACGTGGTGGTCGACGTGGTGGTGGACGAGGCGCCGGGCGCCGTGGACGTGGTCTCGGACACGCCGGGGGACACCGTCACCAGTCCGAGCCCGATGATGGCGAAGGTGTGGACACCCTCGACGACGTCGGCGGCCTCGAACAGCGTGGTGGCCTGGGCTCGCGACACGCGTGCGGCGGCGCGGCCGGGGGGCGACACCACGAGCCCCCCGTGGTCGAGGTCGACCTCGGTCACGTACTTCCCACCGGCCACGACGGTGGCGCTGGGCGGCGACGGCCCCGCCGCCGCGGGGATGTCGGGCGTCGTCGTGCACGACCCCAGGGCGCCGGCGCACACCAGCAACGCCGCCACGACGACGGATCCGGGGGGGCGGGCCACCGCCCCAGTCTGCCCGGAGTACCCCGGTAGGCTGCGGCAATGGCGGACCATGGCACCCCGCCCGGCGGTTCAGCAGGGCCGTTGTCCCAGGACGCGCTGGTGCTCGCCGTCGACCTCGGCACCGGCGGTCCCAAGGTGGCCCTGGTCACCGGCACCGGTGCGATCGCCTCCAGCGCGTTCGAGCCCGTGGCCATGCACCTGCTCCCCGGCGGCGGCGCCGAGCAGGACCCCCAGGCCTGGTGGGCGGCCATCGTGCTCGCTGCCCGGAGGGCGTTGGCGGCGTGCCCGGCGGCCGAGGATCGCCTGGTGGGCATCGGGTGCACGGCGCAGTGGTCGGGCACCGTGGCGTGCGCGCCGGACGGCACGCCGTTGCGCCCGGCGGTGACGTGGATGGACTCGCGCGGGGCTCGTTCGATCCGGCGCCAGCTGGCCGGGCGGGTGAACCTCCTCGGGTACGACGTGCGCAAGCTGCGGCGCTTCGTCCGGCTGACCGCCGGGGTCCCAGGGCACTCGGGTAAGGACCCCACCGCCCACATCCTGTGGATCCGCGACACCGAGCCCGACGTCTATCGCGAGACGTACAAGTTCCTGGAGCCCGTCGACTGGCTGAACCAGCGGCTCACCGGCCGGTTCGCGGCGTCGCACGACTCGATCGTCGTGCACTGGGTGACCGACAACCGCCGTATCGGCGCCGTCGCCTACGACGACACCCTGCTCTCCATGGCGGGCCTCGAGCGTTCGAAGCTGCCCGATCTGGTGCCCACGGCGACGGTCATGGGGTCGCTGCGGCCCGAGGCCGCGGCCGAGCTCGGACTGCGGGCGGGGCTCCCCGTCACCACCGGGACGGGCGACGTGCACTCCGCGGCCATCGGCGCCGGCGCCGTGGCGGACTTCGCCGGCCACCTCTACATCGGCACGTCGTCGTGGATCTCGTGCCACGTGCCGTTCAAGAAGACCGACGCCCGGACGAACGTGGCGTCCATCCCCGCCGCCATTCCCGGCCGCTACCTGGTGGCCGACGAGCACGAGACGGCCGGCGCCTGCCTGCGGTTCCTGGCCGAGAACGTGCTCTACCCCCAAGACGCCCTTGCCACGGGGCCCCCGGGCGACGACGTGTACCACCGGCTCGACGACGTGGCCGCCAAGGTCACGCCCGGGGCGAACGGGGTGATCTTCACGCCGTGGCTGAACGGGGAGCGCTCGCCGGTGGACGACCACACCATCCGTGCCGGGTTCCACAACCTGTCGTTGTCCTCGGCCCGCACCGACATGGTGCGGGCCGTCTACGAGGGCGTGGCGCTCAACAGCCGCTGGCTGCTCGACGCCGTCGAGCGCTTCGTGGGGCGACGCTTCGAATCCCTGGCATTCGTGGGGGGCGGGGCGAACTCCGACGTCTGGGCGCAGATCCACGCCGACGTGACGGGACGTCGAATCTGCCAGATGGCGGACCCCCTCCTGGCCAACGTGCGCGGGGCGGGGCTCCTGGTGCTGCTCGCCCTCGGCCGCATCAGCGTCGAGGAGATCCCGGCGATGGTGGGGGTGCGGGCGACGTTCGAGCCCGATCCCGGCGGCGCCTCGGTCTATGACCAGCACTTCACCGAATTCGTGAACCTCTACAAGCAGACGAAGCAGATCCACCGGCGCCTCAACCGCCACTGACGGGCGCGGCTCCCGGGTCGCCGTCGCCGGCGCCGGATCACGGCGCGGTCCTGCGGTCGCAGCAGCGTCAGATGCGCTCGAAGTTGCGGGCGAGCTCCCAGTCGGTGACCGTCTGGTTGGCGCGCACCCACTCCTGGCGGGCGGTGTTGACCAGGTGGTGGTGGACGTCCTCGCCGAAGGCCTTGGCGGCCACGGTGCTCGATTCCAGCTCGGCGATGGCCTCCACCAAGGTGGTGGGCACGCGCTCGACGCCTTCGGCGCTGTAGGCGTTCCCGGCGAAGGGCGCGGGCAGCTCGAGCTCGTGCTCGATGCCCCAGAGCCCCGCGGCGATGACGGCGGCCAGGGCGAGGTAGGGGTTGGCGTCGGCCCCGGGGATTCGGCACTCGACGCGCCGCCCCGTGCCGCGGCCCACGACGCGGAAGCCGCACGTGCGGTTGTCGATGCCCCACACCACGGCCGTGGGGGCCCACGAGCCGGGCACGTAGCGGCGGTAGGAGTTGACATACGGCGCCCACAGCCACGCCAGCTGGCGGGCGCCGTGCAGCAGGCCAGCCACGAAGCGGGCGCCGGCAGCCGAGAGGTTCGACGGCGCTGCGTCGTCCCACATGGCCGGAGCCCCGGTCGCCGCGTCCCACACGCTGGCATGGATATGGCACGAGGAGCCGACCTCGGCCATCGACCACTTGGCCATGAACGACGCCGCCCGCCCGCACTGGTCGGCGATCTCCTTGACGCCGTTCTTGAACACGACGTGGCGATCGGCCACCTCGAGGGCGCGTCCGTAGGTGACGTTGATCTCGTGCTGACCTCGTCCCGCCTCCCCCTTGGAGAACTCGATCGGGATGCCGGCGCCGAGCATCTCGTTGCGGATCCGGCGGATGACGTACTCCTCGCGCGAGGTCTGCAGCAGCTGGTAGTCCTCGATGCTCGAGACGTGCGGGTGCAGGTCGCGCCAGCCCTTGGCCGCCGCCTCCTCGAAGGTCTCCTGGAACAGGTAGAACTCGAGCTCCGTGGCGCAGCGGATGTCCAGGCCGTGCTCGGCGGCCCGCTCGATCTGCCGCTGCAGGATGCGCCGGGGGGACACCTCGACGGGGACCCCCTGCTCGTCGACCAGGTCGCACAGCACCATGGCGGAGCCGTCGAGCCACGGCAGCCGCCGCAGCGTGGTGGGGTCCGGCAGCGCCACCACGTCGCCGTAGCCGTCCTCCCAATTGGCGAAGCGGTACCCCGGCAGGGGCACCATGTCGACGTCGACGGCGAGGAGATAGTCGCATGCCTCGATGCCGTGCTCGAGCACGTGGTCGAGGAAGAACGGTCCCGTCACCCGCTTGCCGACCGGCCGGCCCTGCATGTCGGGGAAGGCCACCACGACCGTGTCCACGGTGCCGTCGGCGATCAGCTCCCGGAGCGTGGCCACGTCGAGCACGACCCGCACGATTGCACGGGCCGGGGGTGCCGTCCAGCACCGGGCGCGGTGGGGCGGGGCGACCCGACACCGGTGCCGTCGGCGCTACTCGGGTGTGACGTAGGCGGCGGTGATGCCGCCGTCGACCACCAGCGCAGCGCCGGTCATGAACGAGGACTCGTCCGAGGCGAGGAACAGCGCGGCGCGCGCGATCTCCTCGGGGCGCCCGAGGCGGCCGGCGGGGATGTGCACCAGGCGCCGTTGCCGGCGGGCGGGGTCGGCGAGCAACTCGGCGAGCAGGGGCGTCTCGATCGGCCCCGGGCACAGCGCGTTCGCCCGGATGCCCTGGCGGGCGTACTCCACGGCCAGCTCGCGGGTGAAGGCGAGGACGCCCCCCTTGGACGCCGTGTACGCCACCTGTGCGGTGGCCGCGCCCATGAGCGCCACGAACGACGCCACGTTCACGATGGAGCCCCCGCCTGCCTCCAGCATGGCGGGCACGGCAGCCCGGCAGCACAGCCACACGCCCTTCAGGTTGACGCGCATCACCCGGTCCCAGGTGTCGGGTGGGGTGTCGAGGACGCCGCCGTCGTCACCGGGGAAGATCCCGGCGTTGTTGAACAGGACGTGCAGGGCGCCGAACTGGCGTACGGCGGCGTCCACGACGACGGCCACCTGGGCCTCGTCGGACACATCGGCGCCCACCGCCGCCGCCCGCCCCCCGGCGCCCGTGATCGAGGCGACCGTGTCCTCGGCCGCCTGGGCGACGACGTCGGCCACCACCACCACCGCCCCCTCGGCGGCGAACAGCTGCGCGGCAGCGCGCCCGATGCCGCTGCCGGCGCCGGTGATGACCGCCACCTTGTCCGCCAACCGTCCCGGCATGCGCCGACCTTACTCCGGCCCCTGTCGCGCCCCTCCGAGTGGACGCCTCGCGGCGGACGCGTCGCGGCGGAGGCGTCGCGGGACCCGGGTGTGATACTGGACGCCGTGGCCCGACGTCGAACCCCGCTCGTGGGCGTGACGAGCTATCGCCAGCGCGCCGCGTGGGGTCCGTGGGACCGCCCGGCGGTGGTGCTGCCCGTGGCGTACACCGACCACGTCGCCGGGGCCGGCGGCCGGCCCCTGGTGGTGCCTGCGTGCGAGGGCCCGGGGGGTGAGGACGATTCCGCCCCGGCGGTCGTCGACGGGCTCGACGCCCTGGTGCTCGTGGGTGGGGGCGACATCGACCCCGCCACCTACGGGGAGGATCCCCATCCCGCCACGGCGGGGGTCGACAAACTGCGCGACCGCGCCGAGCTGGCGCTGCTCGGCGCGGCGCTCGACGCCGATCTCCCGGTGCTGGCGATCTGCCGGGGGATGCAGCTCCTCGACATCCACCTCGGTGGGACCCTCCACCAACACGTCCCCGACGTGGTCGGCCACGACGGGCACCAGCCGGCGCGGGGATGCTTCTCGGACACCGTCGTGTCGACCGAGCCGGGGTCGTTGGTGGCCAAGATCCTCGGTGACGCCATCACCGTGCGCTGCTCGCACCACCAGGCGGTGGACCGCCTGGGGGAGGGCCTGGCGGTCACCGCCCGCAGCGGGGACGGGCTGGCGGAGGCGGTCGAGCTCCCGCCACGACGGTTCGTGGTGGGTGTGCAGTGGCACCCCGAAGAGGACGACGACCTTCGCCTCTTCGAGGCCCTGGTGGGCGCCGCCCGGTGAGCCGCCGCACGATGGGCGGCGCGTCGGCGGCGTGGTCCGGGGGGCGTGGTTGACTTCGGGCATGGGACCGAGCAGCTCGGGGGCGGCGACCGTGCGCGTGGTGAACCCGGCGACCGGGCAGCCCCTGGCCGAGGTGGCCACCGCGGGGACCGCCGAGGCCGACGCTGCCGTCCGCCGGGCGCGCCAGGCGTTCCCGGCGTGGCGCGACGTGGCTCCCGACGACCGGGCGCGGCTGCTGCGCCGCCTGGCCGGCGAGGTGGAGGCCCACGCCGAGGAGCTCGCCCTGCTCGAGACCCGCAACGTGGGCAAGCCGATCGCCGACAGCCGCGGCGAGGTGGCGATGGTGGCCGACGTCGTGCACTTCTACGCCGGGGCGGTGGACAAGCACCGGGGATCGACGATCCCCGTGGCCGGCGGGGTGGACCTCACGTGGCACGAGGCCCTCGGCGTGGTGGCGGCCATCGTGCCGTGGAACTTCCCCCTGGCCATCACCTCCTGGAAGGTGGGGCCCGCCTTGGCCTGCGGCAACACCGTCGTGGTCAAGCCCGCCGGGCTCACCCCGCTCAGCGCGTTGCGCTTCGCCGAGCTCGCCCTCGACGCCGGCATACCCGAAGGGGTGCTGCAGGTCGTCGTGGGGTCGGGCGTGGCCGTGGGGAGCGCCCTCGTCGAGCACCCCGACGTGGCGAAGGTGGCGTTCACCGGGTCGACCGAGGCGGGACGCGACGTCATGGCACGCGCCGCGGGGACGGTGAAACGGGTGACCCTCGAGCTCGGGGGCAAGGCGGCCAACGTCGTGTTCGCCGACGCCGATCTCGAGCGCGCCGCGGCCAGCGCGCCGTTCGCGGTGTTCGGCAACGCCGGCCAGGACTGTTGCGCGCGCAGCCGGATCCTCGTCGAGCGCCGCGCCTTCGACCGGTTCGTGGAGCTCTTCGTGGCGGCCACCGACGCACTGGTGGTGGGCGACCCCGAGGACCCGGCCACCCAGATGGGGCCGCTCGTGTCGGCCGACCACCGCGACCGTGTGGCGGCGTTCCTCGACCCGCCCGAGCCCGGGGTCACCGTGGCGTTCACCGCCACCGTGCCCGACGGCCCGGGGTGGTGGTACCCGCCGACGGTGCTCGCACCCGCCGCCCCCGAGCTGCGCGTGTGGCGCGAGGAGATCTTCGGTCCGGTGGTCGTGGTGACGCCCTTCGAGGACGAGGCCCACGCCGTGGCGCTGGCCAACGACACGCCGTACGGGCTGTCGGGCTCCATCTGGACGCGCGACGTCGGTCGGGCCATGCGCATGGCGGGCGCGGTGCGCGCCGGCGTGCTGTCGGTGAACTCGAACACCTCGGTGCGCGTGAGCACCCCGTTCGGCGGGATGAAGCAGTCGGGATTCGGTCGCGAGCTCGGCATGGAAGCCCTGGCGTCGTTCTCGGACGTGAAGAACGTCTTCGTGTCGACACAGGCCTGACCGGAGTGCACGTCCGCCCCTACGAACCCGACGACCGCGCCCCGGTCCGCCACATCTGCTACGTCACGGGCTACATGGGGGAGCCCGTCGACTGGCAGTGGAGCGACGCCGAGAGCTTCGCCGACCTGTTCACCCTCTACTACACCGACGGCGAACCCCAGTCCGCGCTGGTGGCCGAGATGGACGGGGAGGTGGTGGGCTACCTGCTCGGGTGCGTCGACACCCGCCGAGCGTGGAGTCCCGCCGGGATCATCGGGCGCCACTTCTGGCGCCGGGGTATCGCGTTGCGTCCGGGCACGGCGCGCATGGTGTGGCGGGCCTTGGGCGACGGACTGGCGGACGGGGTCCGGCGCCAGCTCCCGGCCCCCGTCCTCGACCCTCGGTGGCCGGCGCATCTCCACATCGACCTGCTGCCGCGCGCCCGGGGGCAGGGTGTGGGCCGTGCCCTGATGCAGCGCTGGCTGGACAGCCTGCGTGCGATGGACGTCCCGGGGTGCCACCTGGAGACGATGGCGGAAAACACCTCGGCCATCGCCTTCTTCGAGTCCATGGGCTTCTGCCGCCGCGGCGAGCCCGCACGGGCACCGGGCTTCCGGACGCCGGAGGGGGGCCGGCTCCACGTGCAGCTCATGGTCCAGGCGCTCGGCCGGTAACGTCTCGGATGTGAGTCGAGGCCGCAAGTTCGTGAAGCCCCTGGTCGCCGCGCTCGGCGTGGCCGGCACCGCCGCGAGCATCTGGTGGTTCGCCCTGAAGCCCCGCCGCAAGCGCTCAGCCGAATCCCGCTCGGGTTCGGCCGAATGAACCTGGGCCTCGCTGCCTGACCGGCGCGGCCGGTCGATCCGGCCCCGGCGTCAGCCGTCGACGATGACGGGCAGGGCGTGGCTGATCGAGTCCCGCACCACGACGTCGGCCACCGAGTCGTACTCGGTCGGCTCGGCGTTGACGATCACCACGCGGGCCCCCGCCCGGTGCGCGCTGGGGACGAGGCCGGCGGCGGGGTGGACCCCGAGTGTGGAGCCCACCGCCAGGAGCAGGTCGCAGGCCCGCGCGGCGCGCTCGGCCCGGTGCAGGTCCTCGGGGACGAGGTTCTGGCCGAAGCTGATGGTGGCGGACTTGAGGATCCCGCCGCACGCGGCGCCCCCGACGTCCTGCGTGCATGGCGGGTCGTCCTCTCCGCCGCGCACGCGCTCGAGCGCCTCGGACATCGGACGGCGGTCCCCGCACGACATGCACAGCACCTCGCGCATCGTGCCGTGGATCTCCACGATGCGCGCCGGGTCGTTGCCGGCGTCGTGGTGCAGTCCGTCGACGTTCTGCGTCACGAGGGTGTCGAGCAGTCCCCGCCGCTCCAGCGCCACCAGGGCGAAGTGCCCGGCGTTGGGCCGGGCCGCCCAGTTGGGCGAGTCCAGCCGGTTGCGCCACGCCCGCCGACGGACCTCGGCGTCGGCCATGTAGGTCTGCAGCGTGGCCATCTTCTCGGCCTCGGGATTCCTGGTCCACACGCCGTTGGGGCCGCGGAAGTCGGGGATGCCCGAGTCGGTCGAGATGCCGGCGCCGGTCAGGACCACCACCCTGGCGCTGGCGGCCACGAGCTCGCGGGCGGCTGCCAGGCGGGCGTCCGCTGCCGTGGCGGGGGCGCCGTCGAACGCGTCGGCGCCCGTCATGGGTGGACCGTGGCCGTCATCGCAGCACAGTGTCGCGCGCCCCGGTGGGCGCCGGCGCGCCCGGCCCGGGGCCTGTGGTGGGTAGTGGGTCAGTTTGAATCGGCCGAGGTCACCGAGGCGGGTACAACCTCGGTCGGACCCACCAAACCCCGTCCAAGAAGGCCGACGACCCAAGACACCGGCCATGGCGGCCGGGGTCGAAACCCACTCCTGGTCGACCTTCCAGATCGCCGATCTGCTTGACTGGGGCGTGGTGAAAGGCGGGATTTATGGCTCGGCGGCGGCTTGCCCAGCGCCTCGTAGCTTCCCGCTGGACGATTGCCTTTGTCGTCTATTGCGGGGTCTTCGAGGCTCTCCGCCTTGCCTGGGAGAGGCTTGGATGGCGGTCGGGTTGGTACGTGCTGCCCTACGTGCTCCTCCAGGTGCTCGCACCTCTACTTGCCATCGTCGTCGGACTGGCTGTCTACGCCTGGCTGCGTCCTCGCCCTCCTGACTCGAACTGACCCACTACCCTCTGGTGGGGACGCCCGGTCCCGGCGGTAGCCTGGCGCCGAGTGTTCCTGTCGCTCAGCCCCCTGCGCTCGCGCAACTTCGCCCTGGTCTGGTCGGCCGCGCTGGTCTCCAACGTGGGCTCGTGGATGCAGACGGTGGCCCTGGGCGTCGTCGTCACCTCCCGCACGCACGAGCCGCTGTGGACGGGGCTGGTGGCGGCGGCGGCGTTCGTGCCCATGGGCCTGCTCGCCCCGGTGGGCGGGGCGCTCGCCGATCGCCTCGACCGCCGCCGCTGGCTCATGGGCACGACCGTGGCCGAAGCGGGGTGCGCGGCGGCCCTCGCCGTGTTGTCGGCCGGGCACGGGCCGCCGGTCGCCCTCGTGGGCGTGGCATTCCTGGGCGGCGTCGCCGCCGGCATCGGGTTCCCCGCGTACCAGGCGATGCTGCCCGACCTCGTCCCACGCGGGGACCTCTTGGGCGCCGTGTCGCTGTCGTCGGCCCAGTTCAACCTGGGCCGGGTCATCGGCCCGGCGCTGGCGGGCGTCGTCCTCGTGGTCGGATCGGCTCCGTGGGCCTTCGCCATCAACGCGCTCTCCTTTGGTGCCGTGGTCGGCGCGCTGGCGCTCGTCCGCCTCCCGCGCCGCGCCCCGTCGGGCCACGACGGCATCGTCCGTCGTATCACCGAGGGCGCCAGGATCGCCCTGGCCGAGCCGGGGTGCCGCAGCGCCATCGTCCTCATCGCGGTCGTCGCCCTCGTCGGGTCACCGTTCATCGCCCTCGTGCCGGCCGTGGCCATCGAGGGGTTCCACAGCGGCGCCCCGGGGACGGCGGTGCTGGTCACCGCCCAGGGGGTCGGCGCCGTCATCGGGGCCCTGGTGCTCGTCCCCGTCGCCGCGCGCCTGACCCGTCGCAGGGCCCTCGTCGGCGCCCTCGTCGTCTTCCCGGCGGCCGTGGTGCTCTACGGCCTCGCCCCGTCGCTGTGGTGGGCGGCGTTGGGCATCGTGGCCGTCGGGGGCAGCTACATCTTCGTGCTCTCCGGGCTGAACACGGTGGTGCAGCTGCGCGCCCCCGAGGCGGCGCGCGGTCGCGTGCTCGGTTTGTACATGATGGCGCTCGGCACCATCTATCCCCTGGGGGCCGTCGCCCAGGGGGCGATCGCCGGTGCCGTGGGCATCAAGGCGGTGACCGCGGTCTCGGGCGCGCTGCTGCTCGTCGTCATGGCCACGTTGGTGCTCCTGCGTTCCCGGCTGCTGCGGGCCCTCGAGGACCCGGTGGGCCCCCCGGTGCCGTCGCCACTCCCGCTGATCGCCGTGGACCCCGCGGCGCCGGCGACGCCGTGAGCGCCGGCGACGCACCCGCGCTCGAGGTGCTCGAGCCCGGGCCGGCAGAGGCGACCCAGCGGCGCGTGGCGGGCGCCCTGCGGGCCCGGGGGCTCGGGCCCGGGGACCGGGTGGCGTTCTGCCTGCCGTCGTCGGCCGCCTTGCTCGTGTCGGTGCTCGGCGCGGCGCGCAGCGCGGTGGTGCCCGTGCTCCTCAATGCGACGTTGCTCCCCGAAGAGCGCCACGCGCTCGTCGCCGACTCGGAACCGGCGCTCGTCATCACCGAGGCGTCGCAGCTCCACGCCCTGCTCGACGGGACCCCGGCCGACCTGGCGCCGTGGCCGCTCGTCCGCCCGATGCACTACACCTCGGGCACGACGGGCCGGCCCCGCGGTGTGTGGTCGGGCCTGTTCGAGGAGGCCGAGGCGCAGGCGCTGTTCGACGACGAGGCCGACCTGTGGGGGTTCGACGCCAGCGACACCCACCTGGTGTGCTCGCCCATGTCCCACTCGGTGTCGGTGCGCTTCGCCGCGGGCACCCTCCTGCGCGGCGGCCGGCTCCTGGTCCTCGGTCGCTTCGACGCCGGCGTGGCCGTCGACGCACTCGTGCGCCACGCGCCCACGACGACGTTCGTGGCCCCCACCGTGCTGCAGCGCCTGCTGGCCTACGCCGACGCCCCGGCGCGCTTCTCCTCGTTGCGGCTGCTCGTGCACGCCGGCGCCCCGTGCCCGCCGGCGCTCAAGCGGTCGGCCTTCGAGCGCGTCGGCCCGGGGGTGGTGTGGGAGTTCTACGGGTCGACCGAGGGCCAGTTCACGGCGTGCTCCTCGCAGGAGTGGCTGCAGCGCCCGGGGACCGTGGGGCGCGCCCGGCCGGGGCGCCGGCTCGAGGTGGACCCCGACGGGACGGTGTGGTGCCACGCCCCGGGCTTCGCCCGCTTCTCCTACTGGCACGACGCGGCGGCCACCGCCCAGGCCTGGCGGGGCGACGCCTTCACCGTCAGGGACATCGGTCGCCTCGACGACGACGGGTACCTCTTCCTCGACGGTCGCCGCGACGACCTGGTGATCAGCGGCGGCGTGAACATCTACCCGGCGGAGGTGGAGTCGGTGCTCGCCGAGCTCGACGCCGTGGCCGACGTGGCCGTGTTCGGGGTGGCCGACGAGGAGTGGGGCCAGCGCCTGTGCGCGGCGGTGGCCGGGCCGGTGGACGAAGCGGCGCTCCGGCGCCACGCCGAGCGCCACCTGGCCCCGTACAAGCGCCCCAAGGCGTACTTCGCCGTGGCCGAGCTCCCCCGCACGGCCACGGGAAAGGTGCGCCGGCTCGACCTTCCCGGGCTGCTCGGCCTCCCGGCCCCCCGGCCGGCCTCGGAGCCCCCGGCCGGGGACGGCGGCTGAGCCCGGGTGGGGCGAGACCGGTCCCCGCTCGCGCCCGGCGGCGCGTGGGGAATGATCTAGGCATGTCCATCGCCACCGTCAACCCCGCCACCGGCCGGACCGAGGAGGTCTTCGAGCCGCACGACGACAAGGAGGTCGAGGCCAGGCTGAGCGCGGCGGCCGCCGCCTTCGCCGAGTACCGCGCGACGTCGTTCGCCGAGCGCGCCCGGTGGATGGTGAGCGCGGCCGAGCTGCTCGAGGGGGAAATCCCCGCCATCGCCCGCGTCCTCACCACCGAGATGGGCAAGACCTTCGCCTCGGCCAAGGGCGAGGTGGCCAAGTCCGCCGCCGGGCTGCGCTGGTACGCCGAGCACGCCGAGGCCCTGTTGGCCGACGAGCCCGTGCCCAGCGCGGCGGCCGACAGCCGGGTGCTGTGGCGTCCGATGGGTCCGGTCCTGGCCGTGATGCCCTGGAATTTCCCCATGTGGCAGGTCATGCGCTTCGCCGCGCCGGCGCTCATGGCCGGCAACGTGGGGCTGCTCAAACACGCGTCGAACGTCCCGCAGACGGCGCTGCTGATCGAGGACGTGTTCCGTCGAGCGGGATTTCCGAGCGGCGTGTTCCAGACCCTGCTCATCGGCTCCGACAAGGTGCGCGCCGTCATCGAGGACGAGCGGGTGCGCGCCGTGACGCTGACCGGGTCCGAGGGCGCGGGGAGATCGGTGGCCGAGACGGCGGGACGGGCCCTCAAGAAGTCGGTCCTCGAGCTCGGCGGCAGCGACCCCTTCATCGTGCTCCCCTCGGCGGACCTCGATCGCGCCGTGTCGGTCGGGGTGCAGGCCCGCGTGCAGAACAACGGGCAGAGCTGCATCGCCGCCAAGCGGTTCATCGTCCACGGCGACGTCTACGACGCCTTCGAGGACGGGTTCGTCTCGACCACCGCCGGCCTCGTCGTCGGCGATCCGATGGAGCCCGCCACCGGGGTGGGCCCCCTGGCGCTCGACAGTGGCCGGGCGGAGGTGCGAGCCCAGGTGGAGGACGCCAGGGCCAAGGGGGCGTCGATCCTGTGCGGGGGTGAGGCGGTGGAGGGTCCGGGCTACTTCTACCGGCCCACCGTGGTGAGCGGCATCACGGCGTCGATGCGGGTGGCCACCGAGGAGGTCTTCGGGCCGGTGGCCCTGCTGTACCGGGTGGACGACACCGCCGGGGCGCTGGCGCTGGCCAACGACACGGCCTTCGGGCTCGGCGCCAGCGTGTGGACGCAGGACCCGGGGGAGCAGCGGCTGCTGATCGAGGGCCTCGACGTCGGCATGGTGTTCGTGAACGCCATGGTGGCGTCGACCCCGGAGCTGCCGTTCGGGGGGACCAAGCACTCGGGCTACGGCCGTGAGCTCGCCGACCTCGGCATCCGGGAGTTCTGCGAGGCGCGCAGCGTCTGGGTGGCGTAGGAGGTCCGCTCAGGACCAGCCCTGGTCCCAGTGCAGCTCGGGGGACTCGCCCGCCGCGCTGGCCAGGAGCCGCAGGCAGCTCACGAGTTGGCGCCGGGTCCCGAGGGGGATCGCCCGCAACAGCTCGCCGACCTCGAGGCGGCGTCGCTCGATGACGTCGGTCACGATCTTGCGCCCGGCCGGGGTCACGACCAGGTTCACCTCGCGGCGGTCGAGCTCGTCGCGGGTGCGCGAGATGAGGCCCTTGCGCACGAGCCGATCGCACATGCGCGTGGCGGTCGACGGGCTCACCCTCAGGTCCTCGGCCAGGTCGGCCAGCCGCCGGGCGCCGCCGCAGCTCAGCACCACCAACGTGCGGTACTGGGTGAGGGTGACCTCGGGGTGATCGGCGAGCGATCGCACGGCGACCGCCACCATGGCGCGGCTGGCGACGAGGATGGCCTCGGTGACCTCGTCGTCACCGGGCACGCCCCCCGCCGTTCCGCCGTTCACCGGTCCCCCGGGCACCCGCTTCCGCTTGCGGGCCGGGGTGGCCACCGCCGCGTCACCCACGACGAAAGTATGGCCCGTGGCGCCGCCACCTGCTCGACCGACGCCGCCGCGGCGCGCGCCTGGTCGTCAACCCCGGTGCTCGGCACCCCCGGCGGCGTCGAGCAGCGCCGCCTCGAGCACGGCGCGCGCCTCGTCGGTGCGCCCGTCGCGCACGAGGCCGGGGAGCGGCCCGTCGAGCAGGGACCGCCAGTCGAGGTCCTCGGTGCTGGCTCCGCGTTCGTGGACACGCCGGCGGGCGTCGGCCAACAGGCTGGCCAGCTCCCCGATCTCGGGCCCGAGGACGCCGGCCACCGCGTCGCGCACCCACGACGCCAGTGCCGGGCTGCTGGCGCCGGTGGAGACCGCCACCACCACCGATCCCCGACGGGTGACGGCGGGCAGCACGAAGCTGCAGCGGCCCGGGTCGTCGGCCACGTTCACCCACACCCCCGCCGCCTCGGCGTCGTCGTGGACGGCACCGTCGACGGCGGGGTCGCCGGTGGCGGCCACCACCAGGCGGTACCGGGCGGCTTCTCCGCGCTCGTAGGGTCGCACCTCGAGGCGCAACGGGGCGTCGTCGATGGCCTCGACCGCACCGGCCTCGACGAGGATGCGCAGCGCGGTGTGGAGCTCGGGGGCCACCACGGTGACCGCCGCTCCGCAGGCGAGCAGGCCGAGGATCTTGCGGGCGGCCACCCGGCCCCCGCCCACGACCAGGCACGGACGCCCCTGCACCACCAGCGCCACGGGGTAGACCGGGGGTCCGGCGCTCACGGTCGGCCCCGACCGGCGGGCGCCACGGCCTTTCCCGGCCCTGGGCGGGGGTGGCGCATCGCCCCAGCGTGCCACGCTCGGAGGGCGGGCGCAGCGAGCCCGCCGGACAATCCCCACCGATCCACTCTGAAAGGGTGAAATCTTGATCTGATTAGTCATATATAGTAGACGTACTGCACAAGACAGGCGGGACAGGACGGGCGGGACAGGACGGGCGGGCGGGCGCAGCGCCGCCACGGCGTCCTCGAGCCGGCGAGGCATGGACCGTGTCACCGACAGGCAGCCAGGACAAGGAGGACGGGACTGTGGGCGCAGCCACCGATACCGAGTTGGACGTGGCGCCCGGCGTCGACGTCGACGAGCTCGCCGCCCGGTCGGCGGAGTTCGAGACAGCACCCGCCGGCAAGGTGATCCGGTGGGCCGTCGAGCGCTTCGGCGGCTCGATCAGCGTCGCCTGCTCGTTCCAGGACTGCGTCATCGTCGACCTCGTGGCGCGGGTCGACCCCGCCATCGAGGTGGTCTTCCTCGACACCGGCTTCCATTTCCCCGAGACCTTGGCCTTCGTCGAGGAGGTCCGCGCCCGCTACGACCTGAACCTCCGGGTGATGACCCCGCTGCCCGAGGCAGAGGCCTGGCCGTGCGGCACGCAGCGGTGCTGCGAGCTGCGCAAGGTGGAACCGCTCGACCGGGCGCTGCAGGGCCGGCGGGCATGGCTCACCGGTCTCAAGCGCTGCGATGCACCCACCCGGGCCGACGCCCCCGTCGTGGCGTGGGACGAGGCCCGGAACCTTGTCAAGGTGAACCCGCTCGCCGCGTGGAGCGACGACGACATCGACAACTACGTGGCGGACCACGTGTTACCGGTCCACCCGCTGGTCGCCCGCGGCTACCTGTCGATCGGCTGCGCGCCGACCACCCGGCCCGTGGCCCCCGGTGAGGATCCCCGGGCCGGGCGCTGGTCGGGTACGGGCAAGGTCGAGTGTGGCCTGCACCTTTGATGGCCCGGGACCGTGACAACCCCTACGGGGTGCAGATCAGGGGTAACGAGCGGGCGATGCACTTCGTCGACCCCTACCGCCACGTCGGAGAGCTGAACCAGGTCGAGCGCTGGAAGCTGGAGCGCAATCCCCTCGACGTCGCCGAAGCCGTGATCGAGCGCTATGCGCTCGAGGGACCCAAGGGGATCGCCCAGGTCGACGGTGAGGTAGAGCGCCTCAAGTGGGTGGGCATCTACCCCCAGCGCCAGGGCGGCGACGCCTTCATGATGCGGGTGAAGGTCCCCGGCGGGGTGCTGAGCGCCGACCAGGCCCGGGAGATCGGGGTGGCGGCCGACGCCTTCGGCGAGGGCCCCGACGACAGCGCCGTGTTCGGGAACCGCTACGCCGACATCACCACCCGCCAGACCATCCAGCTCCACTGGATCCGCATCGGCGACGTGCCCCGTATCTGGCAGCGCTTCGCCGACGTGGGGCTCACCACCGTCCAGGCGTGCGGCGATTCGGCGCGCAACGTGGTGTGTTGCCCGGTCTCGGGCGTGGACGCCAAGGAGGTGGTCGAGGCCCTGCCCGTGGCCCAGGCGATCTCGGCGTTCTTCACCGGCAACCGCGACTACGCCAACCTGCCGCGGAAGTTCAAGATCAGCGTGACCGGCTGCATCGAGGACTGCGCGGGGGCCGAGATCAACGACATCGGCCTGTGGCCGGCGAGGACGGCCGACGGCACCGTGGGCTTCAACGTGCTCGTGGGCGGCGGCTTGTCCGACGGCGAGCGGATGGCGTCGGACATCGACGTCTTCGTGCTTCCCGACCAGGCGGTCGAGCTCACCCGGGCCGTCGCCCAGCTCTTCGGCGAGCTCGGCAACCGCGAGAACCGCGGGCTGGCGAGGATGCGGTACCTGGTCCAGGAGCTGGGGCCCGAGGCATTCCGGGCCGAGCTGATGACGCGGGCGCGCTTCCCCCTCGCCCCGGCGGGCGAGGAGCTCACGCGGCGTCGCCGCGGCGACCACGTGGGCGTGCATCCCGAGCGCTGCCCCGGACTCGTGTCCGTGGGCTGCTCGGTGCCCGTGGGGCGGATGACGGGCATCGAATTGGTGGAGGCGGCCCGCCTGGCCCGCACGTACGGGGACGGGTTCGTGCGCCTGGGCACCGACCAGAACTTCGTGCTCACCGGGGTGCCCGAGGACCGCCTCGACGACCTGCTGGGCGAGGACCTGCTGGGCAAGTACTCGCCTTTCCCGGGGCCCTTCGAGCGCGGCGTGGTGGCGTGCACGGGCAACGAGTTCTGCCGGTTCGCCGTCGTCGAGACCAAGGAGCGAGCCGTGACCTGGGCCCGGTGGCTCGACGCCCAGCTGGCGCAGGAGCCCGGCCCGGCGGCCGCGCCTTCGGGGCGCCCCGGCGTCCCCGATGACGCCGGCGTCATCCGGATGCATTTCTCGGGGTGCCCGGCGTCGTGCGCCCAGCCCCAGATCGCCGACATCGGGTTCCGGGGCGACACCGCCCACGTCGGCCAGAGCATCGTCGAAGCCGTGGACATCGGCATGGGGGGGTCGCTCGGCCCCGATGCCGGGTTCATCGACTGGGTCGACAACGCCCGTCCCGTCGACGACGTCCCCGTCGCCTTGCTCCGGGTGGTGCGGCGGTACCGGGCCGAGCGCCGCGAGGGGGAGCCGTTCCACAACTGGGCGCGCCGCGTGCCCAACGGGGAGCTGGCCGCCACCTTGTCGGGCCTCGAGGCCGTCGACGCCGGTACGAGGAGCGCGCCGTGAAGGGCTTTCGCATCCGCGAGGAGATGAACGGGGTCACCGAGCCCCCCGGCAAGACGTGGTTCTGGGAGCTCGAGGCGGGTGTCATCTTCGCCGACCGCTGCATCCAGTGCGGCACGTGCGTTGCCGTGTGCCCGTCGAACTCCATCGGCGTCGGCCGCCGCACGGGCCTGCCCGAGCTGGTGAAGATGTGCACGGGCTGCTCGTTGTGCTGGGACTTCTGTCCGCGCGGCGGACTGCGCTACGAGTCCCTGTGGCCGCCGTCGACCCCCACCGGGGACCCCGGGGAGCACGCCGTGGTCGAGAAGCCCGACGCCGCCGACACGTACTGGAAGCTGACGGGTGGGCCCCCGGGCGACGGCCTGGGCGCCGTGACCGGCAGCTATGCCGTGCGGGCGGGCTCCCGGGCCGACGACGCCCAGGACGGTGGCGTCGTCACCGCGCTGCTCTTGGCGTTGCTCGCCGGAGGGGACATCGACGGCGCACTCGTGTCACGCCCGAGCGCCGACCCCGACGAGCCCTGGAAGGGCGTCGCCACCGTGGCCACGACGGCCAAGCAGATCATCGACGCCGCCGGGAGCTTCTACAACCAGACGATGGCGCTCGCCGAGCTCGACCTGTCCACGTACGACCTGCCGGCCAAGCCCCGGCTGGCGGTGGTGGGCACCCCGTGCGAGATCCAGGGCATCCGGGCGATGCAGGCCCGACGGTGGCCGACGGGGGCGCACCGCGTCGACGCCATCGTGCTCACCATCGCCCTCATGTGCACGAAGAGCTTCGACTACGAGGGCCTGATGCTGCGCGAGCTACGCGACAGGCGAGGCCTGGATCTCGCCCGGGTGAGCAAGGTCGACGTGATCCACGGCCGGATGATCGTGGAGTACCGGGACGGAACCGTGGCCGTCGACGAACCGGTGAAGGACTTCCACGGGGCGGCGCTCAAGGGGTGCGACGAGTGCGCGGACTTCCTCGGCAGGACGGCCGACCTCTCGGTCGGTAGCGTGGGCTCGATGTCCGGGTGGTCGAGCGTCCTCGTGCGCAGCGAGGCCGGCAGGCTCGCCTTCGACCGCGCCCGTGGCCGGCTCGACGTCCGGGACCTCGACGATCCCGGGGCCCTCGTCAAGCTGGACAACCTCGACAAGCGCATCGCCGAGCGGACCCTGCAGCGCAAGCTCGACTGCGATGCCCCCCTGTTCATCGAGTTCGCCGAGCACCTGAGCAACTACGAGGGCACCGACCGCGCCCCGGTGGTGCGGGACCGGTGAGCACCGGCGGGCAGACCGACGCCCTGCGCATGCTCGAGCCCACCGGCGGCCTGCGCCTCGAGCTCCCCGAAGAGCCCGTGGAGATGCGTGACGCGCTGCGCGACGCGCTGCTGGCGGGTGCCGACTGGCGTGCGGACTTCTCCGACGACGCCTGCATCGGACTGTGGATCTGGGAGCGGTGGCGCCCGGCGTTGGAGCCCTGGGGCATGGACCGCGAGGCCTTCATCGACGTCGTCATCGGCTACGGGCGCGAGCTGTGGTTGTGGCTCGTGGGCGAACGCCGGTGGGACCAGTTCGTCGTGGGACTGTCGGGCCGGGCGGCGAGGCGACTTCCCACCGGCTGACCCTGCTCGTCCTCGCCCCAGCGTGCGCCGGTCGTGCCTGACCCCGACGCCCGTGATCCCAGGCGCCCGTACCCCGGACGCCCCGTGACCCCGGACGCCGGCGTCGTGGCTGCGCCCAGCACTGTCCGCCTGCGCGACGTGGCGGTGGTGCGCGACGGCCGCAGCCTCCTCGACGCCGTCGACTGGGACGTCGGGCCTGGCGAGCGGTGGGTGGTCATCGGCCCCAACGGCTCGGGCAAGACCACCCTCCTGCGCGTCGCCGGCATGCGCCTGCTCCCCACGAGGGGAACCGTCGTGGTGCTCGGCCAGCGCTACGGAAGCACCGACGCCCGGGCCCTGCGGACGCGCGTGGCGTTCGTCAGCCAGACGCTCTTGCGCAGCCTCCGGCCGACGCTGTCCGCCCACGACGTGGTGCTCACCGGGCGCTACGCCGCCCTCGAGCCGTGGTGGCACCGGTACGCGGCCACCGACCACGAGCGCGCCGCACAGCTGCTCGACACCGCCGGATTGGGGGACGCCGCCCGCCGGGAGTTCGGTGTGCTCTCGGAAGGCGAGCGCCAGCAGGTCCTGCTGGCGAGGGCCCTGATGGCCGAGCCCGAGCTCCTCCTCCTCGACGAGCCGGCCGCCGGGCTCGATCTCGGCGCGCGCGAGCGCCTGGTGGCGCGCCTCACCGCGCTGGCCGATGATCCCCGAACCCCTCCGCTCGTCCTGGTCACGCACCACGCCGAGGAGATCCCTCCGGGGACCACGCACGCCGCTTTGCTGCGCGGCGGACGCATGATGCAGGCGGGTCCGGTAGGGGAGGTGCTCACCTCGGACGCGGTGTCCGCCTGCTTCGATGTGGCCGTCTCCGTCGAGTGCACCGGCGGCCGATGGGCGGCGCGCGCCGCGGCGACGTGAGCGCCGTGTGGCGCGGCGACGTGAGCGCCGCGTGGCGCGGCGACGTGAGCGCCGCGTGGCGCGGCGTCGACCAGCCCGTTCGGTCGTATTTGCACGGGCGTGGGGTGGTCCACTAGCAAGGACCGGTCCAATGACTCACCCCGGGGACCGAGCCGGCGCGCTGGCGGACGGCTCCCCACCATCCACCACCCGAAACGGGCTGCTCAGTAGCCTCGTTGACAACGCAAGGTAGGTCGAGGGGTTCGTGACGATCGTGGTCCTCCTGATCCTCGCTGTGATCTGGGCATTGGTCCTCGGGCCGGGCCTGCTTCGTAGTCGGGCCGAACGTCGGGCGCGCGACTCGATCGGTGCGTTTCACCGCCAGCTGCGGGTGCTCGAGCGCACCGGGCCCACCCTCGTCAGCCCGGCATTCCGCCTGCGGACACGGGCGTTGGCCGAGGGCTCCGGTGCTCTCGCCACGGCGCGTTCCGGCGTCGGCCTCGACGACGACCGGGACATCGACCCGGAGGACGTCACGGTGCGCGCGCGCCGGTTGCGACCGCCGGTGGCCGAGCGTGGACTGCTGGTCGTGCGACCCGACCGGGTGGCGCCCAGGACGGTGGGGGACCCGACCGCACATCGCCGTGCCGACCCGTTCTTCCGAGCACAGGCGTGTCGACGCCGGCGCAACGTCCTGGCTGGCTTCGCGTGCATCGTCGTCCTGTCCGGCCTGCTCGGGAGCGTTCCGGTGCTGCGCCCGCTCCTGTTCGTGACGGCCGCTGCCGTCGTGGTCAGCGCGCTCTACGTCGCCCTGCTCGTCCGCCTGCGCACCCGCGCCGTCGAGCGCGAGGTCAAGCTGCGCTACCTGCCGCAGCCTGCCGCGTACGAGCAGCAGATCGTCGTTCGCCGCAGCGCCGCCCACTGACGCGAGAGCCACGGTGCCCCCCCCAGAGGGACGTCGCGACATCGCGGCATTGGGTGAGGCGGCCCGCCGGGAGCTCGAATCCGCCCACCGTGGGCGCGAAGAGGCACTGGCGCGGTGCCGGGAGACGATACGGGCGTGCGGACTGGCGATCCGGGCGGTGCACCGCCTCGAGCCCGAGGTGACCGACGCCCGTATCGGCGAGGCCGAGCAGGCCCTGCGCCGGGCCCAGGAGGTGCTCGCCCCGTTCCCCAGGCTGGCGGCCGCCGGCTTCCTCCACGACGCCGAAAAGGAGTATGCCGAGGCGCGCCTCACGAGCGCGCTGGTGGCGAAGGCCCTCCTCCCCGGCGCCGGGGACCTCGGCGTCGCCCTGGCCGCATGGCTCAACGGACTGGCCGAAGCGGCTTCGGAGCTGCGACGCCACCTGCTCGACCGGCTGCGTGCCGGGGAGCTCGAGCGCGGCGAGGAGCTCCTGTCGGCCATGGAGGACGTCTATGACATGCTCGTCACCATCGAATACCCCGATGCCATCACCGGGGGCCTGCGGCGTGCGACCGATGCACTGCGCGCCGTGGTCGAGCGCAGCCGCTCGGATGTGACCACCACTGTCTTGCAAGCCGGGCTGCGCCACGCCATCGAGCGGGGGCTGCCTTCCTGAGCGGTGTCGCGCTGGCTGTCGGACCGAGCACCTGCTGTGGGAGGCTGCCCCAGAGCGGCGATCGGCGCATCACAGGGGGGGCCATGCGCGTTGGCATCCGTCGGATCCCGTTGCTGTTGGCGTTCGGCATGGCGGCGTCGAGCGGCGTCGTGCTCCCGGCCGGTGGCGCCTCCGCGACGGTGTCCGGTCCGTGCGGGGCGATGGCGGCGTCGTCGACGCACTACCGACACGTGATCTGGGTGTGGATGGAGAACCACAGCTACCCGACGATCGTGGGCAACAAGCAGGCGCCCTACGAGAACAGGCTGGCCAAGCAGTGCGGGCTGGCCACCAACTACCACAACATCAGCCATCCCAGCCTCCCGAACTACGTGGGGGCCACGTCGGGCTTGTCGGTGAAACAAGTCCAGAAGTTCTCCTCCGATTGCAGCCCTTCTGCGGCCTGCAGCACCTCGGTGCCGAGCATCTTCTCCCAGGCGCCGAGCTGGCGTGCTTACGAGGACAGCATGCCGGGTCGGTGCCATCGCTCGGATTCCGGCGAATACGCCGTCCGCCACAATCCGCCCCCCTACTTCACGACCCTGAGAGGGTGCTCCCGCTTCGACGTGCCCTACACGCGGCTGCGGGCCGACCTGGCCGACAAGGACCTCCCGGCGTTCGCCTTCATCACGCCGAACCTGATCCACGACATGCACGACGGGACGATCTCCCAGGGAGACACCTGGCTTTCCCAGAACCTGCCGGCCATCTTCGCCAGCCCGGAGTACCGCAGTGGCACGGTGGTCGTGTTCGTGACATGGGACGAGGGGGAGGGAGGCACGAGCGACGACTGCCCGACCAACACGACGGACGTCGGATGCCACATCCCCACCATCGTGGCGAGCCCGAGCACCCGGCGTGGCACCCGCTCGCATGTGCTGTTCAACCACTACTCGCTCCTGCACACGGCCGAGGCGCTCCTCGGGCTCCCGTTGTTGGGCCAGGCCACCCACGCCCGGAGCATGGTCCAGGCATTCGATCTCTGAGGTGCGAACACCGGCTCGAGGGCCGATCGTCGAGGGTCACGCCGATGGGTCCCGACCGATGGGTCCCGACCGATGGCGGGACAAACCACCATTCGCGGCGTTGCGCGGCTTACGCTCTCGGGCATGCCGACGATCCGCATTCCGCCCAAGCTTGCCGCCAGGCCCATTTGCTTTCCGGATGGGAGGTGGGCGGTCCGCTGCCCCTCGTGCAACCCCCAAGGGTCCGACACGGTGGCACTGGGTCTCGAGAACCTCAGCCTCAGCCGGGAACGTGCACAAGGCGTGGCCGACCGTCACAACCGGACGGTGCACGGCATCGAGTAGGCGGCCAACCTGTCCGCGCGCACGACGAGGTGTGGGAGCGACAGGAGCAGCGCCGGCATCACCGGTAGCCTGGGCGCCGTGCGCATCGTGGCGTCTCCCGAGCTCCGGGCTCATGTGCAGGCCCGCGGCGGGACGCTGTTCGTCGCCAAGCGCACCGCACGGTGCTGCTCAGGGAATGCCTTCCTGTCGGCCACGACCGACACCCCCTCGGACCTGCACGGCTACCGGACGATCGAGGCCCAGGGCATCACCGTGGCTTCCGCTGCATCGGAGACCGCCAGCCCGAGGAGCTCGTCCTCACCGTGGAGGGGCATCGTCCGCGGCCCAGGGCCTACTGGGACGGGTGCGCGTTCGTCGTCTGAGCGACCGCCCCCCCAGGGAGGCGCGGCGGTGCAGCCCGGTGCGAGACTGTCGGTGTGGGGTCGTCGCGGGCACAGCGCAAGCGCGGGCGTGCGCAGCGGGCTGCCAGTCAGCGTCTGACGCCAATTCGCGGGGCGCGCGGGCGCAGCCTGCAGCACAGACGGCTCGCTTCCGCTCGTGTCGTCGGGCTCGGGCAGTTCGCCCAGGGTCTCGCGGCCCCTGGGGGCCGCCGGCGACCGGCGAGCCGCCTCACCCGCTGGACTCTTGGGGCATTGCCGGTGGTCGTCCTCGCCATCGTGGTCGTGGCGCGCCTGACCCGCCACCTGTGAGCTCGCCCGGGTGCTCCGTGCACGCCTGGTGAGCCGGGTCATGGCCCGGGGTTCGCCTCGCCGACCTGCCGCCGACGCCGGACATCGTCCCGTTGACGGGCGGGGCGACCATTCCTGAGACCGGACTGGTCGTAGGAGCCGTAGTTGAATTGCCGCTCTGGTCCGCCACGTCCGGTTCTTCGGCGGAAATACCCTCTTCACGCCCGTGGTGGGCCACGCCGCTGATGCTGTCGGAGCCACCGGGGTTGGCCCAGCCGATGAGCGGGCCGGCCCGGGGACGTGATGTTGTGTCGTGATGCCCCGGGGACGAGCACGCCCACGTAACGCCGGCCAGGAGGGTGCGTCGACAGTGGAGTCGGTGACCGTCCCCGAGGCCGTGCCGCCGAGGGGGATGCTGAAGGTGCCCAGTGTTTGGTGGCGTCGCTCGTGACGGTGAACAGGGTGGCCGTGGCCGCGTTGAAGGGTGTTCCCCAGGAAGATGGTGTCCGAATTCTGTTTCGGCGCGCCGTTGGTGTTGGCGCCGCAGTCGGTGAAGAGCCCGATATACGTGCCCGCTGGGCACGCCCGCCTGGGTGAAGACACCATCCTGGCCCCCGGTCGGATTCGCGATGGGCTCCAACCGCCCGAAGTTGGATGGGCCCGGTGCCGACGGAAGAGGCCCGAGGTCGAAGACGGGACCGGGGACCTGATCAAGCCGTGTGCCTTCTGACAACCGATCATTCGGCCTCGTGGCACCTCGCCGTGCTCTGACCAACCGCGGAGTAGCGTCTGAGCCGTGGCCGATTTCCAACCTTACGAACTGCGCATCCCCGTGGAGCTCGCGTTCGACGCGACCATCGGATTCATCGTCCACGAGGCCGACGAGACCGGCCGCTGTTCTGGCCGCCTGCCGGTGCGCCCTCAGGTCTGCCAGCCATTCGGGATGATCCATGGTGGCGTCTATGCGGCAATCGCCGAGACGCTCGCTTCGACGGGCACGGCCCGAGGCGTTTTCGCACAGGGTGGCGTTCCCCTGGGTATGGCGAACAACACGAGTTTCCTGCGGCCGATCAGCGAGGGAACCGTCCACGGCTCGGCGGTCGCCATTCACCGGGGTCGCAGGAGCTGGGTCTGGGATGTCGAGATGCGCGATGACCACGACCGGCTCTGCGCGACGTCGCGCGTGACGATCGCAGTGCTATCGCGCAGCGAGTCGCGGGTCTAATCACCGGTGGCGGAATCCTGAGTAGCCCGGTGGGCCTTTCACAAGGTTCCCTGTACATGGGCCCGGG
>Ga0209415_10001679_pt1 | contig 42088 bp, 39 predicted proteins | sample PeaSoiSIISIP2007_FD_187696 | JGI IMG/M metagenome (GOLD analysis project Ga0209415, IMG submission 187696) | Peat soil microbial communities from Weissenstadt, Germany - SII-SIP-2007 (SPAdes) (version 2) | ecosystem: Environmental > Terrestrial > Soil > Wetlands > Peat | place: Germany...
CTCTTTTCGTTCGAGTACGGACCGCTCGAGCTGTTGCTCTGCAGCCATCAGTCACCTCGCTAGGTTGCGTCCCCGTTTCGGCTCGGATGAGCTCGGACGCCAAGGGACACGGAACAAAAGGTAAAGACGCCCGGCGCTTTTTACGTCAGGCCCCCGCCACCCCCAACCAAGTCACCGTCGGAGCACGCCAGGGCGAGCCCGGATTCGATAGCTTGTCGCCCGCGACGCCCTCATCATACTGGGGAGCGGCGGTGTACACATCGTACCGGACGCCGGGGCTCTTAAGCAACAACCCTAGCGGCCCCCGAATTGTTCCCGCCGACGCCGCCGATCCGCAGGACAGCAGACCGACGACTCGCCCCGTCGGCACCGGCCCCGACCGGGCGTACCGGTCAGAGCCCCAGAGCAGCGAGCACCGCCGCGTAGTCGAGCTCGACCGAGGCCGGCACCGAGATCTGGCTGATCGCCAGGTCCGGATCCTTCAGGCCGTGACCGGTCACCACGCACACGACGGTGGAGCCGCTCGGAGCGCCCACCTTGATCAGGCCGGCGACGGACGCGGCCGACGCCGCCTCGCAGAACACCGACTCCTCTGACGCCAGGAACCGGTACGCGGCGAGAATCTCTTCGTCCGTCACGGCCTCGATGGCCCCTCCCGACTCGCTCGCGGCCGCTGTCGCCCCGTACCAGGAGGCGGGATTCCCGATGCGGATGGCGGTCGCCACCGTCTCGGGGTGTTCGATGGGGTGGCCCTCGACGATGGGGGCCGCTCCGGCGGCCTGGAACCCGAACATGCGCGGGAGCGTGGTGGAGTGGCCCGCCTCCCGGTACTCGAGGTAGCCGCGCCAGTAGGCGGTGATGTTGCCGGCGTTCCCCACAGGGATGCAGTGGAGGTCGGGTGCGTCCCCCAATGCATCCACAATTTCGAACGCCCCCGTCTTCTGGCCCTCGATCCGGTACGGGTTCACCGAATTGACCACCGTCACCGGAGCTCTCTCTCCCAGACGACGGACCATCGTGAGCAGCTCGTCGAAGTTGCCACGCACCTGGAGCACTCTCGCCCCGTGCACGAGGGCCTGGGCCAGCTTGCCCAGGGCGATGTGGCCCTCGGGGATCAGCACGGCGCACGTCATGCCGGCCCGAGCGGCGTAGGCGGCGGCCGAGGCAGAAGTGTTGCCCGTCGACGCGCACACCACCGCCTTGGCGCCCTCCTCGAGCGCCTTGGAGATCGCCATGGTCATACCGCGGTCCTTGAACGAACCGGTGGGGTTCTGTCCCTCGAGCTTCAGCAACACGCGAGCACCGACGCGCGCAGAAAGGCGGGGGGCGTCGAGCAGGGGGGTGTCCCCCTCGAGCAGGGTGACCACCGGAGTGGCGCTCGTCACCGGAAGCAGCCGACGGTACGCCTCGATGACTCCCGGCCAGGCCATCGGAGTTAGGTCCCTTCCTCGTCGCCCATCACGCGCAAGACCCCTCCGACGTGGTCGACCACGTCGAGGCCTCGCAAGCCTGACAGGGTGCGCTGCACGTCACCCTCGCGGGCCACGTGGGTGACGAAGATCAACCGGGCTTCGTCGTCCAGGCCCACCTGCTCCATGGATCGGATCGACACACCGTTGTCGCCGAAGAGCCGGGCCACGACGGCGAGGACACCGGGACGGTCGACGACGTCGATGTTCAGGTACCAGGCGCAGCGCAAGTCGTCGGTCGGTCGGATGCGCGGCCGCACAGGGGCCACGAAGCGCGCCGGGGAGCCGGTGCGCAGGTGATGGGCGGCGTCGATGATGTCCCCGAGCACGGCGGAAGCGGTGGGTCTGCCGCCTGCACCCAGCCCGTAGAGCATGAGCTCCCCGGCGTTGTCGCCCTCGATGAACACGGCGTTGAACGCACCGCGTACCGACGCCAGTGGGTGGGTGCGGGGAAGCATGGCCGGATGCACCCGCACCGAGATCTCGGGGACTCCAGCGTCGGTGCCCTCCCCGACGGAGCCCTCCGTCCGCTCGACGACAGCCAGCAACTTCACGACGTAGCCCAACCGCGCCGCGAAGGAGATGTCGACGGGGGCCACGGTGGCGATGCCTTCACGGGGCACGTCGTCGGCGACGACGTCACAACGAAACGCCAGCGCGGCGAGGATGGCCGCCTTGGCCGCGGCGTCGTGCCCGTCGACATCGGCGCTGGGATCGCGCTCGGCGAGCCCCAGGCGTTGGGCTTCGGCCAGGGCCTGGGTGTAGGAGACCCCTTCCTCCGACATCGTGGTCAGGATGTAGTTCGTCGTGCCGTTGACGATGCCCATGACCCGGCGGATCCGCTCGCCGGCAAGCGACTCCCGCAACGGGCGGATGAGCGGGATCGCCCCCGCCACGGCGGCTTCGTAGAGGAGGTCGAGCCCGGCCGAGGCAGCTGCTTGTGCCAAGGCGGCCCCGTGGGTGGCCAGCAATTCCTTGTTGGCCGTCACGACCGGCTTCCCGGCGGCGAGTGCCGACTCGACCAGGCCCCGAGCCGGATCGACGCCTCCGATGAGCTCGACCACCACGTCCACCCGTGGATCGCTCACCAGGCCCTTGGCATCCCCGGTGATCAATGCTGCGGGGACGCCGGGGCGCGGCTTCGAGGGGTCGCCGACGGCGACGCCGACGAGCTCGAGACGCACGCCCGAGCGGGCGGCGATGGCCTCGGAGTCCGACAGCAGGAGCGACACCAGGGCACCGCCGACGTTGCCGCAGCCGAGCACGGCCACGCGCACGAGCGCCTCCGTGCCGTCACGGCGGGGCTGGGCTGCGGCCTTGCCGGCGTCCGTCCTCGCCATCAGCTCACGCTACCGCTCGGGACATTGTGTCCATCACCACGGCGCGCCCGCACCCGCGGAGCGATTCGTGCTCATCCATCTCATGCTCATCCATCGAGACGGATCAGGTCGTCGTAGTCTTCGCGCCGGACTACCACCCGTGCACCGCCGCCGGAGACGAACACCACGGCGGGCCGCGGCACCTTGTTGTAGTTCGAAGCCATCGAGTAGCCGTATGCGCCGGTCACCGGAGTCGCCAGGACGTCTCCGACAGCCAGGTCCGCGGGCACACGCGCCTCGGCCACCACGACGTCTCCTGACTCGCAGTGCTTCCCGACCACCCTCACCGCCTTTTGGCGCCGGGCGGCGGTTTCGCGTGGGAGGAAGGTCTCGTATCCGCTGCGGTAGAGCACAGGACGGGGATTGTCGCTCATGCCGCCGTCGACGGCCACGTACGTGCGGACGCCACGGAGCTCCTTGATCGTCCCGACCCGGTACAGCGTGATCCCTGCCGTCGCTGCGATCGACCGCCCCGGCTCAGCGGTGATCCGTGTGTCGGGTGGGATGCCGGCGCGCCGGCAGGCGTCGTGCACCGTCTGTGCCCACTGCCCAATCGACGGCGCCGCCTCTTCGGCCAGATACGGAACGCCGAGGCCGCCCCCCACGCACAGCTCGCCCAGCTCCAGTGGGACGAAGAAGTCTGCCAACACCTCGACTTCCTCCGCGAACGACTCCACTCGGAACACCTGGCTCCCAATGTGTGCGTGGATCCCCACCAGGTCGACCCCGGACAGGGCGCGGACGCGCGCCACGGCGTCGGCCGCCGCACCCGAAGCAAGCCCGAAGCCGAATTTGGAGTCCTCCTGCCCCGTCCGCACGAACTCGTGGGTGTGTGCCTCGACCCCGGGCGTCACCCTGATCATGACGGCCTGGGGGTCGCGCCCCAGCGTGCCAGCCCCGACCAGGCGGGCCAAACGCTCGATTTCCTGAAAGGAGTCGACGACGATGCGACCGACACCCGCGTCCAGGGCGCGTGCCAGCTCGTCGTCGGACTTGTTGTTGCCGTGGAACACGAGGCGCGCCGCGGGGACGCCGGCCGAGAGCGCGACGTGCAATTCGCCCCCGGTGGAGACGTCAAGCCACATCCCCTCCTCATGGACGAGCCTGGCCATGGCCAGGCACAGGAACGCCTTCGTCGCGTAGGCCACACCGTCTCCCCAGGCGGCGACGGCGTCTCGGCACCGTTGCCTGAGGTGGTCCTCGTCATAGACGAACAGGGGCGTCCCGAACCGCTCAGCCAGCTCGACGAGGTCCACACCCCCCACCGAGAGGTGCCCGTCGGCCCCCACCCGGGCCGTCATCGGGAGCAGCTCGGAACGCACCGGGCCCTCGTCGGGAGTCCGGTCGGACGCATCGTCGGAGACGACGTCGGCCGCGCCGCCAGGCACATCGGGGATGAGGCCGGGTGCTTCGGTCGCAATGTGAGCGACCAGGTCGTCCATGGACAAAGGCTACTCACGGCACTCGCGACCCCGGCTAACGACCGGAGCGGCGGTCCGGGTCGCTACATGGACTCCGGGGCGCTCACTCCCAGGATGTCCAGACCGATGGCGAGCCCCACACGCGCCGCCTCGACGAGCCACAGACGTGCCTGGATCAGTTCCTCGCCCACGGTCTCGGCCAGTACCGGGCAGTCGTGGTAGAAGCCGTGGAACGCGCCGGCCAGGCCCCGCACCCATGCGGTGACCTTGTGGGGGGCCCGGTCTCGGCCGGCCTCTGCCACCACGTCGGGCAGCTCCTCGAGACTTCGGAGAAGCTCGAGCTCACGATCATGGACGAGCAGACCCAGATCCACGTCCGTGACGGGGCGCCGCTCGATGCCGCGCTCGGCACGGACCCGCTCGATGGACGCGATCCGGGCATGCGCGTACTGCACGTAGTAGACGGGGTTCTCCATCGACTGGGACCGGACCAGGTCGAGGTCGAGCAACGAGGCCTGGTCGAGCGACGACACCAAGGAGAGCAGGCGCGTCGCATCGGGCCCGATGTCGTCGATCAAGCTGTCGAGCGACACGACGTTGCCGGCTCGCTTCGACATGCGGCCGGCCCCGGCGGCCTGGACCAGTGACACCATCTGCCCGATCTTCACCTCGAGCCGGCCGGGATCGACCCCCATGGCCTCGACCCCGAGCATCAGGCTCTTGACCTGTCCGGCGTGGTCGGCACCGAAGATGTCGACGACACGGTCGAATGCCCGCACGAGGAACTTGTCCCGGTGATATGCAAGATCACCGGCCAGGTACGTGGCGTCCCCGTTGGACTTCACGAGCACCCGATCGCGATCGTCCCCGAGCCGAGAGGACCGGAACCACACCGCGCCCTCCTCCTCCTCGACCAGGCCCTTGCTGGCGAGCAGCGCGATCGTCTCGCCCACTGCACCGCTCTCTTCCACCGAAGCCTGGCTGTGCCACTCGTCGAACACGATCCCCAATCGGGCCAGGGTCCCGCGGATGTTGTCGAGGATCCGCTGCGCAGCCCAGCGCCCGGCGGCGTCCACTTCGTCGGGCCCCGCGTATTGGCCGGCGAGCTCGGTGACGTACTCGCCCTGGTAGCCCGCTTCGGGGACCGCGTCCCCGCGGCGTCGGGCGAGGAGGCTCTCTCCGAGGACGCGTATCTGTCCGCCGGTGTCGTTGACGTAGTACTCGCGGTGCACCTGCCACCCACATCGCGTCATGACGCGTCCCATGGCGTCGCCATACGCTCCCCACCATCCGTTGCCGACGTGGAGTGGCCCGGTCGGGTTCGCCGAGATGAACTCGATCTGAACCGTCTCGCCGGCCCCGATCTCACTGCGGGCGTAACCCGTCTCGCCTCGGTCCACGACCTCGGTGAGCGTGTCGTACAGCCACCCCGGCGTCAGGTGGAGGTTCACGAATCCCGGTCCGGCCACCTCGACCCTGTGCAGATGCGGGGGCGGATCAGATCGGATCCGCTCGGCCAGCTCCTCGGCGAGCTGCCGAGGCGGTTGCCGGAGCGCCTTGGCGTTGACAAGGGCGGCATTCGTCGACCAGTCGCCGTGATCGCGGCGGGCTGGCCGCTCCAGATGGACGGAGGCCGTGTCCACGTCGATACCGATGGACGACAGCGCTCTGCTCACGGCGGCTGCGATGAGGGGGCGGGCTGCCATGGTCCCGCCGAGGATGGCGCGCCTCAGCCCCAGACGCAATTACCAGGCCTGCGGCGGGCCGGCTGATCCGACCGCCGCAGCGATCGAGAGAGGGGTGTCCCGACTACAGTTCGCGATGGCCCCGCCCGAGCGCGACCCCGCGCTCGCGCCGGCGTCCCTTCCATTTGCCCTCGTAGCTCAGCGGATAGAGCACCGGCCTCCGGAGCCGGTGGCGCAGGTTCGAGTCCTGCCGAGGGCGCGAAGATCCGCGGCTCCGGCTGCCCGCGCACCTCGGCCGACTCGACCAGCTCCGCCACCGGCCGTCCCCATCTCCTGCTGTCCCATTTCTGATTTCCTGAATTCAGGCACCGTACGTGGAGGAGCCCATGTCCGTTCACCGGCCGGTGCCTGTCCGGCGCCATCGCCGGGGGCGCCGCGGCCGAGCCACAACGGGGCTGGCGGTGACCGGCATGGCGGCGCTGGCCCTGAGCGCGTGCGGCGGCGCGACGTCGAGCTCGGTCACGTCGACCTCGGCGGCGTCGGCCACATCCGTGGGGACGAGCTCGAGCTCCGGCGGCCAAGGTGCCGGCGGCTGCGGAACGGCGGCGACGCCGGGCTCGACCACGCTGACCTTGACGATCGGAGGGCGACAGCGGGTCGTCATCGTCCACCTGCCGAGCCGATACTCGGGGTCGAGCAAGGTTCCCCTCGTGCTCAACATGCACGGGTCCGGGAGCACGGCCGCGGACCAGGAGGCCTTCACCGACATGGACGTCGCTGCCGACTCCGACGGCTTCATCGTCGCCTACCCGCAGGCCCTCATCCCGAGCGGGGCGGGCTTCGACTGGAACGTCCCCGGCGTGCCTCTCTACGGGGGCGAGGCCGTTCCGGCCGGGTCCGCGGACGACGTCGCGTTCCTGACCTCTCTCGTGGGTACCTTGGAGCACCGCTACTGCATCGACAGCACCCGCGTGTACGCAACAGGCTTCTCCGGTGGTGCCCGCACCGCCAGCCAGCTCGCCTGCGACGCGTCGGGCACATTTGCGGCTGTGGCCCCGCTCAGTGGCTTGCGCCACCCCACTCCGTGCCCTGCGACCAGGGCCGTCCCGATAATCACCATCCACGGCACCGCGGACCCGGTCGATCCCTACAACGGTCACGGGCAGGCCTACTGGACCTACTCCGTTCCCCAAGCGGCCAAGGATTGGGCCACCCAGGACGGCTGTTCCACCACCTCCGCCCTGTCCACACCCGCCCCCGGCGTCACCCTCACCCGCTACCCGGGCTGCGCCGGGGGTGCGAGCGTCGAGCTCTACTCCGTCACCGGCGAGGGCCACGAATGGCCCGGCGGCCCCCGCCTCTCGAACAGCCTGACCAGGGAGCTTGGACCCCAGTCCGACGCGCTGGACGCCAACAGCGTCATCTGGGCCTTCTTCGCCGCTCATCCCATGCCGTGAGCCGAGGACGGCCCCGATTCTCGGGGGCATAAACTAGATTGACTCCATTCACAGAATAGATCTAGGGTGTGACCGATGGCCGGCGCCACGGACGCCACGCACACCGAGCTCGCCGACGCGTTGCGGACGTGCGGGCTCCGAGTCACCGCTCCCCGGCTCGGTGTCTTGCTGGCGTTGCGGTCCCGGCCGCACTCGGACACCGAAACAGTCATCCGGGCCGTGCGCCTGGAGCTGGGATCGGTCTCGGCCCAGGCCGTCTACAACGTGCTCGCCGCGCTGGTCGACGTCGGGCTCGTCCGTCGCATCGAGCCCGCCGGAAGCCCCGCGCTCTACGAGGTGCGCGTCGGTGACAACCATCACCACATCGTGTGCCGGATCTGCGGGGCGACGACCGACGTCGACTGCGCGGTCGGGAGGCGTCCGTGCCTCACCCCTTCGGAAAGCCACGGATACGACCTCGACGAGGCCGAAGTGACGTTCTGGGGCCTGTGCCCCGGCTGCCAGTCGTCGCCTTCCTCCGCGACCGGGGGTTCCCGAACACGCCCAGAGAACCGGGTCCGAGCAAGGCCCGCCGAAGAGATGGAGGCCAGTCGATGAGCGACACCCCCCGTACACGACGTCCGACGCCGGGATACCGGCGACCAGCGACGAGCACTCGTTGACCGTCGGCCCCGATGGGCCGATCCTGTTGCAAGACACCTATCTGGTCCAGAAGATGCAGCACTTCAATCGTGAGCGAGTCCCCGAACGGGTCGTCCACGCCAAAGGCGGTGGTGCCCACGGGTTCTTCGAGACCACCGAGGACGTCTCGGCCTTCACGAAGGCGGCCTTGTTCCAGCCAGGCGTCAGAACCGACCTCCTGATCCGGTTCTCGACCGTGGCCGGCGAGCTGGGCTCGCCCGACACAGTGCGGGATCCCCGTGGCTTCGCCGTGAAGTTCTATACGGAGCACGGCAACTACGACATGGTCGGCAACAACACCCCCGTCTTCTTCATCCGGGACCCCCCAGAAGTTCCAGGACTTCATCCACTCCCAGAAACGACGCGCCGACAACCACCTACGCGACAACAACATGCAGTGGGACTTCTGGACCCTCTCACCGGAGTCCGCCCATCAGGTGACCGTGCTCCTGGGTGATCGGGGCATCCCTCGTTCGTGGCGGCACATGGACGGCTTCTCGAGCCATACATACATGTGGATCAATGCCGGAGGTGAGCGGTCTCTGGGTGAAGTACCACTTCAAGACGGACCAGGGCAACGAGTTCTTGACCAACGACGAAGCGGCGGCAATCGCCGCAGCCGACCCGGACGCGCACATTCGCGATCTCTACGACGACCATCGGACGCGGTGACCATCCGAATTGGACCTTGTTCGTCCAGGTCATGCCCTTCGGCGACGCCGCCGGATACCGGTTCAACCCCTTCGATCTGACGAAGGTGTGGCCTCATGGCGACTACCCGCTCGTGCCGGTGGGAAGGATGGTGCTGAACCGCAATCCGGAGAACTACTTCGCCGAGATCGAGCAGTCGACGTTCGAGCCCTCCAACATGGTGCCGGGGATCGGCCCTTCCCCCGACAAGATGTTGCTCGGTCGGTTGTTCAGCTACCACGACACCCACCTGCACCGGGTGGGCCCCAACGCCCAACAGCTCCCGGTGAACCGTCCCCGCTCCCCCCTCCACTCCTACAACCGGGACGGGAGCATGCGCTACGAGAACCCCGCCGATCCCGTGTACGCGCCGAACTCCTACTTCGGCCCCAAGGCACAACCCGATCGGTTCGGGCACGACCCGTCGTGGGCCGTATCGGGCGAGATCGTCCGGGCCGCTTCCGAGCTGCACGCCCAGGACGACGACTTCGGCCAGGCCGGCGCCCTCTACCGGGACGTGCTCGACGACGCATCCCGGGACCGGCTGGTGGGAAATGTCGTCGCCCACGTGCGCGCCGGGGTCGTCGAGCCCGTGCTCTCACGGGTGAAGGAGTACTGGCGCCAGGTCGATTCCGGCCTCGGGGCCCGCATCGCCAAGGAGCTCGAGACCTGAGGCCCGGGTCCGACGTCGCCTCGCGACCAGATGCCGTGTTCGTGTCGAGGGGGATGGGGCCGTAACCTTGCGATGGCGGACTCGCCGATCGCGATTGGGGCACGACCATGAAAGGTCGGACGGTCAACTTCTACATCGATCCGGAATCACTTCCTGAGGTGCTGCGCGTCATGGACGAGGACGTGATCCCGCGTTTCCGGGAGGTTCCCCATTTCGTGGGGGTGGTGGTGCTCCAGTCACGGCGGGGGTCGCGGATCGAGATCGCCGGGATCTCCCTGTGGGATGGCGACCTCGAGGACTCCGAGGAGATCGCCGCGGAATTCCGCAGGGAAGTCCATCGGGTGGCAGGCACCGGAGCCGCCCGGACGGCCTACGAGGTCATCCGACTGGAGCTGCGCGACCGCAACGAGGAAATCCCGGGCTAGACGTCCCGGTCCACCACCAGACCCTGGCAACCGGGCCACGGGCCTGGAGCGTGGTCAGGAGGAAGAGCTGCTCCCCGCCGCGGCCTGGGCTTCTTGCAAGAACTGCTCGAAGCTCGCCACCTGGTCCGATGGAGGAGCGCTCACACTCACCGGCGCGCCGTAATCGGAGAAGTCGAGGCTCTCGTCGACGGAGATCTTTTCGCTCGACGCGATCGACTCCGCGATGTCGATGCCGATGCGGCGCAACAGGCCCGAGCCGTCGACGTACACCTTCATGCTGGTCTGCCCGATGTTGACCTGAGCGAGGGCGCCCGACATCCACGACGGCAGTTTGGCCTGCGCCAATTCGGACCTGATCACGGCCGGGTCGAGTGTCACCGCGTAACCCTGCACCGAGGTCCCGTCGATCGTGGAGGAGCCGAGCGACACCACCGTGTTCCCCTGCTGCGCCAGCAGGCGCAGCATCGCCGTCGGGTTGTCGCCGGCGCCGAAGGTCGAGGAGCCCTGACTGCCGGCGGCCGCCAGAGAGGACAGGTCGAGCGAGATCCACGACTTCCCCGGGATCAATTGATCCAGATCGGGGATCTGCTCGTAGACCGTTCCCGCGATGTACAAGGCCTGCAGCTGGATCTGCTGTCCGGCCACCCCCGCCGTCAGCTGGAGCTGCATCGCACTCTGGCTGAAGTCGATGCTTCCGGTGCCGCTACCCGTCACGGTGGCCGACGGTGTGGTCACGGCGAGGTTCATGCTGACGTGCGCGGTCCGATCGGCCATCGAGCTGTTGACCGAGTCGATGACCGCCGCTTCGGCGCTCTTGCCACCGGAAGCGACCACGGCGGTGCCGGCGGCACCGGCGACGACGACGAGAGCGGCCAGGCCCGCTATCACGCGCCGGCGCGGGCGACGGACAGGAGCGGGATCCGCTCCGCCGACGAAGGTGTCGGCGGAGTCGAGGCCCAACGGGCCGCCGGCCACGGGGACCCCTGGCTGCGAGGCGACAGGGGCACCCCGGACACCGGGGGCAGGTGGTGGCGTCCAATACGAAGTCCCCGGAGGGGGTGGAGCCGCAGGACGTGGAGACGGAGAGCCGGGCGGCATCGCCTCCGGCCGGGTCGTCGGTTCCGCCGGTTGGTGGGCAGTCGCCTGATCCGATTGCAGACTCGACGGCCACGACGATCGCGGGGGCAGATCGTCAAACGCCTCGACCGATCCGTCCCGGACCAGCTTCGTCGGCCGTCCTTCGACGAAGTAGCGAGCCTCGTGCGCTTCGAACGGGTCGGCTGCCCAGCCTTCGTACGCCTCCATGGACCGGCTCCGTTCGACGCGATGGTCAGACTGATTGGGGATCGGCGCCCGTGGCCGAGCCCTTTAGCCGTCCTCGACCCTGGCGGCCCCATCTGCCGGGCGAGGCGGTCCATGGTGCCGGATCCCAGGTGGCTGGCCCATGATGCGGGGACACCCGGCCTCCCGGGTATCGATTCACAGGGGGCTCACAGGGGGCACACAGGGGCCGCGCAAGCGGGTCCTCCATCCTCGACACCGGAAGGAGATCGATGGACACGAAGCGGAGCCGGGTTCTGGTCGTCGACGACGAGCCGTCGATCGTCGACGCCGTCGCCACCTCGCTGCGCTACGAGGGCTTCGAGGTCGAGGAGGCCATGACCGGACGCGCCGCCCTGACCGCCGCCCAGGAGCGCCCTCCCGACCTGATCGTCCTCGACGTCATGCTGCCGGACCTCGACGGGCTGGAGGTCACCCGGAGGTTGCGCACCGACGGCATCCGCGCGCCCGTGCTGTTCCTGACAGCCCGGGACTCGCTGGAGGACAAGATCGCGGGGCTGACAGTGGGCGGGGACGACTACGTCACCAAGCCCTTCGCCCTGGCCGAGATCATCGCCCGGGCCCGTGCCCTGCTCCGGCGGGCGGGCGTGGGGACAGACGACGAGGGCGTCCTGCGCTTCTCGGACCTGGAGATGGACGAAGGCGCGCACGAGGTGCGGAGGGCGGGGGCACTGATCGCGCTGACGGCGACGGAGTTCAACCTGCTGCGCTTCTTCTTGCGCAATCCGCGCCAGGTCCTCTCCAAGTCCCAGATCCTGGACAACGTCTGGCACTACGACTTCGGCGGGGAGGCCAACGTGGTCGAGACGTACGTGAGCTACCTTCGCAAGAAGCTCGAGCGCCACGGGCCTCCGCTCATCCACACCATTCGCCTGGTGGGCTACACGTTGCGCGAGTCGGAGGCTCCGTAGGTGTCGTTGCGGCTCCGGCTGCTCCTCGCCGTCGGCGCCGTGGCCCTGACGGCTCTGGCGATCGCGGACGTCGTCACCTACCAGGAACTGCGCTCGTTCCTGGACAACCGAATCGACCAGTCGCTCGAGCAGTCGCACATGCCCATCGAGAGCGCCCTCGGGAGCGGTCCGCGCGGCGGACCCGGAGGGCTCGTCCCCGGCTCCGGTGGGGCACTTCCCGGTGCGCAGGACGGAACGGGGCCGGGGCCGGCTCAGTCCTCTCCCCCCTCGTCCACGCCTACCACCGCGGGCACCTCGGGGGGGGCTCCCACGTGCAACGGCTTCTCGGGCCTCACCAGCAACTTGCTGCACGAACTCCAGCCCGGCAGCTTCGTCGAGGTCCGTAGTTCGTCGAACTCGGTGTTGTGCCGCTCGACGCAGCCCGAATTCGACACCGACGACGCGGCCGCCCCCAAGCTGCCGGCGCGCATCACGGGTTTCGTGTCCAACGCCGCCGACCACGGAGAGGAGACGGTGTATTTCACGGCTCCCGGACTCGACAGCGACGACGGGCAGTACCGGATCCGGGCATCGGTCCTCGGAGGGGGCCCCTACAGAGGCGGGCAACTCGTCGTCGGAGTTCCCCTCGCCTCCACCGTCTCCACGTTGGACCGCCTCGTCGGCGTCGAGCTGGCCGTGACCGGCGCCGCGCTGGCCGCCGCTCTCTTGATGGGGTGGTGGCTGGTGAGAGTGAGCTTCCGTCCGTTGCTGGCAATCGAGGGCACGGCCGAGGCCATCGCCCGCGGTGAGCTCGCTGAGCGGGTCCCCGGCGAGGAGGCGCGCACGGAGGTGGGGCGCCTCGCCCGCGCCCTGAACGTCATGCTCGGGCGCATCGAAAGGGCATTCGCCCAGCGCGACGCCACCGAGGAGGAGTTGCGCGTGTCGGAAGGCAGGATGCGGCAGTTCGTCGCCGATGCGTCGCACGAGCTGCGCACCCCGCTTGCGGCCGTCTCCGCCTACGCAGAACTGTTCGAGCAGGGGGCGGCGGCGCGCGCCGACGATCTCGAGCGCGTGATGCACGGCATCCGCCACGAGACGACCCGCATGGGCCATCTCGTCGAGGACCTCCTCCTCCTGGCCAGACTGGACGAGGGACGACCACTCGAAAGGGAAGACGTCGAGCTCGTAGGCGTAGCGGCCGAAGCCGTGAAGACCGCCACGACGGTGGGCCCGCAATGGCCCGTACGCCTCGTGGCCCGGCAACCGGTGGAGATCGTCGGCGACCGCATGCGAATCCGCCAGGTGCTCGACAACCTGCTCGCCAATGTCCGGACCCACTGCCCGGAGGGAACGCCGAGCGTCGTCACCGTCGACCGGGTGGGGAACGAGGCGCTCATCAGCGTGGAGGACAGTGGCCCCGGCCTGAGCCCCGAGGACGGAGCACGGGTCTTCGAACGGTTCTTCCGGGCCGACGTGTCACGGTCGCGTCGACGCGGCGGTGCCGGCCTCGGCCTTTCCATCGTGGCGTCGATCACCAAAGCCCACGGCGGCACGGTGAGTGCCGCGGCCGGCACCCACGGCGGCACCGTCTTCACCCTGCGCCTGCCGATCTCGGGAGCCCCCGAGCCGGAGGGGATCGAGGAGGGCCCCGCCCCGGGCGCATTCACAGCTGATTCCTAGCCGGCTGTGCGAGAACCCCGAGATTCGCATGGTGACATGCGAGCCATGAGCACCTCCTCGCCGGGACCAAGGACCGTCGGCGCTTCGATCGGACGGTCCAGGCTCCCCAGAGCACAAGGATCGACTCGGCGGGACCTCGCCGGGGCCCGGGTCCGCCGTCTGTCGAGAGCCGCCGCCATCCTGGCCACCGGTGCGACCGCAGCGGTGGGTCTCATCGTGTCCAGGGAGATCCCCGGGACGGCGGCGGCCGCGCCCACGACCGTGAGCTCGACGCCGTCGTCACCGTCGGGCACCGGTTCCTCGTCTTCGGCCACCTCCGCGCAGACCTCGACCACGGCCTCGGGCGCGTCGACCTCCTGGTCGTCGGGCACGTCGTCGAGCTCCGCCGCGACGGGGACCACTCCGACCACAGCCGCCACGTCGGCGACCACGGCCCCCACCACGACGTCGAAGTCGGCCACCGTCGTCTCGGGCGGGACAGGGCGATGACGGCGCCCGCCCGCAGCCTCGGCGTCGATTCCGCTTCCCGGGATTCCCGAAAGGAGGTCCCGGCGCCACCGGCCCTCCGCACCATGCACGCCATCGGCACCACCGCCATCGTGGCCGTCACCGCGCCGGCGGCGGCCGACAGCGCCGCCACGATCCTGAGGGACGAGCTCGTTGCCATCGACGTCACCTGCAGCCGCTTCCGGCCGGACTCCGAGCTGGCGAGCCTGCACCGGAGCGGCGGCAGGCCCGTCACGGTGAGCGCCCTGCTCTTCGACGCCATCACCGTGGCGTGCGATGTCGCGGCCCACACCGACGGGGCGGTGGACCCCACTGTCGGGACAGCCCTCGAGGCGCTGGGGTACGACCGAGATTTCTCCGAGCTCGACCCCCACGGCACCGAGCTCCTCGAGGCACCAGGGGCCGCCCCCGGGTGGTGGCGGATCGAGCTCGACCCCCGTCGTCGAACGGTGCGGGTGCCCGTCGGCACGCACATCGACCTCGGGGCTTCGGCCAAGGCCCTCGTCGCCGACCGGGCGGCGCGGCGGATCGCCGACGCGCTGCGCTGCGGGGTGTTGGTGAGCATCGGCGGAGACGTGGCGGCAGCCGGTGTCGCACCCGTTGGAGGCTGGGCGGTCGGCATCGCCGCCGACTCGGCGGCACCGGTCGATGCCGTCGACCAGGTGGTCGCCATCGACGGGGGCGGCATCGCCAGCTCGAGCACGGCGGTGCGCACATGGCGGCGCGGTCGGCGCCGGCTCCACCACATCGTGGACCCCGCCACCGGCGCCTGCGTCGCCCCCTATTGGACGCTCGTGTCCGCCTCCGGCGACAGCTGCGTCGACGCCAACGCCGCCAGCACCGCCGCGGTGGTCTGGGGGGAGCGCGCCGTGCCGAAGCTGCGAGAGCTCGGCCAACCGGCGCGGCTCGTGCGCCACGACGGACACCTGGTGACGCTGAACGGCTGGCCGCCCGAATGCGGTCCGAGCTCGCGGCGGGCGGCCACGGGTGCGGTGGCATCGTGAGCTCCTCGGTCCTCTGGTACGCAACCCGGGCCACCGGTCTGATGACGCTGGTCCTGCTCACCGCCACCACCGTGCTCGGAATTCTCACGGCCAACCGGTCCACCAGCGGGCGCTGGCCCGGGTTCGCACTTCAGGACCTGCACCGTCGCGTCTCGGTGATCACGATGGGCTTCCTGGCCTGCCACATCCTGACCAGCGTCGTCGACACGTACGTGCACATCGGTTGGACCGCGATCGTGGTCCCCTTCGCCTCGTCGTACAAGCGGTTGTGGGTCGGACTGGGCTCGATCGGAGTCGACCTGCTGCTCGCAGTGGCCGTGACCAGCTGGCTCCGACACCGGATCCGCGCCCGCACCTGGCGGGTCGTGCACTGGCTCGCCTACCTGAGCTGGCCCGTGGCCCTGTCCCATTCCTTCGGCATGGGGACCGACATGCACCAGAGCTGGGTGATCGACCTCACCGTCGGCTGCATCGCCGTCGTCGTCGGCGCGGCGACATGGCGGATCGTCCTGGCCGCAGCGCGCCGGCGGCGGGCGCTGGCCTTCGCCCCCGTCCACCACCGTCCCGAAGGGGTGCCCGTCAAGCACCTCTCGGCCTGACCCCAGGAAGCGACCGATGCCCACCGCCACGACCGACGCCACCGCCACGACCGACGCCACCGCCACGACCGACTCCGCCCCCACCACCTGCACCTACGGGTCCGCGGACGGCTCCCGAGGAGTTGTGCCCCCCCACCCTCCCTCGCTCCTGGCGGCCTGGCACGCCAGCCGGCGCACCGATCTCGCCGCCCACCTGACGCATCACGGGCCACCTCCCCTGCCGGGGCGCGGTGACGCCTCCTGGCCGCAGCGGTTCGCGGGGGTCCTCGAAGCGTCGGGTCTGACCGGTCGGGGCGGGGCATCGTTCCCCTCGGCCACCAAGCTCGGTCTGGTGCGGTCGGCGAGAGGACGTCGGACCCTCGTCGTCAATGCTATGGAGGGCGAGCCGGCCAGTGCCAAGGACAAGGTCCTGTTGTCATGCGTGCCGCATCTCGTGCTCGACGGGGCGGAGCTCGCCGCCTGTGCCCTCGGCGCCACCGGGATCGTGGTGTGCGTCGCCGACGACCACGACGACGCTGCAGCTGCGGTGAAACGGGCGGTCGCCGAACGAAGGGGCACCGTGCACGCGCCCGTGCCGGTCGAAGTCCTGCGCCCTCCGGGCCGGTACGTCGCCGGCGAGGAGTCGGCATTGGTCTCGTGGCTCAACGGTGGCCCGGGAGCCCCCGCGTGGCGGCCGGACAAACGCAACCCGTTGGCGATCGGACGGAGTGCCGCGCTCGTGCACAACGCCGAGACGCTCGCGCACATGGCGCTGGTGGCCAGGTACGGTCCGGCGTCGTTTCGCGCCGCGGGGTCGGTGGACGCACCTGGGACGTCTCTGGTGACGCTGTCCGGTGGCGTCGAGCATCCGGGCGTCTTCGAGGTCTCCATGGGGACGACCCTGGGCGCCATCGTCAACCGGGCGCGACCGACGGGCGAGGTCGTCGCCGTGCTCACCGGCGGCTTCGGCGGCACCTGGGTTCCCGCCGGCGCGCTCGGTATCCCCTACACACCGCGCTCGCTGGGGGCCGCGGGCGGGGTCGTGGGCGCGGGGGTGCTCGTGGTCCTGACTCGCGACGCATGCGGGATCGCCGAGACGGCGCGGGTGGCGCGCTACATGGCAGGCGAGAGCGCCGGACAGTGTGGGCCGTGCGTCTTCGGGCTCCCCGCCGTGGCCGACGATCTCGAACGTCTGGCCACAGGGAGCGCCGACCCCTCCTTGGTGGCGCGACTCCAGATGCGCGTCGCCTCGGTGGACGGACGCGGCGCGTGCCGTCACCCCGACGGTGTCGCCCGCATGGTGCGCAGCGCGTTGTCGGTCTTCGCCGCCGACGCCGCCGCGCACGCCGAGCGGCGGCCCTGCGCGTTCGGTGGCGCGCCATCGGTCCTCCCCGGGATCGTGGGCAAGCGCAAGGCGAGCCGAGCATGAGCGCCGTCGTCACGGTGAACCCGATCGCCTGCGAGGCCTACGGGTACTGCGCCGAGCTCCTGCCCGAGCTCGTCACCCTCGACGAATGGGGATACCCGGTCGTCGACGGGGGCCCCGTGCCTCCCCACCTCGTCGAGCTGGCACGCCGTGCCGCCAAGGAGTGTCCCCGGCGCGCCTTTCTCGTGAAGAGGTCAGTCGAGCGGGCGCGCTAGCTGGGCGGAGGCACACTCGCGGGCGGGATCGAATAGGTCACCTGGGCCTTGGCGACGAGCTCGTCCTGTCCCTCGGAATGCAGTCCGACGTCGGCCACGGCGAGCTGCTTTCCCAATTTGAGCAGGTGTCCCTCGGCTAGGAGGTCGACCAGAGCGGGCTTGCGAAGGAAGTCGATGTGCAGGCTCGTCGTCACCGCCAGCGCCACCGGGCCGATGTGGGCCAGGATCGCCAACCACGCCGCCGCATCCGCCATCGCCATCAAGGTCGGCCCCGCCACCGTGCCCCCGGGCCGGCTGTGGGCCTGCGTCACGGGCAGACGGATCCTGACACCCCAGGGGGCGACCTCCTCGATGATGTACGGCGGAGGCAGATCGGGGAATGCTGCGTCGAGAAAGCTCTGGAGCTCAGCGCGGCTCATGAGGGACATGTGCGCACAGTACCGGCGCCGGATAGGCCCGCCCGGACCTCGATCCGTAACCGTCGCAGTGCTCCTTCGCCGACGGCGCGGACCCTCAGAAGCCTTGCGACGCGAGTCGGGCGAGGTTGGCGAAGTCGGCGTCGACGACGCGCTGGAGGTGGTTGTGCAGCAGGCGGGTGCCGGGCAGGGGAACAGCCTCGAGATGGAAGAAGCGCGTGCGGGCACCGGCGTCGTGCGGCTCGGCGGCCATGACCACCAGGTAGATCCGAGCCCGGGCCTGCATGAGGCAGAAGCCGTTCTCGAGGCGCACGTCGAAGGGCACCGCCACGCCGAAGGTCGACGCCGTGATGCGCAGCCTCGGGGCCCCGTCCCGGGTACTGCGCTCGAGCACGCGGACCTTTCGCACCTGGCTGTCGAAGCGCGGCACCGACTCCTCGAGGTCGGCGATCCACGGCCATGTCGTGGCATAGGGGGCATCGAGAATGCCTTCGGCCCACGCCGCGCCGGGGATCGACGCGCCCAGGGTCCTGGCGCGGGCGATCGGGCCGAGCGACGCCACCGGCCATAGCCGGTCGGGGCCGATCACGCTTCCCACTTCCGCGTGAATGCCGACCGGGCCCGGTGCAGCCGCGACTTCACGGTGCCTTCGGGGACACCGAGGAGATCGGCGGCCTGGGCCTCGCTCAACCCGTCGACGTCGCGCAGCACGAGGATGGCGCGCTGCTCGGGGGCGAGGCCTGCGAGGGTCGACCGCACGTCGACCACGGTGGCGACGTCGATCGGTGCGACCGCCCCGCCGGCGAGGGCGCCGGGGTCGACGGGCTCCTCGTGACCGCCTCGGGCGGCGCGGATGGCCTCGCGCACCGCGATCCGCCGGACCCAGCCGTGCAGTGCGGCCGGCTCGCGTAGGGAGCGGATGTTGCGAAGCACCGCGATGAATGTCTCCTGCATGGCGTCATCTCCGCGGTCGAGGGCGATGGCCCCGCACACCCGGCCCACATACGGAATGAGTGCGCGCACGAGCGCGTCCATGGCTGCAGGCTCGCCGCGGCGAGCCGCCCGGACGAGCTGCTCCACGTCTACAAGAGGCGGCGGTCCCGGCAAAGGTTCCGTGACGTCACGATCCGCCGCTCGGAGCCCCTCCGGTGGCGTCGTGCCCCGAGGCCCGGGCCGCACGCAGGCGGCGGATGCCGTCGTTGATCGCCGTCGTGATCAGGCGGTCGTTGTCCTTGGAGATGAAGCGGTGGACGCGGCGCTCGAGCAGCACGCGGAGGACGGGATTGAAGGCGTGGTACGTCTCGGTGAAATGGATCCGGGTCCTGCCGTCGCCCAGGTCCTCGAGCTCGGTGCGTCCCTCGGCGATCGACCACAACGGCTTGCCCACGGCGTCGTACTTCCACGACACGGGCGGCTTGACCTGCGTCAACCACTCCCACGACTGGCCCTCACCCCCCGACAGCAGGTAGCGCGGCACCCGGAACGTGCAGTGTCGGACGAGACCTTCGCCCACGGCGTCGCCCGGATGCAGGATCTCGATCGACACACCCGACGAGGTGGGGCGACGCGGCCCTCGGTACCAGAACAGCTCCCACACCTCGGGCGGCGTGCCGTCCACGATCACGGCATAGCGGTGCTCTTGCATCGAAGGGGCGCCCCTCCCGGCATCGTTCACGGCGGACGAGCCGACCGTAGCCCGACGCCATGCGCCCGAGCACGGTGGTGCCCCTACGCGGGTCTCACCACGGGGACCCGAAGGTCTCGCGGTGCGCCTTGTCGGCCACCGGCAGGCGTCGGGGTGCCGACAGCGGTCGCGCCGGCCAGCCCAAGGGGATGACGGCCATCGGAAGCACCTCCGGCGGGAGCCCGACGATCGACGCCAGCTCGTCGCCGAACACCAACGGCAGTGTGGTCAGCGACGAGCCCAGCCCCAGGGCGGTGGCCGCCAGCAGCAGGTTCTGGATGGCGGGGAACACCGAGGCCTCGAGCACACGCCGGTCCCCGAGGCGCGTGTCGCCGGCCACGACGACCAGGACGGGGGCCCCGGCCACCCCACCTTGCGCCCCCGTCTCGACATCGGCGAGGAGTCCGGGCGCCAGCCGGCCCTCGGAGTGGGCCCGGCCCCCGCCCTCCCAGGCTTGGCGCGTGAGCGTGCCGATGGCGGCGCGCCGCCCGGCGTCGCGCACCACGATGAAGACCCAGGGCTGGCGGTTCTCGGCACTGGGGGCGAAGGTGGCCGCCTCGAGGACCTGCTCCACCGTGTCGTCGTCGACCGGTTCCTCACGAAAGGCCCGACAGGCGCGTTGGCGGTGTACGACCCGGAACACGTCTTCCACGGGGCCCACGCTACGGCGGCGCTCGGCCTACGGCGAGATGGTGGCCGCCGTGCCCATGATGATCCGAGGTTGTGCCGCCGGGCTCAACCAGCGCAGGACGGCGAGCAGCTCGTCGGTGGGGAGGGCGATGCACCCGACGGTCGCGCCACCGGTGGACACGTGGAGAAAGATGGCGCTGCCCGCGCCAGGCACGGTCGGGTCCATGTTGTAGGCGATCACGGCGCCGTAGTCGTAGGAAGGCGCCACGTCCATGGGCTCGGGCGCCGCCCCCGCGTCGGATGTGCTCGTGTCCACCCACTGGTTGTAGAGCGGGCTCGACGGGTCGTCGTCCCACACGATGTCGGGCCCCGTCACGGACCGGTACGGGAACTGCACCCCGGGGTCGGCCATCACGCCGAAGAAGAAGTCGAACCCGAACGAGCCCGAAGGCGTGCGCCCGTCTCCCTCCCGTTTCTGTCCCGGGGGGGCGAACCCGGCGTACCCGACGTTCGCCCTCCACGGGCCGAACACCTGGTGCCAGCCGGTGGCATCCTCCTGGTATGCGGTGAGCGTGGCGACGCTCTGCCCGTATCCCGACGCGCTCACCGCGACCACCTGCGTGGCGGGCCCGACCCCGGCCAGGCGGGTCACCAGCAGCGGCGGCGGGGACATCGTCGTGGGACGGGGAGCCGTCGTCGCCGGCGCGCGAGCCGGCGCGGTCGGCGCCACTCGTGGCGCGACCGGGACCGTGGTCGGGCTCGTGACCGGCGTCGGAACGGTCGTCGCCACCGTGGTGGGGACGACGGTGGTGGGAACCACCGTCGTCGTGGCATCCGCCATCCGCCCGTCAACGCGGGAACGGGCACTGCTGTCGTGTGAGGGCCCCGCACAAGCAGCGAGGGCGAGCACCAACGCGGCAAGACCCACCCTCGCGGGCACGACCGACGCCGGGCGAGGGCTATGGTGCGCGTCCGTGCTGCGCCCCGGGCGCCACTTCGCCGCTCTCGTCGTCACCGCCCTCCTATCCTGCGGACTGCTGGCCGCGTGTTCCAGTACCCCCCGGACCGCCGCCCGACACCCCCATCCCTCGGGCGGGGTCGTCCCCTCCACGATCGCCGCCCCCACCACGTCGCTTCCCGGGTCCGGGCCGACCACCACGACGCCCACCACCACGACGCCCACCACCACGACCGATATCCAGCCCGCGGTCGCACCTACCCCGTCGGGAACGTTCGTGGGAACCGTGGCCGGCATCGGCGCGGGACAGGTACCGGCCACGTGGAGGCCCGGCTGCCCGGTGGGGCCCGCACAGCTGCGCTTGCTCACCATGAGCTACTGGGGGTTCGACGGCCGACCCCATGTCGGCACCATGGTCGTGAACAGCGCGGTGACCTCGGCCGTGCTGGACGTCTTCGCCCGGCTCTTCTCCGAGCACTTCCCGATCCACCGGATGCAGCCTGAGGACGCCTACGGGGGACAGGACCCAGCCTCGATGGCGGACGACAACACTTCCGGCTTCAACTGCAGGGACGCGGTGGCGCCCGGCCCCCCGTCGTGGTCGGTCCACGCCTACGGCGAGGCCATCGATGTCAACCCGGTGGAGAACCCCTACCTCGAAGGAGGCCAAGTGCAGCCGCCGGCGGGGGCTCAGTTCATCGACCGTGGCGACGACCGGCCGGGGATGGCGGTCCCCGGCGGGCAGCTCGTGGCGGCCTTTGCCTCGGTCGGTTGGTCGTGGGGAGGGCGCTGGACGTCGAGCCCCGACTACCAGCACTTCTCGGCCACAGGCGGCTGACCCTGCGTGTCGGCGGTCCCGAGCGTCGGCGGGCCGGAGCTCGGGTGTAGCCTCGTACCGTCCCCTCTCGGGAGTGACGCCTTGTTCGGGCAGGACGACAGTTGCGGTTCTCGCCCCTTACAGGCTCGACGCTTCTTCTGAGCGACCCTGGAAGGAGAGCCGATGAACGCGGCCCGCGTCGACCGACTCCTTGTCGCGCCGGGACACCGGGGGTAGCCGTGTGCTTCTCCCCCGAGGGTGACCTCGTCGGCGGGATCGTCGTCACCGCCATCGGTGTCGACGCCGTGCGCCACCTGCGCCACCGCAACGACCATCTCGCCCTGGCCGCGCTCCCGCTGCTCCTCGGGTTCCACCAAGTCGACGAGGCCTTCGTCTGGTGGGGCCTCCAAGGCGTCGTACCCCACGAGCTCGGCCGGGTGGCGATGTGGATCTACCTGCTCATCGCCTTCGTCGTGCTGCCGGTCTTCGTGCCCCTCGTGATCATGCTGCTCGAGCCCACGACCCGCCGAAGATGGCGGATCGCGCCGTTCCTGGCCATCGGGGTGGGAGTGTCGGCGGTGCTGCTGGAGACGCTGTTGCGCAACGGTCCGAGCGTCAAGCTCGGTGCGTACCATCTCGCCTACTCGATCGGGTTGCAACACGGTGTCGTCGTCATCGGGCTCTACATCGTGGCGACGTGTGGGTCGCTGCTGGCGTCGGGGTTCCGCCACATCGTCATCTTCGGCGTCGCCAACCTCGTGGCCGTTGTCGTCCTGGCCCGGCTCAGCGCCGATGGGTTCGCCTCGCTGTGGTGCTTCTATGCCGCCGTCGCCTGCGGCGCGGTCCTGTTGCACATGCGATACGCCAAGCCTCACCGGGCCGCGCCCTACGCCGTGGGCTGACGCGCAGACGGGCGCTGGTCCTCGGCCGAGCCGTGGGCCGGGCCGGACCTCCTCCGGGTAGTTTCCGCTGGCATATGTGTGGCTCACGTCCGGACCGGTGTGGCTCGCGTCCGGACAGGTGTACATCGCGCCGGCACCTGCAGGACCGTCGCCAGGCGATGGGGCCTGGGCCACGGGCGCCCGCGTGATGGCGGCGTCCGGCCACCCTCCGAGGCCCGCGCCCCGGGGCTCGGCATCGAGTCTCGGCCGGTGGGTCAGGGCGAAGGACCCCGGGCTCTCGGCCGTCAAGCGGTCTGTTCGTGCCGCGCTCGTCATGCCCTCGGTCTTCGGCCTGGCCCACCTGGTCTTCTCGAACGCACAGGTCGACCTGTTCGCGGCGTTCGGTTCCTTTGCCCTGTTGCTCCTCGTGGAGATATCGGGCCGGCGCCGGACCCGTCTCGTCTCGTACGTCGTCCTCTTCCTCGTGGGGAGTTGCCTGATCGTCCTCGGCACTGTCGCCTCGACGCACCAAGTGGCGGCCGTGCTCGCCATGGCCGGGGTGGGTTTCGCCGTGCTCTTCGCGGGGATCGTCTCGCCCCAGGCCGCCACGGCGTCGACGGCCGCACTCTTGACGTTCGTGTTGCCGGTGGCGGTGGCCCAACCCGCCGGGGCGATCGTTCCTCGTCTCGTCGGTTGGGCCCTGGCCGGGGCCTTTTGCATCCCCGCCTGTCTGTTCATCTGGCCACCGCCCTGGCACGACGACCTCCGTCGGCGTCTGGCGGCCACCGTTTCGGCCGTCGCCGCGCTGACAGCGGCGCACGCGGATGGCAGGCGCGATCCCGGTGCCCGGGACGTGATGGACAGGGAGCTGTCGCTGCTGCGCGCGCACTTCGCGGGGACGCCCTACCCGGCGACCGCCGCCGTGGCGGCCGCGGTCGCCCTGGCCAAGCTCGTGGGTCGCGTCGAGTGGGTGGCGGGGAACGCCACACTGGCCGAAGACGCAGTCGGCGAGCTGTCGGCTGTCCAGGCTTTGTTGAAGACGGCGGCCGACACCCTGCGCCTGAGTGCGTCGCTCATCTGTGACGACAACGCCCACCCGGTCGACGATCCTCTCCTGATCCGGGAAGTCCAGGATTCGGCACGACGGCTCGAGCGGCTGATCGCCGCCGACCTCGACACCGACGTGTCGACGCTCATCGAGCTCGGAGCAGATCGGGACACGACCAAGGCTCAGGACTCGGCCCGGCCGGGGACGACGAGGCCGGACGTCGGGATCGCCTTCTCGTTGGACCCGAGCTTCCATGCCCGCGCCCTGGGAATCGCCACCGTCATGGTTGCGGACGCGGCCCTCGAGGCGGTGGCCGCCGCGCCCGCGAGCGACGGGGGGATGGGTGCGACCCGCGACAGTGCCTCCCGTCTCTTCTGGTCGCGCCTGGCATCCCATCTGTCTCTGCGCTCGGTGTGGTTCCGCAACGCCGTGCGGGGTGCGGCCGGACTGGCCATGGCCGTCGCCGTGGTCGAGGTCACCGATGTCGAGCACGGCTTCTGGGTGGTCCTCGGGACGATGTCGGTGCTGCGGTCGAACGCGCTCGGGACCGGCTCGACAGCGCTGCGCGCCGTGGGGGGGACGGCCGTGGGATTCGTGATCGGCTCGGCCCTCATGATCGGCGTGGGAGGACACTCGGCGGCCTTGTGGGTCATCCTCCCCTTCGCGGTCATGGTGTCGGGCGTGGCCCCCTCGATGATCTCCTTCGCCGCCGGACAGGCCGGCTTCACGGTCGTGGTCGTCGTCCTCTTCAACATCATCGAGCCGGTGGGCTGGAGGGTCGGGCTTACGCGCATCGAGGACGTGGTCATCGGGAGCGCCGTGAGCGTGGTGGTGGGTCTCCTGTTCTGGCCCCGAGGTGCCACGGCCGCGCTCGGACGCGCCCTGTCCGACGCCTTCGTCGAGAGCTCGGGCTATCTGGCCGATGCGGTGGACCGGCTGACCACCCCGACGCGCCACGTGGACACCGGTCCGGCCCTTCGGGCGGCCCAGAGCGCGTATCTCCGGCTCGACGACGCCTTCCGCCAGTTCCTGGCCGAGCGCGGAGCGAAGGTCGTGCCGGTCGAGACCGTCGCCAACCTCTTCACCGGCTCGAACCGGATCCGCCTGGCGGCGTACACGCTGGCGAACCAACCGACGCTTCCCGCGGCACCGGGCGAGCCCGAACTGGAGTCGGTCGCGGTTGCGGGAGCGGTGCTACGCGACTCGTACGCGGCCAGCCACCGCTGGTACGAGGAGTTCGGGGAGATGCTCGCCGACCGACGGGACTCGCTCGATCCGCCGCCGGTCCACGACGAGGTCCTCCACGACGTCTTGCGGGAGGCGTTCGACGACGCAAAGGAGCGGCGCCGCGCCGACCGGCTCCGAGCGACGATCCAGATGCTCTGGGCCGACCAGCTGCTCGAGACGCAACGAACGGTGCAGATCGGCCTGGCCCGTTCGGCCGACCTCTTCCAGCGCCGGCGACACCGTGTGTGACGGCATGAGACGTCGATTCCCGGTCTCATGGGCGTGCGTCAGAGGGAGCTCCCCAGGGGCAGGGACAGCAGCGCGTTACCCGTCACGTGATCGCCGAGGTTGTTCGTGGCTCGCAATTCGACTTCGACGACGCCTTCATCGTGTTCGCGGGACTTGGAGACCACCGTCCCGGTGTAGGTGAGGATCGAGCCCGGGAAGACCGGAACCCCCAGACGGATGGCGAGCTTCTTGATCATGGCTTCGGGCCCGGCCCAGTCGGTCAGGAAGCGGCTGCAATAGGCGGTGTCGGAAAGGATGTTCATGAAGATGTCGGGCGCGCCCTGGGTATTGGCGTAGTCCCGGTCGTGGTGCACCGGCATGAAGTCCCGAGTGGCGATGGCTCCCGCCACGATGACCGTGGCGGTCACGTCGATGACGAGGGTGGGAAGGGCGTCACCGACCTGCACGTTGCTCCAGTCGAGGGTTTCGGGGAGCGCGGTCATGAGGAGGCGTTCTCCGGTCTGAACTTCAGGATGCGGAATCGTTGCCGCCCGACGACCGCCCCTGTCTCGTCGACGTAGGTGGTCACCCACGTCACGAAGTGTCCGGGGCCGAGGCGGGTCTGTTTCTCTTCGGAGATGGACTCGATCACCGTCGACGCCGAGACCACCTCGCCGAGGTGCAGGTAGCGCTCGATCTCGAACTCCGAGTTCGAGGCCAACGTCCCGACGAAGCCCGCCTCGTCGAACACCGACATCGGGCTCGCGTGCTGCAACTCGACAGGTGAACCACCCCGCTGGGCGATGCCGGTGATCTTCGGGGTCGCCATCGTCCACGTCTGGAGCATGAGGGGCGGGGCCACGATCCCGCCGTGGCGCGTCCTCGCCGCGAACTCCGCGTCGGTGTACACGGGGTTGCGATCCTCGAAGGCGGCCGCCCAATGCCGGATCATGGGCTGGTTCACAGGATCCGGGGCGATCGAGGGACTCCCCGAGCCCATCGGATTACCGACGAGCGCGTCGAGTCGTTCCCGAAACGGGATCGTCTCGTCGTCGGCTCCGTGCACGGGGCAAGTCTTAGCGTCGGGAGGCCGGGGCACGAAAATCGAAGCCGCGTCAGGACCTCCGACCGCCGCTTCCTCTTCACATGGGCCCACGATGACGAAACGTCACGCCGGCATCAAGATGCGTCGGTCGCGCCCGGCCGATTCGGTGACCGGTGTGTCGCCTCCCACGGGTTCGGGAGCGGGGAGGCGGCGTGCCGGCGCGCTGTTGGGGAACATGGCCAGGGCGAGGAGAACCACGAGCGGTCCGGTGTTCGGGTCGGTGGCGATTCCGGTGGCGATTCCCCCGAAGGACTGGCCCAGGACCCAGTAGTCCATGGACAGGGCGGCCCCGACGATCAGGAACACCGTAACGCGACGGGTCACGAACGGGCCGATCCCGATCACCAACGAGAGCAACGCCAGCGCGATCGAGACGGTGAGGCCGTGGTCGTGGACGACCCCGGCCAACGACGTCTGGAAGCGGGCGAGCCAGGTCGGGCTCGACCGGGCGGCACTCGTGAGCTCGCTTCCCACTCCGTCTGGACCGTCGTTGGCCGGGAACAACCACAGGGCCGCCATGGCCAGCCAGATCACGGCCCAAGCCACGCGTCCCCCCAGCTCGCCCACGGGCCCTCCCGCGGTGGCGGGCTGCATTTGTGTCGCGTCGACCCTGGGGATTCTCGGCGGCCACACCAAGATCCCGATGACGGCGTAGAGCAGCACCGCACCCGGAGCACCGGAGAGGGGCGACGCCGCGCCCGTCAGCAACATCCCGAACCCTTCGCCGAAGCACCACACACCGGCCGCCCAGACGAAGGAGAGGGCCAGGGCCGGACGGACCGTGTCGCGCCGAAGCAGGCCGATCCCGATCAGGATCTGGACGGCGGCGAAGATCCAGTTCGAAGCGGCCGGGTGCGCCGAGACCAGCCGTGCCATCTCGTCGATGGGCCACGCCACCAGGCTGGGCTGGCCGCTCGCCGAGGGCCTGATGACCTGGTCGGCGAAGGCCGGACCGAACATCTTGGGCTGCAGCTGCAAGATCCCGTCGAACAGCCAAATGATTGCGAGACCGATCTGCACGGTCCTGGGGCTCACCCCGCACCTGCGGGGGGCCGGCGCGTTCATGCCGGCCCGCTCTCGTCGATGGCGGTGTACGCCGACGGCGGCAGATCAGCCTCGAACTGGTACTGCGCGGCCAGCTGCGGTGCGGTCCACACGTGCAGCATGAAGTACGTGGTGTCGCGATGGGTCCCGACCGCGCAGGTCCCGTCAGCACCGGTCTTGCCTGCCAACTGGCTTCCCGAGGTGCACAGATCGTCGTGCGCGTGCCACTGGGTGAGCGAACCGCCGATGTCGGGCCCGGGCTGACACGGCGCGGGGCCGAGGAACATAGCACCGATCAGCACCGGACCGTCGACCGTGTTGGCGAACATCAGCGCGGACGGGTGCGAGGGATCGAGCACGTCCCCTTGTTTGACGACCGACCGGTTGAGATAGTGCGTCATCGGGCCACGCGCCGCGGAGAGCGGCTGGTACCCGTCGGCCTCGGCGACCTGAACGTTGTCGTACTGCACGATGCCCTGCTCGACCGACGCCACCAGGTTGTCGGCGGCCGCTTGCTGGGCGGGAGTCGGTGGCGTGGACGGAACCGGTGCCATCACCATGCCGTTCGACATCACGGTGGCGCCCTGGACGTTCGGGCATATGGAGCTTCCCGGCGATGTCATGGCCCCGGTCGAGCCTGAGCCCGGCATCGACATCGACGACGCGGGCCCCTGACCGGCGGACGGTGGTCCGTTGCTCGGTTGCGACGGGCCTGACCCCATGGCTTCGGACGAGCCCGTGCCGGTGGGCCGGGCCGAAGGTGACGAGGCGTGCACCGTGCCGGCGACGGCCACACCCCCGATCAGCAGCGTTCCCGCCAGGCCCACCGCCGCGACCCCCGACCACCACAACCGCGTGGCCGGATCGGCCCGGCGCCATCCCGATCCCAGTCTCTCGTTGAGTCTCGTCACGATCCCCTCCCCGTCTCTGTGCCCAAGGCACGGGTTCGAGGATGGGGCCGGGACATGATCTCGTTGTCACGCTGGGATTAGGAAACGGTGAGGACGAGGCGAGGCGTTGTGGTCTTCCGTTCCCGCCGCGACGGGTCGATTCGGCGGCGGAGCAACGATCCGAAGAGATTGAGGATGCCCTGTGACAAGTCCCGCGTGGATCCTGTTGTGGCTCATGGTCATCGGCGAGCTCGCCTGGGTGGCGTGGCTCGGTCGGCGGTGGTCGAAGCCCGGTTCATGAGCGAAGTGGCCTCCGGCGCCTAGGGACGCCTTCGGCCGGGACGGACGTCAGAGGTGTCGGGCGAGGCGCGCTACCACCCAGATCACCAGGACCACGACCGGTAGAGCCGAGAGCACCCGGGCTTTCACCCGGCCGCGGGGCAGCCGGCGCGCCTTGGCACCGGTGAGCCCCTCGGCGAACTGCGGCAATCCGACCACGCGTGGAGCCCCCAGGCGTCGGTGCTGGAGACTCCTCCCGCGCGCACCGCGAATCGGCTGCAGGCGACGACGGGCGGCACGCAACTCCCGATCCTTCTTGCGCTTCGACCGGTCCGACGCCACGAACCCCAGCTTGACATGCAGATCCGGGGCGACGTCGGAGAAGGCGTCGGACAGACGACGACCGACACGACCGGTGGCGGTGTTCGGGACCCGTTGGTAGCGTCTGTCGCCCCTGCAGAGAGTCGCACTCCACCATGACGGACCTGTTCTCCATCACCGGCAAGACCGCCCTCGTCACGGGGGGCTCACGTGGCATCGGCAAGATGATCGCCACCGGCTTCGTCGAAGCCGGAGCCAGGGTGTACGTCTCGTCGCGCAAAGCCGACGCCTGCGATGAACTTGCCGCCGAGCTGTCGAAGCGCGGTGAGTGCTTAGCGCTGGCCGCCGACCTGTCCACCGAAGCGGGCTGTCGCGCCCTGGCCGAAGCGCTCGCTGAGCGCGAGCCCCGACTGCACATCCTGGTCAACAACGCGGGGAACACCTGGGGCGCTCCTTTCGACGAACACGACGATGCTGCCTGGGAGCGGGTGCTGTCACTCAATGTCAAGGGTGTGTTCCACACCACGAAGTTCCTGACCCCGTTGTTGCGTGCCGCCGCGACCTCCGACGACCCGGCCCGTGTCGTCAACATCGGTTCGATCGACGGCATTCATGTTCCGATGCTCGAGACCTATTCGTACGCGGCGTCGAAGGCCGCCGTGCACCAGCTCACGCGCCACCTGGCAAAACGCCTGGCACCGTCGATCACGGTCAACGCCATCGCGCCAGGGCCTTTCGAGTCCAAGATGATGGCCGCCACCCTGGAGGCGTTCGGCGAGCACATCGCCGAGGGCGCGCCGCTCAAGCGCATCGGCCGGCCCGACGACCTGGCCGGCACGACCATCTTCCTGACGTCTCGCGCCGGGGCATACCTGACGGGAGCGGTCATCCCCGTCGACGGCGGCATCGCCACGGTGGGACCGTCGGGGCGGGCTTGACGCCACACCCGTGAGCGACGAGACGATCGAAGGCGTCGAGGGCAATGGAGGTTCGATGCGACTGAGCACGATGCTCGACTACTCGCAAGGGATCAAGCAGTCCGCCGACCACGTCGCCGAACTCGAACGCGCCGGCCTCGACATCGTGTGGGTCGCCGAGGCCTACGGCCTCGACGGTCCCAGTCAGATGGGGTACATCGCGGCGAAGACCGATCGTGTCGAGATCGGATCGGCGATCCTGCCCATCTACTCCCGCACTCCGGTTCTCCTTGCCCAGACCGCCGCGGGGATCGACGCCTTGAGCGACGGCCGCTTCATCCTCGGTCTGGGGGCATCGGGTCCGCAGGTCGTCGAAGGTTGGCACGGAGTTCCCTACACACAGCCGCTCGAGCGAACCCGCGAGATCATCGGCATCTGTCGCAAGGTATGGCGACGCGAGGTGGTCACCAACGACGGGTTGTACCCCATTCCGCTCCCGCCGGGACTGGGGACCGGGCTGGGCAAGCCCTTGAAGCTGATCAACCACCCCGTGCGCGCCCAGATACCCATCTGGGTGGCGTCGATGGGACCGAAGAACGTGGAGATGACCGCCGAGCTGGCCGACGGGTGGTTCCCGTTCCTGTTCATCCCCGAACGGGCGCGTGAGGTGTGGGGCAGCGCCCTCGACGCCGGATCCGCCAAACGGTCGACGGACCTCGCCCCCCTGGAGATCGCCGCCGGCGGACTCGTCGCCATCGGCGACGGCCTCGAGCATCTGCGTGAGCTGGCGCGGCCGATGACGGCCCTCTACGTCGGCGGCATGGGGGCCCGCGGGCGCAACTTCTACAACGCCTTGACGCGCCGCTACGGCTTCGAGGCCGAAGCGGCACTGATCCAGGATCTCTACCTCAGCGGCAAGAAGGAGCAGGCGGCGGCCGCGGTGCCCGACGAACTGCTCGAGCTCACGTCCCTGGTGGGATCCCCGGGATACGTGAAAGAGCGCGTCGCCGCATACCGCGAGGCCGGCGTGAGCGTGCTCAACGTCACCCCTGTCGGGCCCGATCCGCTCGCCATCGTCGAACAGCTCAAGGAGTGGTGTTCATGACGAACCGTCACATCGTCCTCGCCGAGCGGCCATCGGGCATGGTGGAGGAGAGCACCACCCGGATCGACGTCGGTCCCGTGCCCGAGCCGGGGCCGGGGGAAGCGCTGGTCGGGGTCCGGTACCTCTCCATCGATCCCACCATCCGCACGTGGATGGACGATGCGCCCGGCTACCTCCCGCCCATCGAGCTCGGCGAGACCGTGCGGGGTGCGGGCGTGGGAGAGGTGGTCTCGTCGAACTGCGGGCGGTACGCGGTGGGCGATCTCGTGGTCGGGTTCACCGGTTGGCAGGACTACGTGCTCGCCGACGAGGGCGCGGCCTCGATGCAGGTGATCCCGCCCGGCATCGATCCACCGTTGGTGCTTAGCGTGCTCGGGGTCACGGGCATGACGGCGTATTTCGGAATGATCGACGTGGGTGGGGTGGCCGAGGGTGACACGGTGGTCGTGTCGGGGGCAGCCGGGGCGACCGGTTCAGTGGCCGGCCAGATCGCCCGGATCAAGGGAGCCGACAAGGTGGTCGGCATCGCCGGGTCCCCCGAGAAGTGCGCGTGGATCGTCGAGGAGCTCGGGTTCGACGCGGCCGTGAACTACAAGGCCGACGACGTCGCCACGTCGCTGCGGTCGTTGTGCCCCGAGGGGATCGACCTCTACTACGACAACGTGGGCGGCCCGATCCTCGACGCCTGTCTCGCCCAGCTGGCGATGCGGGGTCGGGTGGTCCTGTGCGGCGCCATCTCGATCTACAACGAGACGAGCAGGCCCCCCGGGCCCCGCAACATCTTCAACCTCATCGTCAAGCGGGGCCGGATGGAGGGGTTCTTGGTGCTGGACTATCTCGACCGGTTCCCCGAGGCGCAGATCGACATGGTGGGGTGGCTGGCCGAGGGTCGGGTCAAGCACGCCGTGCACATCGTCGACGGCCTCGAACAAGCGCCCCAAGCCCTCAACTTGCTGTTCACCGGGGGCAACACGGGCAAGGTCATGGTCAAGCTGTGAGCAGGGCCGGTGCCGCCAGCTGGCCCCACCCGGTCAGTTCCCGCCCTCGAACCAGTCCCATCGCCACGGCGTGATCGTTTCCAAGGGCCCAGCCAACAGCGGCGGGTCGTGTTCGGGCTCGGACCGGGCCCGCACCATGGCGCTCAGCTCGGAGGCCACCGAGAGCGGCTCCGCGTCGAGGTAGCACACGGTGATGGTCTTGGCGCCCGGGCGCCAGCCGAGTCCTTCGAAGCGGCCGTCGGCGGAGAAGGTCCAGATCCCCGCCACACCATCGACCTCGAGCAGCTCGCGGGCGAACATTCCGTCCTCGCCGTCGGGGGCACCCGGTGCGTCGGCGGCGCCTTCCGGTGTCGTGGCCCCGTCCCGCACGACGACGTAGACACCACGGTTGGGCCGGTAGGGAACGGCCTCGGCCGACACGTGCACGCGGGGCGCAGCCGACATGGCGGTGACGGTGAAGGGACCCGACAGTCGTGACCGCCGGTGCTCGTGGAAGCGGCCTGCGGCCCGCAACCTCCCCCCGAGGGCCCGGAACTCCTCGAGGGTGGCATCGAGGGGCTCGCCCATGAGGTACAGCGTCATGTAGTGGATCGGAGCCAGTGCCGGGCCGTCATAGGCCCGGGCCCGGACACACGCCGGGGTCGACACCCAGCGCTGCCCGAACACCACCCCCGGAATCGGGTACTGCTCGGGCATGTGGTCGAGCTGGTGCCATTCGTTGTACGACCTGTGCTCACCCGGATCGGTCACCTCGGTGAACGAGAAGAAGCCGATGAGGACCTTGCCCATGCCCCGCAGTCCAGCACGACGGCACCGGTGCGCGCCTACACAGAAGTCCACGGCGCGGCAAGACTCCCCCCATGCCAGCACGCGGGCGGCCCGGACGCGCTCTGTTGTCAGGGGTTCGCGCCGTTCTCGGCGCCGTGGCGCTGGCGGCCGCCGCCGGGGCGTGTGGGACGAGCCCCTCCTCCCCCCGCTCCGCGGTCGAGCACCCTCCGACCACCTCCGGCCCGGCGCCGAGCACCTCGACGTCGGCCACGGCCACGACCACTCCGGCATCGACAGGGTCGTGGTTGACCTACGGCGGGAGTTTCTCCCGGACGTCGCTCGACAGCGCCGACCCCGCCTTCGGCCACGAGCCCAGCGCGGCGTGGACCTCACCGGCGCTGGACGGCCCCGTCTACGGCGAGCCTCTCCTCTACAAGGGACAGGTCTTCGTGGCCACCGAGAACGACACCGTCTACGCCTTGTCCGGCGCCACCGGCGCGGTGGCATGGTCCGACCACGTGGCGGCCCCGGTGTCCGCCGACATGCTCCCGTGCGGGGACATCGCCCCGACCGTGGGCATCACCTCGACCATGGTCGTCGACCCGTCCTCGGGCACGCTGTTCGCGTCCGCGGCCCGTGTGTCGGGATCGTCGGTGAGACACACCGTCTACGCATTCGACATCGCCACGCACCGGATGCTGTGGAGCCGCGACGTCGACCAGCCGGGATGGACCGCCCCCGCCCAGCTGCAGCGGGCCGCCCTCGCCCTGTCCGCCGGCCACGTGATCGTCGGGTTCGGTGGAAACTACGGCGACTGCGGCACGTATCACGGCTGGGTGGTGGGCGTCCCCGAGTCCGGAAGCGGGTCGCTTCTCGCCTACCAGGTGCCCACGGCCAACGAAGGCGCCATCTGGGCGCCGGCTGGAGTCACGGTGGACACCACCGGCGACGTCTTCGTCGTCACCGGGAACGGCAGCGCCCGGCCCGGGCAGCACTTCGACCACGGTGACAGCGTGATCGAGCTGTCGCCGGCGCTCACCGAGCTGCAGGACTTCGCACCGTCGAACTGGGCGCGCGACAACGCAGACGACGGTGACCTGGGCTCGACCGCGGTCATGTCCCTCGACGCATCGAGGATGTTCATCGTCGGCAAGGAACAGACCGCGTACCTGCTCGGCGCCACGGCCCTCGGGGGCATCGGCGGACAACTGGCTTCGGCCGAGGTGTGCAACTCCCGGGGAGGCAACGCCTACCTCGCGCCCGATGCGTACGTCGTGTGTCCCGACGATGGCACCATCGACCAGGTGCACGTTGGAAAGGGGGCCGCCTTGGCGCGCGGGTGGACCTGGACCTCCCCCACGGGGGGAGCCGGGTCACCGACAATCGCCGGCGGTGTGCTGTGGACCGTCGACGCCGGCGCGTCGGTGCTGTACGGGGTGAACCTGTCCACGGGGGCGACCCTGTACCGGCTGTCGCTCACCACGGGGACGCCTCCGCACTTCGTCGCTCCCAGTGCAGCAGGAGGAATGCTGGTGGTGGCAGGTGCGAACCGCGTCGAGGCGTTTCGCTGAGTCTCCGCCTGGCCGCGTGCCGGCCCCGCCCCCGCCGGTGGCGGTGGCAGAGTCGATGACAGATGATCAGGCCGAGAGCGGATCCTCGGCGCGTGAGGTCAGCGTCTCGATCTGTGTCGCCGTGGGCCAGCGCACCTTGGTGACCCAGCCGATCCGTTCGAAGAGCTTGATGAGCGTGGCCGCCAAGTCGACCTGGTGAGCGAGCACACCGTGGCGAGCCGAGGCCGGCGCGGCATGATGGAAGTTGTGCCAGCTCTCGCCGAACGAGACGAGGGCCAGGGACGCCACGTTGGCGCTGTTGTCACCGGTGGTGAATGGCCTGCGACCCCACAGGTGGCATACCGAGTTGATGCTCCACGTCACGTGGTGCAAGAGGGCCATGCGGATCAGGCCGGCCCACAGGAACACGCCGAGCGCGCCGCCCAGTGTCCCGGTGGCGACCAGGCCGATCCCGAACGGGATCACGAGCGAGACCACGGCCAGAACCGGGAACAGCCGATCGATGACGACCAGGTCCGGGTCGCGCAGGAGATCGGGCGCGTAGCGCGCCTGGCTGGTGGGGTCGGAGGAGAAGAGCCACCCCACATGCGCCCACAGGAACCCCCGGGTGGCGGTGGGCGTGTCCGTGCCGTGGCTCACCGGGGAATGCGGATCGCCGGGGCGGTCGCTGAAGACGTGGTGTCGACGGTGTGTCGTCACCCAGCTGATCACCGATCCCTCGAGCGCCATCGTGCCGGCGACGGCCAGCACGATCTTGAGCGCCCGCTTGGGACGGAAACTGTGGTGTGCGAAGAGCCGGTGGAAGCCCACGCTGATGCCGAAGCCGGTGAAGACGTAGAACGCCACGGCCAGGCCGAGCCCCCAGATGGTCTTGGTGCCGCCCCAACCCAGAGGGATGAAGACGGCCAGGGCCACCAGCGGTCCTGCCACCAGAAGCGATGTCACGACCCGGGCCGATGTCAGAGGGCGGGGTGGGGGGCCGTCGAGAACCGGCTCCGGTGATGCGTCGGCGACCCGAGATTCGGGCGGCCTCTCGAGAAGTGTCTCCGTCACGGCGTCCATTTCTGCCTGACGCGGGCCGTCGTGACCCGCGCCGATGCGGCTTCAGGTCACCGTGGTCTCGGGCGACGCTTCACCTGCCATTCTACCTGGCGGAGGCGGCGACGCGTTTGCACCACTCCCTGGTGGCCCGAACCGCAGGTGGGGGCGGTGGTCCGGCCCGAGAAGACCGGGCGCGTGCGTCGCTCAGGCGAGGACGTAGGACATGGCACCCTGCGGCCTACCGAAGCGCAGGTGCGGGGCGGTGACACCGCTCGTCACCGCCGCCCTCCGCACCACGCCGAGTCGAAGCCGTCCACGGTGACCTACGTCCAACCCGACGGATCCAGACCCGACGGCGCCACCGTCGAACCGGACCGCGTTGCACCGGTTGGTCACGGGGTGTGGCGAAATCCGGCGCTATCGCGCCCGAGCGGGGGGACCGAACGCAGCACCGCCGAGCTGAGCGATCTGTCGACGATGGTATGGGCCAATTCGCTCAACGGGACGCGACTGTTGCGTGCATAGCCCCTGAGCATGGCGAACGCTTCTTCCATGCTCACCTTCTGCTGTTCGGCGACGACGCCCTTGGCCTGCTCGATGACGATCCTTGAATTGAGCGCTCCCTGCAGGTGACCCGCGATGTCGGTCTGCTGCCGGACGCTGCGTTCCTGGAGGATGCCGATGGTGGCAGCATCGGCCAGTGCCTGGCTCAGATTCACCTGTCGAGATGTCATCTCCCGCAGCTCGGTGTCGAAGATGTTCATGGCACCGATGACGTCTTGACGCAGACGCAGAGGCAGGGCGTGCGCCATCCGGAAGCCGGCGTCCCGGGCCATGGGACCGAAGCGTGGCCAGCGGTCGTCGGCGGTGTCGAGAGGTTCGTTGATGATCTGCTCGCCGGCTCGCTGACAGTCGAAGCAGGGGCCCTCCTCGTTCTGGACCTCGAACAGCTCGGCCACGCGCATCCGCTCGGTGGACGACGCCATCACCTGCAGGGCGCCTTGACGGTCCAGGAGGACCAGACCCACTTCCACCGTGTCGAGCAGCTCCACACATCGCTCGGCCAACGTGGAAAGGAAGTCCACGATGTCGTAGTCGGCGACGAGCGTGTCAGCCAGCTCGACAAAGGTCCGGGCCAACCACTCCTCACGTCCGTCCACCGTCGACCCACCTCCTTCCGCCAGGCTTCCGCCTCGCCCGCCCGAGAAGCCTCGGGGAGCTTTCGCCTGTGCCAGAGGTCCGGTGTGTCCTCATTGTCCCACTGCCGGCCTTTGGTGTCGCCCCCACCCTGCGGGCCTGGGTGGTCATTGGTCGTCGAACCGAAGGTCCCCGGTCACCACGTCCTCGGCCACCTCGCGAATCGGCCGGTCGGCGGCGAAGGAATGGGCCCGCAGGCGCACTAGGGCCTCCTCGACGTCGGAGTCGATCTGGACGGCGATCATCCCGGTCGCCTGGTGGACCACGGCGCGGTGGTCCGAGCCGCCCAACGCCCAGGCCACCGACTCGGAGGCCGCTTCGGACTGCATGACGAGGACGAGCTGTGTGACCAGATCGGCGACCTCGAGGGCGGCGCCGAGCTCGTGGTCGTCCAGGGCTCCGGCTTCGTCCCGGTACAGGACGAGCACCCCGATGTTCGCCGCCGTGGTCACCAGCGGCAGGGCGAACACGGCCTCGACCCCCATGGCGGCGACGGCGGCACAGAATTGGGGCCACCGACTGGCCCGGAACCTGACGTCGGGCACCAGGACGGGCAGGCCCTGCGCGTATGCGTCCATGGCCGGCCCCTCGCCGAGGGTGAACTCCAGGTCCTGGACGGCCCGGGCCCTCCCGTCGAACGCGCTGGCCACGCTCTGGGAGTGAGCGGGGGCCATGAGCGAAATGGCGGCCCCGCTCACGGGCAACAGGGCGACGCACCCCCGGCACAGTGTCTCCAGCGACGGAGGCTCGTGATCGGCGACCCCCGACAACACCGCCCAGGAGCGCTTGGGGTCGTGGCGTGTCACCGGGCCCGCTCGCGGCCGAGGGGCACTTGATCCCGGCGCGGGGCACCGGCGCCGCCCACGATCCGGAGCCGGGCCGCGGGGCCGCCCCGGGCGGGGCGGGCACACGCGGGGCACAACCAGGACGTCGGGGACGTCTCGGCGCCGACCGACGGATGCCGGGCGAAGCTGCGGCGACAACGCCGGCACGTACGGGACGCGTCGGGAGACTCCCCGTGTCCGGGATCGTCGTCCGAGAGGGGCCGCGGCACCACCACCAGGAGGGGCGCAGCGACAGGGACGACAGCGACAGGCACGACAGCCATGACGGTCCTTTGGCGATGCTCGGAAGAGGCGTCGAGCCTGTACGAGGCGACAACCCCAGCACGGTCGTCCAGCCCAAACAAGGCGTCACTCCCAAGGGCGATCCCTTCCGACGCTACACCTGCAGGCTTGCGGACCCCCGACCGCGGCCCCGGGGTGTCGGACTCCACTCCGTGCGGGACAGAATGGGCCCATGGCCCCTTCCCCCTCAGCCGACAGCTTCTCCACCCGCGCCTCGCTCGCCGTCGGCGACCGGAGCTTCGAGGTGCACCGGCTCGACGCCCTGACGGCGCGCTTCGACGTCGCCCGCCTTCCCTATGCCATGAAGATCCTCCTCGAGAACCTCCTGCGCCATGAGGACGGGCGTCAGGTCCACGCCGCGGATATCGAGGCGGTGGCCGGCTGGGCCGGGCGCCAAGAGGCGGGGGTGGCGTCGACCACGGAGATCGCCTTCACGCCCGAACGTGTCCTCATGCAGGACTTCACCGGGGTCCCGGCCGTGGTCGACCTGGCCGCCATGCGCGACGCGCTGGCCGAGAAGGGAGGCGACCCCGGCGCCATCAACCCGCTGGTCCCCGTCGAGCTCGTCATCGACCATTCGGTCATCGCCGAGTCCTCGGGCCTGGCCTCGTCCTTCGCCACCAACGTCGATGTCGAGTACGAGCGCAACATCGAGCGGTACCAGCTCCTGCGCTGGGCCCAGCAGGCCTTCGACGGCTTCCGCGTCGTGCCGCCGGGGACCGGCATCTGCCACCAGGTCAACCTGGAGTACCTGGCCCGCGTGGTGTTCGCCACCGACGACGGACGGGCTTTCCCCGACACGCTCGTGGGGACCGACTCCCACACCACGATGGTGAACGGGCTCGGCGTCCTCGGATGGGGTGTGGGTGGAATCGAGGCCGAGGCGGCCATGCTCGGCCAACCGCTCACGATGCTCGTGCCACCCGTCGTCGGCCTTCGGCTCACCGGGGAGCTGCCCGAGGGCACGACGGCCACCGACCTGGTGCTCACCATCGCCGAGCTGCTCCGTCGGCACGGAGTGGTGGGCAAGTTCGTGGAGGTGCACGGTCCGGGCCTCGCCCAGCTCCCGCTCGAGAACCGGGCCACGATCGGCAACATGGCGCCCGAATACGGCGCCACATGTGTGATCTTCCCCATCGACGACGTCACCGTGCGCTATCTCCGCTTCACCGGACGCGACGAGGCGCACGTGGCCCTGGTCGAGGCCTACGCCAAGGAGCAGGGCCTGTTCCACCGGCCCGAGGACCCCGAACCGGTCTTCTCCGAACTGGCGACGCTCGACCTCTCCACGGTGGAGCCGAGCATGGCGGGGCCGTCGCGCCCCCAGGACCGCGTGTCGCTCACCGGCACCAAGGCCGGATTCCGACGCGCCTTGGCCAAGGCGACCGCAAGAGCGACCAGCGACGGCGCCAGTGACGGCGACGACGGTGACACGACCGTGCTGCGCCGCGCCGCGACGCGCGACGGCGGCACGCCGCCCGTCGAGATCGCCGATGGCCACGTCGTGATCGCGGCCATCACCAGCTGCACCAACACGTCCAATCCGCAGGTCATGCTGGCCGCCGGGCTCCTGGCGCAGAAGGCAGTGGCCCGTGGACTTCGCTCCCAGCCGTGGGTCAAGACGTCCCTGGCCCCCGGTTCGCGTGTCGTCATGGACTACTACGAGCGGGCCGGGCTGCGCGAACCGCTCGAGGCGCTCGGCTTCCAGCTCGTCGGCTTCGGATGCACGACGTGCATCGGCAATTCGGGCCCCCTCCTCCCGGGTGTCTCGGACGCGGTGCACGAGGGGGACCTGTCGGTCGCAGCCGTGCTGTCGGGGAACCGCAACTTCGAAGGCCGCATCCACCCCGACGTCAGGTTGAACTACCTGGCGTCGCCTCCCCTCGTCGTGGCGTACGCGCTGGCAGGCACGCTGGACAGGGATCTCACCTCCGAGCCGCTGGGCACCGACCGCGACGGCCGCGCCGTCTACCTGCGCGACATCTGGCCCACACCGGGCGAGGTGTCCGACGCCATCGAGCAGGCGGTGACCTCTCAGATGTTCCGTACCCGCTACGCGTCGGTCTTCGAAGGCGACGAGCGATGGAAGGACATCGACACCAGTGGAGGTGAGACCTTCGACTGGGACTCCCACTCCACCTATGTCCTGCGGCCGCCGTTCTTCGAGCACTTCGGCCCCGAGCCCGACGCGGTGGCTGACGTCGTGGGGGGGCGGGTGCTGGCCGTACTCGGTGACAGCGTGACCACGGACCACATCTCGCCCGCCGGGTCGATCCGACCCAGCTCGCCGGCGGGCGTGTACCTCACCGAGCACGGTGTCGAGCCGTCGGAGTTCAACTCCTACGGGGCCCGGCGCGGCAACCACGAGGTCATGATGCGGGGGACGTTCGCCAACGTGCGCCTGCGCAACCTTCTCGCCCCGGGGACCGAGGGCGGCGTGACGCGTCTGTTGCCGGGTGGGGAGCAGATGAGCATCTACGACGCCGCCATGCGGTACCGGGCCGACGGCGTCCCTCTGGTTGTGCTGGCGGGCAGGGAGTACGGATCAGGCTCGTCACGGGACTGGGCGGCCAAGGGCCCGGCGCTCCTCGGCGTGCGGGCCGTCCTGGCCGAGAGCTTCGAGCGCATCCATCGCTCCAACCTGTTGGGGATGGGGATCCTCCCCCTGCAATTCACCGAAGGCACGTCGATGTCGAGCCTCGGCCTCACCGGCGAGGAGACCTTCGACATCGCCGGCCTCGACGCCCTGGGGGCCGGTGACGTGCCCAAGGAGCTCATGGTCCGGGCCGGGACGGTCGAGTTCAACACCCGCGTCCGCATCGACACACCCATGGAGGCGCAGTACTTCCGTCACGGTGGCATCCTGGCCTACGTCCTGCGCCAATTGGCTCACTGAGTCGACACACACCGGAACGCGCCGCACACCGATGCACTCCACCGCCTGCCGGGCGCGGCGCGCCCTCATGGCCGCGGCCGTCCTGGGAGGACTCGTCGTGGCCGCCTCGACCCTCGGTGTTCGACCGGTCGGTGCGCAGGTGACCGCCCGGACGTCGCTGGACATCGACGCTCCTGCCTTCGACGCGGACGCCCCCGACCCCGACGTGATCCGGGTGGGGTCGACCTACTACGCGTACACGACGGGGACGTACCTCACGAACATCCCCGTGCTCACCTCGACCGACCTCCAGACCTGGGTGCGGGCGGGCGACGCCCTCCCGGTCATGCCGTCGTGGTCGGAGCCCGGCCGCACATGGTCACCGGGGGTCGTCTTCCTCGCCGGCCGCTACGTCATGTACTACACCACCGATGTGACGGCCACGGGCGCCCAGTGCATCTCGATGGCCACCTCGGCGGTTCCCACCGGTCCCTTCGTCGACACTTCGACGGCGCCCTTCATCTGCCAGACGGGTCTGGGTGGATCCATCGACCCCCAGCCCTTCGTCGACTCGACCGGCGCGCCCTATCTGGACTGGAAGTCGAACTCGGGCCAGTCGGCGGCGCCCGCGTACATCTGGGCGGCACTGCTCTCCCCCGACGGCTCGTCGTTGGCGTCGGGCCCGCAGATCGTGCTCGACCAGGACCAGGCGTGGGAGTCCACCGTGGAGGGGCCGGACATGGTCGAGGCGTCGGGCACCTACGTCCTGTTCTACTCCGGGGGAGCGTGGAACGGCGCCGGCTACGGGGTGGCATACGCCGACTGTGCCGGCCCCCTCGGGCCCTGCACCAAGCCCACCGACGCCCCCATCCTCCACTCCGACGCAGCCCGGCTCGGGCCCGGCGGCGAGTCGCTGTTCCAAGACGCGTCGGGCAACTGGTGGATGGCGTACCACGCCTGGGACGGCCCGGCGAGTGACTACTCCTACGCCGAGGGGGAATTCCGCAGCCTGTGGATGGCGCCGGTGACGTTCTCCGGGGGCACACCCACGGTGGGCGCCGGCGAGGCGCCCGAGGGCTACCGCCTGTTCGCGGCGGACGGCGGGGTGTTCGCCTTCGGTTCGGCCGGCTTCGTCGGATCCATGGGGAGCGTCGCGCTGCGCGCCCAGGTGGTGGGAGGAGCCTCCGATCCCGTCACCGATGGCTACTGGGAGGTGGGCGCGGACGGCGGTGTCTTCGCCTTCGACGCCAACTTCGCGGGCTCGATGGGTGGTCGCCGGCTCGCCGCTCCGGTGGTGGGGATGGCGCCGACCCCCGACGGCGGCGGCTACTGGCTCGTGGCCTCCGACGGCGGGGTGTTCGCCTTCGGCGACGCGCCGTACCTCGGGTCCATGGGGGCGACGCACCTCGCCGCCCCGGTGGTGGGGATGGCGGCCATGCC
>Ga0209415_10001681_pt1 | contig 42054 bp, 32 predicted proteins | sample PeaSoiSIISIP2007_FD_187696 | JGI IMG/M metagenome (GOLD analysis project Ga0209415, IMG submission 187696) | Peat soil microbial communities from Weissenstadt, Germany - SII-SIP-2007 (SPAdes) (version 2) | ecosystem: Environmental > Terrestrial > Soil > Wetlands > Peat | place: Germany...
AAGAACGGAAAAAAGCGAATATCGAACTGCCCCAATACCCATTCCTAAGAAGCTTTTTCACAGCTTCTGTGCCTCTGTGGTGAAGGGTGTTTGCCTTTGTCGGAAAACCAAATTCAAGAGTCTTACCACAGAGGCACAGAGGTTGCACGGAGATACCTGGCTGGTAGGACCTTTTGTTCAGGAAGAATTATGGTTAGCGGGAATCTTTGCAAATTCCCTTATAGCGACTGCAATTCTTTGCCGGGCTTGAAGCGCACCGCTTTTCCGGGGGGGATGTTCACTTCTTCGCCCGTGCGCGGGTTTCTGCCAATTCCGGTCTTGCGCGGCTTGACGTTGAAGACGCCGAAGCGCCGAAGCTCGATGCGTTCACCGCGTCCCATGGCGTTTTTAAGCGCCAGGAACACGGTCTCCACGGCCTCTTCGGCCTTGGAGCGGCTGATGCCTGCTTTGGCCACCACTGCATTTACGATATCGAGCTTGATCACACTGCCCTCCGGGTTCAATTGGCGCCTAATGCTATGCAGCACGTTGCGGGTTGTCAAGCGAGCCGCGGCGTACTACCATGCGTTTCCTTTTATGGACACTTATTTAAGAAACCGGAGAGCCCGATGAGCGTTAAGCCCGACAAATGGATCCGCCGCATGGCGTTGGAACATAAAATGATTGAGCCGTACGAGGATCGGCAGATCCGCGAGGGCGTAATTAGTTACGGCGTCAGCTCCTATGGATACGACATCCGCGTGGCCGACGAATTCCGAATTTTCACCAACGTCAATTCAACCATCGTGGATCCCAAGCATTTCGATTCGCGCTCGTTCGTCGAATTCCGTGGCGATGTCTGCATCATCCCGCCGAATTCCTTCGCCTTGGGGCGCTCGGTGGAATATTTCCGCATCCCGCGGAACGTTTTGACGATTTGCGTGGGGAAATCCACCTATGCCCGTTGCGGGATTATCGTGAACGTGACTCCCTTTGAGCCTGAATGGGAGGGCTTCGTGACACTGGAGATCAGCAACACCACACCTCTGCCCGCGCGGATTTACGCGAATGAAGGCCTATGCCAGGTGATTTTCTTTGAGAGCGACGAAAACTGCGAAGTTTCTTATAAGGATAAGAAAGGAAAGTACCAGGCGCAGCAGGGAATTGTGCTCCCCCGGCTCTAGCAGCAAACTCTAGCTGGTTTCCTGTTTGCTCTCGGCATTTTTCGCCACGGGGTAGCCCTGCTCGCGCCAGCCGTTGAGCCCGCCGGTAAGCGGGCGAATTTTCTGCACGCCCTTGCGGCGCAGCAGCAGAGCCATCCGCGCGCTGGAAACCTCGTTGGGGCAGTTGCAGTAGAGGACCACCTCGTGCGCCTTGGCCAATTCGTCGCTGACTTCTTCCAAATCGGCGGCGTCCAGATGCACCGCGCCGGGGATCATGGCCGGCTCGGCCTCGAAATCGAGCGACCCGCGCAAGTCCACGATCACCACTTCCTCACCGGCATCGAGCATACCCTTCAATTCTTTTGCTGTGATGCGGTCGATCCGCAGTTGGCGGATGAAACGCTGCCGCCGGTAATATTTCCAGCTGAGCCAGGTCGCCAAAGCCAGGAGCAAAAGTGTGACCACGGAAATGCCAAACCGCGCCGCAGTGGCCGCAATGTCTTCGAGTTGATCGCGAAATGCATATCCCAGCGCGAAAAAGGTTGAGACGTAGAGGATCGCCCCCGCCGAATCAAACAGCAGGAACCGCCTGAACTTCATCCGGAAGATTCCCGCCAGAGGCTGCGCCGCAGTGTTCAGCCCGGGAACGAACTTGGATATCAGCAGGGATTTCGCGCCGCTGCGGGCAAAAACATTTTCCGTGCGGCGCACGCAGGAGTCAGGTTCGAGCGAAATCTTGCAAAGGAATTGCAGGATGCGAATTCCCTTGTGCCGGCCGAGTTGATACCAGGTCACATCCGCGATGATCGCCGCGACAATCGGCAAGGCCAGTGTTGGTGCGGCCCGTAAATCGTGAGTGCCAACCAACGCTCCAGCGGCAAGCAATATGGGAATTGAAGGAATCGGCAAGCCCATTTGCTCCGCGAAAACCCACCCGAACAGAAGTGCGTAGCCGTACTGAATCAGGAACTGGACATGAAGCGACATTGGGTTTGATTGTGCGGATTATTTCCGCGAAGTGTCCACCGCGGTTTCACCAGGTCCATATTGCGTGAGGAACAGCAACCCTCCCATGATCGCGAGGTTCTTCATGAAGTGAGCCATTTGATCCTGCCGCAATCCCGCGGGCGCGGCCCAGAAATTGTGGATCATAATTGTCACCGGCACGAGATAGAGAAACTGCAGCCAGGCCGCCAATCTCGCGTGCCAGCCTATCAGGATTGCCAGCCCGCCACCAACCTCGATCAAAATTGCCACCGCTGCCGCCAGCGTGGGCAGAGGGATATTCATTACTCCTAGTGACTGCGCGGTGGCTGAAAAATGCGTGGCCTTCAGGAATCCCGAAGTCAAAAAGATCGCGCTGATTAGAGCTCGTGCGATTGGATCAGTGATTCTATTCATGGAGGTCCTCCTGTGCTGACAAATTTGATGCACCGGAGCTTCTCTCCGGCTCTTTTACACCGCGCTGGCAAATGCATCGTGCGGCGCAACTATACTCCTTACGGTTTCTGCAGCGGCCGCAGCAAAACTTCGCTCATAAAGCTCGTCGGACCCTGTGTCAACATGCCGGCAACGACGTGGGCCACGTCGCTCGGTTGCAGCAGCTTGCTTACGTCGCGGCCGGTGTGCTGGGAAAACTCCGTGGCCACCGAGCCGGGGCACACCGCGCTTACCCTGATGCCATATCCGCGCAGATTTTCGGCCATGCAGGCCGTCAGGCCCATCAGCCCCCACTTGGACGCGCAATAAACACTGCCACCCGCAAATGCATTCTTCCCGGCCAGCGAGGAGATGTTGATGATTTGCCCCCCGCGCCGCTCGATCATTTGCGGAGCCACAGCACGGCTCATCATGAAAACGCCTTTTAGGTTTGTGTTGTGTATGGCGTCCCATTCGGCTTCGCTGAACTCGTGAAACGGCTTGAAGCTGCCGAGGCCGGCGTTGTTTACCAGGATGTTGATGGGCCCCAACGCCTGGCGGGTCTTCTCCATCAGATGAGTGATATCGGCGGCCTTGGTAACATCCGCCACGGTTGCGAACACGTCAACGGCCTTCGCCGCTCTCCGCTTACGCAAGCCCGCAGCGGCGGCCTCCAGCGCCGTACCATTGCGGGCGCAAAGGGCCAGCCGGGCTCCCATATCGGCGAGTCGTTCCGCAATCGCCAACCCAATTCCACGGCTTGCTCCCGTAATCAGAGCGACCTGGCCCGCCAATTCCTTCCCTGTTTCCATTTCAGCCTCTCCCTGTGAATTTTCATGGAACCCGAACATCATCCGCGGTGTCATAATGTGCCGTGGGCGCGCTAAGGGTGTAACATAGTCGCGCACACAGGTCCGACGCGGACGGGCGCCGGGCGACGTTTCCTGCGAAAGTGCCATCTTGGCAAAGTAGAGTATGCAGGAGGCTTGCCCCAATTTGGGAAACGCGCTTGCGCGTCCCCAAGGGATTCCCTATAATCCACGCGTTTACTTTGGACAGGTCTTCATATTAGAGCGGCGAGTGGAGAGGGTGTATCACCGCCTTGGAGTTAAGCCCAGGAGGCAATAGAAAGATGACTCCCATCGGGAAAGCTGCACGAAGAATTCTAATGGGCGCCGCGCTTTTGGCTGGCGCCGCGAGTTTGGCGCGACCTGCCATGGCGCAGGGTACGGTGACGCAAGGGCCCGGCTACACACTGGACGAATATAACGATTACATCAAGGCGCATTCGCAAACTGTTCCCGAGCAGAAAATAAAGATGCTTGACGATTTCGTGGCGAAATGGCCGAAGTCGACGCTGATGCCGTATATTGAGCAAGACTACTACGCCACTTATTACCAGTTGAAGGACTACACCAAAACTGTTGAGGCCATCGATAAACTGCTGGCATTTGGCGACAAGATCGCCGTGCAGGATCAGTTTACGGCGCGGGTGTACCGCGCACAGGCCTTCCTGGCCGGAAATCCCAAGGAGCTGAATTCGCCTGCGCAGCTGAATGCCGCGCGCGATTCAGCCAAGCAATGCCTGAAAGACCTGGATGCCGTACCGAAGCCCGACAAAGTATCGGATGACGATTTTGCCAAGCAGAAGAAGAACGTTACCGGGATCCTGACGCAGGTGCTGGCCACAACCAGCGCGGCGCTGAAAGATATGCCGGGAACGGTCGCAGCCTATAAGGCCATGCTGGCGCTGGATCCAAATGATGCAGCGACTTTTTCACGGCTGGGAATTGTTTATCTCTCCATGACTCCTCCGCAGACGATGGATGGTTTGTGGGCGCTGGGGCGATCCATCAGTTTGAAAGTGCAAAACGAAGCGGCGGTCAAGGCTTACTTGCGGGGACAGGTTTTGAAATATCAAGGCGGGTTGGTGCAGTGCGACAATTTGTTGGATGACGAAGTGAACCAGATTATTGCGCTGGCGGCCGGCTCGGCGGACCGCCCGGCTTCCTTCACGCTGATTAGCGGCGACGACATCACCAAGGCGCAAACCGACACGACCAACTTCCTTCCATACCTTCGCGAGGGCGGCGACCACGGCAAGCTGATGTGGCTGGCCACTTGCGGCCTGGACTATCCTGAAATTGTCACCAAGTTAATTGTGCTGGACGCTCCTGAAGGCGGAGATATGGTGTTGCACACGTTCACAGGCACAACTCCGGATGAGACTAAGGACGGCACCGTAGCCGATATGGAAGTGAAGCTGGACGGCAGCCAACCCGAGGCGAAGCGACTGGTGGTCAATGATGAGTTGCGTTTTGGCGCCACGCTGAAAGGCTATGACCAGAATCCATTCATGCTCCACTGGGAAAAGGGCAAGATAAATCCCGAGGATATTCCGGCTGAAACAGGAAAGAAACCGGCCCCCAAGAAGAAGGGCGCAGGAAAGTAAGTAATTTCAGCGGTTCAAGGGAAAATGAAAACGGCTCCGGTGTAAACCGGGGCCGTTTTGTTTTTCCCGGGAATTTGGAATCGCGTCATCCGCGGCGGCGGCGCGGGCGATTGGCGAGCCTGTAGATCTCAATTTTTCTGCTGAGCGTGTTGCGGTGAATTCCCAGGGCGCGCGCGGCGCGTGACTGATTTCCACGCACGTGGTCCAGTACTCGCTTGATGAACTTCTTTTCAAACTCGTTCACAGCCTCGGGAAAAAGAATTCCGTCGTCCACCATTCTGCCCACAAGATTTTCAAGTTGATCTTTCATCATGTCCGCACGCTCCGCATGAGATTCAATGTAGTCCCTGTGATCGTCCCATGGCCGATGGAGTGCTCTTCTTTAAAAAATAGCCAGTTCGCTGAGCCAGCTCCGGTGATTCATTCCTGGACGGCCATGGTACGGCCGCATCGTTCAGGGTAATTCGTGGCCTGTCAGACGTTGATAGGCTTCCCGGTATTTGGCACGCGTTTGCGTGACCACCTCTGGGGGCAATACCGGCCCCGGCGGCTGCTTGTTCCAGCCAATCTGTTCCAGATAATCGCGAACGTACTGCTTATCAAAGGATGGCTGTGATTTGCCCGGTTGGTATCCCGCGGCGGGCCAGAAGCGCGAGGAATCTGGAGTGAGAGCTTCGTCAATCCAGAGGAGCTCGCTGCCGATGAGGCCGAATTCAAATTTGGTGTCGGCCAGCAGGATGCCGCGCGGCGCGGAGTAAGCTACGGCGCGCTTATAAATTTCGAGGCTCACATCACGCAGGCGCTCAGCCAGTGGCATACCGATCACCGCCGCTGCTTGCTCGATGGAAATATTCTCGTCGTGGCCGGTGGTCGCCTTCGTGGACGGAGTAAAAATGGGCTCGGGCAACTGGTCTGACTCGCGCATTCCCTTTGGCAACGCCACTCCGCACACGCTTCCCGTTTTCTGGTAATCCTTCCAACCCGAGCCGGCCAGGTATCCGCGCACCACGCATTCAATGGGGATGGGCTCGGTCTTGCGGCAGAGCATGGCGCGGCCCTCGAGAATGGCTTGGTGCGGGGCGAGATCTCCGGTGAAATCCGTGGCGGTGATCACGTGATTGGGAATCACGTCGCGCAGCAGGTTGAACCAGAACATGGAAAGCTGCGTCAGTACGCGCCCCTTGTCCGGAATCGGTGTGGGCAGCACCACATCGAACGCGGAAAGGCGGTCGGTGGCGACGATCAGGAGCTGATCGCCCACGTCATACAGGTCGCGCACTTTCCCCCGGTTGCGGAGGCGGGCGCCTTCTAAATTTGTTTCCCAAACGACTGGATTCATGATAGGCGATGCCAAAGTATTTTTTCTCCGACTTGAGAGGCGGACATTCTAGCGCAGCGAGCGAGTATGTCAACCGTGAAGAGAGCGCGGGCCTGTGCATGAATGTGCAAAACGTGCGGCGCGACTAATGGGGGTCGCGAGGGCGGCAATAACAACGCACGTTCTGCGAGTGGAATTGAGAATTGGTGAAGCGAAAAACTACGCCGCGTGGGAAGCCGCGCGCGCGGCAGGTGCACCGGCTGCATTGCTGCCCGCTGCGCCTTCGTTCCAGCGCACCGAAACCAGTTTGCTGACGCCCGGTTCCTGCATGGTCACTCCATACAGCACCGGCGCCATTTCCATGGTGCGGCGGTTGTGCGTAACGACGATGAATTGCGTCTGCGCGCCCATGGCCGCAACCATGTCCGCGAAACGGCCCACGTTGGCTTCGTCGAGCGGTGCGTCCACTTCGTCCAGGATGCAGAACGGACTGGGCTGGTAGCGGAATATGGCGATGAGCAAGGCCAGCGCGGTGAGCGCTTTTTCGCCGCCGGACAAAAGCATTACATTTTGCAATCGCTTGCCGGGGGGTTGCGCGACCACATCTATGCCCGCGTCCCCGCTGCTGTCCACTTCCGTCAAGCGCATTTCGCCCGTGCCGCCGCCAAACAACGCGCGGAAGGCTTCGGCGAAATTGGCGTTGATGTTGGTGAAGGCCTCCTCAAATTTTTGCCTGGAAACTTCGTCGAGTTCAGTGATGGCCGATTGCGTGTCGGCGATGGATTGCAACAGGTCGTCGCGCTCGCGCGTAAGGAAAGCGTAGCGCTGGTCGCATTCGTTGTATTCCTCGAGCGCCATCATGTTCACCGGGCCCATGGATTCAATGCGCGCCTTCATCTCCTTGTAATTTGCATCGGCGCTGGCCAGCTCTTCACCCGTGAGCAGCGCGGGGAACTCGGCCATCATGTCTTCGGGCTGAGCGTTCAGCTCCGCCATGCAGGTTTCGCGCAGATGATCGCGGTCGGAGTCGTTGCGGGCCCGGTCGATTTCCATCCGGCCGCGCTCTTCGCGCAGATCGGCAAGTTTCTGGCGGGCGGTGCGCAGGGAATCGTCCAATTGCACGGTACGCGTGCGCGACTGCTCCCACTCGGTTTCCAATTCCAGCTTGCGCGCTTCCATGCGCTTTTTTTCTTCGTGGAGCGATGCCGCGCGGCGCGAGTAATCCGCGCTTTCGCCGTCGAGCAACGCGCGCTCGGAGGCCAGCGCCACCCGTTGCGCGCGCAACTCGCCGACCCGCGCCTCGGCTGCAAGCCGCTCTTCCTCTAATCGCGAGGCCAGGGTTTCGGCGCTGGCCAGCCTCTCGGAAAGCGCGGCCAGTTCTTCGCGCTTGGCGGCCACGGTCTGCTGATGCGTTTCGGCCAAACCTCTCAGGTCGACAAGTTTTTCGCCCGCGATGCGCAGCTCTTCCTCATCGGAGGTGCGCGAACGGGATGCCTCTGCGCGCTGCACCTGGGCGGTTGCCGCGCGGCTCTCCGCGGAGGCTACTTCGCGGCGCAGTCTTTCAATTTCGTTCTGGCAGTCGCGCAGCTCGATGCCCATTTTCACCAGGTCGGCGCGCGCTTGATCCCGTTGGTGCGTCGCGCCCACCAGGGATTTCTCAGCTTCCATGTGGTTGGCGGAGATTTGCGTAAGGGATCCTTCGCGCTCGTCAAGCTCGAATTGAACGCTTTCCATCGCCGATTGTGCTTCAGTGAGTTCGCGTTCGCGCTGTGTGGATTCGGCTTCCAACGCGCGCAATTCGCGCTTCATTCCCAGCGGGCCGGCTTCGGTGGCGCGTCCGCCGCTGACCATGCGTCCCTGATAAGTGGTGCCGTCGGGGGTGACAAAGCAGTAGGCCGGATATTCCCGGGCCATTTTTTCCGCGGCCCTGGAGGTTTCCACCAGGTAGGCGGACTTTAGCCGCGGCAAAAATTGTTTTGCTGCGTGGCCCAACGGATCGCGGAATTCAACGAGCTTGTCGAGCCGCGACACGATGCAGTCCGCGGTGGGGAAGGGAATCACGTTGTCTTCGGGGAGCAAAGTCAGCTTGTTGAGCGAATCAACAAAGAATGTGGCACGGCCGCCCAGTTCTTCCCGGAGCATGGAGATGCCGGTGCGGGCGTGATCGAAGGTTTCGACCACCACGTACTCAAGTTCATCGCGCAGGAAGTTCTCGATGGCCGCTTCGTGTGATTCGGAGACCTCGGCGTAATCCGCCAACAGGCCGACGGCCCGGAAATCGCGATGGCCCTTGCGACTACCGCCTTCGGCGCCAGAAGCGGAGGCTGATTCCGAGTTGGCGGCAAACAATTTCTTCACCGCCTCGGCGGTATAGGCGCGGTCATTCAACACCTGCTCGAGCGTTGTGCGTCGGGCGCGCACGGACGAGGCCGCGTCGCGCGCGGCATCGCACCGCGCTTCCATCTCATGGCGGTCGGTGCGTAGCGTGGCGATGCGGGCTTGCGCAGCCGCTACTTCACCCTTGATGCGCTGCAGGCGCTCAACCACTCCCTGATATTGAATTTCAGCTGACTGATCGCGTTCGCGGTGGTGCAGCGATTCCTCCAGCAATTGCTGCTCGGCGATGCGCTGGCGGCCCATCGCTTCCACGTGATGTTGTAGCGACGCTTCAGCCTGCGCGAATTCGGTCTGGAGCCGTTCGAGCTGTCCGGTCCATTCGCTGGAGGAGTGGCGCAGAAACTCGATGCGCTCTTCCGTCTGTGAAGCCAGGAGCGCGAGCTGCATGCCCTGTTCGGCAAGTTCCTCCACGTGTGATTCCAGCGCGCGCGCGTCGTCCTTCAAATCGTTTACGGTTGCGGCGTGGGCGCCTGCCTTTGCGGCAATACCAACGGATTGCTCGTCAGCGGCGGCGATTTGTCCATCGAGCTGCGCAGTGCGCGTGTCCAGCTCCGTGTTGCGTTGACGATTGAAGGCGATGTGATTTTCCGCGCGATCGAGTTCGAGCGTTGTTTGGCCGAGCAAATTCTGATTTTGGCGCAGCTCGCCGTCGAGTTCATAGGTACGCGTGCTCAGGCGCTCCTGCTCGGCGTCGAGCGCGGCCAGCGATTGCGTCTGCTCGGTTTCGGCAGCAGAGGTATCGCGCAGCAATGTGGAGAGCCGCTCGGCTTCGCTATCGAGTTCGCGCGCTTTGCTGGCCATCACCTGGCGCAACAAGCCCCGCATTTGGTCGCGGATTTCGGCGTAGCGGCGCGCCTTGCTGGCCTGGCGCTTCAAGGAGGCAAGTTGCTTTTCGACTTCGACCACAATGTCGTTCACGCGGGCAAGATTAAGCTTTGAGGATTCCAGTTTCGCTTCGGCCAGGCGCTTCTTGGTTTTGTATTTGGTGATGCCCGCGGCCTCTTCGATGATGGCGCGGCGATCCGAAGCCCGGCTGGAGAGAATTTGGCCGATGCGCCCCTGCTCGATGATGGCGTAACTGTCCGGGCCCAGGCCCACACCCATAAAAAGTTCCTGCACGTCGCGCAATCGCGCCACTCGACCGTTGATCAGGTATTCGCTTTGTCCGCTGCGATAGAGCCTGCGTCCTATAACGACCTGCCCGGGCTTCACATTCATGGTCGGCTTGGCCACGCGCTTTTTCTTGGCGAGGAATGGCTGGCCCGGCTCTGGTTCCGCTTCTAACTGTGTCGCCTCGTCCTCCGGAATGGAGGGTGAACCGCTGGGCGCCGCCACGGCGGAAGTATCCGATCCGTCTTGACCAAGAAATTCGGGAGCCGTTTCATCAGCGGGGTCGGGAGCCAGAACAGGTCCGCCGGATGTCGCCTGTTCCTGGACGAGGGTCTCGCCAACTTCCGCTGCGGGATCGCCTTGAGGGGCGCTCGGTACGTCAACCGGCTCATCCTTTTCTTCAAAAATAAATCTGCCGGCTTCGGCCAATTCGGGGTCTTCCAGGTGAATGATCACTTCGGCCATGCCCAGCGGGGGGCGCTTCAGCGTGCCGTTGAAAATGCAGTCGGACATTCGCTCGGCGCGGAGGCTCTTGTGGCTCTGCTCACCCAGCACCCAGGAGATGGCGTCCACGATATTGGATTTGCCGCAGCCGTTTGGCCCTACGATGCAGGTGAGCCCGGTGCCGCTGAAAGCAACCTGGGTGCGTTCAAAGAACGACTTGAACCCCACAATTTCGACTTTCCTCAGTTTAAGCAAGGTAACCCTTTCCGTTTCCGCGACCTACGCGATGCCGGACATGCCGCAATGCGCAATGAATCGGCGCGTAGAGATGCGCGCTCCTTTGCCTCGACTGGAGGGAAAATTTCGACAAAAACTGTGGACGGTCGAATAGCAGGGCCCATCCGCCTGGCGCTACTATGGCGGTACGGAATAAAAATTTAGCATAGGCCGCGCGGGACAGCAAGGGAGATTCGCATTTATTTCGCGTGGGGTAATGGGGCGTGGCTTAGCGAACGACGGCCACAGTACCATTCATCAAACGCAAGAGGTAAGACTCAAAAAACCCAAGCTCGCCCGTGCAAGAGGAATACGGAACACAAGATGTCAAGATCTGATTCAAATTGAGGAGAGACTTCGGCCTCGCGCCGTTTGATCCCGCCTCAGAAATCCGGCTTTCCTTGATAAATCATCTGGTTAAGTTTGAAGTCGACCTCGGGCTTGATGTTGAAATTGGCCATAGCGAAAAGGCCGCCCAACTTGATCCTGAGTACTTTGTCGCCCGGTCTAATCGTAGGCTGACCGTCTGCAAAGCGGGGAAATGATATCTCGTGCCTGGGGCCGTAAAGCGCCCAATAACTCAACCGAGGGCCCTCCGAGGAATTTGTGAGATCCAAGTACTTGTGCACTCCACACGTTTCCTCAACTGAGTCCCCTGATCTTACAGGTAGAGGGAAAACTCTTCTTCCATCCGAAGTGATCAAATATGCCGGGGCGGCTTGGTATTCCGGAAGGTGATACTCTGTCATGAGTTTTTTCATCCCCTCTAGTCCGGACTCCGCGTCAAAACTCAGAATAACTACAATTCGGTCGTCAAATTTCTGATTGAGACAAGCGACTGCCGTCCTGTCTAGCTCCTGGCGCCTGGCAAAATCCAAGACGTCGTAATGTTGATCAAGCTCCATCCTTCTGACAAGCGCCTGCCTCAGGACAAGAGAGGACACGATCGCAGCAGTTTCACCCAACCCTGCTATGCCGCGGGGTGCACCGCCTCGACAGCAATTCTGAGCCCATGGCGAATTGTAGAGAACGTTTTGTACGTCCTTGGCCGTCCATTGCTTCCAGTCTGTTTGGTCCCACGGTTTCGCAGTAGCACCGATAGCGAAGGGGAGGCAAAGGAGTGATGCGACCAAAAGCAAGAATATCTCGTGAACCTTTTTTAGAGATTGGTGAACGCGCGGCTGGTGATCTGAAGTTGCCTTCATCACGACTCCACAGCAACTAAGTATAACATCCGGAGAAGTATTCTCGGAGTAGCGCGTGGGGAGTGCGAACCAGAAACCAATTTCAGGAGCGAAACCGCGGACACACGCCAGTGTTGTGTAGCCCACCTCGAAGGGAAGAGGTGGGGATTCTCGATGCTGGCGATCTGGGTGCGTCTGGCAACCGCATGTTTTGTAGCTGCAAGAAGCCCCGGGCCTTCGCGCCGTCCTGGGCTATAGTTTCTATGCACGCGACATCGCGTGGGATCGAACTTGGCCTGATGATGTGTTGCGATGGCGGGAGACAAAAAAACCGCCATAAGGGGCGGGTCGGGACGCGGTTCATCTCCATGCAAAGTATAACATGAAGGGTACGTACATTACTATAAACAATTTGTGATCAAGGATTTAGTGCGATGAGGGGCGGGCGGATTTCGCGGTGAGCCACCAGCGGCGGAGGACGATGACGATCCAGGCGAGCTCTACCAAGCCGAACGGCCAGGCTCCTTGGAGGAATCCGTAGACGGAGGCCATGACGCAGGTTACCTCAAACGCCAAAATGAACCAGTGGCTGCGCTTTTCGAGGGCGTAGCATATGAGCATGGCGATTACGGAGAAGAGGCCGAACATTGTTAACGGCGTCATGTGAGTGAGTTCGGACATTGGGCAGTGCGCGCGACAGGGATTCTAGCATTGGAAGAGGGGTGGGACGTCTAGGGAAAGGGAAGGAGCTGGAGGGGAAGTCAAAGGAAAAAGCAAAAGCTTTTACCACAGAGGCGCAGAGGACACTGAGGTTGCACGGAGAATTCACGAGAGAGGGGTGGCGGGGAGTGGAAGCTTTTTTGCGAAAATGAAAGCAAGGCTACTTACACTTACAGACTGAGTGTTTTACCTCACTTAGCTGAATTCCTCCGTAAGCGTCATAAGAGAAGCACAAATCCATGGTCTTAAAATCGGAGAACCGAAACCACGTGGACTGAATTCTTTTGCCATCAGAAATAATCACGATGAGATGGCGCTGATCCGTGTCCAGGCCCTCAAGCTTGAGATTCTGTTCGTGCGGCCAGCTGATTACGTCTCCCTTGTCTATTTTGAACCTAAGCGTTGCAGGATTATACGCAAAACCAGGTGAGGTCATTGCTTGTTGTCTAATGTGCGCAGGTTGGGCGAGAACGCAAATAGTCCCGCGGGCAGGTGCAGGATGGAGCGTGGGACAAAGCATGGCTGCGATCACGAGCGCAATTGCTCTTGTCTTCATACTTCCCCACGACAATCGTAGCACTATAGTTCCGTCAGCGGCGGCGGAGTTTGCGGGGGCGGAATGGCTCGGCTAGAATGCAGCAGCCAACGATTGCGGGAGCGCGATTGGGATGAAGGCGGTCGGCCCAAAAATGGCGGCGGAAATACAGCTTCACAATACGATGAGCGGTCGCAAGGAAGGGTTTTCCACGCTGAAGCCGGGCGTAGTGAACATCTACACCTGCGGGCCAACGGTGTACGACTACGCGCACATCGGGAATTTCCGCACATTTATTTTTCAGGATTTGCTGAGGCGGTTTTTGCGGACACGCGGGTACAAAGTGAATCAGGTGATGAATCTGACCGACGTGGACGACCGCATCATCGCCCATGCCGCCGCGGCGGGGAAAAGCATTCGCGATTACACCGAGCCTTACATCAAGGCGTTTTCCGAGGACTGCCACACGCTGGGGATGGAGACCCCGGAGAAACTGGTGCGCGCGACCGATCACATCGAAGATATGGTGGCGGAGATCGAGTTGCTGCAAAAGAAGGGGTACACATACAACAGCGAGGGATCGATCTACTATCGCATCGCGAAATTTCCGGCGTACGGAAAGCTGAGCAAGATTGACGTCAGCGGAATGCAGACCGGCGTGCGCGTGGACGTGGATCAGTACGAAAAGGAGGACGTGCGCGATTTCGCGTTGTGGAAGGCGCCGAAACCGGGCGAACATTTTTGGGAGACACGCATCGGAAAGGGGCGGCCCGGCTGGCACATTGAGTGCTCGGCGATGGCCATGAAATATCTGGGCGAAACGCTGGATATTCACAGTGGCGGAGTAGACCTGGCATTTCCGCATCACGAAAACGAAATCGCGGAGTCAGAAGCGGCCACAGGGAAACCCTTCGTTAAGTATTGGCTGCACGCGGAACATCTTCTGGTGGATGGGCAGAAGATGTCGAAATCGCTGGGCAATTTTTATACGCTGCGCGATTTGTTCGCAAAAGGAACCAAGCCGTCGTCATTGCGCTTGCTGCTGGCGTCGGTGCCGTACCGCCGGCAGCTCAATTTCACGATGGAAAGTTTACAGCAGGCGGCGAGTTCCGTGGAACGGCTGCGGCAATTCATGATTCGGTTGGCAGAAATAAAAGGCGGGGAGAAAAAAGCGAGTGAGGCAATTGTTGAGCGCGTGCGAGTGGCTGAAGAAGGTTTCGACGCTGGGATGGCCGATGATTTGAATACGGCGCAGGCGCTGGCCGCTGTGTTTGAGTTGGTGCGCGATACGAACATCGCAATGGAATCCGGAAAGCTGGGCAGCGCTGACGCGGAAGCAATCCGCAAGGCGATGGTTGGATTCGATGAGATATTCGCGCTGCTACAGGATGACGATGCGGCGCGGCTGCAGGCGATTGGATTCGGCCGGAAGGCAGAAGAGATCAGCGCAGCCGAGATCGAAGAGTTGATTGCCAGGCGATTGGCGGCCAGAAAGAGAAAGAATTTCACCGAGTCAGACCGCATCCGCGATGAGCTGGCGAAACAAGGTGTCATTTTAGAGGACACGCGCGATGGGATGAGGTGGAAGCGGAGATAGTGCAGCGTTAGGTTTGCGGCGCAAGATTGGCTTGGGCGGCGCACCATTCTCCGTGGCGACTTGATGATTGATTATCAGAAAGAATGGGAATCATTCAGAAAGCTCCGGAGACGCTTTTTCTTTCTGTTGTTAAGCTTCCCTGCATCGATATTTGCTGCCGTGTTTCTCTCCGTATGGATATTTGGCAAGGATTCCAACATCCCGCCTCGCGCGGCTCTCATTGCGGCGTTTTTATGCTTATCCTTACTTTCGCTATATTCTCGTCGAATTGGACGATGGGAGTGTCCCAGATGCTTTGAACGCTTCGCGTCGTCGTGGAAGGGTGTCTTCACTCTCCGGTGTGCCCACTGCGGATTGCCGAGGGATTCAAACTGACCCGCGAACACAAACTTGCGGGCAACAGTGGAGTGTTAAGGAACACTAGAGGCGGGATGGGGGTGGAAGCGGCGGTAGATTTGGCGTAAAGTGTTTTTGACATGATTGCCGTGCGCACACAGGTTTCATTCCATAAACGGCCGTCTCAGGAACGCCCCAACCTGTTTGGGGCGGCGTAAGCCCGCTCCCTCTTCGCGCGGAAATTCCTACGCGCACTTTCCTCCTTAAACACAACGAAATTCTAGCCGTATGATTTTGTTTTCACGCGCTTGCAAATACTGAGGAGAAAACAATGCCGACAGAAACTGTAACGAAGCTGCCGCACCTGGTGACGGCGCTGCCCGGACCGCACGCCAAAAAAATTCTGGAGTTGGACGAAGAATTTATCTCGCCGTCGTACACGCGTGGCTACCCGCTGGTGGCCAAGTATGGGCGCGGCGCGACGATTGAAGACGTGGATGGCAACGTGTTCCTGGATTTCGCCGCCGGGATCGCGGTGGTGGCCACAGGCCACTGCCATCCTGAAGTTGTGGCCGCGATACAAAAGCAGGCGGCGGAGCTGATTCACATTTCGGGCACTGATTTTTACATTCCGAACATGGTGGAGCTGGCCAGGAAGCTTGCGTCGATTGCTCCGGGTGCGGAGCCGAAGAAAGTTTACTTCGGCAATTCCGGCGCGGAAGCCATTGAATGCGCGATGAAGCTGGCGCGCTACCACACGCAGCGCGAAAAATTTATCGCATTTTATGGATGCTTCCACGGACGGACCATGGGCGCGCTGTCGCTCACCGCGTCAAAGGCCGTGCAGCGCAAGAAATTCGGTTCGCTGATCCCCGGAGTGTTCCATGCGCCGTATCCCGACCCCTATCGCGGGGTCACCTCCGCGGATTGCATTTCGTTCATCGAGAACGAATTGTTCAAGCGCCTGGTGGATCCCAGCGACGTGGCCGCGATTTTCGTGGAGCCCATTCAGGGGGAAGGTGGATACATCGCCGCGCCCTCGGAATTCCTGCGGGCCCTGCGGCATATCACGCAAAAGCACGGCATCCTGCTGGTCGCGGATGAAGTGCAATGTGGAATGGGCCGCAGCGGAAAATGGTGGGCCTGCGAACATGCGGAAATCGAGCCGGACATGATTTGCGTGGCAAAAGGCATCGCCAGCGGAATGCCGCTTTCCGCGGTGATTGCGCCTGCCAGTGTGATGGATTGGAAACCGGGCGCGCACGCGTCCACATTTGGAGGGAATCCTGTTTGCATCGCGGCGGCGCTGGCCACGATTAAGTTGATCGAAGGCGCTTACATGAAGAACGCCGCGCGCATGGGCGAATTCCTGTTGAAGCGCATGGCGGACTGGCCTGAAAAGCACAAGCTTGTCGGCGACGTGCGCGGGCGCGGGCTGATGATTGGCGTGGAACTGGTGCTGGACAAGAAGACTCACGAGCGGGCGCACGATTTGCGGGATTCGGTGGTGGACCTGGCATTTACGAAGGGAGTCCTGCTGTTGGGCGCGGGGGAAAATACAGTGAGAATTGCTCCGCCGCTACTGATTGACGAGGAGCAAGCGGAGTTCGCAGCGAAAACGCTGGAGGCGTGCATCACTGAGGTGGAGAAGCGGTTATAAACGCGCGAAGTTCCGTGCGCACAATCCCAAGATTCTCATCGCGATTCGCGAAAAAATCGATGTATTCATCGTGGCTAAAGAAGGCGTTGACGTAATCCGCCTGCGTCAGTATATAGCCTCCCAAGCCATTCAGCATTGCGAGTTGCAAAAATGAGGCGAGATCCTCAGTTTCGTAATCAAGAAAGAAATGTCCTGGTGCTTCGTGAAGCAACCGCCGATCTCCGTAGGTATGGCGCAATTTGTAATATAAATGCCAGTTTTCGCTGCTGGACCAAATGCCCCACTCCGTGATCCAGAGCAGAGCTGGCTGTCGATAAGTCAACGATGATGCAACTGTGTGAGCTAGATAGTAGATGCGATAAGGCTCGGGCGGGTAGCTTATGCGTTCACGATGTGGATTGGGGACGTCGTCCGGCTTTTGCCGGCTTCGCTCGCGCAGCCACTCTTCGCATTCCTGTCGGGTGTAAGAACGCATTTCAGCAGTGATTATAGTGCAACTCCTGTTAATCTGAGAATTGCTCCGCCGCTGCTAATTGATGAAGAGCAGGCGGAGTTCGCGGCGAAGGTGCTGGAGGAGTGCATTTCGGAGGTGGAGAGCGGAATTTGAAGATGAATCAAGACGACGGTGAAAGAAGGAATAACCATTTCGGATTTGAAATTCGAGATTTGAGAGGAAGTTCAAAGCTAGCGCCGAGTACGCAGAGGGGCCGCAGAGGAAAACAGGGAGAGACCAAAGAAAACCGGAGCTTGACAGGTAAGCACTAGCTTACGTATAAAAGGTGTGGCTCAAGATACACCATTTATGCGCGCGGTTCGTCACGTCAAGAAACGCAGTTCCCGCCCAACAGAAGACGTGTTCTACGCGATCGCCGACCCTACCCGGCGCGGCTTGCTTGATCTTCTTTCCGAGAGAGAAGAATCGGTAAATTTCCTGGCCGGGCGATTTGCCATGAGCCGGCCTGCAATTTCGCAACACCTGGGCGTCCTGTTGCAGGCGAGGCTGGTGCGCGCGCGGCGCGTCGGCAGGGAAAGGCGCTACCGGCTGAATCCCAGGCCATTGGAGGAAATACACGATTGGGTCGCGCACTACGAGCAGTTTTGGAAGTGGAAGCTGGGCGCGCTGGGCGAGCACCTGGGAAAAAAGAAGTGAGACGCGAGCTCCATTTTGAAGTTGTGTATCCAAATTCGCCGGAGGAGGTCTGGCGCGCGCTAACGGATCCGGAGGAGCTTGCGAGCTGGTTGATGGAAAACAATTTTTCTCCGCGTGTGGGGCACAAATTTCAGTTCCACATGAAATCCAGGCTCGGTTTCCGTCGAGCGATTGAGTGCGAAGTGTTGGAGGCGGACGAGCCGAGAACGCTATCGTATCGCTGGGGCAAAGAGGGGAGCGTGGTGACATTCCGATTGGAGCCAACATCTGAAGGGACGCGTCTGCATCTTGAGCACAAAGGATTCGGCGGGGTGCGTGGGAGAACGCTGGCGTGGATGTTGGGCAGAGGATGGAAGCGCAAGATCTTTGTGCGTTTGCCGGGGATTTTGGGACCTGCGGGTTTGCGAGCGGAAAATTTGAGCAAGGGAGATGGAAAATGATAACGAAGCTGACGCTGGTGACGATTCTTGTGCGGGATCAGGATGAGGCGCTTCAATGGTTCACTGAGAGGCTGGGCCTGAAAAAATTGCAGGACGCGGAGTTTGGAAACGGGGCGCGATGGCTGGTGGTGGCGCCGCAGGAGCAGCCGGAATTTGGGATTGTCCTACAGAAACCGGAGCCCGGCTTGCATGGCGAAGAGGGAGCGCGCACGAGAATGGAGCAAGTGGGGAAAGGGACCACCTGGGTATTCCGGGCCGACAATCTGGATGAAACGTACGAAACGCTGAGCGCCAAGGGTGTGAAATTTCACGGGCCTCCAAAGACGTTGCCGTGGGGGCGGCAAGCGACGTTCGAGGATTTGTATGGGAATCGGTACGCGCTGATGGGGAAGTGAATTAAGAGGCAGGGAGGCTAAGACGCCGGAGGAATGTATTACATAGGTGGAGAAGAAGTTGAAAGATCTGGGAGACGCGCGAAAACTGAAATTTGAAAGTTCAAATAAAAGATAAGAAAAAATAGGATAGGAAGAAGAAAAGAGAAGCGCGGGAGGAAAAGTAAAACCTGCACCCTTACAGTGCAAAGGGCGCGGCACCCGCCAGCTACGACGATTGAGGATTCCTGGAATGCGGTATTTTGAGGACCCAAGCCATATAACTACATACTATAATACCTCTCATGCAACTAGTTGCGCGGGCGGTATTTGGGATCGTCAACTGGAGGGCGCGGCGGGGGCTGGCGGAAAATGCCGAAGCCGAGTCCGGGCCCGTAGCGGCGGATCATTCCGCCAAGCATGCTGCCCTGCGGACCGGGGTTCGCGGGGAAACGTATGCCTACTGGTATTTGCGCAGATGCGGATATGTGATTGTGTCGCGGAATTTCACTGTGCCGGGTTTGAAAGGCGAAATTGACCTGGCGGGATATGACGGCAAAGTGCTGGCATTTGTCGAAGTGAAAACGCGATCGATGGATTCAGCGAAGGGTGACGGATTGTCTCTCCCTGAGGATGCCATTACCCCCAGCAAGAAGCGGGCGCTGGCTCGAATGGCGCGTGTGTTTATGGCCGAATGGCGAATTCCGAATGCGCCCTGCCGGTTCGATGTGCTGGCCATTGAGTCGCGGGCGGGGCAGAAACCGGTTCTTCGGTTGCACAAGGATTGCTTCGGGATTTCAGGGCGCTGATTCATTGGAGACGGTGCCAATTCCCTCGCGTTGCGCGGAACTTAATCCCCGAATACAATAGTTGTTGAACAGAGAGACCAGCAACATTTTCCGAATCAGGGTTTGAGACGGGGGAGGATTGCTTGCCTGAGTTACGGAAAGACCCAATCACCAATCGCTGGGTGATCATTTCGACCGACCGCGCCAAGCGGCCCACGGATTTTGTGCGGGAGAGCGTGGAAATCCGCGGGAAGGGCTTCTGCCCATTCTGCTATGGGAACGAAGGGAAGACCCCGCCGGAACTGCTGGCTTACGGGCGCAATGGCAGCGGAGCGAACTCACCTGGCTGGACCGTGCGGGTGGTGCCGAACAAGTTTCCCGCGCTCGGAATTGAAGGCGAGCTGGACCGCGCGGGCGACGGATTGTTCGATCGCATGAATGGAGTTGGCGCGCATGAAGTAATTATTGAGACGCCCGATCACAATGCCACCTTGGCGCGGCTGAGCGAGGGCGCCATACAGGGAGTTCTGGAAGCCTTCCGCGACCGTGTGCTGGACCTGAAGAATGACAAGCGCTTCCGGTACATCCTGATCTTCAAGAACCATGGAGAGGCCGCCGGGGCCTCTCTCGAACACACCCACTCGCAGTTGATCGCGTTGCCCATTGTGCCCAAGCGCGTGCGCGAAGAAGTGGACAACGCGCGCAAATACTATGAAGACAAGGAGCGCTGCATCTTTTGTGACATGATCCGCCAGGAGCGCGAGGAAGGCGCGCGCGTGATTGTGGAAACGCCAGAATTTATTTGTTTGGCGCCTTACGCGCCGCGGTTTCCGTTTGAGATGTGGATCATGCCCAAACAGCACAGCTCTTCCATCGAAAATAATCAAAGCCCCATGTTTGGCGCGCTGGCCAGGGCGCTGAAGGATTCCTTGATGCGGCTGGAGACCGTGCTGGACAATCCCGCGTACAACTTGATGGTGCACACGTCACCTTTGGGCGAAGAGTCAAACCCGCACTACCACTGGCACATTGAAGTGATGCCCAAGCTGACCAAGGTGGCGGGATTCGAGTGGGGCAGCGGATTTTATATTTGCCCCACGCCGCCGGAGGAATCCGCGCGATTTTTGCGCGAAGCGCTGGTGCCGGCGCCGGTTTAGGGTTATGTAGCCCACCTCGATTTGAAGAGGTGGGGATGTTCGTTGCCACCGCTTAGGCATCCGGATGGCAACGGATATTTTTCGAGCCTTGGTTTTGGGCTAAGCGATCGCAGGTTTGGTAGCCGCAAGAAACCTCAGGGCTTCACAGCGCCCTGAGCTACGCGGAACATCCCCCGAATATCCCAGCGATGATTTAGTAGCGCCAACTGGTGACGTCTGCGCCGGACGGAGCCGTGCGCAGCATTTGTTCCTCCGCCGCTTTCAGGACGCGCTGCGTAAAAGTTAGTCCGCCTTCGCGCGTGGTGGAACCCGGAGGGCCGGTGTAGCAATGCGGCTGGTCCACGCCGTAATCGAAATCGGCGGCGTAGTGTGGATTTGCCGATGCTTCAAGCGCGCGCTGCATGAGATGTACGGCGTGATCCAGATAGTAGGTGTCAGCGGTTCCCACCATCACGTGGAGTTTGCCAACGAGCTTCGGGCCGAGCGTGGGCCAATCGCGCTGGAGGATGGCGGTCAGGTCGTAGTGCTGCCTCCAGTATTCCGCGACGGTCTTATCAATCACGCCGGTGGTTTGGTTGAAGATTTCCGCGGGATAGCCGTCGGGGCCGACGGGGCTGAAGACCGCCTGCCAGATGTCCCACTGCTCGCCGGAGCGGCCATGCGTGCCGAGAACCAATTCCCACTGATTTGAGCCTTCGGTGGTGGCTTCAACAATGCCATTGGCCCCGCGCATTTCGGGTTGATTGATGCGGCCGAACGGGCCGATGGTCCAGAAGGCGTTGTTGTCATCGTAAATATTCACTGACTGGTAGCCGTGAAAATCCACCGGGTCGGGACACGCGCCCCAGGCGCCGTTGTAATCATCGGGATAAAAAACCTGCGTGGCCAGGGTTTCCCAGCCACCAGTTGAGCCGCCGTAAAGAGCGCGCGCCCAGCCCTGTCCAATGCCTCGAAATTGTTTTTCAATGTAGGGAACCAGCTCGTGGTTGATGGCCTCGCCATAGGGGCCCACATTTGCGGAATCCACGGCGTAGGAATCGTCGTAGTAAGGATTGGCGTGTTGAATGATCAGCAGCAACATTCGCGGGAGTTTGCCGGTGGTCCAATCCTGATAGAACTGGTATTGAGTTTGCGCGCGCTGGAGTTGGGGGCCCTGTAAGTCGGAAGTGGGCGGTGTGGTGCGGAATCCGCCGAAATCGCGCGCGAAGTGGCCCTGATTCACGAGCAGCGGATAGTGCGCGTTTGGATGCGTCGTCCATCCCTCGGGAATCACGACGATGGCGCCGAGAAACATCGGGCGGCCATAGAACTTTGTGAGCGCCTGGCTTTGCATTCGGATGTGCTTTACCCAATCGGTGTCCGGCGGCTGAGCGATTGGCGGAATCGTTTCGGTCAGGCGGATCTGCACGGTGGCGGGCACTGACGGATCAAAGTGAATTTTTTCCGGCTTACTGAAAAAATTGCCAGGCTTGGAATTCCAATGCTGACCTTCGCCCTCGTCCATGGGCAGCTTGACTGTGTGGCCGTTCGAGAGATGGAACGTGGTGTATTTATTCAGGACGGCCTGGACGTAATAATCGCCGGCGGGAATTTCCTTCAGGCTGCGGACGGGATAGCCGAGGGTGTCGTCATAAATGGCGGCGTAATCGCCGGGCTTGAGACCGTCCACGTCCACGCCGAAAAGCTGCTGAGATCGGGCTTCCTGCTCGGCGATTTGGAAACGAGGCTCACCGTTGGAGACCGTGGAGATGGCGACGAACACTCGTCCATCGAGAGGAGTGGCGCTAAGTTCGGAGCCGAAGGACACTAGGAATTTTGCAAGAGGGCGATTTGTGAGGGAGTTCTGTTGCGCACGCAGGATTGAGGCGGAGGGGAGGAGGAATAATGCGAGGCACGCAAGCGCGTAACGAGTAAAATGACTAGTGGCGATACGCGATGTTCTTTGTGTGAATTGGATAATGAAAGACATGGGTTGCTCCTCCGCGGAATTTTGTCCAGCGATTGTTGGCGACGCGGTATTGTAGCTGAGCCGGGTTGTGGAGTGGAATGAATTCATTGCGAATGCTGCGGAATGTGATTTCGGATTGAAAGGCGGTAGATCGGCAGCCTCTTTAGACGTGGCGGCACAGATCCTTCGCGCATCCTGATCGGATACGCTCAGGATGACAGGTTTTTTTTGTCACGGCTAAGGGAGGAGTTGTCATCCTGAAGCCATCCGATAAGGATGGCTGAAGGATCTGTGTGAAAACATCACGATGAGTTCGCAAGGACTCCACACTCTCATGTATCCAAGCCTCAAATACCATGGCGCTTCGCAGGTTGGGCGGATTTCGCTATACTTTTGATGGCAGGACGCGGTAGCTTTTTGTGTCACCAGCAAGCCGGGGCGCGGTGCCCAAGTGGTCTAAGGGAGAGGTCTGCAAAACCTCCATTCGTGGGTTCAAATCCCACCCGCGCCTCCAGAATTGCGGCTTTGTTTTTATATTAGTCTACGGTCCCAGCTTTCCCGCGTAACTTCTGCGTACCCTTCGTCGTTTGAACATCGCTGCAGTTCTTTGGAAGCGTATTGCTTTAACCGGGAAGGTTCACTTCATCGTGGCGAGCAATTTCTGGGCGGAGCTGTATTGCGGGTTACTCGGCAGGATAGCTTTCAGGATTTGCCGCGCCGATTGCAGGTCGCCTTTCTCAACTAGAGCCCGGGCCAGATAAAACTGCGCCGGAATTTTTCCATCGAGCTTCAAACTGGCGCGAAAGGCAGCCACTGCGGCATCCACGTCACCTGACAGCAAAAGGAATTTCCCTGCGGCTACCTGCTGTTCCGCGTCATCGTCGCCAAGTCCTGCGCGCGCACGGTAGAGCTCCTTGGCACGCTCGAACCGGTCGCCGTCCTCGCCCGGAAGCTGCCGCAGTCCCATGGCAACCAGCGAGACGGCCGAGTTCATCCGAACAGTTGCCACTTGGTCTCCGAGCAAAGGTATCAGCTCAAGAGCCACATCTTCCCGCCGGGCCGCGTCAGGCCTAAGCTCCAATGCCGCGGTCGCACGCACCAGCGGCTCAGGATCGGAGAACGAATGGAGCAACGCATCAAACGCCGAAGGATCGTTCGGGAATCTACCCAAGTATCCAGCAGCATTCGCCCTAATCAATGGTCCTTCCGATGCATCGGAAAAGATCTGCAGCAGCGCGGGAATCGCCGCCGGATTGCCTGCCCGTGCTTCGGTGAAGGCATCGGCGCGGCGTATGAGCTTCTGGCGCGATTTGTCGCCATACCACACATTCATCTGCTGCAATGCCCATTCCGGGTCTTTACCGTGGCAGAGATTGCACGCATTCGGAATCCCGTGGCGAATCGTGTTCTCCGGAACCGGGATGCTCATCGAGTGGTCGCGGATTTGCGCCTTGATGCTGATCACTGTGGCCGGCATGTGGCATTCCACGCATGAACTACCGGTGCTCGTGGTCTTGTGATGCGTGTGCGCGGCCACGTCTGCGCCGATGGACTGGTGGCACTGCGTACACAAAGAGTTATTCGCGGGTCGAAGTCGCGGGTCAAGATCCACGTTGGTGTTGTGCGGGCGGGCGTGGCATGTAACGCAGGTGGCGCCTCCCTTCAGGAAACACTGGCTCTGCCACAGCCCGAAGGCGTCGTTGGAAAAGCGCCGGGTCCGGCCATCGGGCCAGTAGGCACGGTCTTCACCCGCCGGCTCGCGATATTCCATGACCGGCATGAAGTAGTCGTAGTAATTTGCTCCGGCGGCGAAGCCGTCCACGTATATATCTCGAAATGAATGGCATTGCGCGCAGACCATGGTACTGCGCGAGCTATCCAACCGCCGGGGATTCACAATAGTGGTATTTACAACGGCGAGCATCTCCGCGTCGATCTGCGGCACGTTAGCCCAAGCGATGTGCTCGCCTCCCGGGCCATGGCAGCGCTCGCAGTTGATGCCGAAGTCTTGCCAGGTGGTGTGGTAGCTGACCTTCTGCAAGTCAAAGTTCTTTTCTTCGCGGCTGACGTGGCAGGAGTAACAAGTCTTGTTCCACAGCTGAACCTGCACGCCCGGCGCTTCTTCCGGGTCATTAATGTCGAGGTTGTGGAACCACTGTTTGCGAACGTTGTCCCAGGTGGTGGGGATCAGGATGATGCGGCCGTCAGGGAGCGTCGTCAGGTAATGTTGCATTCTGCGGCTCCCCAGCGTGTAGTCGACGCGGTGCTCCCATGGCTTGCCGGTGAGGTAAGACTCCGTGATGTAGTAGCGGCCGTTGCGCACCTGCAGCAGGTAGATCTGCCCGCGCAGCACGAGCTTACCGCGGCCGAAATCGCCTATCACCGCCTTCGAGGTTGCAGGTTGCACCATCTTGCTATGGCGCGAACCTGCCCATTCCTGGTTAACGCTCGCGTGGCACTTTGCGCACGCTTCCGAGCCCACATAACCTGTATCGGATTGTGCACGCAGTGGCGGAGCTACGCCAAACAGGAGAAGAGTTCCCAGACACCCCATCAGAGAAGTTTTGCATATGCCAGTCATTTTCCGAATCAACGGCGGCAATGATAAGTCCTGGGAATTCAAGAATCAAGCGTACCACCGAGAAGGCATTTCTTACTGCGCGTTGCAGAATTGACGACGATCGTGTGGCCAATATTCAAATGACCGAATCACCGGCCCATCCGCCCTCTTGCAAACACCCCATACGACTGCCCCGTGTCACTCCGGCGCAGGCGGACGAAGTCCAGCAAGTTCTCCTCATCCATCGTCATCGTGCCTCCATTCGCATCTCTCCTTGACATCTTAGGAGAGAGTGCGTTAGTCTCCTAATGAACTTAGGGGGACGCATGACCGTCCAAGCTCAAATTCTGCCCGGCACACTCGACCTGCTTATTTTGAAAGCAGTTTCTCTGGGACCCTCGCACGGATACGGAATCCTTCTCCGCATCGAACAAATTTCCGGCAAGGCGCTGCTGATCGAGCAGGGCGCCCTTTATCCCGCGCTCTTTCGGCTCGTGCGCCAGGGATTGCTGAAGGCCAACTGGGGAACATCCGACAACAATCGCCGCGCGAAGTTCTACGACCTGACCGCGGCGGGGCTCAAACGCTTGCGCAAGGAAGAAGAAAGCTGGAACCGGCTGGTTTCAGCCATTGGCACCGCGCTCGGCGCACGGCCGGAGGAAATATGAGGCTGTTAGCCTCCATTCGTGGGTTGATGTCTGCAATCTACCATCGGTCTCGCGCCGAAAGTGATTTGGACGAAGAGCTTCGAGCTCACGTTCAATATCGTGCCGATGATCTGGGGCGCTCGGGCCTCTCGCCCGAGGATGCGAAACGCCGCGCGCGCGTCGAATTTGGCGGCTACCAAAAATTCAAAGAGGAGGGCCGAGAAGCGTTGGCCGGTCGCTTCTTTGATTCGCTTCTTCAAGATGTGCGATTTGCCTTGCGCGTATTGCGCAAGTCACCCGGTTTCACCGCAGTCGCAATTCTCACTCTGGCGCTCGGCATCGGCGCGAACACGGCGATTTTCACGCTCGCGAACGCCATGATCTTCCAGCATCTGCCGGTGCGGGCCAGCAATCGGCTGGTGGTGATCTGGATCAACAATATGGAGCACAGTTGGAGCCGGATTGGCCCTGCGGGGCAGGACTACCTGAATTGGAAAGATAGAACGAAATCCTTTGAGGATCTTTTTCTCTTTGAGCACGGCACCGGCACTGTGACGGGGCAGGGTGAGCCGGAACAGGTTGCGGGTTTGCGGGTGACCACGAATTTCGGCGACTTCTTTGGAATCAAGCCGTTTCTGGGCCGGACTTTCCTGTTGGAAGAAGCGGAGGCGAAAAATAACCTGATGATTCTGTCGTACCACTACTGGCAGGGAAAATTTGGCTCGAACCCGTCGGTAGTCGGTCGGGGAATCACGCTGAATGGCGAGCAGTACACGATTATCGGAGTTCTGCCGCCTGAGGTGAGCACTGCTTTCCCGGGGGATGTCGTGGTTCCGTTCGACAACGCCTGGGTGAAACGCGCGGACTCCGATCTTGGAGTTTTCGGGCGGCTCAAGAAGGGAGTGACGGTCGAGCAAGCCTCGTCAGAGATGAATGTTTTGATGCAAGGCATAGCGCGCGAGCGGCCTTCGCGAAAAGGATATGGTTCGGTGCTGGTGCCGCTGGAATCGGTACGCGTGGAATATATCCGGCCCGCGCTGCTGGTTCTTCTGGGTGCAGTGGGATTTGTCTTGTTGATTGCATGCGCCAATGTGGCGAATCTGATGTTGTCCCGTTCCGTGGGGAGGCAAAAGGAATTCGCGCTTCGGGTTGCGCTGGGCGCCGGACGATGGCGGATGGCGCGTCAGTTTTTGGCGGAGAGCACGCTGCTGGCATTGCTTGGTGGCGGCGCGGGATTGCTGCTGGCATGGTGGTCCACCTTTTTATTGATGAAATATGTGCCGTCGCGAATTCCTGTGCCGAATGCGGCGGACACAGTACTGCTTCCAACGGTACACTTGGACGGAACTGTGCTGATTTTCACGCTGGCCATTTCAGTGTTGACGGGAATTATATTCGGACTGGTGCCGATTTTTCAGACGCTGCGCTGTGACGTGTATGAGTCTTTGAAGGAAGGCGCGAAGGGATCGCTATCGAGTCCGCGAGGAAACCGGGCCAGAGCCGCGCTGTTGATTGTCGAAGGGGCGCTGGCTTTCATACTGGTGATCGGCGCAGGGCTGATGATCAAGAGCTTCTCGAATCTGCTGTCGCAGAGCCCGGGGTTCAAGCCGGATCATTTGCTGACACTCAGGATAAAGTTGCCGGACGACGCGAAGGACTCGCCTTACAAGGACCCAAAACAGCAAATTGCCACTTTTCAGAGATTCCTGACCAAAATCCAGGCTGTGCCGGGAGTTCAGTCCGCCGCGTTCGCGGAGATTGTCCCTCTTACGCAGGATGACATGGACATGGGATTCTTCGTCATCAAAGAGCAGCCGCCCTTGCCGCCGGGCGAGCAATTGTCTTCGGATTTCAGGGACGTCAGTCCGGATTATTTTCGGACCATGGGAATTCCATTGATTCAGGGGCGGACTTTCACGGATTACGACAATTTGGACAACGCGCGGGTGGTGATTATTGATGAATCGCTTGCCCGGCACTTTTTCACCAATCAAAATCCGATTGGGAAGCATCTGCAGATTCCAGATTCGCGGCAGCCCGAACGCGAAATTGTCGGAATTGTCGGAGGCGTTCGCGATACAGGTTTTGACCAGCGGCCCCGGCCGACAATCTATCTTCCTTCGCTGCAGGATTCGGACCAGTCCATGAGCCTGGTCGTACGCACTAATTTGCCGCCCGCAGCCATCTTGCCGGCGATCAAGAATGCGATCTGGAAAGTGGACAGGGATTTGCCGGTGTTCAACGTGCGGCTGATGGACGAAGTTATTTTGCAGATTACCTCGGCGCAACGGATTGCGTTTCTCGCGCTGGACGCGCTGGCTTTTCTGGCGTTGGTGCTGGCCGCGATTGGAATTTATGGCGTGACTTCCTATGCGGTGGGGCAGAGAACGCGCGAAATTGGAATCCGGATGGCGCTGGGCGCGCAGCCCGGCGACGTTTTGCGTGCTGTGGTAGGGCAGGGAGTGAAGCCGATGTTCTGGGGGCTGGCCATTGGGCTTTTGGCGGCACTGGGATTGACGCGATTGATGTCGAGTTTGCTGTTCGGAGTAAGCGCGACGGATCCGTTCACGTTTGGGGGAGTTGCGTTCTTGCTCGCGGCGGTGGCGCTGGTCGCTTGCTATATCCCCGCGCGGCGGGCGATGCGTGTGGATCCCGTGGTGGCCCTGCGGCACGAGTAATCCGTCTGCGGTTCATCCGCACAAATCAGCTACCATCCGCACTGCCATCCCACCGGACCCTTCCGAGGAGCTGACTGCCGCCCGCCGATTTCCACCAAGCTCAATTTGACAACTGTTTGTAACATACGTTACAAATAATATGTGCGCGTGTTACGGTGACTCAATCCAGACCAACCCGGAAGGCTTCCAGGCGCCCTCCCATCGCCTCCGGAGCGGGGGGCGGGTGGCTCTTGCTCGTTTATCAGTTGCCTGCAAACCCTTCCAATGCACGCGTGGGAACCTGGCGGCGCTTGCAGGACTTAGGAGCGGTGGCGCTGAAGAACTCCGTGTACGTTTTACCGAACAACCCCCAGGCGCGGGAAGACTTTGAGTGGATCAAAACTGAAATTGCCGCCAGGAAGGGGCGCGCCAGCATATTGATCGCGGGCACGTTGGATGTCGCGACGGAACAAGAAATTATCGCGGCCTTCCGGGACGCGCGCCAAGCGGAGTACGAAAATGTGAAGCGGGAGGCGGAAAAACTCCTAAAGAAACTAAAGAGCGCCCCGGGCATTTCACCGGTCCGCCAGCGCGCGGGGCGTGTGGCACGGGCATTACGTGAACGGTGGGAGGAAATCCGGTCCATCGATTTCTATCAAGCCTCCGGCGGAAGTGAATCTGCCGCAATTCTGGATGCGTTGAACCAGCGTCTGGCCAGAAAGCGTTTCACGCCAACGAATATTTCAGAAGTGAAGGAGCTCCTTATGCCGGAAAAATTTCAATCGAAAACCTGGGTTACACGGCCTCGTCCGGGAATTGACCGTATGGCTTCCGCATGGCTGATCCGCAGCTTCATAGATCCCCAGGCAAAATTCATATTCGCGCACAAGCCGGAAGAGATTCCAGCGGCTGTGCCATTTGACATGTATGGGGTGCAATTCAGCCATCACGGAAACCGGTGCACATTTGAGACGCTCGCGCAGTTATTCAACATTCGTGGCAGTGCCATCGAACGCCTGGCTCAAATTGTGCATAATCTGGACTTGAAGGTCGAGCTATACCAGGTTCCAGAAGATGCGATGGTGGGGAGATTGGTGGAGGGGTTGCGTCAGTTGCATGCGGACGACGGTGTACTGTTGGAAAAGGGGATGGAGATGTTTGAAGCGTTTTACCGGTCCTTTGAAAAGACTCCGAAGGGCTTGGCGAAAAAGGGCAGGAAGGCGCGGAAGGGAAGCGCCTCCTATCTGGGGATAGCATGATGAAAACTGACAGGCGGGATTTTCTTTGCAAAGCAGCAAGCGTTGGAGTGGGAGTGATTGCGCAACCACTGGCGCGCGTGGCCAGGTCGAATTCGCACGCGCCATTATTTCACGCGAATGTGTTGGAAGATTCGGAGATCCCAGGGGCTGTGGCCGCCGCGTTCGATCCGGCCGCAATACGGGCTCAGTTCCCGGTGCTCGCGCAAAAAGTGAACGGCCACGACCTGGTATTTCTGGATAGTGCTGCCACGGTCCAGAGGCCGCTGGGGGTGATCCAGGCCATCTCGGATTACTACCTGAAAGACAACGCCAATCCATCCACAACTACGCACACGCTGGCGAGAAGGAGCGCGGAGATTTACGCGGAAGCGCGGCGAACGGTCGCACGATTTGTAAACGCCAAAGCACCCGAAGAAATTGTCTGGACCCACGGAACAACGGAAGCAATCAACCTGGTTGCGGCTTCCTGGGGCGGTGCAAACATTCATGCCGGAGACGAAATCATCCTGACCATCGCGGAGCATTACTCCAATCTGGTTCCGTGGCAACTGCTGTCGCAACGCACCGGCGCGCGCTTGCGATTTGTTGATGTTACCGACGATGGCCACTTGAAGCTCGACCATTTGAAAAGTCTTCTTTCCCGGCGCACCAAGCTGATGGCCTTCACTCAGGTTTCAAACGTGACCGGCGTCATCTTTCCCGCACGCGAGATTTGCGACCTCGCGCACGGCGCCGGAGCCCTTGCCTTCGTGGATGGCGCGCAGTCGGTCCCTCATCTGCCCATTGACGTCCAGGAGTTGGGATGCGATTTTTTCGCATTCTCGGGACACAAGATCATGGGGCCCATGGGAACCGGAGTCTTGTGGGCGCGGCGCGAGCTTCTGGACGCCATGCCGCCGTATCAATCCGGCAGCATCATGGTGCACAGCGTGGATGTGAATTCGGTTCCGACGCATTTTGCGGAGGCAGGATTGAAGTTCAGTGCCGGCACGCCAAACGTGGCGGGCGCGGTAGGACTTGCCGCCGCAATCAAGTTCCTCGATTCATTGGGGCGGGAAGAGCAAAGGAAGAACGACGAACAACTGACCGCGCATGCATTGAAACGCTTGCGGGAAGTGAAAGGTCTGAAGATTCTTGGGCCGACCACGACTGCCGACAGGATCTCCGTTTTCTCGTTTGCCATGGAGAACCATAGGGCTTCCGATGTTTTGAGCGCCCTGGACGCGGAAGGGATCGCAGTGCGCGGCGGAGATCTCGCGGCGCTCCCGCTGCTGAAGCGGTTGGGTGTGGAGGAAGCTGTGCGCGCCTCGCTCTACGTCTATACAACCGTTGAGGAAGTTGATCTGCTCGCGGAAACGCTTCAGAGAATCTCCCGCGCGTCTTGAAGTTGAACCGCCGTTCTTAATCTAGAACGCTTATCGGACGGGGTGACGCAAAATGGTCCGCAGTTTCGCGGGAGCGACGCGGCGCGGATCACTCAAATAGATTTCGTGGTGCAGTCCGTGAAACTTCAATCCGTGTTCCTGGGCGAAGGTGTACATGCGCTCGATGGTAGGGCGCTCCTTGTCGTACGGCCCCAGGTGCAAGACCTGCACGCAATTTCCTTCATTCAGCACTTCGAGTTTTATGCCCGCGACTTCCTTGGGTTTGCCCTTGGCCAAGAGTTTTTCGATGGAGGCAGCCACCTCTTTTTCTTTGATAAATTCAGGCACGCGGATCATCAGTTTCCAATTCCATTTTGATGGCGGCTCATCCAGGAAGCTTCGCGTGGGATCGTCCACCCACCAGCGGCCCTCCAGTTTGGAAACTGTATAGTCCCGCCCCGCAAATTTGCGCGCCATTTTCACCGTGAAGGCCACCTTATAAAGCGCTCCGATAGCGGATTGGAATGCCTCGCCGCCCGGCTCGCCGCGGCCCGTCACAACCAGGTAGTTGGCGGGCTTGATGTCCACCAGCGCGGGAGTTTTCGGCGTCACATAGTCAGCAGCGTGTTCTTTGTAGATGTCAAACTTCTTCGTTGGGGCCACGGTGCAACTCCTTCCTTCGCGCTCGAAAGCGCCAGCCCTACGTGCATCCAATCCAGCCCAATCTAGCCCAACCATCGGCGGCCCGCTTGATAATTCTTGCTGAATCTCCTCGAAAGCAGGTGGTACTTCACTTAGGGCATTCCCGGGCGGACCGGACCAGGCAACGCTTTCCTGTGAATATTCATCGCATAGACTTCACGCCGAACGCGCTGATTCTGATAGTGTTCCGTGTTCCTTCGGAGTTTTCGGGGTGGCGTTCAGTCAAAGTAAGCGCAGCCCGGATCGCTGCTGGGTGTGGGGGACGTGCGGCGAACCGGGCAGAGTGTCAGGAAGTGCCTTGTCTGCTAGAATGGGAGCCTCTTCGGCACGCCACACGCTGGACCGGCCCGTCAGGGGTCTCAAAGGTGCGCTGTCAGAATTGATTTGCGCGAAGGCCGGAGCTTTGCCGGGAGAATTCCCGCGGAGTCATACATGATCAATGTAAGAAGCCTTGCCGTGCTAGGACTGTGCTTGCTGGCAGCGTGCGTTGGATTGGCAGCTGGGAGGCCACAGCCTGTCAGCGGACATGAAGTGTCCGGAACCTATGCGATTGAGAAAAGCAGCGAGGCGGGGTCGGACGCGCAAGTTACGATGCACATTCAATTGACGAACAGTGATGATTCCCCTTTGCAGAGTGTGGATGTGGCATTGCGCAGTTTGCTTTCCGGCACGACGCAGGTGATTCCCGCGTCTTTCTCGATCCCGGCACAGGGCAACGCGGATTTTACGGCGACGGTTACCATTCCCCAGGCAGAATTGAAACAATGGCAAGGAGGCGCGCGACCCGTACTTATTCTGAAACTGCAATCATCGGACGGATCACAATTCAAATGTTCCGTTGCTCTCTTGCGCGCCGTTCGGGAGGCCCAGTGAGCACGCGCAGGCTACTCATCGCAATTTGCATGGCACTGGCGATCGCGCCCATCGCTGTCCAAGCCCAGAAAAACATCGCCACGGTTGCCGGTGGCGGCCCGAACAATCTTACCGCGCTGAAATCCAGCATCGGGGTCCCGGTGGGCCTCGGGCTGGACTCCAACGGAAATCTCTATGTTGTGGATACGCATGCCAACCGCGTTTACATTGTTTCGAGCGGCATCGTTACAGTCTTCGCAGGTACCGGCGGCCAGGGATTATCGGGTGATACTGGCCTCGCAACCGCCGCGGAGTTGTCCCTTCCCACAGGGCTATTTGTCGATGCAAATAACAATATATTCATCGCGGACAGCGGCAACAATGTCATCCGGAAAGTGGCTGCAACCACAAATATCATAACCACGGTGGCAGGAAATGGAACCCCGGGCTTCACCGGAGACAACGGCTCACCCACCTCGGCTCAATTAAATAATCCCACGGGCGTATTTGTGGATACCGCCAATGACATTTTTATTGCCGATAGCGGCAATAACGCCATACGTGAAGTTGTGGCGGGGACACCACCGGTGATTCAGACGATCGCCGGAAGCGCCTTGGGAACCCCGGGTTTTACAGGGGATGGCGGACCTGCCACCAGTGCGACTCTCCGAAATCCCCAGGACGTGGCCCTCGATGGGAACAACAATATTTTCATCGCCGATCACGATAACAACGCTATCCGTGAAGTACTCGCAGCCGACAAGACGATTCACACCTATGCTGGATCTCCTACCGGCGTGGCCGGGGTGACGGGTGAAGGCGGGCTTGCCACTGCGGCGCTTTTGCACAGCCCATCGGAAGTGTTCACCGATGCAAACAATAATCTGTTCGTTGCGGATACAGGCAACAGCATCATCCGCGAGGTCACGGTGGTGGATAAGAAGATTCATGCGGTTGCGGGGAACGGAACCTCTGGATTCGGTGGAGACGGAGGAACCGCCACGCTGGCGCAGCTATCCTCTCCGCGCGGCCTATTCGTGGATTCTTCTGAGAACATCTATATTTCGGATACGGGCAACAGCTTCGTCCGCCTGGTGACTGCCCTTGACGGTCGCATTCATCAAGACGTGGGAAATGGCACGCTGAGTTTCAGCGGTGACTCCTTCCCGGCCACAGGTGCCTCTCTCAGCGCGCCAAACGGGGTGGCGGTTAACGGAGTCGGTGATATTTTTATTGCCGACACGAGTAACAACGTTATTCGCCGCGTGCTCAATTCCACGGGAATCATTCAAACGGTCGCCGGTATCGGGACTGCGGGTCTTGGCGGCAATAACGGCCTGGCGACCAGCGCCCTGCTGAATGGGCCATCGGGTGTATTTGTGGACGGCTTCGGCAATTTCTTCATTGCCGACACGAATAACAACGAGGTTCGGGAAGTCCTGGCGGCCACTGGAAATATTAAGACCGTCGCGGGGAATGGAACTGCGGGATTCAATGGGGACAACGGTTTTGCCGTGAATGCGGAATTGTCCGGACCCACCGGAGTATCTGTGGATGGCTCTGGGAACATCTTCATCGCTGACCGCGGGAACAACGTCATCCGTGAAGTGACCGCCGCGGACAGTCTGATTCACACGGTCGCGGGGAATCATACCGCGGGCTTCAGCGGCGATAATGGACCTGCCACCTCGGCGGAGCTTTCCGCTCCCGCCGATGTCGCCGTGGACGCATTTGGGGATATCTTCATCGCCGACACGGGAAACAACGTGGTCCGCGAAGTTCTCGCTACCGGGCCTACCGCCGGGAATATTGTGCCTTTCGCCGGGAATCATACCGGTTCGCCCGGCTTCAGCGGGGATAACGGCCCTCCGACGGCCGCTCTAATGAATGGCCCTGCGGGAGTTGTGTTGGATCCTTCCGGCGACGTATTCATCGCAGACACTAAGAATCAGGTGGTTCGCGAAGTCCTTTTTGGCGGAAACATTCAGACCGTGGCAGGCAATCACACCGCAGGCTTCAGCGGAGATGGCGCTGCTGCGACCAGCGCCATGCTCCAATCACCCTCTGGGCTCTCTGTTGACACGCTTGGCGGGTTGGAGATCGCTGACACGGGAAATAACCGAATTCGCGATGTGGCCGGACTCGTGCAGGTCCCCGCAGTCACTCTTTCCGCGGCGACGCTCACATTCAACAGTCAGGTCATTGGAAGCGTCAGCGCCGCGATGTCCGTCATGGTTACAAATTCGGGCGCTGCTCCCATGTCGGTTGGAAACGTCGGCATTACCGATTCGGTCACGGGCGCCATCACAACGAACTTCACTCAAACTAATAACTGCACTGTCAGGTTGGCGCCAGGTGCGAACTGCACGGTCAACGTGAAGTTCGCGCCACCTTCGGGCGGCCCTTTCGCAGCCAACCTCAATATTTCAGACAGCGCCCCCGGCAGCCCGCAAGTAGTAACGTTGACAGGTACAGGCGTTTCAGCGGTCGTTCTTGCACCGATCGGGCTTTCTTTTCCACTTCAAATTAACGGGACTTCCGGCACGCCCCTTTCAATCACTTTGACGAACAATCAGGCAGTCCCGGTGAATTTCATCGGCAGTCCGGCTGTTACCATATCCAATCAGAGTCCAACAGGCAGCTTTTCGCAGCAGAACACTTGCGGAGTCACCGTAGCGGCTGGAGGAACTTGCACTATTACGGTGACCTTTACGCCTCAAGCAACCGGAGCGAACTCCGCCACCCTCGTGATCACTGATGATGCTCCGGGGGGTTCCCAAAGCGCGACCTTATTTGGTTTGGGCACCGGCGCCACGGCTATGCTCTCACCCGCCTCGCTGACTTTCCCAACTCAGATCGACACCACCACCAGCGCGGTACAGACCGTAACGCTCACCAATGGCGGCAAAGAGACGCTGAATATTACGAGCATCCTTTTCACAGGCACAAATAACGGCGACTTTATCCGACAGGCGACTACTTGCGCCTCAACCGTTTTGCCAGGCGCGAATTGCACCATCAGCGTTACCTTCACGCCGACCGCCGGAGGTGCCAGGTCCGCCAGTCTTACCATCAACGACAGTGCCGGTGATAGCCCTCAAAATGTAACTCTTTCCGGTACCGGACTTGATTTTCAAATCGTGGTCCCCGCGGGTGGAAATTCCACGGCGACGGTGACAGCTGGTACCACAGCGACCTTCAACCTGCAGCTCTCAGCTGTGGGGGGTGCTGCAACCACCGATTCGATTGCGGTCACAATGTCTTGTAGCGGTGCGCCAACGGGGTCAACCTGCACTTTCCCCTCCGCGCCAATATCAGTCACCCCGGCCACGTCCGCCAACTTCAACATAAATGTCTCGACCACTGCGGCGCCGAAGTCCTTCTTGCCCCCGGGAAGATTTGGACCGCGCGGAATAGAACTTTTTGTCGCAGCCTTTGCACTGGCATTGCTGGCGATCTCGACTTGGATGCTCAGGATTCGGTCCAAGCCCGAATCGTTCCGGCGAAAAGTGTACACTTGCGTGGCCACCATGGCGTTCGTTGCTGTTGTCGGAATATCGGGGGGCGTGATGGCTGGATGCAATGGCGGTGTGGCTGCTGGGATGAACGGTGGCCCTCCTGGAACAACGCCGGCCGGCACATACAACATCACTGTTACGGGAACGTCCAGCAGCGATGCGCACAGCTTTGTGGTTTCCATGACCGTGCAGTAAGTTCTCCTGATTGTGCGTGGGCCCCTTTGCGATCCGGCCCCCGCTGCAACCTTGCGGACTCAGCGCTCGTCTAATGTAAAGGAGGCGTGGTGTCAGGCTGGACCCGCCCCTTCAAAGAGTTCGGGGCTTCGTCCATCGGTCTGCGATGATTTACTCCATGAGCCGCCACACTCGCGCTGTGCTCTCGTTCTGTATTGCCCTCAGCTTATGTAGTCTTTCCGGCATCAATCATTCAACGCTCGCGGCGTCCATCCCGCATGGAACTGTTGAGCTTGTCGCTGAAAATTCCTGGATTGCGCCAGGATACGGCTCGACGGTCGGACTGCATTTCAAGATGGAGCCCGGCTGGCATATTTATTGGGTGAATCCCGGGGATTCGGGCGAGCCGCCGAAAATCACCTGGCAATTGCCTCAGGGGCTGGTCGCGGGAGAAATGCAATGGCCGGCTCCACACAGGATGGGGGCATCCACCATCGTAAACTACGTTTACGATGGTGACGTGGTGCTGCTAATTCCTGTGCACGCCGCGCCCAGTATCGCCCCGACGAGTCAGGCGAAGCTTGGCGCCATGGTCAGATTTCTCATTTGTAGCGACCAGATGTGCGTCCCCGGGAAGGCGCAGCTTTCCCTGGAGCTGCCCGTGAGAACGCGGCCGCCGGCGCTGGACAGCTCTGTGGAGTCAATGTTCGCCGCGGCCCGCGCGAAGTTGCCGCAGTCGGCACCTCCGAGTTGGAAAGTCAGCGCTCGAGAAACAAAAGATTCATTTGTCGTGGATGTGGGTGCGGGCCACGTCATTGCGCAGGCTTATTTTTATCCGCTTGTGGAATCACAGATTGATAATGCGGCTCCGCAGAAGTTTGAGGCCACTACCTCCGGCGCCAGACTTTCTCTTCACAAATCCGATCAATTGGTGAATCATATTTCCCGGCTGAAGGGTGTGCTTGATTTGGGGGGCGGCGAAGCTTACCTGGTGGATGCTCCCATCGCCGCAGCTACCCGCAAGCCCTCAAAATAGTTGCGAACGATGGGAAGAATTCGCGAAGTTGCCGAGATAGAGTACATGTCAATTTCAAATGGAGGTGAGGTCATGAGGCGGTCCGCATTTGCATTGATAGCGGGTGTTTTGATTTTGCTGGTTGCGCCCTTGATGATTTCGGCGCCGAAGATCGGCGAGCCTGCGCCAGATTTCTCGGCTGTGGCCAGCAATGGCAAGACTTATCATCTTACGGACTTGCGGGGCAAGTTCGTGGTCCTTGAGTGGCACAACAACGGATGCCCCTACACCCGCAAGCACTACGAAAGCGGCAACATGCAACGGTTGCAGAAGGAGTGGACTGCGAAGGGAGTGGAGTGGTTCACGGTAATTTCCTCCGCCCCGGGGACGCAGGGATATATCACTGCGGATCAAGAGAACGCCTACCTGACGAAAATGGGCGCCACGCCCACTGCGGCGCTTCTCGACCCGTCTGGAGACCTTGGCCACTTGTACGACGCCAAGACCACCCCACACATGATCATCATCAATCCACGAGGCGTGGTGATCTATGACGGCGCGATTGACGATCATCCTACTTCCGATGCCAGCGATATCCCGAACTCCAAGAATTACGTTCAAGCCGCGCTCACCGATGCCATGGCCGGAAGGCCCGTGACAACCGCAGTGTCCCGGCCCTACGGTTGCTCGGTAAAGTACGCCGGCGCTTCGCACTAAAGCGGTTGCATTTCCATTGCTTCAGTGACTAGTGGAAATTGAATACCGCTGGCGCGCTCAAGAAAATCTGTCCGCCTCCAAGTGCGGCGCCAAGTCGCGGTGGCGCTCGACCATAAGGCACATGACCCCGTCGTGGGTGACACCGTTGTTATTGAAGTGATCCGTTCATCGGCGGTGGGCGGGCCGCTCTCTGCGCACGCCAATGGATGGTTGTGAGCGCCCAGCGAGGATCACATTTACGCGAATTGCCTGAAGAAGTACAGATTCCTCGCGCCGCGCAAAGGTTTGTTCTCCGATCTACAAGAGAACTAAGTCGTGATGGTTGCCAGCATCTGCTTGGGAAAGTTCACGATGTTCACGACATTCACTCACGAATTCCATTCCTTTGCGTAACTTGCTGATTCTAAAATATTTATTCTCATTCGTTAGCAGAATGGCCTTCTGTATCCCCGTCGTGTTCAAGGTTAACATTGTCGGGTTTATCGAAGAGACGTCGCCGAGGAACAGCACCCGGTTTCTTGAGTCTAGGTGCAGCGAGCTCTACGAAGCGCAGACCGCCCGTAACGCCAAACTCTTCACAGAGTTTACACGGGGCTCCCCCATATCCGTGCTCGATCGCGGGAATACTCGTCAGGATCGTACGATCGAGCCCGAGATCCCTCGCCAGTTGGTGAACTTTCCTATGGAAAGACAGATCTACGACCATCCCGCGACCGAGGTTTCCGCGACGCATGGTCTTGATGCCGAGGGCGCTAAGGACTGCGCCGATTTTGCGCGCGGTAAGTCTGAAACCCTCTCCCCGGTTGTGGAGGAGCTCGTTGACGTCGTAAGCCACGACGCCCACGAGAATATCGTGTACCACTCCGCCCTTCGGCACTTGCACGTGGCAGACTCGGAAAAGGGCTTCTGCAACAAGCCATTCGGGTTCGAGTGTCCTCGCAACCCGAACGTCGCGATCGCGGTCCCGCAGAATCGAGATGAGACTGGATCGTCGGGCCATATCGCCCTGCAGAGGCGCCATGAGCACGCGAGCGATTTGCCTCATCCGAGGAGTAAGGTCCAACACTTCCTGTGGCAGGTGTCGATCTTGCTTCACCCGTGAAAGGTTTTCGAAGCGAAAGTTGAGCAAGCGGGGCTGGAATTCCTGAATGAGTTGCTGCCGCGCAACTTCGTCCAGCACTTCGAGACCCTTGTTTGACGGGCGCATCGAAATGAAAAGTGCCCGGCTCGCCAAGGCCGCGTCGGCTGGTGGTTGGCGGGAGGCCATTGCCTTGAAGCAAAAGGTCGAGAAGCGCCGTCCATTTCTGATGACGTCCACGTCCCGAGTATTCCCAGTTCGAAGCAAACGCAGCATGTCCGAGGCCGAGCGTGAGTTGTCGATCTCGAGCTCATCGATGAGCAGCGTGATATCCGTTCCATGCACTAATTGGTATAGGGTAGCCGTACGAATATCGCCGACCAACACACCGCGACGGCAAAGACAAGCGAGAAACTGCAAAAAAGCAGTCTTTGCGCTGCCGAGCGGGCCGATGAGCCAGACGTAAGGCACGGCCTCAAAGCAATCCGGGAACCAGGTTGAGAGCACGAAGTGCACGGCAATTTGAAGACCATCAGGATCGGTCTCAAAGAACCTGGAACTGGCGATGCCGAGATCTGCCACCAGCTGTTGCAGGCCTCCATGGGGTCGCACTCCATCCGAAAGCGTTAGTTTCTCGAGCAGTTCTGAATTTTTCTTGGGGGGAACGTAAATCTTTCCACCTTGCTCGATTTCGTGGACGATGGTGGGAGACCCGTTGTTCCAGGACAAGAAGGCGAGACGGCCCGGATCCCGCGGATCGCGTATTGTCTCGACGAATTCTCCGCGGCTGCAGGCGTATTCGTCCATGGGAAATGCCCCGGTGACGACGATTGCTTCCCGGCTTACGCTCATTTCTGTTCTCGGCCTGGTCTTCCATTTGGGCGACCGCTCGGACTGAAAAACCTCTACGGTTTGCTCATCGAGCCCGTGTGAGTACTGGACGAATGACTCCTGTCTTTTGATTTTCATAAAATCCTCCATAGGATTCGGGAGCTTGGGCAATTTGGACCTCTCAAAAAACAAAACGCCGGTGCGAAATCCACTTCGCGTCGGCGTCCTCATCCAAGCCAGAACAACTCTCACACAACGATTAGTTCAAAACGAATCTGGCGTCAACGAAATTCCACGCGGGGTATTGACTCATTCACAATCGCGTTGTTGTTTGATCCCCGGTAAGTGACTTTCGGAGCCGGGTATCGCAACCTGGAACTTGGGGGAAACACGGTCGAGCCAGAATTACTCGGAGGGCTCTTTCTTGAGGCGAGAGATTGAACGCTGGAGATATGCTGGCCCATCGTCCTTGTACGATGCAGCGGCACTTCTTAGCAGAATCTCGCACAATTGAGCAAGGCTTCTGTCTTCCTTCTTAGCGATTTGAATCAGTGCCCTCTTCAGCTCCGCGGATACTCTTATTCCGATTCTTTCATCTTTTGGCATGATCGCTACCGCATTCTACGGCAGACCTTCGGCGTTCACAAATCCTTTGCTTGACAGTCATCTAATAAAGGGCTACCATTGGTAGCCAATGGCACCTATGGAGGTTTTATGAGAGATATGAATGCGGACAACAGGAGAAGAGCTGTTTTAGTGCGCCAAAACATTCGCCATGCAAAGCGTTGTTCCTCTTGGCAGTTGGGGACGGTAGCCATCGACCGATTGCGTGAGCTCACTAAGGCATTTGGATTCTCTGTGTGTGGTGGAGACATCAGTTACCTAAACGGTGGGTGGTATATCACTCACGCGGGACTTTTGCGACTTGCCCAACGTAGGCGCTGTATGGGTATTCGAGTCCAGCAGGTCCGCCAATTCTGTGATCCAGGCACAATTCGTTGGGTTTTCAAGGCTACGGTCTACACGTCTCCACAATCGAAAGGATTTGTGGGGTTTGGGGACGCTGATCCATCAAATGTCTCCCCCTTGGTCCACGGCGCCGAGATGCGCGTCGCCGAAACCCGCGCCGTCAACCGTGCCCTCCGCAAAGCCTATGGCATCGGTCTATGTTCCGTCGAGGAACTCGGTTGGTCCCCGCGTGAACCAGAGCCAGCGGTATCTAAGCGTCAGGAACCCACTCCAAGTGCGAGCAATGGACACAGCCATGGCCAGCCTCGCCTGCGCGACCGACTCTGTCTCCTGATCCGCCAGCACCAACTGGATGCCAACCTCGTGAAGGCCTACGCAGCAGATTATTGCGGGACGGCCACCCTGCGAGACGCTGGGCGAGACCTGGTGGAGAACTTCATCAATGATCTGGCCGAGCGGGCCACCAAGGACAGGGCGGCACTGGTTTGCCACCTCAATACCTATTCCAAATCCCAGGAGGTGACCCCATGAAACGGCACATCCCAGGACTTCATCGCGAAGCCAGCAACGGAGAGAACATCTTGGAGGGCACATTCCTGGTTCGCGTGGAACGTGCCTTCTACCGGTGGCATCCCCAACGCCCCTTCTTCGTCCTCCGATTTGCTGTCCTTGCTCCCATCGAGCACGAGCGGGATTCGATCACCGGCCGGCTTTACTGCTCGACCCGGGCCTTGTGGAAACTCAATTGGTTCTTGCGAGCCTTTGGCTATGACCAGGAACTTCTGGGAAGCGATGAAGTGGATGAAAAAGCATTGCTGGGACTCCGTGGAATCTTGCGGGTTTCCCGCACGATGCTGAACGGCAACTGTTATCCCAATCTTGAAGGGTTCGCCCCTGCGGGGGAATGGGAGGAGCTTGCCCTTCCCACCGGAACCACGGAGGAGGCCTCTCATGACGTTTAGCTACTCCCAAATCTCTCAATATTTCGGTTGTCCTCGACGCTATCGGTACCGGTATCTGGATGGCTGGCGAGAGAAGGAGACTCGGGCATCGATGGTGTTCGGTAGATGCTTTGAAAGGGCCCTGGGTGCTTTCTTCCAAGGGGGTGATTGCGGAGCATGTTTGTTCCAGGAGTGGGGCGCATACCGGGATGCCCACCTGGAATATTCCAAGGCCGATGATTGGGACGACATGCTGCGGCAGGGGATTCATCTGTTGGAGCAGTTCGCAAAGGATGATCGAATCCAAATCACCCAACCAAAGCAGA